>Ga0307380_10002605_pt1 | contig 25442 bp, 23 predicted proteins | sample UN3MG_FD_202239 | JGI IMG/M metagenome (GOLD analysis project Ga0307380, IMG submission 202239) | Soil microbial communities from Risofladan, Vaasa, Finland - UN-3 | ecosystem: Environmental > Terrestrial > Soil > Coastal area > Acid sulfate soil | place: Finland: Risofladan, Vaasa | collected... | reverse complement strand
GAAAGAGCCACGCTGCCGGCACAGTTCCACCAGGTTTTCCGGGCTGACATACTCCGCCGGATAGGAGGTGTCGTGGGCGATGTGGTGGTTCTGGCAGAACGGGCAGTGAAAGGAACAACCCACGAATCCTACAGAAAGAATCTGCCGTCCCGGGTAGAAGTGGTAGAGAGGCTTCTTTTCAATCGGGTCGACGGCTACAGCGGACAGCCGGCCGTAGAAAGGGAGTTCCAGCGTTCCTTCCCGGTTGAGTCGCACCCGGCAGATTCCAAATTTGCCGGGTGCGATCAGGCAGTTGTTGGGACAGAGACGACACTGGATCTTTCCCTCCTCCCCGGCTTCGAAGAATCGTGGATTCATGATATAAGTGTATAGATCGCAATCATCGATTGCAACCGATTAGGATGATTGCGATGTCCTCCGTAATAATGCTCCTATATCGATCAATACAGTTGGACAGATGACGGATAAATGGTTCGGCCGCTGGAAAGACCGGGTCAAGGACCTGAAATCGCAGGTTTATGCTCTGTATTTAGCCTACAGGGATCCAAGAGTTCCCTGGTTTGCAAAGGCTTTTGGTGCCATGGTCCTGGCCTACGCCTTGAGCCCGATCGACCTGATTCCCGATTTCATCCCCGTTATTGGGTACCTGGATGACATCGTGCTCATTCCCCTCGGAATCATGATTGCTATGAAAATGATTCCCAAGGAGATCATGGAGGAGTGCAAACGAAAAGCCGTGGTCGCTTTGACCAGCAGCGAGGTAAAAACCTGGCCCGCCACGTTGGTGATCGTCGCGATCTGGCTGACGGTCTTGGGATGTGTTGTTTGGAGGATCATTGCCAGGTAAGTCTTGTGTCGAGGAACCTGGTGCTTCCGCACGTTCCCAGCTGTAATCTAGAGGGACAGCCAGGTGCCCAGCCCCTTGGCTACGGCCCGACGATATACCAGGGGGGCCGTTGCCAGGTCATCGATAGCCAGCCCCAGATTGCAGGCGATATTCCGCTCTTGGTCGGTCTGCCGGCCCGGCTTCCTGCCGGTGACCAGCTCGCCTAAGTCGGCGTATACCTGCGGGATATTTTGGAAATAACCCAAGGTCTTGTAGTGCTCGAGCTGGGGAAGATCATCGGTTGTAAACTTATCGGCTTCCCCTAAAGCATCGCCGCTCCAGTAGGAGTCGAAGTCGACCAGAGAGGCGAAAGCCCCTCCAGAAAGCCAACCGGCTTGTATCGTTGCGTGGGGCGGCCGTAAGATCGGACCGGCGGTCACCACGATGTCCATGTCTTCTACCGCCTGTTCGGGCCGGGAGGCTCGCACCACCTCGATCTCCGGCCAGCGTTGCCGGATACGCTGCTGGTAGATCTCCTGCTGTGCCGTGTCGATGTCGTAGGCAACTACCCGTTCGATCGGAAAGAGAACCTTCAAGGCCTCCAGGTTGCTGAAACCCTGGACGCCGGCGCCAAGCACGCCCAGAGTCTTGGAATCAGGTCGAGCCAAATAACGGGCGGCTACGGCGGTGGCTGCTCCGGTTCGCATGGCTGTGATCCAAACGCAGTCCATCACCGCCGTGGGCAGTCCCGTTTCCGCGTCGTTTAATACCAGCAGTCCGCTGATATAGGGTAGTCCCTTCTTACGGTTCTCCGGATAGCCGGCGACCCATTTCAACCCCAGAGCGCCGGTGGCTGCGATATAGGCGGGCATGGCGTGGATGAAGGAGTTCGGCCGGGAATGTACCCCCGGTTTGGGCGGCATCTCCACCCTGCCATCCCCCTTCTCCTTGAAGGCCTGCTCCACCGCTTCGATCACCTCGGGCATGGCCAGACCGGTGTCGGTTACCTCTTTCTTGCTCAGGTACAAGATTCGTTGTTCCTTCATCATTCCTCCTTCTGGACCGCTGGATCGTTTGACGGGCCGACCGGTTTATCCAAATCGGGAAACATCTTCCGAAGCCAGGTCGAGCGGTCCCTGTAGACCTGAGCCAGATAGCCCAGCACTCCTGATGAGATCAAACCTACCAGCAGGAAGGGGGGAGCGATCAGCCAGGCGGATCTGCCGAAAACGAGGTAACGGGCCAGGATAAGCTGAACCAGGTTGCTGGCCAGGGCTCCCAGAATGCTGATTCCGATCAGGGAGGTCGAACCCCGCAGAGCTCGCCGGGCTGCCAGCATCACCGTGCCGCTGGCCAGGGATCCGCAGAGGGAGAACAGGAAGGTGAAAGAGAACAGGCTGCCCTGGATCAGGGCTTGACCGAGGATCTTCAGCCCCAAGAGGACAAAAAACTGAAGGGTAGGAAAGAGATCCAGAGCGAGTAGGAGGGGCAGGTTGGCCAGGCCGATCCGAAGGAAGGGCAGGGGTTTGGGTATGATGTACTCGATCGAGGCCAGGAAAAGACAGACCGCTGCGGCCAGGGCCACGATGCTCTGGGTTTGCGGCGGGCTGCCCACCGGGTTATTGGCTGATCGCATCGGGTTGCTCGTTCCTTCTTCCTCGCACCGCCACGAAAACCCTGTTGGGAAGGCAGGCGATCCACTGTCCCGGTTTTGAGACTTTGCCGGTTTTTACGCAGATCTTCTCCGGGCAGGGTGAGCTGAGCACCTCCACCGCGCCGTCCCGGATCGCCACGACGGTATCTCCCAGCGGTCCCGGCACATGCACGGTCGCCTCGCTGTCGAGGGGATAGATCCACTGTCCCTCCGCCCCGGTGATGGCGATCTCCGGCGTTCCCACTCCGCCGATGTAGGTTTGGGCCGAGATCAGTCCTATGATAATGAGGGCGAAGAAGAAGATGACATAATCCAGCGCCTTGATTCTAACATGGGAGCCTGGCATGGCGAAACTTTTCAGCGAGCTCCTACCGGTTCTACAGTAATTTTTCCTTCAGGGCGTCCGTCTTGTCGGTCCGTTCCCAACTGAAGTTTCCTCTTCCGAAATGCCCGTAGGCCGCGGTTTCCTGGAAGATCGGTTTTCGCAAGTCGAGGGTTTCGATGATGCCTGCTGGGGTAGTGTCGAACAGCTCTATGATCGCCCCCTCGATTTTCTCCTCCGGTACTTTTGCGGTTCCAAAAGTTGAAACAAACAGGGAAACCGGCTCCGCCACACCAATGGCGTAGGCCAACTCCACCTCACATCTATCGCAGAGATCGGCTGCCACGATGTTCTTGGCGATGTAGCGAGCCATGTACGAGGCGGATCTGTCGACCTTGGTCGGATCTTTTCCCGAGAATGCTCCTCCGCCGTGCCGGGCCATGCCTCCATAGGTGTCCACGATGATCTTGCGTCCGGTTAGACCGGTATCCCCATGGGGGCCTCCGATCACGAATCGACCGGTTGGATTGATGTGGTAAGTCACATTTCCCGAGAGCATCTCCGCGGGGATCGCTTTCTTGATGATCTCCTCGATAAACGCCTCACGCAGCTCCTGGTAGCCCACATCTTCGGAGTGCTGGTGTGAGAGAACGACAGTGGTTACCTCTACCGGTTTTCCCTCCCGATAGCGGACCGAGACCTGGCACTTGCCGTCGGGCCGCATAAAGGGGAGGGTCCCCCGCTTGCGCACCTCCGCCGCCCGCAGCATGATTCGGTGGGCATACTGGATCGGCGCAGGCATCAGCTCCGGCGTCTCCCGGCAGGCATATCCGAACATCATTCCCTGATCGCCGGCGCCGATCTCTTTTTTACCCCTCTCCACACCCTGGGCAATGTCGGGGGACTGCTCGTGGATGCTGGAGATCACAGAGCAGGATTGATAGTCGATCCCGTAGGACGGATCGTCGTAGCCTATGGATTTCAGCACTCCCCGGACGATCCGCTGCAAGTCGATGTAGCCCTTGGTGGTTATCTCGCCCCCGACCAGGACCAGTCCGGTGGTAGTAAAAGTTTCGCAGGCAACTCTGGATTTTTCATCCTGCGACAGGGCGCTGTCCAGAACCGCGTCGGAGACCTGATCGCAGATCTTGTCAGGATGCCCCTCGCCGACACTTTCTGATGTAAAAACGAACTCTCTTCGTTCAGTCAACTTTTCCTCCAGGAACGTCAGTCGTTTATCAGGGATAGTGGCTGTCCCGTCGCTTCCAGTACGTTCAGCCACAGGGTATCTTCCGGGGACAGACGCTTGCGCCGGGAAGTGGCGAGCTTGAGCGGAACGTGGGTGATCTCGTCGTTCCAGAAGCCCACCAGCATACCGGTTTTTCCGGTCATCCCCGCATGGACCGCGTTTTGGGCCAGCTGCATACAGTAGATCGAATCGTGGGCGTTGGCCGCTACCGCACGCACCAGATAACTGGGATCGATATACTTGAGGTTGATATCCAGGTCGGTGTGCTCTTTAAAATATTTCTTGATTTCTGTCTTGAGTAGGATGCCGATATCACCAAGCACGGGATTGCCCGAATCGTCTTTCCGGTCCCCTCCGGTCTCCACGTAGCGCTGGCCCGCTCCCTCCGCCACGATGATCACGGCGTGGTTCCGGCTGCGAAGCCGCTTCTCAAGGGATGCGAACAGCCCTTTGGGGCCTTCAAGATCAAACGGTACCTCCGGGATCAGCACGTAGTTGACTTCGTTCAACGCCAGGGCGGAATTGGCGGCGATGAACCCCGACATTCGGCCCATGACTTTCACCAGGCCTACGCCGTAGGGGGCTCCCCGGGCCTCGGTGTGGGCGCAGCGGATCGCCTCCGCGGCAATGGTAAAAGCCGTCTCCAATCCGAAGGTTTTCTTCACGAAGGCAATGTCGTTGTCGATCGTTTTGGGGATCCCGATCACGGCGATTTTCAGGTCGCGGCGCTTGATCTCTTGATAGATCTCCTCAGCGCCGCGCAAGGTGCCGTCACCGCCGATCGAGAACAGGAGGCAGATGTTCAACCGATCCAGACAGTCCACGATCTCCTCCACATCCTGGGGACCTCGGGAGGAAGCGAGTACGCTGCCCCCCTTCTCGTGGATGTCCTCCACCTCCTGGGGCGTGAGCATCAGCGCCTCGTGCCCGTACTTCGGGATAAAGCCCTGGAATCCATATTTGATCCCATAGATCGTAGATATTCCATAGCGGTAGTGAAGCTCCATTACCAGGGAGCGGATCACATTGTTGATGCCCGGACAAAGACCGCCGCAGGTCACGACGGCTACCCGGGTTTTGGCGGGGTCGAAGTAGATCTTGTCTCGCGGACCCGCGCGTTCGAAGGCCGGGATCTGTTCACCCGCCTGCAATTGCACGAGGATCTTGTCGCGATCTAACTCGTAGAGCACGCTCTCCGAGTCGGCACAATAGTTGACGATGTTGTCCCCGTATTCTGTGGACAGGCCCAGCGGAGAGGGGATGGTCGCTCGTCCCAGGCTGTCAATCCGGAGATCTTCTTCCGTGAAATCTATACCTTCCATACCGGTGTCAGTCCCATCTTTTCTTTGACTTCGAGAATCGTCCGGCCGCTGACCCTTCGACAGACGTCGGCATTCCTGTCGAGGATATCGCGGATCTCCTTCTTTTTCCCCGCTAAATCATGATAGCGCTCCCGGATAGGATCGAGAATCCGCATCAGGTTCTCGAGGAGCTTACGCTTGCAGTCCAGACACCCGATCCCGGCGGTTCGACAGCCGTGGGCGATGTACTGCTTGAGCTCCGGCTCGGGGGTGACCAGCTGGTGATACGAATAAATGTTGCACTTCTCCGGTGTTCCCGGGTCGCTGCGTTTGACCCGAGCGGGATCGGTCGGTGCCGGGGCCAGCTTGTTCCAAATCTCCTCATGGGTCTCCAGGATGCCGATAAAGTTGCCCTTGCTCTTGCTCATCTTGGCGGAGCCGTCGATCCCCATGATCCGCGGGCTTGCTGTCAATTCAGCCTGACATTCGGGAAAGGTATCCCCGTAGCGGGCGTTGAAGCGGCGGGCGACCTCCCGGGTGAACTCCACATGCTGGACCTGGTCCTCTCCAACTGGAACGATCTCCCCTTTGTAAATCAGGATGTCCGCGGCTTGAAGCACCGGATAGTCGAGCAGGCCAACGTTGACGTTCTTGCGGTGCTGGTGGGCCTTGTCTTTGAACTGGGTCATCCTTTCCAGCTCCCCCAAGGGGGTGAGGGTGTTGAAAATCCAGGTAAGCTCGGCATGACCCGGAACTTCCGACTGGATAAACAGAATTGTCTTCTCCAGATCGATGCCGCAGGCGAACAGACCCAAGGCCAGGTCGAACACATTCTTACGCATGTCTTCGGAGTCGTAGGTAATGGTGATGGCATGAAGATCGACTATGGAAATATAGGATTTGTATTTATGCTGCAGCTCGACCCAATTTCGAATCGCTCCGTAGTAGTTCCCAATGTGGAGCAGACCGGTCGGCTGAATGCCTGTAAAGAGGACCTTCACATAACTCTCCCGCTGTGGTACTAGTGACCCGAGGTCGATGTCGTACTATATGTAAAGGGAAGCACCGGGAATGTCAAGCTATCGGTCGAAGCCGAGAAAGATCGCCGTGGCTGAAGGACGGGCTATGGTCAGGGTGCGCAAGATCAAGACCCGGGATCTGGCCACGATCGGCGTGTGCCCGGCCTGCTGGAACATCAAGGAACGCCGGCGGGATCTGCTCATCCAGCTGAAGAAGATGGACCTCGAAGTGGTCCATAGAGACGATCTGTTGGAGGGCGTGTATCGACCGGGCCGAAAACATGCACCCGGCTGTCGCCACGCCTCCCTGCACCCCGATCCCTGGAAGCGCTTCGAGTCCCAGATCAAAAAATATAAAAGATAGCCTGCTCTCTCAGGCGGTTAGATCCTCACCGAGCAGAAAATCGATAATCCTTTGGTGTCGGATCCCATTCAGATCCCGCGGCTGTATTCGGTCCATGGATAGGAGGATTCGGGGATAGGCGTCATCGACAGCGGAGAGAGGTGTACACTCTCTTTCAAGAGTTGCTCGGGTTTCAAGCAGATAAGCGACTTGAATATAGAAACGACCGGATTCTGTTTCGGCGACAAAGTCGATCTCCCGATTCCCGAGAGAGCCAACCGTAACGCTAAAACCCCGCCTTCTGAGCTCCAGATACACGAGATTCTCAAGCATTCCCGATATATCATGCTCGCGATACCCGAGCAATCCATTCCGGAGCCCGATGTCTCCAAGGTATAGTTTGTTGTTGACTTCCATTCGACGACGACCTTTGATGTCATATCGATTCACGATATCACAGAGAAAAGCCTCCTGCAGATGGGAAAGATAGTTGAGAACCGTATCAACAGAGATTGAACGTCGCTGAGTTTTAAGAAAGTCAGAAATGCGTTTTGCAGAGATCAAACTACCGATATTACCCATAACAAACAGGACGACGTCTTCTAATAACCGGACGTTGCGGATCTGGTGGCGAGTTACAATATCGCGGAGTGCGATGGTGTTGAACACATCCCGAAGCATTTGATTCACCACCAATTCGCTCAAATCGGTGTGCAGAACACCGGGAAGCCCGCCCAGGTGGAGATAGAGTTCGAATAGCTCTTCATCAGCGATGTCTGTGTTTTCTCTTAGCCGGTAGAGCTCGCGGAATTCCCTTAAATCCAGGGGGAAAATCCGGAATGTGATATATCGTCCGGCTATTCGGGTTGCCAGCTCGCCGGAGAGCAGAGAGGCGTTGGAGCCGGAAATGAGGACTTGAGTTCCCGCGCTTCCGAGGAGAGAAGCCACTGCTCGTTCCCAATTCTCAATTTGTTGGACTTCGTCGACAATGACAATCCGCGGTGTTCCTTTTGCGGTTTCCGATTCTATGTATTCGATCAAGTCACGTGCGTTGCGGATGGCCTCAAATTCCATTGACTCTTTATCGACATAGACCACGTCGGCAGTAGCTCGAACATCATCGGCAAATTGACGAAGAAGGATGCTCTTCCCTACCCGACGAAGGCCGGTAACTACAACGATGGCTGGAGTATCGACAAAACGATGGAGCCGTTCCAAATAGAAGGCTCTTCTAATCTCAACCATATTTCGAGTATAGTCGAAATATGTAACGAAATCAAGGTAAATTCGATTATAATCGAAAAATTTTAAGGCGGGGAGATCCTGGCCGAGGAACGTACCGCTGTCTCGAGCTCCCGTTGCGATCGATTCTTTATATACTCGAAGAGCTTGTGATGGCCGCCGGTTTCAAAGGACTTGAACTGCAGCCCTATGTCTTCGCCGTTTCGCGAGATCCTGGCCGCTACCGCTATCTGCTCATCCTCCACCCGCAAGGTGCAGTGTTGAAGTTGGTCGTCTCGGCGTAGATCCGCGGTCAGGGAGGGATCGTGGGGTCGGAAACTCGCTCCCTTGATCGATATTTCAGCAAGGGATCCGGTCACGACGGCCAAGGTCCGGGGATGGCTGAAAATGAGCTTGAGCTTATCAGCATCGGTGGGGATCAGACGATGAAATCTGCGTTTGTCTTTCAGCGACCCGTAGCGTCTGTACAGCTCTTCCAACCGCTGCATCTGCTGCTTCTCCGTCAGATTGGCGTCGATGATCCCGTTGGCGCCTAGGAATGTGGCTTTGGCAGCCTCTTCGAAGGGGGGATCTTTGGCGAGTATGACAAATACGGCCTGGTCTTTGGACAGTTTCTCCCGCAGGAGCTTCAGGGTTGGCTTCCAGTGCCGTGGGAAATCGATGGCGTTGAACACGAGCAAATCCGGTTCCAGTTCATCGATGTTGTCTATGACCTTTACCGGATCACTGAAATAGATGATTTCAAAGCCGATGGGATTGAGGTGATAGGCGATTAGGTCTTTAAGACCTTCCCGCTGGGCAACGACCAGCAATTTCATTCATTCCGTTCCCAGGTTGACGATTTCGTAGTCCGTGATCACCCATATTGTATCACGTCTTTCCAGGGAATAGGTATACCTTTTTACTTCGACGTAGTCCCGGTATTGGAATTTTTCGATCACTGTGACCCGTCCTTCGAAGGGGGTATAGCTGGTTTGAACGATTTCATAAGTCACCGGAATCACGAGGATATCGACATCCACGGCCTCCGATCGCAGCTGTTCTTTGTACCGATCGAGTACGGCCCGACGGTTCTCCTCTGACATCCGGCGATAGGACTGAGCGCGTCCCGGATTCTTCAGGTACAGATTCTCCAGATCGAGATAGAGAAAGAACTTTTCCCACTGACTCTTCTGACGGGCCCCGAGCATGTAATCCACGACTTCATCCGGTGGCAGGGGCTGCCTCTGGATGAGTTTCCCCGTCTCCGCTTCTATTCCGGCCCGCTGTTCTTCAAGGACGATTGCCGGACGGATATTGAGAGTCAGGGCATTGGAGCGGATCGTTCCGCCGGGGCCGCGGAGGTTCAACTCCGGATAGAACACGGCTTGGACCGTGTAAAGGCCGGCCTTCGGGACTTCAATAAACTCATCCAGGGAGACCACGACGCCGTACTTTTCCCCCGGTTCAAGACTGATCTCCCTGTAGAGCACGGGCTGATTGGCGGTGCGGGACCTGGTGAACTCTTGAGAGTGGTCCAGCAGGATGTTCGTCGGGGTAGTCACCTCAAAATCGAAATTGAACATACGATTCTCTGCCATCTTGAATCGAAAGGCCTGGCTGGAGTTGTTAGTCAAAATAGCTTCCAGGGATACGGGGTGCTCACTATCACCCAAAAAGTAGATACGCTTTTCGTAGAAGCGGATGTGAAAATCCACTCCCTCCGCATCGGTGGAAAAACTCTCCTGAGCGATCAAAACAAGCAGCAGGAGGAAAACAATTCGCTTTATTGGTACCACTAGATAATACTCCCTCGTTCCCTTATTATCTTCGGTAAATCCCATGATATATTTATTACGATTAAGAGTTACCCGCCTACCCTATTCAGCTTCTATACTTGACAAAGGTCGGTGAGAGAACTAGACAAGAGAGAGTGAGCATCGATTCCTTCACAGATCGTCTTTCCGAAAGCCTAAGCTCCTACACGCCCTTCAACGAACTGCGCCGGCGGGTTCGGGAAGAGCGGTTCCCGGTCGAGGTGGAAGGTGTGCAGGGTGGGTTTCTCGCCTCCCTTGCGGCCGAACTGTCTCGAGAGGTGCAGGGCAGTACCGTCCTCGTAGTGCCGACGGAGCAGGAGGCTGGAGAAATACATGCGGATCTGGGATTGTTCGCCCGGGAGGTCCTGTCCTTCCCCTGGTGGGGAACCCTTCCCTACGGGCAGGGGCACCCCTTGCCGGCTGTGCACGGACAGCGAACCTACGTGCTCAACCGGCTCCAGGGTGGGGATCGAGCCCTGATAGTGACCTCCCTGCGGGCTTTGCTCAATCCCGTTCCCGATCCGAAGGAGTTCGAGGGCAGAGGCGTCGCGTTAGCCCTGGGGGACACTATCGATACCCTCCTGTTGGCTGAAAAGCTCTCCGCTTTGGGTTACCTGCGGGTTCCCCGAGTCAGTCTGCGGGGCGAGTTTGCCGTCCGGGGAGAGGTGGTGGATGTTTACTCCTACGGCAGCGAGGCGGGCTTGAGGATCATCTTCGATTTCGACAAAATCACTCAGATCCGCTACTTCGAGCCCTTCACGCAGGCATCGGTGTCGGACAGGCGGAAGGCATTGATACCGCCGACCCGGGAGGTGATCTTTGACGAAAAAACCCTGCAGCGGTTGCGGATGAACCTCGGGCAGATCTGCCCCGGGTCAACCGAGGCGGGCATCGAGCAGTTCCTGGAGAAACTTCGCCTGAACCCCGATACAGCCGGCAGCGAGTACCTCTTTCCCCTCTGTTCCGAGGAGCGGTGTTCCCTCCTGGACTACCTACCAGCAGGTTCGCTCCTCCTCGCGGTTGACTCGGAAGGACTTCACGGGGGCTCGGCGGTACTGCGTCGAGAGTATCTCGAGTTGTACAGGAAAAGCGGCGTCGCCCAGGGTGGGGAGGATAGGGACAGCTTCCGCCCGCCACCCCGGCAAATACTGCTCGATTATTCCATCCTGGAAACATCCTTCAACCGAATCGTGAACCTGCACTCGCTCAAAGGCGGCGGGGAGGGAAGCGACAGGATGCAGATGGGCTGCGATCCTCCCCGCTCGTTCTTCGGCAACCTCAGTTTTTTCAAAGAGGAGCTGCAAAACCTGCTCGATATCGGGTACTCGGTTTTCGTATTCGCAGATTACGCTCATCAGGCGGAACGGCTGGGCCATCTCCTCAAAGACCTGGAGGTGACGGTACTGCCCCAGGGCATCTCCCAAGGCTTCTCTCTGCCCGCCCTGCAGATCCTGGTTATAGAGGAAAATGAAATATTTGGCCGTAAACGGCGTATTCCCCGTTCCGTGGCCACGGCAAAGAGCCGGGCCATCGACTCCTTTGTGGATTTGAGTCCGGGAGACTACGTTGTTCATCTGCAGTACGGAATCGGGCTGTTCACCGGGATTGAACGGATCAAGGCGGCGGGCCACGAGCGTGACTACATCTGTCTGGAGTACGACGACGGCGAGAAGGTCTTTCTGCCGATCGAGCAGGTCAACCTGATTCAAGCGTACATCGGTCAGGAGGGGAGGCGTCCCAAGCTCGATAAATTGGGAGGCAAGGGCTGGCAGAGCAAGAAGGAGCGGATCCGGCGCTCGGTGCAGGAGATGGCGAAACGGCTGGTGTCGCTGTACTCGGCGCGCAGTACGGTCAAAGGATTCGTCTTTCCTCCGGACACGGATTGGCAGAGCGAGTTCGAAGCGCGCTTTCCCTACCAGGAGACCGAAGATCAGCTCCGGGCTATCGAGGAGGTCAAGACCGATATGGAGGGTTCCCGGCCGATGGATCGACTGATCTGTGGGGATGTGGGCTACGGCAAGACCGAGGTCGCCCTGCGCTCGGCTTTCAAGGCGGTGATGGGGGGCAAGCAGGTTGCTTTCCTGGCCCCCACGACGATTCTCGCCGAGCAGCACTTCGAGACTTTCCAGGAGCGTTTTGCAGGTTATCCCGTTTCAGTAGAAATGCTCTCCCGTTTCATCAAGCCGGCACAGCAGAAGCGTATCCTTGCTTCCCTGACCGACGGAGGCACGGATATCGTGATCGGTACGCATCGTCTTCTGCAGCGCGATGTTCAGTTGAAGAATCTCGGCTTGATGATCGTGGACGAGGAACAGCGCTTCGGCGTCAAGGACAAAGAGCGGCTGAAGGAATTGAAGACCTCTGTGGATTGCCTCACCCTGACCGCCACACCCATCCCCAGGACATTACATATGGCGCTGATGAAGATACGGGATATGTCGATCATCAACACGCCGCCTCAAAACCGCTATCCGATAGAGACCTTCATCCAGGAGTTTGACGAAGAAGTCATCACCCGGGCCGTTCGGCGGGAGATCGACCGGGGCGGCCAGGTATACTACCTCCATAACCGGGTGCAGACGATTCCCCGGATAGAAAGTTTCTTGACCCGTCTGCTGCCGGAGGTTCGTATTGCCATTGCCCACGGCCAGATGCGGGGGGAGGAGCTGGAAGATGTCATGCACCGTTTCATCCGCCGGGATGTTCAGGTGCTTCTATCAACTACAATTATTGAAAACGGTCTGGACATTCCGAACGTCAATACCATCATCATCGACAGAGCCGATATGTTCGGAATCTCTCAGTTGTACCAGTTGCGGGGCAGGGTGGGGCGCTCCGACACGCCCGCCTATGCCCACCTGTTCTATCCCAAGGGACGGATCGTGAGCGAGCTGGCCATGAAACGGCTGCGAATCATCAGCGATTTCACGGAGCTCGGATCCGGGTTCAAGATCGCCCTGAAGGATCTGGAGATACGCGGTGCGGGAAACCTCCTCGGTCGGGAGCAACACGGAGAGATCCTGGCTGTCGGGCTGGATATGTACCTACGCTTGCTCGACGAGGCGATCGACGAGCTCAAAGTCGACGATGTTGCCAAAAAGGAAGAGCCGCCGGAGGTGTACCTGGAGCTGCAATACTCAGGCTACATTCCCGATACCTACATGCCCGAGCCGATGGAAAAGATGGAGATGTACAAGAGAATCTCCTCGGTGATCAGCTACGAGGAGCTGGATGCCCTGCAGAGGGAGATGGAGGACCGCTTTGGTCCCGTGCCGGAAGATGTGCGAAGCTTGTTCGCCATCGCCGAGATTCGGATCTTATGCCGTCGTCTGTACATCTCCTCTCTGAAGGAGAGGAACGGAGGGGCGATCGTGGAGTTTTCAAAGCTGGCTCAGATTTCCGTGGACCGGGTGATGACCCTGATCAAGGAGAGCGGCGGCAGCGTCTCTCTGGATCCAAAGAGCCCGAACTGTCTGATCATCAAGACCGGCCGGGTCGGGCTCAAGGAGAAATCCGAATTCATCAGTGACCGGTTGTCCCGGCTCCTGTAACTCCCCCGAAATTTCTATCGTTCGTGCACAGGGACGTATTCCTTGTTGCGGATCACGTTGCGGTAGGCGGGGCGGATGATCCGGCCGCCGGAAATCATCTCTTCGATACGATGAGCGCACCATCCGGCAATACGGGCGAGACAGAAGATCGGAGTGAAGAGCTCCTTCGGGATATCCAGCATGTCGTAGACGAAGCCGGAGTAGAAGTCGACATTCGCCGAAACCACCTTGTCGGAGTTTTTCTCCTTCTTGAACGCCCCGGGAGAGAGACGGGCGACCCGGTTGTACAGATCGAATTCCTCGCTCCGGCCTTTGGCCTCTGCCAGTTCCTTGGCCTTGGCTTTCACCAGAACCGCCCTGGGATCCGACAGTGTGTACACTGCGTGGCCGATCCCATAGATGAGACCTTTACCGTCGAAGGTCTCCTTGCGCAGGATCTTGGCAAGATAACCGGACACCTCCTCCTCATCCTGCCAATCCTTGACGTGGTCCTTGATATCCGCCATCATCTCCATCACTTTAAGATTGGCCCCGCCGTGGAGGGGCCCCTTCAGGGAGCCCACCGCCGCAGCGATGGCCGAGTAGGTATCGGTGCCGGTCGAGCTGACCACGTGGGTGGTAAAGGTGGAGTTGTTCCCCCCGCCGTGTTCGGCATGAAGGACCAGGGCCAGATCCAGGGTCTCCGCTTCCAGGCGGCTGTATTTGCTGTCCGGACGAATCAAGTACAGCAGATTTTCTGCTGTGCAGAGGTCTTTCTGGGGACGATGAATGAACAGACTCTTGCCGTCGAAGTAGTGGCTCTTGGCCTGGTACCCGTAGGCCACCATGGTGGGAAAGCGGGCGATCAGCTCGATACTCTGGCGCAGCACGTTCTTTAGATTGAGGTCGTCGGGATTTGTATCGTAGGAGTAGCAAACCAGGACGCTGCGGGCCAGCTTGTTTACGATTTCCCGGCTCGGGGCTTTAAGAATCATGTTTTCCGTGAAACCGTTCGGAAGAGCCCTGTTTTCTCCCAGTAAAGTCTTGAACTGATCGAGTTGCTGTTGGGTGGGTAGAGTACCGAACAGAAGGAGATAGCAAACCTCTTCAAAGCCGTAGCGCTTCTCCTTCTGGAAACCATCCGTGATGTCCTGGACGTTGATGCCCCGGTACTCGAGTCTGCCGTCTACCGGTACGATTTCTCCCTCGTCGATGATGTAGCCGTGCACATCCCCGATTTCTGTCAGGCCGACGAGCACTCCGGTGCCGTCCTCATTGCGCAGACCTCGCTTTACAGAATATTTCTGGTACAGATCGAGGGGGATGCGGTTCATCTTCTCCGCGTTGCGGGTAAGCTCATCGAGCAGCCTGGTACTGATCTTGAGATCGAGTTTCTCATCGTGATTCATGCGGTGATCCTTGACGCAAGTGAATTATGTATATAAAAAGACCAGGTTGTATTTTTATGCGATTATCGGGAAGTATAGTGAAAATTCAAAAATGATACAATACCGAGTGCGCTTCGGCTGCCCGAACGGTGCTCACAGGATTCCGAGGTTTTGGGTCAGCAGAACAACGGCGATAGCCAGGACAACGATCACCGTGATGTTGCGGATGAACAGTGCACAGATCGCTGCCAGCACTCCGGCTCCGGCGGCCAAGCCGGGTCTGCCCGGGACAGCAGATAGAATTCCTGGAAAGATCAAAGCGCCCAGCGCAGCGTAGGGGAAAAACTTCAGCCATTTGTGAACCCAGGCCGGAAGCCTGATTTTTCGGGCGAAGAGGAAGGGTATCAGCCTGGGAAGATAGGTCACCAGAAACATCCCGGCGAGGAGCAACCAGATCATGGGCTGCCCTTCCCATCCGGAAGCACTATGCCGAGAGCGGAAACTCCCAGCGTGGCCGCGATCAAAGTCCACCCCTCGGACAAATCGGGAAGCAGCTTCGATAGAGCCCAAGCGACTAAGGCGCTGGTTACCGCCACCAGTGCGAACTGCCAGGTTTTCCGCGCCGAGGGCACCAGCAGAGCGATGAACAGGGCGTACAGGCCGATGCCCATACCGTTCACGATTGTAACCGGTATATAATCCGAAAACACGCCGCCCGCAAAGGATCCGCTCAGCCAAGCCAGATAGGCCATCAGAGCCATGGTGAGAAAGCTAAGGCCCGTAAGTCCCTCCGGACTGGCGTGGACGCTGGCGACAATAAAAGTCTCGTCCGTCACCCCATAGCTGAGCACCGCGGCGGTAGGTTTGGATACCTCAAGCTTCCTGGCGAGGGTGGTGCTCATGAGGAAGTGGCGAAAGTTTAGGATAAAAGTAGCTAGAACGATTTCGCTGAAAGAAACCCCGGAGGCGATCATCTTGACGGCCAGGAATTGGCTGGCTCCGGCGTACACCCAAGCGGACATTCCCGTCACTGCAGCGACGGATAGGCCCGACTGTCGAGCCAGAATACCAAATGTAATGGCAACGGGAAGGTAGCCGAGAGCAATGGGCAGCCCATTGCTCAACCCCCAACGTATTTTCTCGCTGCGCTTCATCGCCGATACTAATCTTTCGGTTTGGAGTTATTCGTCCTGCGCGGGATCACCGCGTTCGTTCCCTGCGCCATGTGTGCTCTCTGCACAGTTGTCGCAGGTATTGGCATCGGAAAACAGTATGCGTTTACTCGACATTCTCTGTCCGCACCGGCGGCAGTTCAAGCGGAACGGCAGGACATGCTCCCTTTTCACATACCCGAGCAGGAGAACCGCCGCCGCTAGAGGGAATATCAGCAGGTCCGGAAGATTGAAGTTCACGATCAGGATTGTTCCCACCATGAAGACCAAGATCAGGATTCCAAGATACAGGGTTGCCATCCGTTTCTTCTGCGCATGCTGTTGATATCGCCGCTGAAACATGTTCAACGCCAGGACAGCCAGCAGCAGGTAGAAGACATTTTTTGCGAGAAACAGTGTGATCGAGTGAAGAAAATCGCCTGCTTGTATCATGCCGGTGCAAACTTTTTTCTGTATTCGGGGATTTCAATCATCGGCGGTCGTTCCTCCTCGATGATGTTCAAAAGGATCTCTTCGAACAGATTGTTGTTCACCTGGAATTGGCGAAGGGTTGTGTTCAGTTCCGGCAGGTTGCTCAGGATTCCCAATGCTTCCAGTCGCTTGAGAAAGGTCTGCAAGATCCCGAAAGCCATTTTTCCAAGATCTCGGGTGTGCTGATTTCGGTGCACCCTCTTGTCCAGGTCTGTTTGGGCGATTGCCTGCAGACCCCAGCGATGATACACATCGATCAGGTGGGAGGTCTCCACCCCATAGCCGATGGGGAAGGGGATCTTGTCCAGCACCTGGCGGCGAACCGCATACTCTCCCGACAGAGGTTGGATCAAGGCGGCAAGCTCCGGGAAGAACAGAGAGAACAGCGGTCTGATCAGGATCTCCGTGACCCTTCCTCCTCCAGATGGCCTCGATCCTCGCGAAGAGGCGAGAGGTCTGTCGTAGAAAGCCTTAACGTAGTGGATCTCCGGTCTATAGATCAGCGGTGCAACCAGCCCGTAGACGAAGCGCGGATGGATGTTCTTGATATCCGCATCGATATACACGAGGATATCCCCCTCGCACTGATAGATCGCCTTCCAGAGATTCTCCCCCTTGCCCCGTTTCTCGCCATATTTTTTGAGGATGTCCTTCGAAAGAAAGACTTGGGCTCCGAAAGCGGAGGCCACGTCGCGGGTCTGATCGGAGGAATCCGAATCAATCACGGCGATCTCATCCAGAAGAGGATATCGCTGCATGAGCTCGCTTTTGAAAATAACGATCTCCTTACCGATCGTCTTCTCTTCGTTCAACGTGGGGATGCATAAGGAAATCTTAAGGTCTTGTTTTTGTTTCTCCTCAACCAGTGCTTCCAGATCCCGAAAGGTCGAATGGTGAAAGGTGTTGGATTTCAACCAGGACTCAATTCCCACTGCAAAATCCTCTGTCGATGGCCAGCAGCACCCCGGTCAGCTGGGCCAGGCCTGTGAATATGGGTTCTATCATTATCTCTTCCTCTGGTGTGTTATGATGTTCCCCGTAGGTGATCCCGATCGTGATTGCTGGAATATCATGGCCGATGAAGGCGGACAGCTCGGAGGTGCTTGGGGACTTGCGGGGTTGGATATCAAGGGCGCTCATGATCCGCCGGGTAGCCCTTACCATGGGATGCCGGTAGTTAATGCCGCCGGGCCTTCGACGTGCGAACACATCGAGGTTGATGTCGGCTCCTGTCTGCGAGGAAACATCGGAGACGATTGCTTCCATCTGGTGGAAGATCTCCTCGCCGATCTGCTCGTTCTCGGTGCGGATCTCGAAACGGAGCACCGCGTTGGTGGCGATCGTATTGTAGGCCTGCCCGCCCATAATCGAGCCCAGCACGATCGTGCTTCGAGGACGGCGGGGTAAACGGATCTCTTGGATACGATTGATCACTTCGTTGATCGTTACGATAGCCCCAGTGGCGCCGAAACGGGTCCAATCGTACTCTTCGGGCACCGAGCAAACGACCTCTCCCCGGTACATGCCGATGGAATCGTGGCTCAGCCGGCCCAGGGGAAAGCCTTCGACACCGATTCCGACGGAAATGGGGATCTCCGTGTTGGAGAGAAAGAAGCGCAAACCCTCCAGGTCTCCCCGGCCCAAACTTCGAGATGCTCCCATCAGCACGAGGTTGGACTGCAACTCGAGATCCAGAAGCTCGAGCAGTATCGGCAGGGTTACCACCACCGCCACCCCGAGGGCGTTGTCTCCCACACCGGGTCCGGTGGCGGACCGGGGGCGAAGAGTAATCGTATGATCCAAACTGTGGGGATGCACCGTGTCGACATGGGCCACCAGGAGGATATTCTGTTCCCCGGTTGTACCGGGAAGGATGCCTAGGGCGTTGCCCATCTCGTCGGCCGAGGCGTTGTTCAGACCCGCCTCTACGAAACGGTTTTGGATGAACTCTACCCGCCTGTCCTCCTCGAAGGTAGGTGACGGGATCTCGCTGATCATCACCAAATTGGCCAGCAGAATTTCCCGTAAGGCCTGACTGGCTTCCTTGATGAAGGGAAGCATGTTCAGGATCTCCTCGAAACTGTCCGCCACTCTGTTTTCTTGTTCGCTGCTTACATCCGCCATGGTCAGTACTATTGTATTTCTGAATCCTCCTGAGGTTCAAGGGCAGCAAACACCGCTGTAGGAGCGTGTGGGCTGGTTGTCCTTGCAGGGATCGTTCCTCTTGGGGCAGGAGGTGTATTATGCGAACCAGGTCACAGTGGAATGGGATCCGGTTTCGGATTCAGGTGCAATTAGCTATGAGGTATATGTGTCTCCGTATCCTGTCGTTAAACTTCTGGATCCTGTAGCGCACACTCTCGTGCTTGAAACGACAGAGACAGAAGCAGTGGTCACGTTTCAAGCCGAAGGCAAATATGCGGTCGGGGTTCGAACCAAGAAATCGATAGACGGGGAAGAATTGTTCTCTGAGATCAACTGGAGTCACGAGAACGGAGTGATGGCGCCAAACCCTTTTATTGTCGGGTACTATACAGGCCCGGCTGCTCCCGTCAATTTGAGAGTGCGATAGAAAAACTGGAAATTCAAACAGAGTTGGGGTATTTATTAAGATAGGTTTCTACGAATAGACGCTCGGGGTTTCGCCTCCTTTCCCCTGAGCGTCTTTTTATTGAAAATGAACAGTATCTGTCCTTGTATCGTAACGGTGAAAAACCTAGAATATATAAGCCCGGGACGATATACGTCATGAAAGCGGTTATCGTTTCAATATCATTGTGTTTCCAGGGGAATCCTGCCAATATACTAGCAGAAATGCTGCATACGAGAGTGCATATACGTCGTGTATGAAGTATAACACCCCGAACTGGGGGGCTATACTTTAAATCTGCTACTTGCTTGGGTGATATACTTCATATTTGCCGTATACTCATTAGTTGGGCGGCGACGCTAGCCGCTCATCGGACAAAATGGAAAGGATGAATGAAAATAACCAATCAAGTTACTAATGCCGAAACTGCAGACTCCGCCTGGAAGAGCCTTTACAGAGTCGGTGGAGTGGCCGCCCTGATTGCAGGTGTGATCTTCAGAAGAAACCTCGGACCAGAAATTTCGCTCTTCAGCGCACAAAAGCAACCCGACACTATAATCGATTGGTTTACGCTACTTCAGAACAATAGGCTCCTTGGACTCTCCTATCTCAACCTCTTTGACATTGTTGACTATGCTCTTGTGGGCCTAATGTTTCTCGCCCTCTACGCCGCTCTCAGACGAGCCAATAAAAGTTACATGGCAATTGCTACGACCCTTGGCTTCGTAGGGATGGCGATCTACTTCGCATCGAACACGTCCTTCTCCATGCTTTCCCTCAGCGACCAATACGCGGCCGCGACAACAGACGCGCAGAGATCTATGTTCTTGGCAGCAGGGCAGGCGGTACTTGCCATCAACAATCCTGGCGCTATCTACCAGGGCACCGGTATCTATGTGAGTTTCCTTCTCCTAGCGGTTGCCGGTCTGATGGTCTCGGCTGTCATGCTACGGAGCAGTATCTTCGGAAGAGTAACCGCCTATGTGGGAATCCTGGCAAGTGCATTCGACTTGGCTTATTGCATCACTTTCGCCTTCGTGCCAGCGATGACTGTCTACCTCTTGTCCGCCGCCGGCCTGCTTCTGATGGTATGGCACATCCTGATTGGCCGAAGACTCTATCAGCTTGGACGTCTCGAAAGGAAGACGCCTCCCAAACAATCGTAATCAGAAGCGTTCGAGTGGATGTTGCGCTGAAAGGAGACAACCATGTCAGCTTCGGTTCTTGTAGCATATGCAACACGTTACGGTTCAACGCAGGAAGTTGCCGAGACAGTCGCGGCGACGCTGCGCGAAAGTGGGCTTGAGTTAGATATTCAGCCCATGCGGAAAGTGCGTACCCTCGCAGGGTACCGCGCGGTCGTGCTTGGGGCGCCACTCTATATGTTCCACTGGCACAGGGACGCGCTCCGTTTCCTGTCGCAGTACCGCGAGGCCCTCACGGAACGGCCAGTAGCAATTTTCGCGCTCGGCCCAACTCATGATGATAAGAAGGAGCGGCAGGATTCGCGCGCTCAGCTCGATAAAGAGCTGGTGAAGTTTCCCTGGCTTACACCGATCGCCCTTGAAATGTTTGTCGGCAAGTACGACCCGGCGAAACTACGCTTCCCTGTCAATTTATTTACCGGTAAGGAACCGGCAAGCGACCTGCGGGACTGGACGGCGATCCGCGCCTGGGCGAGCAACCTGGCCGCGAAGCTTTAGCCTGCTTTGTCACAGGCGAGCGAGTTTCCGTAGGTCAAATAGTGCGAATCTCACGAATTAACACTATGAAGACTTTCTAGGACAGATCCATGAGCCATTCCGAATCAGCGAAGATGCGGATGGGTTCGATAGGGTCACTTCGAAAAATCCGGCATTTATGAGACCGATAGCTCTGGTGATTAGACGGGCAATTTATCTGATTAAGAGCGGCCCAACATCTGGGTGAAGCCGACCTCGCTTCGCTCGTGGGTATGCGTGCGTCATGAGGCGGCATGGGCTCTGGTTTGCAACGGGGTTTTGCTCGCCCCGCTCGGCGGCTTACCCAGGGCGTTGGGCGGCAGTACCTCAATTGTGAGAAATCAACTAGAACATGCACCATATTGAAAGGAGGGTGGCTGAGTTAAAGCCTCGTTTTTCCTTATGACTGTTACGATCCGACGCACAGAACCAAGTGATTATGAAGCCGTACAGCGTATTCTGGCAAGCCCCAAAGTGGTATAGGGCACTTTACAGTTGCCGTTTCCTTCAATAGAGCAGTGGCGTAAACGCCTGGCCGAACCGCCAGAGGGTCTGTTCAGTTTAGTCGCTTGTGTTGAGAATAATGAAGTGGTCGGTCAACTTGCGCTGCAGACATTCCCCAATCGGCCTCGTCGCCGCCACGTCGGGCAAATCGGCATGGCAGTGCGGGATGATTGGCAGGGAAAAAGAGTCGGTACAGCGCTCATGCAAGCAGCGATTGACTTGGCAGATAACTGGTTGAACCTGACACGGCTTGAGCTTGAATTGTTCGTTGAAAATACCCCCGCCATCAGACTCTATGAGAAGTGTGGATTTACTATTGAGGGTACGTTGGTGGATTTTGCTTTTCGAGATGGGCAATATGTGGATACCTACATAATGGCACGACTCCGAGGGCAAATGCAAGCAGATGGGTCGTAACCACAAAGTGAAGCAGTGCAATCAGCGGTGGTTTCGATCCAGAGTAGCCGCACAACCTCTAGGATTGAGACGACCAGGCCATCGAGAGTCCGCCTTGAAGGGTGCAAAGGGTTTGGTACGTTTCGGTTTGCGCTTGGCCTCACTACAGCAGCCGCCTGGCGGCTCAGCTCCAATGTGTTCGGCGGCTTCCTGAGTGGCAAGATGATTTTTGGGCGAAAGGCGTAGCGCCGGATGTTGCTGGCTGCGATTTTTGCCTGCTACCATGTTCAAATAGATGAATAGGGAGGAGCAGTATGGAGGATAACTCAGTCATCATCATCGGGGCCGGGTTTGCAGGGCTTTCGGCTGGGATCTATGCCCAGATGAATGGTTACCGCACGCAGATCTTTGAGATGCACGACTTGCCGGGTGGCTTGTGTACAGCCTGGAAGCGTAAAGGGTACATCATTGACGGCTGTATCCATTGGCTGGTGGGATCCTCACCCCAGAGCGGAATGTACCGCTACTGGGAGGAAGTCGGTATTGCCCAGGGGCGCGAGTTCATCAACATGGACGAATACATGCGCTACGAGAGTGCCGATGGGCGCACCCTCATCCTCTACACGAACGTGGACAGGCTGGAAAAGCATCTGCTAAAGTTTTCGCCGCAAGACGCCAAGCCCATCCAGGAATTCATCCAAGGTATCCGGATGTGCCTCGATTTTGACCAACCCTCCGAATCAGACCCGCCGCTCAAACGTCTGCTAAAAGGTCTTAAGCTTGGGCTGATTCTGGCGACCAAAGGGAGAGAAATGCGGAAGTGGATGAAGATCTCCACCTCGGAATTTGCAATGCGCTTCAAAGACCCGGTGCTCCGCGAAGCGCTACTGGAAATGTGGTTTCCAGAATTCTCGATGTTCTTTATGTTTTTCACCTTTGCCTACCTGCATAACAGGAATGCGGGTTACCCCATCGGCGGTTCCTTGCCCATGTCGCTGGCACTTGCCAAGCGCTACACTAACCTGGGGGGAGTAATCCATTACGATAGGCGGGTGGAGAAAATTCTGGTGAAAGAAGATAAAGCGGTGGGCGTCCGGCTGGCGGATGTGAGTGAGCACCGCTCCGGGCGGGTGATCTCCGCGGCGGATGGGTATACCACCATCTTTAAAATGCTGGAAGGGAAATACGTGGATGAAAAGACACGTGAGCCTTACGAGAAATGGCCCATCTTCCCACCGTTGTTGTTTGTGGGAGTGGGGGTGAACCGCTCTTTTATCAATGAGCCCAAAACGGTCTCCGGCATGAGTTTCCCCTTGCGCCAGCCGACGGAAATCGGGGATGCGGTGCGGGACAGAATGCCGGTCCACATCTTTAATCAGGATCCCGCATTAGCACCGGCCGGCAAGACCAGCTTGGTGGTGACGATGCCCAGCAGTTACGAGTATTGGAAAGAGTTAACGCAGGATCGGGCGGCCTACAAGGAGAAAAAAGACCAGGTGGCGCGCACAGTGGTGGAACAGCTGGACCAACGCTTCCCTGGTATCTCCCAGCAGGTGGAGATGGTGGATGTAGCGACACCGTTGACTTTTGAGCGCTACACGGGCAACTGGAAGGGCAGTTTTGAAGGCTGGCTGCTCACGCCGCAGAACTCGTTCACCGTGATGAAGCGCATGCACCAGACACTGCCCGGCCTGCAGAACTTCTACATGTGCGGGCAGTGGGTCGAGCCGGGCGGCGGTCTTCCGACCAGTGTCATGTCCGGCCGTCGGCTTGTGCAAGCGATGTGCAAACAGGACGGGAAAAAATTTCAGACTACAGTGGCGTAGGTTTCTCGTCGTCTAAACGTTCCCCTATTATCAAGAATAAAACCGTCTGGTATCTACCCCGATCTGCCCACCGACAAAGTTCAAACAGAAATTCAAACACTTTCATATTTACGTATAGGTCATATAGCTTTCAAACGGCCATTTATACGGGGAATTGACCTCGTTATATCCATAGAACGACCCCTAAACGGCTAGTCGTAGAGGAGCCGGAGATGCTCGATTTTCAAGAAAGCCTTTAGCACAGCTTTTTGGATGCTCCCGCCCGGATCCCCGCCGCTTGTTCCGAAGGATGCGGTTAGGCTGCGAAATCCCTCCGCATAGGCGGCGGCTCCGAAACGCTGCTGCACTTCAAAGCGCAGCTCGTTACGCCAACCGGATTTCCTGCCGCCGTGCGCTGTTGAAGAGGAAAGCAGAGCCCCGATCTCTGAAAGAGTGGATCTGTTCTCGCGCCGACAGATCCCCGCCTTTTCGCCGCCGGCGAGCTCCCTGAGGAATCTGTCTTGCTCTGCGACGGGAAGATAGGAGAAATCCACCAGGTCGTCCTGCACCAGAGTCTCGGTGCTGTTCAGCAGACGTTGTTCCTCTTCCTCCGGCAGCAGATCGGACAGTGATAGTATCTTGCGCCGGTAGGCATTCCGTAGAGACGGTCCTTCAGCGAAGGGTACGAGGATCCTGTCGTAAAAGCAGGCGGGATACTCTGCAAACAGACCCTTCAAGCCATCCAGGATATCCAAGTCCCTTGCCGCCAGAGGCAGCGACCACAGCAGTGAGTTGATGAACAGGTAGCCAAAGCCCTCCTGGACGGATGTGGACAGGACCAGATCGCTGCCGGCCACCAGATTTTCAAAGCTCAGATTCTCCCGCTCCAAGGCAGTTCCGATTCCCCACAGTCCGGGGCAGAGCCCATCGGCGAAAATTTTCTCTACGACATCGGAGTAGGGTTTTTCCGCGGCCGAGACTCCGGGCAGGGTAATCAGGATATTTGCCGAAGCCTCGAGGAGCAGGCAGAGGAGAACCGCTTCCAGGACATTTTTGCGCCGGATCGTTCGAATCGGGTAGAGGAGAAGGGGAGCCTGCGGTTCGTAGTGTGGAAAGGATTTTCCGAACAGCCTCTTCAGGGCCTCCCGCAAAGAGTTTCGCTGATCAGGGACCCGGTCTCGGAAGACGGGGTTTTCAAGCAAAAACACCGACTGCGCCGGGACACCTGCCTGGATAAGTATGTTACGGTCCCGCTGGTTGAGAACCGCATATCGAACCCACGGGCTCACGGGGTAGGGATCCAGGGATAGGGTGTTGAGAAGGTGCCTCAGATTCTGAAATCGTCCGCACTCGGGAAAGTCATGGATCTGCAGGATGATGCGTTGGGGTTGCCCGGAATAGATGATCTGAAGCAGAGCCTGTGTAAAAACGGTATTCTTGCCCAGGTGGTAGTTGTGGACCCACCAGAGCGAATCATCGGAGCCGAAGGATTCGAGCAGCTGCCGGGCAAGTTTGCCTGCTTCCTCGGCTGTCTCTTTTTTGTCTCCCTTGCCCGGGTCCCGATAGTCGATCTCAGGTACGACTGTCCATTTGTCGTTGTACCGGCTGATGCGAATCCTCTCGGGAATCCGCCCGGCCACCAGCTCGATCGAGCGGATCTCGGGCAGGTGAGCGTGGAAGGCCTTAAGAGCCTGCCGAACAACGGTGCAGACCCCGCCTGTCAGGAAGTGATAATGGAAGATTTTGAGATCGATGCGATCCGCCACCAGGATTCTATGATAGCCCGATTATGGGGTTCCCGCCAGTCGGCAACGGAGGATTCTGCGCGGCTATTCTCTGGCGATGAGTAGATTCTTGGGATCGAGTTTGAGGTGCAGGTCCTCGGGCACGACAGCATCGTGGTCTTTCACCAGCTGCAGATGGATGTGTTTTTCTTCGGGTCTCAGGCAGATCATGATGCTGAATGCTTCGACAAGATCTTTGAGCAGACTGGGAACCCCCGCTGCATCGTACTGGGGTTGTTCGTAGCCCAGGGAAACGCTGAACCAAATTTCCAAATCCTGCTCCGCGGCAAACTCCCTTACTACATTTAGTTCGTCTATTGAAACCTGGG
>Ga0307380_10002604_pt1 | contig 25446 bp, 24 predicted proteins | sample UN3MG_FD_202239 | JGI IMG/M metagenome (GOLD analysis project Ga0307380, IMG submission 202239) | Soil microbial communities from Risofladan, Vaasa, Finland - UN-3 | ecosystem: Environmental > Terrestrial > Soil > Coastal area > Acid sulfate soil | place: Finland: Risofladan, Vaasa | collected... | reverse complement strand
GCCCCCGGGCGGGACCTCTCCGCTGGCGCAATCTGACACGCCAAAGACGTGTCAGATTGCGCAAGCCCCTCTTGCACGCCGGCAATCTGTCACGTAGAATGGCGTGTCAGATTGCACCCAGTTTCCTCTGCCCCCACCCTCCGAGGACGAACATGAACACCCCCGAGAACCCCAAGCAGGTTCGCCGCACGCTCGACAGCCGCCTCAAGCAACTCACCCCGCGAGGGCCGGTCCTCTTGGCCTCGGTGGTCCGGAGCGCCCGAAGGTGCGGACGCTACGGCTGCAAGTGCAACCGGGGCGAGAAGCACATCCGCACCCAGATCACCTTCAAGGAGGGCGGCAAGACGCGCTCCGTCTACGTCCCCGCTGACCTTGTGGGCGAGGTCAGGCAGTGGGCCGCTGAGGGCCGGCGTCTCCAGGGCATCCTGGGGGAGTGCTCCCAGTTGGCCGTTGCCCTCCTGCGCAGCAAGGCTCAGGCAGCGAAGGGGCCGCGCCGGCGTCCGTGACGACGCCTTCCGCGGGCAGCAGGATTTCTCGACGGAATTCTGCACCAGGGACTTGATATTCCCCCGCGAACGAGGATGTATGTAAGCAGCGGCTGCGGCGGCACTTGGGCCGCCCGCCGATGGAGGATGGACCATGGAACGAACGCTCGAAGTCGCCTGCGAGGGAACGGCCAGCAGCTTCACCGTCCGCAAGCTGAGCCGGGCGACGCTGTACGGCTCGAAGCGGCGGGCGCCGGTGGACGCCGAGGGCCGGGAGTGCCGGGCCGCTGCTCTGACCCGCGACGGCCGGTTCCTGCTGCCGCTAGGCACGACGGCCACGCTCTATCTCGATGACCAGGGGGACACCGTCGAGCGCGGCGAGCTGCGCTCAGCGCGAGGGGGCGGGAATGCCGCGTCAGGCTCCGAGCCGCATCCTGCGGAGGCGATTGAGCTTCTGGGCTGCACGGCCCGGCAGGTCTATGTCCTGGTGCCCGTCGCGGTGTCGGGCCGGCTCGACGAGCTTCTGGCGGCCACGGGCCTCTGCCGCCTGGATGCCGGGGACGGCGGCGACGGGAGAGGCGAGGCGCGCTTCCTGGTGAAGAACGACGCAGGCTACTTCCTGCTGGTCGGGGAGAACGCAGGCTTCGCGCTGGTCGGCCCGGAGCAGGCGGACCTCTCTATCCCCGATGCCGGCGAACCGTGGGACGACCTTGACCTGGCCATGCTCTGATGCAGGAGACAGATGATGTCGCGCTGGATTCGGATTCAGGATGGCCGAGGCCGCGACGCACGGGTGAGGATGGAGCCTGCCCATCGGCGCGGCCGGTCCAAGCTCCAGACGCCAGACGGGCGAGCCGTCAAGGCCGCCCGGTTCATCAGAACTCCCCTCGCGCGGACGTATGCGGCGCTGCGCTCGCGTTGCCCCGACGACGCGGAACTTGCCGAGCTGCTGCTCGAGGAGGACCCCGAGATCGACTTCGAGGCAGCGGGACGAAGGACGGGGCCCACCGACCGCGTGCTCCTCGACCCCGAGGGCAACGTTCTCTATGCGGCAGCGGAGGTCGAGGTCGTTTGCGACCGCGACGGCGTCGAGATGGAACGCCGCCTGCCGGCGGACGCGCCGGCCAACGTGGATGGCGAGTCTCCACTCGTCTGGACGGGGCGGATGCTCGCCCGCTCCGAGACAGCGCGGCGCTTTGCCTTCACCCGCGCCCTCCAAATCCGCCACGTGGACGGCCTCACCTACGACTTCCTCTTCGGGATGGCGCGGGAACTCGAAGAGGCGGACGCCCTCGTTCTGGTTGGGGCAGGGCCGGATGGGCGCGACCCGATCCGCCTCGAGCGCAACGGCGTCCCCCATCGCGGGTTCCTGGAGGGCCGGGTGGACGGTGACGGCTACCTGCTCGTCCTTCACCTGACGAACCTGGAACTGGCGGTTCCTGTGGAGGTGACCCTATGATCGCCCAGGAACAGGCCCGCTGGCAGCCGCTGGGGACGGGGCGCATCGCGCCCCAGGGCAGCATCGCCGACCGGGCGCTGGCGGAGCGCCTCGCCGCCTACAAGCGTCAAGTGGCCGGGCGGTACCGGAGCGTCTCGCCCGCCGACCTCGCCACGGCGCTCCCACCGGGCCCCTACAGCATCTCCCCGAAGCTCGACGGCGAGACGTGGTTCCTGCGCGTCACCGGCGGCGAGGCGTGGCTGCTATCGCCCAGCGGGAAGGTCATCGGCGACGTCCCGGCCACGGCAGAGGCCACCCGCCTCCTGGCAGGACGCGACCTGCTCCTGGCCGGCGAACTCTACGCGAATGGCTCAGGCCGCCGGCCGCGCGTCCATGACCTCGCGGCGGCGCTGGGTAGGGGCTCTGACGCTCCCATCCAGCACCTCGGCTTCGGCGCCTTCGACCTGCTGGAGGGCGGCGGCGAGGACGCGCAACGCATGCCGTTCGTTCAACGGGCGGAGCGGCTCGCCTCCCTGCTCAATGGCGGCAAGCTATGCCGTTGCGTGCCCTTCGAACAGGTCGCCGATGCGCGTGGGCTGCTCGAGGCCTACGAGCGCCTGGTGACCCGCGAGGGCCACGAGGGCCTGGTCATCCGCTGTGGCGACGGGCAGGTGACCAAGGTGAAGCCGGAGATCACCATCGACGCGGCCATTGTAGGGTTCACGGAACGGGCGAGCGGCGGCGCGGCGGAACTGCTGCTGGCTCTCCTCCGGCCTGACGGGGTGTTCCAGCTTCTTGGGCGGGTGGACACGGGGTTCAGCGAGGTGGACCGACTGGAGCTGGCTGAGCGACTTCGCCCGCTGATGGTGGAGTCATCCCACCTCGCCGCCTCGCGCGGCGGCGCGCTCTTCCGCTTCGTACGGCCCGAGATGGTCGTCGAGGTCAAGTGCAACGACCTCCTGACCTTGAGGGCCAGCGGCGAACACGTGCGGCGGATGGCCCTGTCCTACGACGCCATTGCCGCGCCGCCCTGGCAGGCGCTCCGCCCGCTGCCGGCGGCCAGCATGATGCACGCCGTCTTCCGCCGGGTCCGCGACGACAAGGTTGTGGACACGGACGGCGTTCGCTGGAGCCAGGTGACGGACCTCGTGGTGGTCGAGGGTGTCGGCGCCGCGCAAGCTGTGGAACTCCCTCGCTCCCAGGTCCTTCGCCGCGAGGTGTTCACCAAGAGGGACAAGGGGGCGCTCTGCGTCCGCAAGGTGGTGGTCTGGAAGACGAACAAGGAAGAGGCCGATCCCCTCTATCCACCCTACGTGGCCTTCTTCACCGACTTTGCCCCAGGCCGGCAGCAGCCGCTCCGCACGGACGTCCGCGTGGCATCCATTGCGGAACGCATCCACACCCTCGCCGACGCCTGGATAAAGGAGCACGTCACCCAGGGATGGGTCTGCCGCACAGCCATGACAGACTCATCTCCCCTTCCGGCCTCGTGCCACGGGAGCAACGGCTTTCGCCTGGACCTGATGGCCTCCTTCGCCCGGACCTCCTCGGTGAACTTCCACGTTGCCGTGCGGCGGATGAAGGCCCTCGCCGACGCGGGCAGCCTCAGCATCGAGAGCGACGAGAAGGGCCGGCCGCGGCACTACAGCCTGGCGATTCGCCAGGAGGCGCTGGTCGAGAACGTCCGCCGCCTCGAGAGCCTTCACCGCGTCATCTCGCGCTGGAGCGGCGCCGAGGTCAGCGTCAACGGCGAGCCACTGGCCTTTCATGACGTGCAAGGCGTCCTCAACGCCATCGCCGACGTCGCCTCGTGCTGGCGCCAGCAGAAGAAGCAGGCCACAGGCGGCGCCAATCCCTGCCGGGCCTGCTTCGCCCTCGGCTGCCAGCAGCTTCGGTTCGCGGCGTCGGCCGGCTTCCCCGGCATCCCCCGCGACCACCCGGCCTGGTACGCCGTGGGCAGCTTCGATGGGAAGCTGGTCACCCTTGACAAGCCCGCGCTCCTCGCCCAGCTCGACACGCGGCTCAACGAGTCTCTCGTCATCTGCCCCTTCTTTGACCGCGAACACACGACACAGCGCATCCGCGAGTTGCCCGACACGCTCGACCCCGCCGCCGACCCGGCCCGCTGGGCTCTGGGCTACGCCATTGACAGCAGGAAGCCGGCCTGGGTGTTCCCCAAGGCTGCCCGCCGTCTGCCCTACGACGTGGGCCTCCAGCCCGAGGCCGGGTCCCCCTTCCGACGCCCGACGACAGCCGGCCACACGCTCGCCATGAACGGCCCAGGGGCGAGTCTCCTGCCCGCCTTGGCGCCTGGGCCGCACCGGAACATCCCCGCGGCCAGGTACGCCGACGTGTGCGGCCAGGACGCCGCCGTCGAGGCCGTCCGCGACTACGCCGAGCTTCCCCTCAAGCACCCCGAGCTCTTCCAGCGGGTCGGCGTCCGCCCCGGCCGCGGCATCCTCCTCTGGGGCCCGCCGGGCAATGGCAAGACGCTGCTGGCACGGGCCGTGGCGGGGGAATCGGGCGCCCACATCGAGATCATCTCCGGCCCTGAGGTCCTGAGCAAATGGGTCGGCGAGGGCGAGCAGCGCCTCAGGGAAGTGTTCCAGCGTGCTGCCCGCCTGGCGCCCTCGGTCGTCCTGATGGACGAGCTGGACGCCATCGCCGGCTCCCGTGCCTCGGACGACGCCCGCCACTTGCGGGAACTTGTCTCCCAGCTCCTCGTCCTTCTCGACGGACTGGAGGACCGTGGCCGCGTCCTCGTCATCGGCACCACGAACCGGCCCGAGGACATTGACCCCGCCATCCTCCGCCCCGGCCGCATTGACCGCAAGGTCTGCCTCGGCCCGCCGAACGCCACGGGCCGGGCGGCGCTGTTCACCAGGCTCCTCGCCCGCATGCCCGTGGCCGAGGACGTCCGTCCCGACGCCCTCGCCGCTCGAACCGCGGGCTTCACCGGGGCACAGATCGAACACGCCGTCAACGAGGCGGGGTTGGGCGCGGTCAAGGAGGCCATTGCAGGGCAACTGCCGGCGGACGGCGTCCGTGTCTCGATGGAGCACTTTCAACATGTGATCATGGGCGGAGGGCAATCCCTGGGAGCGAGAGGAGGCAGGAATGGATGCTGCGTTGCGGGAAGAGATTGAGGGCCTGGCGGCCCTGGGGACGCCGGCGCTTAAGGCGAAGTATGTGGAGGCGTTCGGCGAGCGCTCGCGCTCGGCCAACGCCGCGTTCCTGCGGAAGCGGATCGCGTGGCGGCTCCAGGCGCGGGCGATGGGCGGGCTGTCGGAGCGGGCACGCCGCCGCGCCGAGGAACTGGCCGACGAGGCGGACCTGCGGGTTCGGGCGCCGAACCCAAGCCGCCGGACCCGGGCAGACGGCACACAACGCCGTGGTCGCGCCGATGCGTCACGACCGCGCCGCGACCCCCGGCTCCCGCCGGTCGGGGAACTGCTGGTCCGCGAGTTCCGCGGGATGGCGGTCGCCGTCCGGGTTCTGAACGACGGCTTCGAGTACCAGGGCCGGCGCTACGCCTCGCTCAGCACCATCGCCTGCGAGGCCGCCGGCACGCGGTGGAATGGATACCGGTTCTTCGAGCTGGCCTGAGGCCAACGCCCACAAGGAGCAGGAAGGAGCAACACACCCATGCCCAACGGAAGATCAGGAGCGGGACAGGGAAGCCGCGAGCGGCAGGAGGTCCGCTGCGCCGTCTACACTCGCAAGAGCACAGAGGAGGGCCTCGAGCAGGAGTTCAACTCGCTCGACGCCCAGCGCGAGGCGGCGGAGGCGTACATCGCGAGCCAGCGCTCGGAGGGCTGGACCCTGCTGTCCGACCACTACGACGACGGCGGCTACACGGGAGCGAACGTGGACCGCCCGGCCCTCCAGCGCCTGCTGGCGGACGTCGAGGCGGGCCGCATCGAGTGCGTCGTGACCTACAAGGTGGACCGCCTGAGCCGGTCCCTCCTCGACTTCGCCCGGCTAATGGGAACCTTCGAGGCGCATGGAGTCAGCTTCGTCTCGGTCACCCAGCAGTTCAATACGGCCACGTCGGTGGGCCGGCTGATGATGAACGTGCTCCTGTCGTTCGCCCAGTTCGAGCGCGAGATCATCGCCGAGCGGACCCGCGACAAGATGTCAGCCGCCCGCCGCCGGGGCAAGTGGACCGGCGGCGTGCCGATCCTCGGCTACGACGTGGCGCCGGAGGGCGGCCGGCTGCTTGTGAACATTGAGGAGGCGGAGCGCGTCCGCGCCCTCTTTGCCCTCTACCTCGAGCGCAGCGGGCTCGTCCCCACGGTTCAGGTGCTGGAGCAGCGGGGGTGGAGCAACAAGCGCTACCGGACCAGAGCGGGCGTCGAGCGCGGCGGCGGGCCGTTCACCAAGACGACCCTACAGAAACTCCTCACGAACCCCCTCTACATCGGCCAGGTCCGCTCGAACGGGTCCCTCCATCCTGGCGAGCACGAGGCCCTTGTGGACGAGGCCACGTGGCGGAAGGCCCAAGAGCTGCTTCGCCGCAACGGGCGGAGTGGCATACGCCGCCGGCGCCCCGGGCCGACGCCGCTCCTCCAGGGACTCCTCCACTGCCGCCCCTGCGGCAAAGCCATGACGCACTCGGTCGCGGCCCGCGGGACGCGGCGGCATCGCTACTACGTCTGCCAGACGGCCCAGAAGCGGGGCTGGGCCGCCTGTCCCACGAAGTCCGTGCCCGCCGAGAAGATCGAGGCCTCGGTCGTCGAGCAACTGCGCGGCCTGCTCGCCGCCCCTGGGGCGAGCGGCATCGAGGCCCTCGCGCCCTTCGGCAATGGGTGGGAAGCCCTGTCCCCCGTCGAACGCCGGCGCGCCATTGCCCGGATCGTCGAGCGGATCGACTACGACGGCCCGTCGGGCAAGCTCTCCGCCGTCCTGCGGGAGGGCGGCAGCGGCCCTTTGCCAAGCACTGAGGGAGAAGAACAATGAGCGAACCCGCAGCTCCAGTAGATGCCATGCCTCTGCCCCGCCGCCTCGAGTGGTCGTTGCACCCCCAGGATGACGGAACCCAGGGCAGCGAAGCTCCGCCGCCCGAGCCTGAGCCGGGCAACGTCCCGCGCGTCGCGCGGCTCATGGCTCTGGCGGTCCACTTCGATGGCCTGCTCCGGCGCGGCGAGGCTGCCGACTACGCCGCGCTCGCCCGGCTGGGCCAGGTCACTCGCGCCCGCATGAGCCAGATCATGGACCTTCTCCATCTCGCCCCCGACATCCAGGAGGTCCTCCTCTTCCTCCCCCGCACGCAGAACGGTCGCGACCCCGTCACCGAGCGCGACCTGCGCCCGATCGCCGCTGAGCCGGACTGGGAGCATCAGAGAGGCGCGTGGGGCCAGCTCGTCGAGCGACGGGGCCTTCCCCCTCGCTGAAGAGCGGCACACACGCAATCCGCGCGCTGAGGCGCGACCGCCGCACACTCCCACCCTATGGTGGCCCTCGCCAGAATCTTCCCGCCCCGTCCCGCCCTCGCCCCATCGTGCGGCCCCGCCGAGACTTACGGCATCATAAATCCTTGCAGAATAAGCACGTCCGTCGGGAAATGCCCTTGACGGATGGCGAACACTATGCCTATATGGTCAGTGCAAGTGGTTGCCAGCACAGGAGTTAGAGATGGAAGGCAAGAGGCGCAAGACCTTCACCGCCAGAGAGCTGAAGCCCCGCATCCAGCGGCTCTCTTGGGACCGGCTGACGGGAATCTACCTGGCCACCAAGAGCCTGGCCGTCCGCCGGATGATCGAGGCCGAGGCCAGGCGCTGCGGCTACAAGATGAGCGGCTTCATCCTGGCGCAGGGCCTCCGGCGCATGGTCGAAGCAGGAGACCCGAGATGATCGTCACGTGCCCGAAATGCGGCGGCAAGCGGATCGAGATGTGGCTGTGTGACCGTGAGGCGGGTTGCACGGCGCAGCCGAGGTGCGAAGGCGTCGAGCTGCGGCAGCCGCCCCTGCCGTTCGACGCCGAGCACCACGCCCACCGCCGATGCCTCGACTGCGGCGCGGAGTGGGCATCCCAAGACCTGGGCCTCGACCCCTGAGGAGCAGACGATGGACATGCGCGATCTGAGATTCGGAGTCGAGGTGGAGACGGTGGGGAAGACGCGCCAGACCGTGGCCGAGGCCATCCGCACGGTCGTCGGCGGCGCCGTCCGCCACGTCGGCTACCCCGCCAGCCACGACCCTTGGGAGGTGCTCGACGCGAGGGGCCGGGTCTGGAAGGTTGTTCACGACGCCTCGTTGACGTCAGTGACCTCCCACCTGCGGGCTGAGGTCGTGACTCCCATCCTCACATATGCCGACCTCGGGGAGTTGCAGAACGTGGTGCGGGCGGTCCGCAAGCTCGCAGGGAGCCGCTGCGATGGCTCCTGCGGGCTGCACTGTCACGTGGATGCCTCCGCCTTCGACGGCCGGGCACTCGCCAACCTCGCGAAGATCTTCTACAAGCAGGAGGAGCTGATCATCCGCGCGCTCGGCGTCACGCCGGAGCGCCTCCAACGCTATTGCCGCCCCACGCGCGACGACTTCATCCGCGCCATCGACCGCCGCAAGCCCCGCACCCGCGAGCAGGTCAATCGTCTCTGGTACGGCTACCACAACACGGCGCCGGCTCGGTACGATCCGTCGCGCTACGGCCTCCTGAATCTTCACAGCACATTTTTTCGAGGGAGCATCGAGTACCGGGGGTACGCCGGGACTCTGCATGCGGGCCGCGTGAAGACGGCCGTGCAATTCAGTCTCGCCATCACCGCCAAGGCGCTGAACGCGCGGGCCGCGTCCTGCCGCAAGCGGAAGGCCAACGGCCAGAGCGACCGCTACGACCTCCGGGTCTTCCTCCTCGGACTCGGTCTGATTGGCGACGAGTTCAAGACGTGCAGGAAACACCTGCTCGCCAACCTCGCCGGCAGCGCCGCCTGGAAGAACGGCCGCCCGGCCCCGCCGCCCGCCGCACCGCCCGCGGAGGCTCCCCCAACGGCGGAGGAGACGCCTGCGGCGGAGGCGGGCGACTCCGAAGACGAGGAGCCACGGCTTCCCGGCGTCTTCTCCCGGTTCCTCACGTAAGGAGGCAGTACATGCTGCGGATCACCATCAGAGACGGCGAGGCCTTCGAGGGCGAGACGGCCCTCGACCTCGTCCGAGCCATGAAGGGCGCCTCGATGTTCAGCGACGTGAAGGACGTGCTCCATTACGTCGCCGTCGTCCAGGAGCGGCTCAAGGAGATCGAGGGCATCGAGCTGGCCGTGGCCGGCGAGAAGCTCGACGAGCGGTGCGAGTCGTTCGTCCGCGAGCTGGACCGCCTCGGCCTGGCCAAGCTCCAGCGTCTCTCGGGAGCCGACCTCGACGAGGTGGAGCACATGGTCCGCGAGACGGCGAAGCTGCTCAACGCCGGCGACCTGCCCGGCGCGTGGGAGTTCCTGCGGCCCAAGCTGCGCCTCACGCCCGATGAACTCGGAGAGCTGGATCGCCGGCTCGGACTCGATGCAAAGAAGGAGGACTGAGATGTCCAAGGTGAGAGTGCCGAAAGCCGTGCTCGACGGCCTCGAAGCCGTTCGGCGGAGTGGACTCACAAATATGCTCGACCGGCCCGTCGTGGCTGAACTCGCCCGCGAGTTCGGCTTCGAGAAAGCCGCCCGCTGGATCAAGGCCCACCACAGGGAGTTCGCCGAGGGCCTCTTCCACGGCTTCGAGGCAGAGGAGGGGAAATAGCATGTGTGGACTCGCAGGCGTCATCCTCGGCCGCAAACGCAGGACGCGGGACGAGCTGCTCAGCATCCGGACCCTGTTCACCGGCCTGCTCCTGCTGAACCAGAAGCGAGGGCACCACGCTACGGGGATCGCCGTCCTCCGCAGGGATGGGTCCGCGACCGTGTTCAAGCGTCCGGTCGCCGCGAGCAGCCTGATCCAGGCGGAGAACTACTGGCACACGCTTCGGCCCGACAACGCGGTGACCATCATCCTCGGCCACACGCGCTTCAGGACTTGCGGCAGCGAGAGGAGGAATGCCAACAACCATCCCCTGGAGACCGCGGCCTGCCTCGGAACCCACAACGGGACCATCCTCAACGCCGACGAACTCTTCCGCAAGTTCCGCCTGCCCCGGGCCGCCGAGGTGGACTCCGAGGTCCTCTTCCGCATGGTGGACCGGGCGGAGAGCGACGAAGACTTCAAGTCCATGCTCGCGCTCTGCGCCGGCTCGACCTCGGCGGCGTGGGTCCGGCGTGACGCGCCGGGCAAGCTCCGGCTCCTCAAGGGCGACATGCCCCTCGACGCGGCCTACGCGCCCAAGCTGCGGGCCGTCTTCTACTCCAGCGAAGCCTGGATGCTCCGCTCCGTCCTCGACCGGCAGGCGCACCGGATGCTCGACCTCGACCCCTTCACGCTCTCGACCTTCGATGCCGGCGATCTTCTCGGCTTCACCCAGCAGGACGTGTCCTTCCTCTCTCCCGCTGCGATGCTCGCGTCCACGCCATGAGGAATCCACGCCATGATGGCCCTGACTTCTCGTCGCCCAGATGCCCCTATGTTCACAACACACGTGGTCGAGCGGCCGCCGACGGGGCGGCCCGCCACGAGTCAGCAGGGCACCCTCTTGAAAGGAGGACACGATGCCCAGCCAGTTGACCCTGAAGGACGCCGCACCGCAGTACCTGGAGTACCTGCGGGCGGCCGGGAAGAACGTGCACACCGTGAGGACCTATGGCAAGGCCCTCGAGGCCATCGCCGGCTTCTTCGGCGAGGGCAAAGCCCTCAAGGCGCTCCGGCCCGCCGACGTCGGCCGGTTCCTCAAGAGCGACGCCTTGCTGAAGAAGCCCAACGGCACGGAGCGGGCGAAGCCGACCATTGACCAGATCGTCCGCGTCCTGCGCATGCTCCTCGAGTGGGCGCAGGCCCAGGGTCACGTCGCCGCGGTCGCCTTCCCCCAGGACGCGCTCCCGAAGCGCCGCCGCCGACAGCACGCTCAGCCACAGGAGACCGCCCCGCAGGAGACGCCGCCCACGAGCTGACCTTCGCTGAACCCTCCTCTTGCCGCACCGCCCTCGGCCCTCCCGCCCGGGGCGGTGCCTCTTCGGCCAGAGAAGGCCCAGAGCCGAGCTGCCGAGGAGGAACAGAGAGCACAGATCCGCCCAGACCCAGGGGATCTGCCGCGGCCCCCACGAAGCCCGCGGCGTAACTCCTTGCCCCCTGCGACCCTACGGCCTCGCCTCCGCGACCGTCCCTCTCCGCACCTTCCCACACACCCCCGACACTACCGCCGAAGAAGAACACCCGCACCGCGGCAGCTTGGCGATGGGCCGGGCGGAGGGGTCGGAACCCCGCTCAAGGGGCACTTCCCGGCCGTCGCCCCGGTTGGCCACGGGGCCGCCCCTGTGGCTCCGTGGGCCGCGAGAGCGGGCCAGGTCGATCCCCTGCTCGACAGCCAGCGGGAGCGGCGTTCACGGGGTCATCAGCGGCTCCACGTTCCGCCCGCCGCGGCCGCGGGTGCGCGGCAGGCCAATCGCGGAGGCCACGGTCGCAGCACAAGCCCTGGGGGCGACCCAGGGCACTTGTCCCGACGCGTTCATCGAGCCGGCGGCCCCTCCCAAGCTGCAAGCACGGAACGGACCCGGTCTACGACCTCAGCGCGCGCGTCGTGTCTGTCCCGCCCCATCGCGAGGAGTTGGTCGCAGTTGGTCTTGGTGTGCCGGACGTGGGCCGCCACGGCGAGGCGGACGGCCTCCTCGTCGAGAGCCTTGGCCGCGGCGGAGCGGCCAACCCGGCCGCTGTACTTCAGGCAAGCATGCTCGGCGATGGCACTGTCGGCTCCACGCGGGCAGCCCGGAAATACCTCACGCACGCGTCGGGCGAACTGCTCCACGTGCTCCTGGTCGAGTTCCCCGCGGCGCGCGGCCCCGCGCTCGCGGCGGCGCGCCCTGGCCTCCGCGTCGGCCAGGCATTCCTCCTCAGCCTGCTCCAACGCCGCCTCTTCCACCAGCAGACCCTGCCGCCCATAGCGCTTCCGCGCACGGCTCCACTTGAGGACGATGGCGCAGAGGGTCGAGTGCTTGCGGGCACGCCGGGTCACGGCAGCGTCGCCGGACGGCAGGAACACCAAGTGGTCCAGGTCGGCGCACGACAGGCAAAGGGCGCCGCGTTCCCCGGCAAGGGCGACCCACGCATGGTGGCCCAGGTCCTCGCCGCACTCGTCACACCTGGACTCGCGCGCGGCGATGAATACCTTCAGCTCCTCACGGTTCGCCGTCGCCTTGTTTCGCACGCACTCCCTCCGATGGCCGCCCACAGAATTCGCGGCAGACGCCGAGGGGGCTCACGCCTTCACGGCATACTGGCCCTTGCCGACCCGCTCGAACCGCTCATCCTCCCAGAGCGTCACCTTGACGCGGTGTCGAGGGTTCTTCGACTTGGTCTTGAACCCGGAGGCCAGAAGCGCCTCTGTGGCCTGGTCAATGGACATGGCTCCCTTGCCCGCCATGACCTCGGCGAGCGAGGCGGCCAGGCTCGCGCGACGCTGTGTGCGCTTCGCCTTCCGCGCTCTTCTGGCCGGAGCAGGAGCTTCCGCGGGCTTGGGAGCTTCGGCTGTCGTTGCCAACGCCTCGAGTTCGGCGATCTGGCGGCTCAGCTCGTCGCGCTCGGCGATCAGCTTCGGCAGCGCCTCCAACCGGCGCCGCAGTTCCTCCTTCAGGGCCACCGTGGACACTTTGAGGAGACTCAGCTTTGGCATGCTCTGCCCTTTCACAAAGGCCTCCCCCCTGGATTCCGCTTCATCCCAGGCCGTGGCAACGCACCCCACGCCAGCCCTCGGGCGAAGACAACTGCCGCGAGGACAGGGGGCGGAGCGATGCGGGCCTACTCCCGCACCTTGTACAGCCCCCTGCCCACCCGCACGAATCGCTTGCTCTTCGCCAGGGTGTTCCTGACGAGCGTCTGGAAGTGCTTCGACCTGTTCTCATACCCCGCGGCCAGGACCGCCTGAGCAGCATCCGCGACGGTCATCGTGCCTTTCGCCTTGATGAACTCGGCCAACATCGCGGTCAGGCCGAGAGCGCCCCGAGCCGGCTTCGCACCCGCGACCCGCTTGGGCGGAGCCGGGCGCTTGGGTGCCTTGGGCGCCAGACCGGCGAGGGCGGAGGCCTCCAGTTCGGCGATCCGGCGGTTTAGCTCGTCACGCTGCGCGATCAGCTTCGGCAGCGCCTCCAACCGCCGGCGCAGTTCCTCCCTCAGGGCAACCGTGGACACCTTGGCAAGACTCAACCTTGGCATGCGTTCCCCTTTCACGTAGGGTCCTCCCCTCGGCTTCGCCGGGAACAGCCCTGATGATACCCATTCACGCCGTGCGGTCAACAGCGCTGCTCTCACCACGGAGCCGGGGCCGCGCGACCCCCCTGTTGCGCACAGGACGGCTTGCATGGCCGAGGGGCGCACGGTAGGATTGGGGGGGCTCTCGGCATGGTCGTAGTGCCTGCGGTGGGCCACAGGCGGCAGGCGCGCCTAGGTTGGCCCCACGTGTGGTGTCGCATGAAGAAGCCGTACAAGAACGCCATGGACATCCTGCCGCTGAGACTGGTCGAGGAAATCCAGGAGTACCACGAGGGGCTGCTGTGGGTGCCGAAGCGTTCGCGCGACCGAGCACGGCGCAACGTGCGTATCCTGAAGCTGTACCGTCAGGGCGTAGCCACGAAGGAGATCGCCCGCCAGGTCGGGGTGACAGAGAGGTGGGTCCGGGAGTTCCTGCGGCGACGCGGCGTCTGGAAGGGCAAGCAAGGCTGACGCGTTGGGCGCCGAAGGCAGCACGGCGCGGCTGCGGTGAGCAGCGCGGTCACTGCGCTCCCTCCGCGCAAGTCGTGCTCTTCTTCGCGGGTAGGGTCGAAGGGGTGCGGCCGGGCGGTCAGACGCCCTGCTGCTCCTGGGGCGCCTCAGTGGCTTCGGCAGCCTTCCTTGCCTTGCGCCTCGTCCCGCGCTCGCGCAGTCGTTCCAGGAGCGCGGTCGCCCACTCAGCAGGGGTGAGCCGAGGCTCACCCGTCTCCTCGTCAGTAACCTTCCTCGCCTCCAGCCGCTTCAGGTGGGCCCGCACCATGCGGTCGAACGTCTCGGCTGCCTGGGCGTTACCCGCCTTCATCGCGCGGGTCAACTGGATGAACGCCATGCCCAACGCCTCGACCTCCAGCAGGTCCGTGGAGCGGTTGAGGTCCAGGTCGGCCTGGAGCTGCTCCACCAGCGCGTCGAACTGCCGGCGTTCCTCCTCATCCAGAATCCTGTGGGCAAAGGCCCCGTGCTTGAGGGCGTTCACGGAAGACCGGGCCTTGCCCTCGGGGGTCTTCGGGCCGGTGGATTGGGAGCCGTGCCAGTAGCACACCTGATGGCCTGGCGTCGCCATGCGTCGGCACTGTTGGCCGGTTGACCTGCTCGTGGCCGTGCATTGCCGGCTCTCGCCGCTCATCAGTGAGACCCCTCGATACTCCAACTGCCCGGGACCGCGGCGGCAGCCCCGCGTGACCATCGGGGATTCTACCCTGCGCCGTTCAATCGTGCAAGCGGCACACAGCCCACCGCCCCTTGGCGGCCCGATGCCATCACGAGGCGCTCGACCATTGGTAGCCGCCGCCCGTCGCAGAGGCGGGGACACGCCGAACCCTTGCAGCCGCTGATCGGACGAGCCGGCGCCCGAGCCGACTGGAGACGCGGAATGAAAGTTAACCTTCCTTCCTCCCGCCCCTCCGGGTGGGCAGAAGGGCCGAATCTGATACTGCGCAAAAACGGCCCGTTTGCATTACTAGAAAACGCCCCAAACACTATCACAAACGGCCAGCAAACGGCCGCCAGGTAGTCTTTTGGGGGATTACTTGGCAGGAAAACGTCCTCCCCCGCCGGAGCCCGCCGGGACGCTCCGATCCCGTCCAACGGAGCCACAGCGTCCAGGGGTGCACCAGAAACCAGGAATGCGGGCCATGCTCGTCTGAACGGCTCTCCCCCGCGTGGCCTGACGCCTCTCTAAGTAGCTGCTACTACGCCTCTTATGACGCCACCCATATGTCCTGCCGGATGCCGAATGCGTGTGGTCGCTTCGCTGTGCTGGCGACGCAAACCGGGGCCAGCACGGGGCTTGCGGGGCCCTGCGGGCATGTTCTCCGGCGTTTCGCTGGGTAGAGAGCAGGACCGTTTGCCCCGCGAAAGGCACCATACCCCTGGGGTTCGTTCCATGGAGTCGTCAGGGCCGTCCGCACACAAATAAGGCACTCCCCGTGTAGGCGCCAAAGTGCCCATCGATGTAAAACGTGCTCTTCTCCCTGACCAGGTGCTTGATGTAGTTCTTCGCCAACGCCACGTGAACTTTCCCAGACTCGATGCACGCCGCCAGCGCGGCCAACCACCGCCGCAGCGTCTTGAGCGTGGGCGAGGAATCCAGTCCCACCAACACCCCGAACTCGCGTCGCACCAGGCCCTTCGCCCGCTCAAGATTCACACACCCAAACCCCACCATCTGCATCACCGTCGAGGCAAACGCCGCGAACACCCGCCGACTCTTCGCCGCAACCACCCCAGCCGTCCCCCGCAGGAGCTTGTGCAAAAACACGTTCAGCAGCAACCCCCCGGCATATCGCGTGTAGAAGCCTTTGCGCAGCCGCTCCGCCGACACCTCCCCCATGTCGTCTCGGCCGGCCTCCGTGGACCCCAAGATCTGGTTCCCCTCAGCGGCCCCCGCTGTCGGGCCTGCCGGCGGTGCCTCGGCGGCCCGGAACTCATCGCGAACGCCCTTGGTGATCTGGCGAAGACGCTCATTGCCCAGCGACACGCCAAATTCCCTGCGTACCCGCTCCCGCAACACCTCGCGGAAGCCCCGACGCCTCTGGGCGAACAACTCGCGGAACTCCGCCCGCACAAACGCCTCCACCTCTGGCGTCACCTTGGCCGGACGCCCGGGCTCCCCTCCGGCCAATCCTGCCAGGCCCTCCCTCTCGAACTTCTTCGCGTAGCGACGAGCCTGGCGCGGGTCCACCCCGAACACCCGCGCCACATCGGCCAGACGCACCCCTGCCGAACACAACATCCCGATCAGCGCATTGCGCGTCGGCAGGTCCGCGCGACGGTAGGAGAGCAGACACGCGGCGCCGAACATGAAATCGACCTGCTCCGGGTCCTCGCGATTCACCAGCGTAGCCAGATGGGGCTGACGCTTGCTGGCGCCGAGGACGCCCTGAATCGCGGCGTGAAGCGCTGTAGGTCTCATTGCGGATTCCAGGAAGAAGCGGCCCTGCGGATTCCCATCACCACCACTCTAATCATACCCCAAAACGCAGGAAAGTCAAGGATATAGCGGACTCATTCCTGGCGGTACCGACACTCTTTCCTCCTCGCCCGATTCCACGCCTGCAAGCCACCCTTCACGGCGTTCCACCGAATCCCCGTCCTGAGTTCTGGGTTAAGCAGAACTTCCACGCCTGCCCGGGAGCCATTCGGAGAGAACCCCATGTGGATGGGCATGGGCCTTACTTGAGATGCGCCAGAGACTACTTGATCCCCCCCTGCCAGAGGCTACTTGGCGAGCAAATGCACGCGCGGATGGCGTAAGTAAGGTCCGGCCTCGTATACGGCCGAGAACCGCATGATCCGGCCCTCCCGGCCTCAGCATCAGCGGTACGAGCCTTGGGGTTCGTTCCGCCAAGAGGGGGGCCGGGAGGGAGAGAGAAAACACAAGGGTGCAGCCAGACCGCCCCCACAGGAAGGCGCCCCATCCATGGGGTTGGTTCCGGAAAACGGCGGGCCGCGAGGGAGACGGAAAACCTGAGGGGGGAACGCATTGAGGGGCCGAGCACGAGGAGTGAAATCTCCGTTAAGAAATGCTTCGCTCCCCGGCCAACGCCCGGGCCAAAGGGTTCTGAGATGGAAACTTCGGTTAAGCAACCCTTCCACGCCTGCCCGCAAGCCGCTCGGAGAGTATCCCCGTCTGGATGGTCACCGACCTTACTTGAGATGCGTCATGGACTACTTGATCCCCCCCTTCCAGGGATTGAACTAAACCGCTTCGCGGTGGAGTGGGCGTTGGGGTGGTCCGATGGGTTTTGCCGCGGGGCGTTGGGGGCTACACTGCCTTCGCAGGGGCGTCCGTTGTGGGCGCCCGGTTCGTTCCTCTGTGCGAAGGAGGTGTGGCGATGGGTGCTCTGCGCGACCGGATGGTGCGGGACATGGAGCTCCGCGGGCTGTCGGAGGAGACGAAGAAGAAGTATCTCTGGGGCGTGGTGGGGCTGGCGCGCTTCACGCGCCAGTCGCCGGCGAAGGTGACGCGCGAGGAGGTGCGGGCCTATCTGGAGCACCTGCGGACCGAGCAGGGCCTGACGTGGAGTTCGGTGAACGTGGCGGGGGCCGGGCTGCGGTTCTTGTTCCGCTACACGCTGGGGCGCCGGGACTTCTCGGCGGAGATTCCGTGGCGGAAGAGGGGCTTCCGTCTGCCGCAGGTGCTCAACCACGAGGAGCTGCGCCGGCTCTTCGGGCGGGTGCTGAACCTGAAGCATCGCACGCTGCTGATGACGGCGTACGGCGGCGGGCTGCGCCGTGGCGAGGTGGTGGCGCTGAAGGCGACCGACGTCGACAGCCATCGGATGATGCTGCGCGTGGAGCAGGGGAAGGGGCAGAAGGACCGCTACACGATCCTCTCGCCGCGGATGCTGGCCCAGTTGCGGCTCTACTGGCGGGAGTACCGGCCCACGCTCTGGTTGTTCCCTGGCCAGGACCCGGGCGAGCACATGGACCCCGGCACGGCCTCTGCCGTGTTCCTCAACGCCAAGCGCTGGGCGGAGATTCGCAAGCCGGGCAGCCTGCACCTGCTGCGCCATAGCTTCGCGACGCACATGCTCGAGGCCGGCGTGGACGTGCGCACGATCCAGGTGCTAATGGGCCATCGGTCGCTGCGGACCACCGCCCTCTATCTCCACGTGACGCGCAAGGTGGTCGCGGCGAACCAGAGCCCGCTCGACCTGCTCGACCTGCCGGACCGCGGGCCGCAGCAGTAGGCCGCGGCCATGGCCTCCTCGTGCGGGCACTCTCACGGTCCGGGCGGACCGGCCTCGGCCGCGCCGCGCGCGTCGCCGGCCGGCGTGCGCTGGGAGGTGGCGGACATCGTCCGCCTCCATGGCGAGGCGTACGCCCAGGCGCATCCCCTCACGCCCCCCGAGCGCGCGGTGCTGGACGACATCGTGCGCTGCCGCACTCCCGCGCTCGGGGGGCACCTCGAGCGCTGCGACGCCTGCGGCTTCGAGCGGCCCGCCTACAACTCGTGCCGCAACCGCCACTGCCCGAAGTGCCAGACGACGGCCAAGCTCCGCTGGCTCGCGGCCCGCGAGGCCGAGCTGTTGCCCGTGCCGTACTTCCACCTCGTCTTCCCCCTGCCCCACGCCCTCAACCGCCTCGCGCGGGCCAACAAGAAGCTCCTCTACGACCACCTCTTCGGTGCCGCCGCCGACACACTGAAGGAGTTCGGCGCCGACCCCGAGCACCACCTCGGCGGCACGGTCGGCTTCACCACGATCCTCCACACCTGGGACCAGCTCCTCCGCTACCATGTCCACCTCCATTGCCTCATCCCGGGCGGCGCCCTGTCCCCTGACGGCAGCCGCTGGGTCAGTGCACGGGAGAACTTCCTCTTCCCCGTCAAGGCCCTCTCCCCGGTCTTCCGCGGCAAGTTCGTCCAGCGCATCGAGAAGAGCTTCGCCAAGGGCGAGTTCGTCTTCACCGGCGGCGCCGCCCCATTTGCCACGCCCGACGGCTTCCGCCGTCTGATCCACCAACTGCACAAGACCGACTGGGTCGTCTACGCCAAGCCCCCTTTCGGCGGCCCGAACAAAGTCCTCGACTACCTCGGCCGCTACACCCACCGCGTCGCCATCGCCAACCACCGCATCCTCAATGTCCAGGACGGCCGCGTGACCTTCGCCTGGCGCGACCGCCGCGACCACGACCGCCTCAAACACTGCACCCTCGCCGCCCACGAATTCCTCCGCCGCTTCCTCCTCCACGTCCTGCCCAGGGGCTACACCCGCATCCGCCACTTCGGCTTCCTCGCCAACCGACGCAAGGGCACCGGCCTCGCCCGCTGCCGACAACTCCTCGGCCTGTGCCCCGAGGCCCCCAAGCTGCCCGAGAAGACCGCCCGCGAACTCCTCCTCGACCGGGCCGGACTCGACCCCAGCCTCTGCCCCGCGTGCGGCCGCGGCACACTCCACATCATTGCCGAACTCCCCCGCCTCGGCCCTCTCGATGACCTGCTGCCTTCGTCCATCCTCCAGAGCGCGAGGCATCCCCCATGAGCCTCCCCCGACGCCTTCTCCCAGGGCAATCGCCCGCCCCAGCTCCTCTTCACCCCGCCCGCAACGCCTGCACCGCAGGCCACCCACAGCGTCAGCACACCTACCCCCCCTCCCTCCCTTCCTGGGGCCTATCGCATTCCCGAACACGGCACACCAGCCCTCGCCCTGACCCCCACGCCCCTGATCCTCTCTCCTGCCTTCGCCTACACAGTGCCCCGCCACGGCCACCTCACTCCTTCGTCTGCCCCTGGCGCCCGATAGCATCCCCATAGAACCGGGACCTCCGACATCGCAGTCGCCCCCGCCGCTCCGCGGCTCAGTTCAACGAGCCTTTATCCGCAATGCCCCGCACTGCGGATAAAGCCCTCTTCGCTACTCGACGAGCAAATGCACACGTTGATGGCGTAAGTATGGTCCGGCCTCGTATACGCCCGAGAACCGCATGATCCGGGTCTCTCAGTGCCGACATCCGCGGCATGCAGCCTTGGGGTTCGTTCCGCCAAGAGGGGGGCCGGGAGGGAGAGAGAAAAGGAGTTCGGTTTCGCGGCTCAATACCCTGCCTGCACGTCCCCATTGGCCGACGCTTCGCCCCTGCCCTTGCGGGCACGGGCGCACGGCTGGGGCCGGTGTGGCTCGCTACTCCTTCACCGTACGGCTCTTCCATCCGCTGTTCCATGCCAGTTGACTGGCGCTCTCCGAGGACTCGAACCAGCTAGGGGCATCTCACCGTGGGGAATCCGGGGTACGCCAAGACGTGATGTTCCCCGCTTCGTCGAAACGCAACTCGAGCCATAGTGAGTCCATTAGCATCCAAGGGTCCCAACCGGGCCCGAGATTGTACCGCCAGCGAAGAGAGGCGAAGCCCCCTGAATCAGGTTCCCCCAGGCACTCCCACGCCTTTCGCTTGCACTGGATTGCCGCGTCTTCCAGCATCCGCGTTACAGCGCGCACCATCCGTAGGCGTCGACCGAAATTGCCCACCATGCGGACGTCCTTCCACCTCTCAGAGCGGAACGAGTGATCGAACAGCTCAATGTGATAGGCTATAAAGCACCACATTCCCAACGCGATGGACCAGAAGACAACGCGCCGCGCCGTTGGGTTACTGCACAGCCTGCATGAACGGCGCACGATGAACAGAAAGCACGCAGCGAGGGCCACCCACGACCAGTCTCTTGTCGTGAGGCCGAGCGCTAGGTGGCAACGGAGGATCAAAACGACAAGAAGCCACCCACCAACGACCAGAGCTACCGCGCTAGCCGCTCTTCCGATCAGGCTGCGACTGGTCGGTGTCCGAAAGCTAACTTGGTTTGGTTGTTCAGTCACCTGCGTCGCGCGCCTAGCCAAGGGAAGCTCTTTCTGCACGCGAGGGCCATCAGAATCGCGCCGATGAGCAAGAGGATACCCGCCACCAACCACGCCGCCCCACGGGAGTGGGGTGTCCTGCCAGTTGCTGAGGGTGCTCCAACTGCTTCTGCCGCGCCGGGCAAGTGTGCATCCTTCCCTTGTCTTGTGGGCGCGCCCAGGTCCATCGAGCGAGTGATGTCCTCTATGACAGCGAAAAGGCTTCCGTGTGTTCCGGAAGTGTACTGCGTCAACCCCATGTCTTCACCATGGCCACGCACACTCACCCTGATGTAGACGAAGCCGTATTGTGGGGCGACCCCGGAAACATACGGCATGGGAGAAAGGAGAACCACGAAATCCTGCGTTTTCCACTGGAGGCATGGAGCATCATACGAGAAGCCTTCAGCTCTGCCTCGTCGGACCGCTCGGCAGAAGCCTGCCCCGAACCGGCTAAGATACTCCTTGAGGGCCGTTTCACGCCTCGCCGGCAGGTCAGCCCATGGAATTCTCTCTTCGACTGCGATGGCTACACACTTGCCGCCTTCGAACAGATACACAGACACGGCGTCCCAGTTCGCCACGTCTTCGCGGACCCTTTCAATCCATGCCTCCGGCGAGGGCTCCCCATGCTTCCGGGACGTTGACTCATCGTATGCCGGCAGCATAGGCCGCGCTTTCGGGCGTTCTGCCCTCAGCTCCTCTATGCCCATGCCTAGCTTGGCTCCATTTGGAAGCCCATATAGTCCCTGCAGAGCAGCAGTGGCTACGCGGTGGCGCGCCTCAGGCTCTCCAGCGTACACTCCAAGCAATCCCCCCGGAATCGACAATGCCAGGAACAAAAGGAGTGTGCGCGAATATGGGCTCACGGTACGCTCTTCTCCAGTTGCGCCGCAATGCCCAACGCCATCGAACAGAAGACCGCCTGCGCGCTAGACACCCGCTGGACGAGCCACAGGTCTTCCCATGCCGTTGGGGTCCTCAATCCCTGCTCCTCTGAAAGACCTTGAATCCGTTAGACTTCTTGATTATGCAGTCATCAAGGTGCTCCACCCAGAGACGTCCCTCCTTGAGCCATGAGATAGCATCCGCTAGCATCGATGCACGAGCGCTGGGAATCCACCAACCACGCCACTTCCGCGCCAGCTCCAAGCCCTGAGCGTTATTGTGGAGATCAACAATTGTGTCAGACGCTCGGGCGTCGGGCGTTGAGCGGTACCGGTCGTAGAATTCCCAGGACATGCTCCACGCATGAGCCACATCGGGACCAATGGAGGGATCGTGAGCTAGTAGCGCGGTCCCCAAGGCATGTCGAAGGGCGTTCACGTATTCCTCGCAGAAGTAACGCGGAAGCACATTCTGCCAGTAAAGCTGATGCTGCAACATGGTCTCTATTATCTCCGGTGTCACGTATGGAAAAAGCAGAGCCATATGCTCGGGGTGCATCTCGAGTACCTTAGGGTACTCGACCCAGACGCTCCTACTCAACCTGAGTTTCGGGATGATGGCCCGAAAGCGCAACCTGGTCCCCAAGTTCCTTTGCGGGCGCAAGCGGATGCTTAGAGTGTTCTGGGGTACCGGCTTGAACGCGGGCGCGTCCCAGGTAACAAAGGCAGGCGGCAATGGATTAGGCCTTGGGAGCATCCACACGTACAGCCTCAGGTCCTCGCCGGGAATCGTCTTCACCGCTGAGGAAAAAAGGCCGCGCCAGATCTGTGCATCCACTAGGTCTGGCCAGACCCCAATATAGTTGTCAACGGAGAAGTTGTCCTCGTAACACTTGGGGCTACTGCACCTGATCTCAACTTGCGTCGGGGTTAGAGCAATCGTATCCACGACGCCCTGCTCACCCGAGGCGGGCATCTCGACAGGCGGGCTATAGGCGATCCTCACCGTGCACTTCCCAGACCACAATCCCTCAGCCCAGAGTCCCGAGCATGCCTGTGTTTTCCCACCGAGGTCGGCAAGCAGAAGCTTGAGATCGTTCCGTTCGGCTTCAACTGAGAGGTCCCAGCGCCGGCGGTTCTCGCCCTTCTTGAAAACCCTATTGGCTGGGCCCTTGTACTGACCATTGGCTGTCTTCCAGAATTCAACCAGCCTGGGGGTGACCTCCAGCATGAAAACGCCCCGCTTGGGCAGCATGCTGACCTTGAGCAGGAGAGGGTGAAGGTTGTCTTCATCCTTGGCCGCCAGGCCATCCCCCCTGATGGGGCCATCAACTTCCCTGTCGGGTATGAGTCTGACTTCCTTGTACTGCTTGGGATCGAATCCGGGCCGTTCCAACAAACCGCAGTCGTTATCGTCATTGACGCCTATCAGTTGGCCTTGACCCTTGTCTTCGTCCGCGTCTTCAGCGGTCTCCCCGACCACTCCGTTATGGTTCGCATCGTTGTCTAGGTCTAGCCGTATCACGACGATCTTGAAGGGCGCCGTTGCAGGCAACATGCTCTCCAGAGGCGTCCACTCGCCGGATTCCTCATCGCCTGGAAAGACGGTTGTGACGTCCTTCTCCATCTCTGGGGGACATTCTGATGGCCAGTCGTCGGGTGGCGGGCCAGCCTTGCTGACCTCGTGATCACCATAGGGGGAAGCATCGGCCTCGCCGAAGGGCATGATGTAGTTGATGCCCAAAGGCAAGTCGACCTTCGCCTCGCCGTTGCTATCGACGCCGACCAAGGTGCAGTCCTTGCCCTCCCCGAACTCATTCTTCGGATCAGCCTTCTTGACTGCCCACTTCACCTGATCACGCAGGCCCTCGCTGCCGTACTTCGTCTCGCTCACCATCCGGGCATTGACGGGCACGTTGAGTTCGTTGGACCCGTCTGGCTGCACGAATATCACCGCGTTGCCCGTGTCGCCGGCCGCTTGCACTTCCCCTAGCTCCTTGTTCTCGACGATGGCGTCATACAAGGTGACCCGCGCGGCGGTAATGGCGTCCACAAGCACGTCAACGCGCGTGGAGGGGTCGAGGGTCTTGTATTCGTAATCATTCTTCTCCGAGTTCCATCGCTTTGCTATGATGTTCGTGGCAATGATCCCTTTGGGGTCCTGGTCGGTTCGGCAGGCTTGGGTCGCGTCCACGTCCCACCAGAAGTACCCATCGCTATCCTGAGACACCGTCGCGTCAGTGTTGTTGTCTACGTTGTCGAAGATTTTGAGGCAGTCCTTAACGTCGGGCGGGAATGTCAAGGTTGCGCTGTCAAGCCTCCAGTCACATGACAGAGGGACGGCTTGCAGCTCGAACCGCAGATCGCTCGCCTTCCAGACTCTGACGAAGGGGGTGTTCTTCACGGTCAGTTGTGGCGGCTGCTCCTCAGCCTCAAGGGTCACGAGCTCGCCGAATGTCATGAACATCGCTCCGCCGAGCAGGACCTGGGTACTGCCGCCTTCCTGGATCAAGCTGGCTGGGACGACATTCAGGACCGGCACGACCCTCTCCTGGCCGCCGCCCGGCAGTTCATAGCCTTGGTTCGGGTCGTCTACCGTGACGACGACCTCGGCATAGGCTTTCTGGCCTGCGGTATCCGTCGCGGTCACGGTGATGAGGTTGTCGCCGGCGTAGACGATGAGGCCGTCGGCGACGAACGAGCCGTCCGTGTTGACACCCTCGACTTCGTTGGCACCCTGGCCAACCCACTGGTCGCCTTGCTTCTCCCAAATGGTCGGGTGCGTCTCGTTCCTGCCCTTGACGATCGCAGCGGGGTCATCTACTGTACCCGTGATCTTCACCTTGAGGAGCTCATCCGTGGACTGGTCTGAGAAGACGACCTCGGTGATTGCCACGACCGGAGGCAGGTTGCGGGTGACGGTGATGGAGACCTCGGTCTCATGGCCCACGGCATCGCGGGCGACGGCGGTGATCGTGTTCTGGCCCTCGGTCTCCAGCGCGATGTTGCCGCGGCTGAACGCGCCGGAGCCGAACGATGCCTGCCAGCCGTTCACTTCCACTTCCTTGAGGCTCGCGTCGGTCACCGTCCCGCTGACGGTAACCAGCCGCGTGTGAACCGTCGAGCCGTTGGCGGGGCTGTCAATGCTGAGCGAGGGCGCCGTTGTGTCCCGGGTCACAGCGATCTCGGCCTGGCCTGTATGACTCACGGCGTCGGTCGCTACTACCAGTATGGCATTGTTGCCTTCGGTATTCAATGGGACGTTCTCGGCGACGAAGTAGTTGCCGAAGAGTTCGGCGGCCTGGCCGTTCACGCTGACCGACTGGAGCGAGTCGTCCTCGACCCAGCCCTCGACGGTGACGGAAGTGGCTCCGATCACATCGCCGTCCTCTGGCGAATTGATACTGACCACCGGGTCTGTGGTGTCTCGTGTGACAGTGATGGTATGCTCGGCCCAGTCGTGCTGAGCGGAGGCGTGTGCGGTGAGGGTGTTGGGGCCTTCGGTGAGGGGGAAGTTGCTCAAGGTGAAGGTCTCTCCGTCGCGGACGGCCCTCTGGCCGTTGACGAAGACCTCCACGTCCTTGGGCCCCTTCACCGTGCCGGTCACTGTGACCGGCGTGGCGTCGAGGACCGCCTCGTCCGTGGGGGAGACGATCTCGATCTCGAGGGGAGCGACCTCGGCGTAGCGGGTGACCGTGGTGACGTTGCGGTGGGTGTCCTCGGCGGTCACGTCGATGTACGTGCCCCAGGAGCCGTTGGTGAGGAAGATGGCCTTCTGGAAGGCGCCACTGCCCCCGTCGCGGGCCGTGTCCTCGCCGTTGATCGTGAAGCTGGCGAGGTCGGTGTCGGGGCAGGTGCCCTTGACGGTCACGTAGGAGAGCTCGACCACGATGTCGTCCTCGGGCTCGGTCACGGTCACGGTGGGGGCCGTGGCGTCCTTGTAGGCGGCCGTGCCGGTGAAGGGGGAGGAGGAGCCGGCG
>Ga0307380_10002602_pt1 | contig 25467 bp, 18 predicted proteins | sample UN3MG_FD_202239 | JGI IMG/M metagenome (GOLD analysis project Ga0307380, IMG submission 202239) | Soil microbial communities from Risofladan, Vaasa, Finland - UN-3 | ecosystem: Environmental > Terrestrial > Soil > Coastal area > Acid sulfate soil | place: Finland: Risofladan, Vaasa | collected... | reverse complement strand
CTCTTGTTTTTCCATTCCAATTAATTAATTCAATTTTTTCTCCTTTATTTACTAGATAAATAAAATCGCTTCTTTCTTTATGACCATTTAAAGCTAATAGAAACCTCAGCTCTAATAAAGGCATTAATTTTTGTAAAACATTTTTTTCATCATTTTGCTCTATCATAATTCCATCTCATTTTCATTCTCTAAAACAAATTCAGACTCATTGTTTGTTTTATTACAATTTTTTACAATAATTCTATCAAGATTCTTTGACCCAGTGAAAAAATAAACAATCAATATTGAAATCAATCCCAATATCCCAGAACTCACAAATAACCAATTAAGTGAAATATATTCACCAATTAATCCCGATAGAAAAATACCTATGGGCGTAATTGCATTGGCTATAAAAAACACTGTAGAAATTACTCTTCCCAACTTTTCTTTAGGAATAATTATTTGAATCGCAGCATAAAATGAAACGTTCGCAATTGGATTAAATATCATTGAACAGAATAAAATAATCCCTATTAACCAAAATCTCATTTCTAAAGTGGTGGGAATGAAAATTACCAATGATTGTATAAAAAATAGAAAACAAATAGAAATGACAGCTGTTTTTATTTTATTTTTGAATCCCTTGAAAAAGCACATAAAAATACTACTAGCAATAATACCAATCTGCCATAAGATGATAGCTATTGCATATTGATTCTCTGATCCATGATGTATTTTGCTTATAAATAGCGGTAATAAAGACATCATTGGTGAAAAGAAAAAATTAACAATTGGTACCAAAAGGATTGTAGCAAAAAGACCTTTGATTTCTTTTATTGTTATTAATCCTTCTCTAAATTGATTAATAAAAGATGTTTTGTTTTCTTTTTCCAAATTGTTGTTTGGAATTTTTGAATACAAAAGTGGCACAATTGTTATTATGAAAGTAATTACATCAAACCACAAAATATATTCAATTGGTATAAAATTAAGTAGAAGCACTCCTGCGATTCTAGCAATGCCTCCTCCTAAAAATATAATACTATTAAATCTGCTAATGTATTCCTCATCAACTAAAAAAGGAATTATTGAAGTGATAGTTATTTCATGGAATACTTGCATAATTCCTCTTAACCCAAGTATAATTATTACAGAAATAAGTAAAATAACTGAATCAGTGCTTTGAATTTTTTTGAAATAGTAGAATATGACTATTAGTATTGTTGTAAAGATCGCTTGTAAAAAATCAACTATAAAAAGCATTTTTTTTCTATTTATTTTATCAATTAAGATTCCTGATAACGGTGCGACCATTAAATATGGAATGAAAATCATCAATGTAGCAATGCCCAAAATAAGTTCACTATGAGTTATTTCAGAAACCCACCATAGAAGTACAAAAGAAGTTAATGTGGATCCAAGAAGTGAAAGTTGTTGGCCGGTCCATAAAATGATTGTTCTAGTTGAAATTTTTTTTCTTTTGTTTTTGTTATCTAAATTACTTATTTCTTGTAACAATTCATTACCACCATTTTTGTTTAATGATGATTAATAACTCTATTTTTTTCATTGTGAAAGTTTTTTCAAAATGAAATACGTCATTGTACTATATAAGATTTTTCATAATGAGAAAATTTTTAAAATGAAAAAACTATATCTATTTATAGAATAGGTGTAAATAAATGGCAAGTAATTCAAAAGATAAAACAATTGGCGAAATGTATGAGCTAGCTATAAAAGATCCAATAAAATATAGTATAATAACTTCTTTGAGCTGGTATAAAAAATTAAATCTTACCAAGCTATCAAAATTGATCAATAAGCATGAAAGCACAACATTCAGGTTTATCAAAAAACTCATAGAAGATGGATTTATTGAAATCGATTTGGAAACAACTACGAGTGAATGGGGGAAATATTACAAATTAACACATGAGGTAAAAAAAATCTATGATAAAAAAGCAGAAGAGATTGAGAAGTTTGGGGAGTTAATAATTAATAATAATGAATTCAGAAACAAATCAGAAGAGGAATTAAATAGCCTATTTCTCAATGAGCTTTTAACAAAAAATCTTCAAAAAGAGAGAGCTGAAGTGCTAAATTTTCTTTTACTACAACAAAATGTTCAAACAGCTATAATGAATGAAATTTTAATTAGAAGACAGGATTTTAAAGAATATTATTTATCAAATAAAGATAGTATTCAAATGAATGATATTCATCTAAAACCTTGTGATTTTGCTTTATTAACTAATACTTTTAAAATTAGCAAATTCATACATTTATTTAGACTTTATGAAGTGCTATATAAGTTTCAAAATGAGATAAATAATGTTATTTTAGAAATTGAAAAAGATATGGATGCTGAAAAAGTTCCTGACTCTGAACGCATTACTCAAATATTACATTTATTTAGCTCTAATGCCGATTTTATATATACAATAAATACATCGAATCAAAAATAAAGAAATAAAATAATAATAGATTTTTTCTATTAATCTTCGAAAAGTCTCCATTTGTATTAGTAAAATCTTTATGTGAAATTTAATTTAAATTTTTGAACAAAATAATTAAAATCTAGTTTGTTAGTTTATTTTCATAAATGATAAACAAAGAAAATTGAAAAAAAGCTTCTTGGAAAATGCTTTGGATTTGATAAAATGAATATAAAAATAATTGAATCAAAGAATATTATAACCAAAAGCAATATTCCGGGAATTGATTATGTAATAAATCCTTTTGTAGGATGTCAACACGGTTGTATTTATTGTTATGCTGAATTTATGAAGCGTTTTACTAATCATGGTGGTGATGATTGGGGGAAATTTATTGATATCAAAAAATTTGATTTATCAACAATCAAACCTGAAAAATATACCAATAAAACTCTTCTATTTAGTTCAGTAACTGACCCTTATTGTCCAATTGAAGCTAAATACAAAATCACTCGTTCTATATTAGAGAAATTGGTGGGGACAAAAGCAAAAATCGATGTGTTGACCAAATCAAGGCTTGTTGAACGAGATATTGATTTATTTCAATTATTTGAAAATATTCGTGTAGGTATTTCTTTAAGCACTTTAGATACTAATCATGCAAAAAAAATCGAACCTCTAGCTTCAAGACCAGAATTACGGATTAAAGCTTTAGAAAACATAGCAAATAAAGGGATAGCTACCTATGTTTTCATTTCACCTATTTTTCCTGAAATCACTGATTGGAAAGAAATAATACTAGCAACAAAACACTTTACGACTGATTTTATGTTTGAGAATCTTAATTTTAGAGCTCATAATATTCGAAGAATAATGAATTTGATTATAGAACAATTTCCTCATCTCTTTGACTTTTATGAAGAAATAAGAATAGATCCAACTTTGTGGGATCCTATTGAAAATGAAATAGTAGCTTTTTGTAAAATTCATAAACTTAATTGTCAAGTAGCATTTCATCATGGTGGTTTTAAGAAGTAGTTATAGAAATTGTTGAATCATTTGGAATTTATTGCATAACTTTCATTATTTTTATTTTAAACTATTGAGCTCACTCATGTTAATTCAAAAAAATAAGTCTTTACTTCTAAAAAGAATGAAATACAATTAAATGTAATCCAAAATTGTAATTAAGAGTTAACGGAATTCATTTAATATTTACTCAAATATACTTACAAGTTATTTGAAGAATCACAAATAACAGAATGATTCAGAAAGAATTGGATATGGATTATTATCCAGTGTAAAAAGAATTACTAATCACTAATGGAGACTTGTAAAATGACTAATGATTATATGAACCAATTTAAGCGAGATATTAGTGAAATAATCGAGAAAGGCCTTAAAGAGAGAAACATACCAGGATTATCGATAGCAATTATAGATAAATCGGGAATCATTTGGTCTGAAGGTTTTGGCTTTACTGATAGATCAAAAACAAAAAAGGTAACTCCTAAAACATTATTTAGGATAGGGTCATTATCTAAAGCTTATACAGCAACAGCGTTCTTCCGAGCAGTACAAAAAGGATTAGTAAAACTTGATGATCCAATTCGTAAATTTTATCCTGAGTTTTCGATCAATACCACCTATGATAAAAAGGAAATTGATAAAATAACATTTCGTCATTTATTAGCTCATAGAGCAGGTTTGCAGCATTTTACCTTAATGTCTGATATTGAAGGTTACCCATTGTATTCATTTGATAAATATATAGATTCTATAAATCAAAGCTGGCAAAAATATCCAGTAGGAGAAAGTCATTCTTATTCTTACTCAAATGCTGGTTATGATTTGGTTGCTTATATATTACAAAGAATTACTGGAAAGAAGTTTGAAGATTGGATGAAAGAAGAAGTTTATGAACCTTTGAGGATGAATTCTTCTCTTGTCGGTACTCAAAATGTTTTAGATAATGATAATTGGGCTAGAGGTCATTATGATGAAAAGGAATATCATTCAGAGTTACTAATAAGTCCCAACTTAGGTGCTGGTGCTCAATATAGCTCAGTTAATGATATGGCTAATTTTGTGAAAATGCATTTAAATAATGGTAATGTGGACGATAAGCAATTTTTAACTGAGGAATCATTAAGTGAGCTTTATTCGATACCATATGCTGATGAGCATCAATTGGTAGTTATTGGAATGGGCATGGGAGTAATTAAAAATAAATTTGGTGGAGAACTAATGCTAAGCTTCATGGGTGATGGAGATGGTTATTTCGCATTACATCAATTTTACCCGAAATTAGGCTTAGGTTTGCTAATTGAAACCAATCAAATTGTTGATACCTTTCCAGTTTTCTTAGAAATCTCTAATTTAGTATTTTCCAAACTATTAGAGAAAAAATTTGGTACAATGCCAGCTAATATAACAATTAATGAGAAGGTTATTTTGCCAGCTGAAATTACTCTTGAAGATTCCTATTTGAAAAGATTGGCTGGTAAATATATTTCGAGAATGATGGATATTGACATAGAGTTCAAAAATAATGGTTTGAGTTTTAATCTCCAAGATAAAGAAATCAATATAAAACCACATACTAGAACACTCTTCTCTAGTGAAGAGACTCCAAAGGTTGAATTTTCATTAGACGAAAAGGATAAGCCCATTAAGGTTAAAATTTTAACTTCTGAAGGACGTGTTTTGATATTTGATTATGATAGTGGTCCAGAAGATGATTCAGGTCCAAATAAAGATATTTGGAAGCAATACATGGGATATTATAGAACATTTTATGTGGACAAGTATCCATTATATACTACCTTTTATACGAAAAACGGTTATTTCACTCAATTTACTACCATTGGTAATAAAGAATTCAAGCTTGAGGAAAGAGCTGAGGGATTATTCTTCACTGCTGACGGTCAAAGTATAGAATTTAAAGATGGTTTATTATTTACTCCTGGTTATATCTGGGAAAAAATAGAACCATCAGTGAATGAGATTAAACAGATATTGGACACTGAATCTGATAATATTCTTGTTAATAAAATTGGTTTGGAAGAATTTATGACAATTTTAGACTATTCTGATAGGAAAGACGAAGCGTTAGAAATAAAGGAATTGATTGAGAAATATTATCCAGAGAAGTCTTCAAATTAATTAAAGATTATAGAATTATTATCTATAATATCATATGGTAAAATGAAGAAAAAAGAGAATTAGTTCTCTTCTTCTGGGTATAGTTGAAATAGTATTTTCGCTATTTCTTCAGCCTCACCATTTCTACCGAGAAAATCGAGATTGAAATAAAGTTCCTTGATTTTCATTTTGGAAAGAAAACGATTATTTGGATCTTTCTTTACTAATTCACTAATAGGTGTTACAGGATTATCTAGGCGGTTCATTTTAATATTATCATAATAGAAGAATTTCTCATGAAAAATCACTGCTCGTTCATCATTTGTGAAAAAGATATTATTGTTATATTCGGTTAATATTTCTCCTTGATTGTTTAATAATATCTTAAGATGTCCATTATCTACTTTAACAGCAAAATATATGGGATCTCCTAAATAGGTAGTTGAATATAGTCCTTCAAATTTCTTCCAACTAATTTTATTTGGACCAAAAACCTCTTCTTCATTTTCTTTTTGATAATTAAACCTGTGAACTACTCCTTCTGGGACTAAAACATCTGCTGCGTATGGTTTGTTTTTTTCATCAAGCAAAAATTTCATTCCTATGGGGATATCAGCAGTAAATTCTACTTCACTATGAGTATATAATGGGATTTGTCTTCCAAGATAAAATGCAATAGGTTGATCATTTATTATTTTAAACTCAAATTTTCCACCAGAGATTGTATAAAGTCCTTCTAACTTTTTAAGAGAATTAATATCTATTGTAGTCTTAGGTTTAGTAATAAAAGTTGCAGGAGTGTTCGCTATTGGTGAGGAAATTTTCGCTCCTTTAAACTTTAAGAGTGATATTAGTGCTTTATCACAAATTCTCATTGCATTTTGTGAAGGATAAGAATTTGTTAAAACAATTACTCCGATTTTATATTCAATATTCCATGCTATATGAGCGCTATAACCACAACCTCCTCCAGAATGATAACGGATTTCCAAACCATCGATAGTTTCCTTATCAACAAATAATCCAAGACCATAATATTTCTTTGTCTCTTTTATTTTGTTGAATTGAATCCTAGCCATTTCATCAAGCAAGTCTTTTCTAACATGAGTTACACCATCGACTGTTCCCTGTTTAAGTAAGAATTGAACAAAACGAGCCATATCTTTCACTGAAAGAAATTGACCACCAGCTCCATAAAAAATGAGATTTGAGTATTCAGCTATATGACCAAATTGATAGCCTATTGCCCTATTGGGATTTTGTAAACTAGCTTTTTTCCCATAAACCAATGAAGTTATATCTAATGGTGAACAAATTTCTTTTTGAATATAATCTGGAAACTTTATTCCACTTACCTTCTCGAGACAAAATGCAGCTAATGCCATCCCAAGATTTGAATAAAGAAATCTATCACCAACAGGATAACGCAACCAAGTATCAGGAATGCTTTTAATGTATTCTTCCCAAGTTGGTTCAGTATGGTCATATTCTCCACCAACCTTTGAACGATGAGTAAATCCTGCAAAGTGTGCTAATAGATGTCTAAAAGTAATTTTTTCTACTTGAGGATCACCATATTTACTATTAACTGTAAATTCTGGATAATAATCTATTAATTTATCATCGATGGAAATTAATCCCTTGGTAACTGCTCGCATAAATCCCACTGTAGTAAAAACTTTCCCGATAGATTGAATGCTAAAAATAGTATCTGGGTTAACTTTAACCTTAGCCTCAAGATCACTATATCCGAAACAATCAAGCCATAAAATATCCTTATCATCTACTAGTGAAATAGCAATTCCAGCTAAATTATTCTCTAGAATTGTTTTATCAATCTCGCTTTTTAATTCACCAATAATCTCTTCAATTCCTGTCATAGGTTGTATATTAAAAACTTCATTTATAAAACAGACACACAATATGAGAACACATTATGTTACTTTTTGAATTTTAAAAAGAAAAAATAGACAAGAAGAAACTTCTAGTCATTCTTGTGCATATATATTATAGCTACTAAATTTCTTTAATGCTTGAATAATCAAATCAAGTAGTGAATTACTATATTGTGATATAGTATCATAAAGAATTTTATTAGTGCTGGAAATTTGTTGGATATCAAACAGTAACATAAAATAGAGCCTAGTAAGGAATAATCGGACATTAACTCGAGCATTTAATCGAAAATTAAATGTGCTTGGATCTGGTTTATCATCGTACCATGCAACATCAGCAAAAGGAGCAATAATTTGTTGTAACCATTGTTCATAATCTTCAAGGGAAACCAAGTTTCTTGTTTGTATAGTTGCTACTACACTACAAATACGAGCCTCTTCATAAGCTGAGAAAACGTGTTCTGCTGGTTGTCCAAGTTTCTTGGCAATTGTTTCTAGAATCTTTATATGTTCATCCCTTTCAAGAAGTGGATGGTTTGAGAATACTTTAAAAAGATCGCTTCCATGGGCAATCGCATGAGCCCATTTTTTAATCTGTATATATCCCCGTAAATCTTTCTCATCAATAAAAAATTCTATTGCTCGATTCAACCAATCAATCAACAGATCACGTGTTAGAAAAGGTTTGCGATTTTCTATCTTTCCTTCCAAGTAATTACTATCAGTACGAATAACACCTGCGAGAATTAAAGTTGAAAAAGAACGTAAGAAAACACTATCTGTATCCACCTCACCAAGACCAATATGCAAATTAGTAACCAATCTATTACCAAGTTCTATTAGCTCTTTATCAGTTAATACTCCTTTAGTCACCCAAGCCCAAAGAATTTCCAAACTATTTTCCCGGATATCAGTATCAGATGAGCCTAAATTTTTTTCTAATTCTGGGACAATCTTATGATAATCTTTTCCTTCTGGAACAGCAAATTTATTCTCTACAATTGACAATATTTCTGTAAGTTTCATAATTAATCAACTCATCATTTCTAAAATAAGTTATGAAGATTTAGATTAATCCACTATGCTAAACTGTTAAAAGGGCAAAAAGAAAATATGTTTGAGATTTAAGGTTTTCAAATGAATTGTTGTTTCATTTAATATCAAAAGATTTGAAATTATTGTTTCTTTGTTCACAATCTTTTTTCTAAATCAGATAACTTGAACATATAGGTTTTTTTATGTTCGTATTGCTTAAAGCCCATTCTAGTATTGATAGAAAGCATAGCTGCATTTGAACTTGCATTACCAGTGATAATGTATTGTACATTTGGATAATTTTCTTTAATATAAAACAACATTTCAGCTTTCAACCATTTACCAATACCCTTCTTTCGGAATTCAGATTTTACACCAGTTAATTCTTGGTAAATTCTATGACCTCTTTCAGGAATGTAGGTAACATCAGTAACACCACTAATTTGATCATCATTCTCTCGAGAAATAACCGTATACCAGATATATCCTAAGTTAATATAATCTTGCTCTTGTTTTCTTCTTGATTTAGGGGTGATTTTTGCTCGAGTTTCAATTAAACCTAAAGGTTGCTGATTCATCGTTTCAGTATACACTTTAGTATATTCTTTGATGATTTCTTCAGGACATTTTTCAAACCACTGCAAATATCTCCCTTCGAGCTTTCCCTTTTCCTGCCCTTGTTTCCTCCAATCGTCCATCATTTCCCAATTTACTTCCTTTAAATAACAACGATTTTCTATAGATTCTAATGCTAATATTCCTTGTAATTTCTTACAAAACTCAAAACCTGATTCGTAGGTTGTATTACATTCCAAAGTTGTTATAACTCTATTTTTTTTAGCTTGTTTGATAATTTCAAGTAAAATTTTTGATCCTATTCCTTTTCTTCTATATTCTTTTCTTATCCTAATAGTAAAATAACAAACATGTTTATTTTTTTCATACGAAACTGAAGCTTTTGTTCTAATAGTTAACCCACTGAAACCAATAACTTCGTCATCCTTCCATACTAACCAAAAATGCTCATCAAAATCTGGTTCTTTGAATCTAAAACTCTTTAATCTATATTCCTTGGTTGGCAATGGTTCATCCTTATCTTTTTCTCTAATAAGCAAATTTAGCAAATCAAATAATTTGACAAGCTCTTCATCTGTTGCTTTTGTTGGATCCATTTTTCTTATTGAATACTCTTCATTCATTTTTATCTCTCTTCTTTCAAAACGTTTTCAATAAAAATCTATTACATTTTTATGTAATTTAATCACAATTATATTTTTAAATATTAAGATTACTCCAGAAGATTTATGAGTTTAAAATAAATTCAAAAATATATTTGTTAAATTAATCTCCCTGTTCTGATTGAAATATGTACTATTGAATTAATTGATTTTATTTGTTAAGTCAAGTAATTACCTAACAGATAGAATTTTCCTCAAAGATAAAGTATTTAATTACTTATATTGAAATTTGTTCTTTATGGCAGAACTAGGAATGATAATTTCATCAGTTATTTCAGGATTATTCTTTATCCTTTTCTTTTTATTAGTTTATCAAACGATTAGAAAGAATAGGACTGCCTATGTTTTAACTTTCAGTTTATTATTTGGGGGAATTGGTGGAATAAGCAGTGCTCTACAGTATGTAATATCCACACCTTATAGTTTGCTCTTGCATCTTTCACTAATATTATGGAGCTTTGTATATTTTATGATCTATATTTTCTTTGAGAAATTATATACAAATAGACCTCAAAGATACCGTTTAGTTCTAATTACAATTATTCTTTTTGCTTCTATTATTTTTAATTTACTAAATATGTTTATACCTAGTGCTGGGGAGCTTGGATTAACAGGAACTGCACTTGAAAATTACCAGCAATTTTACTTGATAATTGAATGGAGTTGGGACATATCCTATAATTTACTTGGTTTAGTTATCTTTGTTTTTGGAGCTTATGTTCATCTCAAATCATACAAATTTACTAAAGATAAAATTATTCTTATGCAAACAATTTCGATGTGTGTATTAGCTGTTGGATTCATCATTGGTTTTGTTGGTGGAGATATAATAGACAATACTATCTTTTTCGATATTGGCGATGGGGTGAAAATCTTAGGGATGCTTATTTTCACCTTAATCTATGCTATATTCCCAGACTTTATCTATCGTTTACCAGTGAATGTTTATTTCATTCTAATTTTCTCAAAAATCGGATTAAATATTCATATTGGGAGAATTCAAGGAACAATTATTGATTCAAATACAGCTGAAGAAGAAGAAAAAAAGGCGATTTCTGAGAATTTACTTAGTTCATTGATTTCTGCTATATCTAGTTTATTAACTGAGTCTTTGGGAAGTAAAAAAGATCTAAAAGCAATTATAGCTGGCGATAGATCTTTAATTCTTGATAATGGTGAATATGCTACCTGTGCTATCCTTAGTGATAATTCAACATATTTCCTAGAAAAATCTTTGAATAATTTACGAAAATCAATAGAAACTCGCTATAAAGAAATATTAATGAAACCAGTTATCATAAAGGAAGATTTCCAAGATGCTGGAAAATTGATTAGAAAATCATTTCCCTTTTTAAAACTTGAATAGAAATTCATTAAATATGAATGTCAGTTTCTATTTGACCTAACCTCAGATGCTAATTTTCTTCTTTCTGTTCTTTTCATTTATTTCCTTTTAATATATTCTACTAATTGTTTACCTAAATCACGACAAGCTTCCAGTACTTTATTATTAGGTTGTCCATATGATTCAATTGTATTACCAACCTTTGAACCAATTCGCATCATCTTAAAGAGCTGTTCAAAATATTCACGAACTCTTCCTCCACCACCATGAGAGTAGAATAATCCATAAGGCTTATCTACCAATCCTTGACGATTATTTTTTCGTATAATATAGAAATCATCTACAAAAACCTTCAATCCCCCAGCTATATAACCCCAGTAATCTGGCGATCCGAAAGCTACAGCATCAAACTGCCGGAATTGTTCAATGTCAATTCGCTTCTTTATTCGTATTGAGCAATGTTACCTTAGCTCCAGCAGTTTTTGCTCCTTCAACAACAGCTTCAGCCATCGCTTCGGTGTTACCATATTCTTTGGAATGATAGAGTACAAGTAATGAATCATTTTTCCTTTAAACAACACCTCTTTTTTTAATCCAAAAACTTTTTTTGTTTTCATCGATTCTACGCAAATCTTTCTTGTTCTATTCTACTCAACCATCCAAAGAAGTCCGTTACCTGTTATATCAATAGGTTTGTTATTTTTCGTTTGTTTTTACCTTGCTCTTTATAATATTGAAGAAATCTATAATAAATGCTTATTAAATTACTAAAAAATTTATCGTTTTAAAATCATTAATTAAATACTTATTTTGAGTTTATATTAAGAAACTATTTATTGATAAAAAGGAATTAGTATTTATAGTTTGAAATGGAAATATCTTTAGTAATTTGGTGGGTAACTGATGAAGGAAAAGATAATAAAAATATGTTTTATACTAGTTATACTTCTGTTAATTTTTGGTTATCCTACTTATTTTTTCATTCTAAATAATTCAAAAGATATCAAACATGAAACGAACAGATGGGCTATTGCAAATGATATTGAAGGGAATCTAATAGCAATAGAGGTATCTAATAGTAGTCTTTGGGAAGAGTTACAGTTTGATTATGAGTTAAATTTAGATTCTGAAATATGTATCATTGGGTTGATTATAGCTTATAATAATCTTTGGGGGTTCCGATTAGAACCTTCAACAGTACATCTTGAATCACCATATTCTCGTAGTTCTGCAACTATCCTTGAAATTGCTAATAGTTTGGATTATTATTTGTCAAGTCAGTATGGTATTAAATTATATTCAATGCGTTTTTTTGAAAATAAATATACAGGAATAACTGTATTAATTGTTGATTTGACAGTATCAATTATTACAATAGCATTATTTAGCTATTATCTTGTTCTGGAAAATGAGAAAAGAAAATATAAAAGGATAAAAAAAGCACTATTGCTTTCTAATGAAAATCCTGATGACACTACTATTGAAAGATTATCACAACAGGTTGAATTTGATAGAAAATATATAATAAAAACATTAATTAAGAAAGGATTAAAAGACGATCTAGGATTATTAATTTCTGATGAACATATTCAATTTAAGGATATTGTTTACAAAAAGGTAATTTGTCAAGTTGAAGAAAATTTAAAAAATTTTCAACAATTATCTCAGAATCCTTTGACACTTGAAGATTACAGTAAGTTTTTACAATTTAATAAAATGATAGATGAAGCTTTAGTATATTATAGGCAAGATGTCTCTAAAATAGAAGAGCTAAATAAAATTAATACAATGATTGAAATGATAACTACCCTGATAAATAATTTCTCAATAGATAATATTAAGTGAATACTATTGATAATCAAAATGATCATTTGGATAATACTTGTATAATTATAAGAGGATAATCTTTTACCTTTTAAGTTGAAACTTGATAGGAAAATAGGTGATATTTATGAAAAAAGGGTTAGTTACGATTTTATTAGTGGTATTTGCGTCAAGCATACTTATTATGCCAATGACGAGAATATTAGGTTTTGATTTTGATCCTGGTCTTCCTCCTAGTGATACAACGAATCCAACAGTAGAAATTACCAGTCATGATTATGGTGATATTATTTCAGGTGCATTTACTGTTACTGCAACTGCAAATGATAATGTAGGAGTAACACAAGTTACTTTTGCTCTACATGATATTAGTCTTGGATCTGATACTTCCACACCTTATGCAAAGACTTACAATATCCTTAACAACAATTTTGATCTACGAGATGGTTTTTACTTGTTAAAAGCTATTGCGTATGATGCTGCAGGGAATTATGATGTTGATCAAGTATATGTTGAAGTAGTAAATGGCAGAGAATTGATGGCTGTAATTGTAGGTATTTCCGACTATAAAGTAATCAGCGATTTACATTATTGTGATGAAGATGCAACAGATTGGTATAACTTCTTTACAACTTCCGCACTAGATTTTGATGATATTACTGTTCTTGGTGATGGTCATGAAGACGACTACCCACAATATGATGGAATAGCTTCTGAGTATAATATAAAAAACGCCTTAATTACTATGGTTTCTAATGCTGATGAAAATGATGTAATAGTTTTTGCTACTTCTGGACATGGTGGCGGTAATGGAGTAGGATCATCATATATAAACGCTTGGGATAGCAATTCTGGAGAAAATGGAGAAAATGGTAATTTCTATGATACTGAGTTACAACTTATTCTTGAAGATGCAATCGCAGCAAGAATATTTGTCTTTATAGACCACTGTTATTCTGGAGGATTTGGTCCTGAACTACTGGCTATGACGAATAGTGATAACGTATATGCTGTTACAACCTGCACTGAAGATGGATATGGATATGACTCATCTACTTATGATAATGGTCTATGGACATATTATTTCTTAGAATATTCTTGGATAGATCATTATGGAGGTAGCCCATATTATTCATTGGAAACAATCTTTGATTATTCACATGATAATTATCCAAAAAGTGGTGGTGACGAACCGCAAGAATTCGATGGCAGTGCCATAGGATTTAAATTGGTATAAAAATACCAATATTTTTTTTCAAACATGTTTCTTATTTATTTTCTTCTTTGTATATTCTACTAATTGTTTACCTAAATCACGACAAGCTTCCAGTACTTTATTATTAGGTTGTCCATATGATTCAATTGTATTACCAACCTTTGGACCAATTCGCATCATCTTGAAGAGCTGTTCAAAATATTCACGAACTCTTCCTCCACCACCATGAGAGTAGAATAATCCATAAGGCTTATCTACCAATCCTTGACGATTATTTTTTCGTATAATATAGAAATCATCTACAAAAACCTTCAATCCCCCAGCTATATAACCCCAGTAATCTGGCGATCCGAAAGCTACAGCATCAAACTGCCGGAATTGTTCAATGTCAATTCGCTTCTCATTAGTATTGATCAATATAACCTTAGCTCCTGCTGTGATCGCCCCATCAGCTACTGCTTCAGCCATCGCTTCGGTGTTACCATATTCTTGAGAATGATAGAGTACAAGTATTGAAACCATTTTTCCTCATTACTAAAATCATTTCTTTATACCAATAACTTTTTTGTTTCAGTAATTCAAAAGAATCTTTCTTAATTGAACATAATAACCTTAAAGAAGAAATGAGGTTTAATTAACAATTCTGCGTATTCTAACCTAGTAAATAAATTATATAATCTTTTTTCAAAATAAACTTTATTGATTTATTGAAGCTAGTAAGCAGTAGATACATAATATTTGACCAATATTGATTTAATTGATTGAGATTTCTTTTGTTAATTAACTTTAAAATAGAAAAAAGAGTAAGAGACGCTAATACGTCCCTTAATTATTCATCTTGTTGGTGTTTTCTTTTTCTTTCGAGCACTAACAGCTACTATAATAATAAGCAAAAGTAAAAGTGCTACACCTGCACCAATGTAGATCCCAATCATTAATGGTGAAGTAAAATCCAATCCACTGACATATTCGATAGAAATTTCATAGATATAGGCGCTTCTATAGTCAGGTCCGAAGATTTCTGCTTTCCAGCGTAAGTCTTTTCCTTTCTCTGTAAAGAGGAATTCTACTCCAGGGGTAACTAGATGCCAATTTGCTCCACCATCTGCTGATATATAATAAATAATTTCAGTTCCAAATGCTACGGAATCTACAGCAAAAAGTGTTGCACTCTCAATATTACTATTTTTTGTATCCACTTCTAATGACTGTGCTACTGTCATTCCTGGTTTGTAAGTTGACGCTAAACTCTTAAAATGTCTTAGAATGATTAAATTGCTCTTATTAGCCACATAAGTAAAGTCCCCATGACAGGTAACTTTCATACCTCCAGTTGCATGGGAGTAATGGGATCCGGGTAGGTTGTATGTTGCTAGATAATCGATGGTATTTGTTAGATAGGCTCCATTACTTCCTGTAGTTATTAATAATGGACCATCAGCCCAAACACCATTTGCTGGGATAAAAACAGCTTCATATCTAAGATCACCTAACCTATTGGGTGCAAAGGGATCACTGACATTGAATAACACAAGCCAAGTATTATCTGCAAGATATAATAAATCTCCATCGACAAAAATATCTTGTGATTTTTCAGTTACAAAGTCATAGCTACCTATTTGTTCCGGATCGAAAATACCTGCAAAAGTATTATGAATATATGGGCTCGTTGAGGTACCACCATTGTTTTCACCAGAATAAATTAGATTGCCTTGAACGCATAATGTAGTTATATTAACACCAAAATTGATATTGTCCATAAAACCATCATTATAATTATAAGTATAATTCAGAGAAGCAAATCCTGATGAAAGTGGATCACCATAAGCAACATAAGCAATTGGTCCTGCAAAAGCAATATCTTCTATATCTGTTCCTATTTCAAATCTAGTCTGTCTAATATTGGCTGGATCAGAGACATCTAAAGTATACATACCAAAATTATCAATACAGTAAGCAAATTCTCCTCTTACTTCTAGTGTTTTTATCACAGCACTAGCTATTGGAAAATGATCTAGTAGAATTGGATCAGCGGGATTGCGAACATTTAATGTATAAAAACCATCTGGACCTGCAGCGACATATGCTACATCACCTACTATTCGTACATCCCATGCTTGATATAGGTCAAAGTGGTTTTCATACCAATCAGAACCAAAGTTTCCTTGGTAACCAATAGCAAAGGTGTAAATACCGTCATTAGCTCCTACAACTAAGAATCCTCCAAATAGGTCAACATCCGAGACAAACCCGTAGTCAATATTAGCAATAAATAATGGATTACTTGGATTTGCTACATCGAAAATTGATACACCCATAGCACTATCTGCAACAAATAAGGTATCACCTTTTTTCACCAAGTTTTGAGCATAACCACCTGTATTGAAATCACCAATTATTGTTGGATCTTGTGGGTTAGAAACATCTATAATTTGAATACCTGCTGGACCATCAGCTAAATAAGCAAAGTGTCCATCAACTATAACATCCGTAGCATTTCCTGGAGTATTAGTATAACCTATTTCTACTGGTGCATATTTGTTGGTGACGTTGAGAATATAGAATCCTTCTTCACCAGCAGCAATATAAGCTAACTGCCCTTTAACATCTAAACCTTGAGCTTTACTGCTTTCCCAATTACAATGGATTATATCTGAAAATGAAGTCCAAAGACCGGTTATAGGTAATATTCTTAGTGATTTACCATCCGCAGCATTATAGACTGTATAATAGATTAAATGACCATCTATTTCAATATCCGTTGCATAGTTGTCATTACCTATCCCAACTTGCCATGCAGGATTAAATGGATTTGTTACATTATAACTGATAATTGCTCTTTGAACTATTGAATCTAGACTGGCAAACATTATATCACCATCAACAGCAAGAGCAGTTAATGACTCATGATCAGAAGATGTTCCTAGCACTCGAATATTATTGGGATTATTAATATCCAATACATAGACATCTATTCCTCCTAAATCGGGAGTATTCACTCCAGCATAAACTTTTCTTCCTTGTACTTGAAGATCAACAACCGGATCTGTTGTAATAAAATGATCTAGAAATTCCCAAGTCATATTCCTAGCATTTGATATTGTTCCTGATCCCCAGCCATAAGCAGATGTAATTGATCCATTTCTGTAAACATTATCTTCAAAACTATCAGTGTAGGTTCCTAAACCTTTTGTAGTTAGAAAATTGTTGTAAAGATCATCTTGCATCCCAAAAGCTACTGGGACAGAAATAATTGATAATGAGAATAAACTCAAAACCATTAGTGTAAGTAATATTCTCTTCTTTTTAAAAATCATTTTTTATCCTCAAAATATGTATATGATAATAGTTACTCTAGTCAGAAATAAAAGACTATCTAGATTAAAAATGATAGTTCTCTCCAAGAAGTATGTGTGATTTATGGACAATAGTATTACACTTTTACTGTATAATTACGAAATTTATAAATGAGCTAGAACTAATCATTTGAATATGACCAAAAAAAAGAATTATCACAAACGAAAATTTTCAGCTAATCGTCTGATCCTTTCAGATTACAATCACGTAGCTTATACTTTACCGCAAGTGTTTGGGTTAATGGAAGTTGATATAACAGACCCTTTAGCAAAAATAGCGGAAATTAAAGAAAAACAAAATTATAATGTATCTTTGACTGCTTGGGTAGCTAAATGTGTTGCTCAAACTGTTATGGAAAATAAAGAGCTGAACACATATCGAAGAGGACGAAAACTAATTGTTTTTGATGAAGTGGATATAAGTATCATTATTGAAATTACCACTAAAGAAGGTAAAAAAGTTCCATACAATTATGTTATTCGAAATGTTGAAACTAAAAGTGTCAGAACAATTACAGATGAAATACGCTCCTATCAAGATAAAGTAATCTCTGAAAAAGATCAACTAAAACGTGAATCAAACCGTTTTACATCACTATACACCTTTATACCGAAATTTCTCAGAAGATTTATCATTAGAAGAATACTAAAAAATCCTTTCAGTTTGAAAAAAGTGAATGGCACAGTAGGAATTACCACAATGGGGATGTTCATTAAAGGACAAGGTGGGTGGCTTGTACCATTTCGTGATAAAACTTTGAATATTGCGACTGGAGGAATTAAGGAAAACGCTATTGAGCAAAATGGGAAAATAGAGAAACGAAAACTTCTTTGTACTACTTTTCTGATAGATCATGATATTATAGATGGAGCTCCTGGTGTAAGGTTCATTCACAGGGTATCAGAATTAATGGGCGGTACCGACTATCTAGACGATCTAGATAAAATTTAGAGAAAATAATGCCTAAACAATAATTCGATAAAGAAATCACCCGATTTAGAAAAACGAACTTACTTTAAGCTCGTTTTTATCAATCAGGTATTTTAGAGTTTTCGAAAAATGGCTATCTGTTAAATCACCAAAATATATTTTGCTAACTAACTGAGGAAATCTTTAATTGTTTAAAGAAAATCAAATGATTATTAATTTCGATAATGTGATCATAAAAGAATTGCTTTTTGCTTTACGAAGAGATTTCAAAATAAGTAAGGACATAATAAATACTCTAAGCAAGATTAGATCTACTGGATTAGTTGAATTGATTATGCTGATATCAAAACAATTATGCAGTAATCATCTACTTTTTATAGATAAGGCATTCATCTTAACAAATGATGCCTCACCAGAACGAATTAAATTCAATAATTAAAATTTCAAATTTATCAAAATCTTACAAGTTAGGAGATGTGTCTATTAGTGCTTTGAACAATGTTTCCTTTTCAGTTGATTCCGGCGAGATTGTATTTATAATGGGTCCTTCTGGTTCAGGAAAAACAACTCTTGTAAATCTCATTGGAGGAATCGATCATCCTACTGGTGGGTCTATTGAAATTCTTGGTGAAGATATAGCCAAGTACTCTGATAAGGAGCTAACTCTCTTTCGCAAAAAAAGATTATCATTTGTATTTCAATTTTATTCTTTAATTCCAACACTTACAGCCCGTGAAAATGTTGAACTCACATTGGAACTAACCCTGCGTAAACGGAAGGATATTAGCAAAATCGCTGAAGACCATCTTGCAATGGTTGGATTGGAAAATCGGATGGATAATTTTCCCTTTCAACTTTCTGGTGGCGAACGTCAACGTGTTGCTATTGCACGAGCTTTGGCTAAAAGCCCTGATATCTTGTTAGTTGATGAACCTACTGGACAATTAGATCAGAAAACAGGCGATAATATTGTTAGATTAATTCGAGATATTGCTAAGGAAAAAAACAAAACAGTTCTATTGGTTACACATGATCAAGACCTAGAAATTTATGCTGATCGTGTTATTTCCCTACGTTCTGGTAAAATTTTAACTGATGAATCGAAATTACTGACAACTGGAAACGATGAGGGAAGAGCTATAAATGCAGCAAATATATAAAACCATTTTTCGAGAATTCCGCTTTCAAAAGAAACGTACATTCTTGTTATTTCTAGTTTTCTTTGTTATTGTCTCATTCCCACTAGCCATGTTCTCAATTGATCCCAGCATAAATGCTTCTGTAATAGAAAGTAACCAATCATATAAATTAGCGTACGTAGATATGGGCTTTCAGGGAAATGTATCGGAAATTCGTGCTAGTATTGAAAATTTAGCAAATACAAATCCAGATTATAGTGATATATCATATGATATTCGACCTTCTTGCAGTCTTCAATTGTATCATGAATCAAACTGGTATTTTACAAGTATTATTGGAATAAATACATCAGCTCCTCCAGCTGTTAATCAGATAATTACAGAAAGAGAATTATCCGAATTGCGAAATGATACCGCTTTTATATTAGAATCATTTGCCAAAGAATTAGATGTTGGGATTGGTAGTACGATTACCCTTTATTCATTGGCTGGTGTGAAAGAAGTAGAAATAGTTGGTTTAGTAAAATCTATTGAATTTTTAAGTTATGATTTATCCCTAGAAGGAGCTATCTATCTTAATTATGAAACCTTCCAAGAATTTAATGGCTGGGAGGAAATTCAATTCAATAGTATAGCATTTTATTTCCCAAATAATCCCGACCTTGATTTCACAAAAGCTTTTTCAGAAGATTTAACTGAAGAAGTCAATCCCCTTGAAGCACAAATTCTCTATGCTTGGTATGTTCGAGAATTCAGTATTAGCTCTCTATTCCAAGATGTGCTCAATCTAACCTCTCAAGTACTTTTCGTTATGGCTTGCGCAATTATACTAGGAGCTGGGATTGTGATATATCTAATCACCAAGCGTTATGCGGTCGAGCAGAGAAAGCAGACTGGTATGTTGTATGCTTTTGGTTATTCGCCTAAAATTATCTTACGAGTATTCATGCTCCGAACGCTAATTATCTCGTTAATTTCTATTGTTATAGGGATACTCGGATCCTATGGATTATTGCAGCTTATGGTTCGTATCTTAATTTCCAGATGGGGAATACCTACGATATTGACTCGTTTCTCAACCTTAGGATTAATTATAGTACCAGCTCTTGTCATTCTTTCTTCTCAAATCTTCACCTACTTTGCTTGCAGAAGTAATGTAAAAATGTCTCCATATGAGGCTATTCGAGGAAAGTCCGAGTATAAAATAAAGAAAAGGATGAAAAGATCATCAAATAATGCTAAATCACCACTTTCAATTTCATTCAAATATCCTCTTAGAAATATTTCTCGAAACCGTGTGAGGGGCATTTTAATTACTAGTGCTTTTATAAGTGCTATTGCTATTTCCTTTGCCTTAATTCAAACCCAGACAGCCATAAATCAAACATTTGATACCTACTTTGCTGATCAAATCCATTGGGATGTACAAACTCGATTTAATTCCTATAAAACAGAAGCAGAGGTCCAAAACATTCTCGATGATTATGAGTTAATTAACAATTATGAGCTATATTTCCATGGAAATATTGAAATTAAAGACAAACCTGAATATGGACTGGAAATGAGAGGCTTACAAACCAATTCAACATTATATACTATCAATCTCAGAAAAGGTTCAATGTTTTCAAATGAAACAGCTCAAGAAGGAATAATCTCGAGTTATTCAGCGAAACCTCTTGGACTTGAAGTTGGAGATAATTTTAATTTTACATTATTAGATGTCGAATTCCAAATTAACATTGTAGGTATTGTTCGAGATTTAGATGTACCAAATTCATGTTTCATGTTAATACCTGCGATCGAAGAAACACTAGGATTTTCTGCAATAAATAACGCTTTTATTAAACTAGATAACATAGGGACAATGAATTCAGAAACTATTGATTCCTTACTTTTAGAATTAAATGAAGATCCAGAAATTCAATATGCTATAATGAAAGATACATACAAAGATCGAATGGTTCACATGGTGAACACTCAGTTATTCATTGTACAAGTAATGATTATTTTAGCATTGATAATTTCATTTCTAATCATCTTTGTGACAGCCTTTATTTCGATAATTGAACGAACTCGAGAGATAGCATTACAGAGAACATTCGGATTTAGAAAGGTTCAAATTTTCTTTCAAATCATCTTGGAAATGAGTGCGTTAATCTCATTAGCAGTCATTGTTGGATTAGCAGTCGGTGGAGAAGGATTGGGTCGATTGATTCAATTTTTCATCAGCAAGTTATTCTTTGAATTGGATTCGACGTATTTCTGGGGTGATTATTTAATGATTGTTGGTTTTGCATTAGTTTGCGTAATCCTATCAACACTACCAAGTATTAATTTACTTCGAAAACAAAAATTAGCTACTGCAATCATGGAATAAGAAAAATAAATAGCACTAATTTTCTATTTTTTATCTCCATTAATTTTTTTCTTCATTTGATCTTTCTGAGCTGAGATTATTTAATTCTTCAAGAAGAGGTTGAGTATTATTTAGTTTTTTTATTTTTTTAGATTGTAATAATCTATCTTTGAATACAAATCGAATAAGTATGATATTTGTTAGCAAACTAAATAATTCCAAAACTCCAGCAATAAGAAAGGTCAAACCAAATCCATAATTTATGAGAAAACCCGCAATAACAGGACCGAATGCTATACCAATATTACCAAATAATGTGAAAACACCTGTACCTGCGGCATTTTTTTTATTATCTTCAATTGTATCACCAATTAAAGCCATTGATGTTGGTGAAGTTATAGCTGAGAAGAATCCAAGGAGAACCAATAAGATTAACAGTGTACTAAATGATGTACTACCAAAATAACCAGTCAAACTTATAACTATTCCATAAAAACAACTACCTAAAATCAGAGGGAGATATCGTCCTATTTTATCTGAGATACGACCAACGGGATATTGTAACAATATGAATGGTAAAGCAAAGACGCCAAAAGCAATTCCTCTATAATTTGTGTCAAGACCTAATCCTCCTTCACTAATTTCTAAACCAATTATTAATGGTAAAACAAAGACAATCATGCCCATATGCAAACGGTCTATAAAATTGAATAGACTAGGAACCAGTAATTTTGGATCACTTTTTAATATTAACAAACTTTCCTTAAGAGAAGACCGTTGCTTCAAAGTAACAGCTTCTTTGAGTAAGAAAGATAAAAAGAATACTAGTACCATAAATCCAATAGCAAAATAATATGGAACAAATACACCCAATTTTGCAATAAAACCTCCAACCATTGGTCCTAATCCCATAGCAATTGCCATCAAGATACCATAAATACCCATATTTCTACCACGATTTTCTTGGGTTGAAAAATCTAAGACCATAGTTAAAAACATCTGCCAGGCCATTATAGAAAAACATCCTTGTAAAAATCGAAGAAATAATAGCAAACAATAGTTTTCTGTTAATGTCATTAGAAAATATAGTACTGCTGTGCTAGCACTTCCAATTAAGATGAAAATCTTTCTTTTTGTAAATTTATCGGATAAAATCCCAATCCCAATACCTGTTATAAAATACGCAATGTAAAGTACTGTGTCATATAGTGAAAACTCAAAGGAACTTATACCTACAAATCGGTCTAAGATGAATTCAATTTCATTTGAATGTAAAATAGAATTTGATGAAACTGTCAATAATGTTAGGGTGCCTAAAAAAACTATTATTAAAAAAGGATTTTTAATTAATTTTGGCAATTCATCATGATTCTTGTCAAGAATCATAGTTGAACTGTCTTCTAGATCTACTTCTTCCAAACTTCAGCACCATTATTTGACGTTTCATTTTGATTTAAATTTAGAGGTTAATTTCTACAAAACTAATTTTTGTTAATCTAATTTTAAATATGAATTCATTAATATTAAATAAAATGGTGAAATCTTCAATATATCATTTTTCTATACCAAACTTTAAGTCTTGATAATAAAAAGGGAGTGCTAATTTATCAAAAAGTAAAAAATATCGAAGAAATATCTGAATTATTTTCTTCTTTTAAAAAAGAAATATAATAATAATTATACTAATTTTTCACCTTAATGATTTTTTAAATTTACATACATAATAAGCATCAGAAAAAAAGAAGATTGGATTTATTCCAATATGTATAATCGATTCACAAATATAAATAGAAAAATAAGGTTGAAAGAGAAGATTAAATCAATAATACTCCCAAGTTTCTTTTAATTAATGGAAGATAATAATCAGCATTAGATGCGATTGAGATACGAAGTTTCTTACTAATAGATTCTAATATTGTTATGTCTTTATCTCCATTAAGTAGGGCATTTGTTTCTTCCTCTGTTATATCATCAAATCTTATTGGGTTCTTCATAACTTGTTTATTCGCTACACAGAACATTTGACATTTCATACAACCGAATAGTGCATTATGAGTATCAGGTTTGATCCAATTTGGAAACTCGCCTTCTACTTCATTATATAATGTAATGCATTTATCTACATTGATTACGAAATTATCTTCTGAAATACAATTATTGGGACAAGCTTTCATACATATTTTACAATTCCCACATTCATCTAACATTTTCTTTTCATGTAAAACATCGTTTTTAAAATCGAAATCAGTAAAATAAGCACTTAATGCTAAAAAACTACCAAGATCATTTGTATAGCTAATGTTATTTCTACCATATCTGGTAAGACCACTTCTAACTGCGAGTAATTTTAAATGAAGTTCTTGAGCATTTTCAACTTTAAATCCTTTTTCTTTTATTATCTGAGTTTGAATGAGATCTATCAAATCTTCATTTTTTAAACCCGATTGATAGTATCCTGGTGAAATCATAACCTCATGCTTTTTACCTTTAAAAATAAAATTAACTAATGCTAGCTTATCTTCTCTTGCTAGAATTACTACATATTTTGCTGTTGGAAAATTATCGGGAACTTCAAATTTCATGTTTTCAATATATTCTCTAAATTGACTATTGGTGCTAATTTTTCCTTCTTCATCTAATTGTTGTATATCTCGTTGTAACTCGGGAAAATGTTCTATGGAAATAATACCATAATTAATTTTTATACCTTTGATCGTTAGATTCTTTTGTTCCACTAATTTTACTTGATTATCTATATTGGAATTCACTAAAACACCTTATACTATTAATATAACACAAAAATAGGTTCTATGTATTTTTATACATTTGGAGATTTCTTGAAATTATTACAAGATGTTCTAATTCCAATGAGAATTTTTGGTCATTATAATTAAATAAAAATAGCTATAAATAAATAAAAAAAAATAAACAATATGAATTATTATTTTTAAAATTGATAGATTGTGATTGTTACATCTTTATATTTAGCAATTATTTTATACAAGCTGTTTGATTATATAGTCAATTTCCCTTACTTTTCCTCTTACTGATTGATGTATAGAACAATACGACAGCTGCTAAACCATGAAGAGGAATAATCCATGATAAACCTGGCGTGCCAGCTTGTTGAGTATAACCAGGTAAAGAAATTTCTTGGTGGTGCTCAAAATCTACAGTAGAGTAACCAAAAATACCTTCGTAATGAAAATCAAATCGGTATCTTTTCAATTCTCCTGTAGTTTGATCATATTCAAGAGTGAAACTATAGGCTCCTGCATAATCTGTATCATCCGTTGTTTTTTCATATCGAGCATCTAATGTCCAAGTGAAAACAGCAATATTATTGTCAGTATCGAATTCTCCTCCAACATTATAATATGTGAAATGTTCGTCATTCATATATTCAGATGCAACAAATGTGTCATCAGTTAACTGAGAGAAGAAATCATTAGCGGTATCAGGTTCAATAAAATATAATCCCTGTAACTTTATACCTAAATATGCATCAGTTTGAATAAAATTCTCTCCTCCTTCAGCAAATAAAAATGGATAATCTAGAAGTAATACAATC
>Ga0307380_10002601_pt1 | contig 25469 bp, 41 predicted proteins | sample UN3MG_FD_202239 | JGI IMG/M metagenome (GOLD analysis project Ga0307380, IMG submission 202239) | Soil microbial communities from Risofladan, Vaasa, Finland - UN-3 | ecosystem: Environmental > Terrestrial > Soil > Coastal area > Acid sulfate soil | place: Finland: Risofladan, Vaasa | collected... | reverse complement strand
TCACAAATAAGAAAGGATGAGGTAAAGGCAAAAAAAGAAGGTAAGATTGCCGTTCTGGGCTTTCAACAGAGAAACTTAAAGACCCGGTATTACCTTATTCCTGAGCAGTTAATGGCTATCCTGATGACGCATCTACCGACAGGCATCACAATGTCCACAGAAGCCCCTCAAGTCGGCTGTAACAGTGAGGAGAGGTGATGAGCAATAATCCAAGCCACACAACCAAAAGTATAGCCTTCCGTCTCCCTAATAACGTATATATAATACTTAGGAGAAAATCACTGAAGCGGGGATTAAAGCCTTCCGAGTGGCTACGCAAAAGAGTAATATATGATGTCTGCCGGAAGCATACAAAATCATAACGGAGAGAAGCTAATGGCTATCCTGATGGCTCACTTGCCGGTGGGTGTTTCCCTGGTGCAATCTTCCGCCTTGCCTGATAGCCTGAGCCGAAAAGAAACCCAGAAGCTATAAGAACCACCGCCCACACTTCACCATCAATCCCGCAGAACCTTAAAGTGAACCCACCAACAATCACCACTAGAGCGCATACCTGGTCAAACTCTATCTTCATTTAAACCGCCTCTCTGAATGTCGCTTAATCGTTCCAGCCCCGAGAGCACGAGTACAGGTAGAAACTTCCTCAACGAGGCCGTGAAGGTTATATGAATTGGAAACTTCCCGCCTTCCAATATAGAGAAGACCCCCAGGGTCAATATCGCCGGTAATAGTTTCTGTGTCAGCCTGAATTGCCCCATTAACAAACATAGCGAGGTCAATGCCCTCTCGCCTCAATGCCAGGTGATGCCACTCTGTAGAGTAGACCTTGTCACTATCTACGAGGCTAGTATCAACACCATTACAAATACCAGCACGGAACTTGCTACCATCAACCATCAGACACCATTCAAGAGTTGACCACCAAAGGCGGGCTTTACCTACTATGATTTGGGCAACACCAGTGTCAAGCGGCTTAACCAAACATTCCACAGTGAAATCACCATTGAGCGTTAAAGAACCGCCGTTATTGAGGCAGGAGACATAATTATCTTCGCCATCGAACGAGAGAGCGTGGCCATACTGACCCGCCACCCAGGAAGCCCCTACTATCGTCCCATTGTTCCCGTGCCCGCTCCTATCGGCAGTAAATAGGCCACTTCCCTCGTTGAAAGGAAGCCACAGTGGGCGGTCGAAGTTTAGCTTGCAGTATTGACTTATGCAGTAAGAGTAACCACTTTGCCCTTGCCCTTTAGCCTTAACTTCCCACTCAGCTTTTTGGTCATCCGTAAGGGAGTGCCAGTAACCAGTAGCGGCCGCAATTAGGCTTCTTTGTTGCACTTGTAGATCAGACAAAGGCACTCTTGGCTTCTTATAGCCATAGACAGAAGCCCCCCCCGGCCGGCGCTGGTAAGTAAGTGCCTTAGCCAAGTCCTTGTGGGCTTCGACCGAGAAAAGGGGACCGGTCAGTTTAGGCATTAGAACTTTTGCTCCTGATAGATTGCTTCGAGCCTAGTCTTGACCGCCCTAGCCATCACCAGCCCCGACCTTTGCTCCCTTACCATCTCAGCCCCAATAAGAGCCTGAGTCTTCCAGTGGTCATAATTCTCGTAGACTTCCCGCATTGCTTTGCGAATATCAGCCACATCGGGCACCCACCAGTTACTATCGTCGTAGTATTCGTGATGAACCGTGGTAGGCTCTTTTGTAGCAGGAAGGAAAAAGACCCCAGGGAAAGGCTTGCCATCATCGTCTCTCAATACTTCGCCCGGTCCCTGGCAGTCGGTAACGATAACAGGCAAACCACAGGCAAGAGCTTGAACCGGAGGACACCCCCAACCTTCACCAGCAGTAGGTAAAACAAAGGCATGAGAAGAGCGGAGCATCATAACCAGTTCCCACCACGGGAAAGCACCCTCAACTAGAGCAAGCTGGTCATCCAGCCTCTTCCCAACCCATTGCTGTATCTGGTCGACCGCCGACCCTTCAGGCAAATCTGACATTGTCTTGTAGATAATGCCTACCTCCTTATCAGAGCCAAACTCCTCTTCAAAGGCACGAGTCAACAAATCCCACCTTTTACGCTGTTGCCACCACGAAACACTAATGAAGCGGAATTTATGCTCACCATGGTAAATCGCCGGCAAGAAAGTCGGCATATACCGCGAAACATCAAACCCTAGAGGCACGACATAGATTGGCTTCGTCACCCCGCTCTCCCGAAATCCCTGAGCTTGCAAAGGTGTCGGCACCCAAACCTCATCCATAGCATTACACGCCCTTACCCACCTCTGACTTATTTTATCCACCTCAATCATCGTCCAACCTACCTTATAATCACCCCCATTAAGCCAAAGCAAAGGAGCAGTGGATAAAGTAACCCAAGGCAAGTGTCGCTCAGGCTCAATCTTACGAAAGGAATTAACCACCATATCGTAAGAACCAAGCTCATAGATAAAATCCTCGGCCAGAGAGCAGTAATGCACCTCAACCCCTAGCTCGAGCAAAGACCGAAAGCACAGAGCAGCGACTTCAGAATATCCCACCGGCGACCCAGTATGTGCGTTAAACACGAAAGGTAATCGTTCTTTCATTTACTTCACCATCCTTTTAAAAAGAAAACAGCCATTAGGCTCGTCCCCATAAATAAACCCTTCACAAGACCCCATAGGTTTGAGAAGTGCCTCCCACCCCTCCATGTCCATCCACCGCTCATTGCCAAAAGCAACATTCTTGCTCCCTTTGAGCGGCACACTAATCACCACCACATCAGACACTCTTTGGTGTTCAGCCACCAGTTTAGCTATATCCTCGTCAGAGTAATGCTCGATAAGTCCCTCAGAAAACGCCACCTTAAACGCTCTATCCGGGAAATCAAGATGAAACGCATCATGTAATTGATACTCTATATCTGCCCCCATGACCGAAGCATTTATCTTTGCCATCTTTAGTATTTCAAGGTCATTATCGACGGAGATAACCTTCGCCCCAGCCAGAGCTAAGGTGGAACCCAAAACCCCAGTCCCAGAGCCTATCTCCAAAACCTTATCACCGGGGACGACAAATCGGGCAATAGCCACTATGAAGCACCGGTGTTCTCTTATGTTGCCTTCTAGCAATCTTAAAGAGCCACAGACCCCTTCGTAAAAATGAGCCCAGCTTTCCATCTTGATACCCCCTTTCGTATTGAAACCTCTAAACGAGGCAAGGTCGTCAAAACTCAGTTCATCAGTCCGCGCCAGTATAGAGCCATACCCATATTGTCCAAAGTCAATGTCAAGTTTATGCCCTTTCGCTATAACCTCTTTGTCAAACTCAGTATTTGGGAAAGGGCAAGCGAAACCCCAATTATAGCTAGTCGGTCCAACCTCAGAGATTAGCTTCTCCGTCTCCAGGAGAGTACCCTTTGTTTCACCAGGAAGCCCCACTATAAAACTGCAATAGGAGAAAATATGGGCTTCCCTGGTCATGCGGATAGCCCGCCTAATCTCATCAACTGTTATGCCCTTTTTCATTCTATCGAGCATATACTGGCTGCCGCTCTCAATCCCATAAAAGATATACCAGACGCCGGCCCGATGTGCCATGTCCAAGAACTCTTTTGTAACCAGCTTCTCATTGACCCTGCTGGTAAGGCGAAAATGAACCTTCTTGTTTAACCCCTTCTGGATAACCCGCTCAAATATCTCCATCGCCCATGGGTGGTTAAGGTTGAAAGTGTCATCTCCGAAGGTGATCTCTTTAACCCCATAGTCATTGACAAAAGCCTCTGCTTCGTCAACCACAAGCTCCGGGCTTCTAAACCGCACCTTGTTACCCCAGAAAAGAGGCGTATTACAAAAAATGCAGTGAAAAGGGCAACCCCGAGAACCCATAACAGCCACCGCCGGAGAAAGAAACATCGGCTCAAAACCACAAAACCTAGTCAAATCGACTAGGCTATAGTCAAGCCGCGGAACATCATCTACAGAGTGGATTTGATACCCGGCGCCTAAAATGTCAAGCCACCTATTCTCGCCCTCACCTACTACTACTTCGTCAGCCTCCCCATCCCAAAAGGCAGCGTGTGGTCCGCCAACCACGAGCTTAATATCCTTGCTGACTACTCTAACATCGTGACTTACCAAACGGGCAGATTTTACTTGAAGGGTATTTACCGTGATACCTACAATGTCAGGCATAAAGAACTGGCACGCAGTAGCCAAGTCAATATGGTCAATGTCTAAGTGAAGGATTTTAACCTCATGCCCCAGTTTTTTAGCCAAAGTCCCCAAGATGAGGAGTGCATTTGAGGGAGACTCAGCAAAATCCCGGGGGTAGTTAGACTTTGGTTGAACTAACAGAACCTTTGCCATTTCCTCTCTCTCTCTTAGTAGGGGATGTTTCAAAAGAACTGATAATAGAACGAAGAGCAAGAGCTTGTTTCAGGTCATCGAGGACAACATCACACTTAACCTTATATCGCTTGCCCGTCGCAGTAAAGACTTCCTCCACAATCCGCCCTTTGTCTTTACTCATTGGCTACTACCACGGCACCCAGCCAGGATAAGCACCTAAGCCAGGCTGAGGGATCACCGGCGCTTCATCACAGGCAGCATTAACCTCGAGGAACGCCTTGATATAGCGGTTAAATCCGCTCATACCCATTCCTGAAGCGTAGAAATCCCAGCTAAACTTAGAGCCTTCCTCCGGGTAGACGGTGTTCTGCCATGTCGAAACTCCGGAAGTCAGGAGAGTCCGCTGTGATTGCTGGCTATCAGTCCTGGGGTTAGCAGGAATGACCCTGGCTCTCACATACGGCAGCCCCTTCCAGTTAGAGTAGACGATGGCGTCACCAATAGTTCCCGATGCTGTCACCGAGAACAGGGGACCCTGGACTCTTGTCAAACTAGATTTACCTCCTTTCTTTTAGCACTCCATTTTCAATCGTAGAACTAATGTTTTTATTTTGTCAAGCCTCCTGTTAGAATTAGTCTACGAAAGGGGGTGTCGCAAGATGGATTTACAGGTAGGTCAGCACAAAATGTCCTTCGACTCAAACCACTCCATGAGAATGTATGCCGGGCAACAGTATGAACCATTTGAGACAATGGTCATGTCTCGGCAGATTAGACAAGGAGACATTGTCCTGGACATCGGCGCTCACATAGGCTATTACACCCTTATCTTTGCCAAACTGGTCGGCCCCACAGGTTTAGTATTCGCTTTTGAACCAGAGCCTAGTAGCTTCGCAGTCCTAAAAAAGAATATCAGAATGAACGCTTATACTAATGTCGTCCCTGAACAACTGGCAATCAACAGCAAGAGAGGCGAAGCCCCTCTTTACATCAACCCCATTCAGCCCGGGGACAACCGAATATACGACTCCCACGATGAGAGCCCCTTTGTTAAAGTGCAAGCCGTTAGCCTAGACGACTATTTTAGCTTTTATACCGGGGAAATTAACTTTATCAAAATGGATATTCAGGGAGCGGAGTTGGCAGCACTTCAAGGAATGTCATCTTTACTAAGAAAAAGCCCAAGCGTTATAATCTTCTCAGAGTTTTGGCCATTTGGATTGACAACCTTTGGCTTTAACCCCGTAGACTACCTCACCGCCCTACAGAGATATGGCTTTTATCTTCAGAACATCAACGACAAAAGCGGGAAGCTAGAGACTATCTCAGATTTCGACACCTTCGCCTCTCAATACCCCCCGTCAACAGAAACCTACACGAACATACTGGCCACCAGGTAGCCTCACTACTCAGGTGAGGGGATATTCCACGGAGATTGTCGCTGCGGATTATTCTCAATGAACTTCTGCGTATAGCGGTTAAAGCCACTCATTCCAGTGCCACTGGCAAAGCAATCCCAGCTTAATTTATAATCTTGTGGGACTTTCCCGCTATCTTGGTAGATGGAAACCCCAGCCCCTAGAGTGCCACGAATAGCAACCACGGCATTAGTCATCGGCTTCAGAGGAAGGACACGCCCCCGCACATAGGCCATACCAGACCGCTCGGGCTCCTTTCGGAACGCCGACCCCTTCCATGTCATAAACTCTATAGCGTCCCCCACGGTCCCCGAGGCGGTGACTGAGAACATCGGCCCCCTTACTTTAACCATTACTCAGGCGGATCCCCCCATTCCTCAAACTTCATATCCCTTGACGTATCTTCGACCCAATTAACCCCAGCGTCAGAGCTAAATACATGAACCCCCGGTGGATAGGTCGGAGGGCGCTTGTAAAGCCATCTCACATAGTTATTTACATCACCACTCGCAGCCTTGACCACAATAGCGTATTTAGTATCAGCATCCAGAGCAGCCCCAGCACCTAGCGTAATCTCTCGCCATTCCCCAGAGTAGATAATAGGTAGAGTGTCCCCATCAGTGGTCCCCGAGCACAGGTCCGCCTCAGCATCAGGCAACCCATCAACAGTTCCCTTAATTGCCACTGTGATTTCCCCAGGGCTACCAAGCCGATACATATTCAGCCTCACCTTTTTAATCGTATGGGCATCACCGGGAGTAAAGGTTTGCCCTTGCCAGAAATCACCACGCAGACTAGCCAGAGCTATGTCGCTGATATTGTAAAACTCATAAAGTGTCATCTTAGCAATCCTCCGTAGTCACTAAACAGGACTCCTCTCGTATGGAGAAGCCATTGTCGGCTGCCCGTTCTTATCCTTTAAGTCAAAGGTAAGCAGAGGCGTTACTTTATCTTCATCATAGAAAATCAGCTGGAAGTTGACTACTTTCCACCGCCCTTTTTCAATTTTTAGTAATAATAAAATATCAGCCCAATCCATGGCGTTAGCACCAAACAGGCTGTCATACGCAGCCGGAGCAAGAACCATACAGTCCTCCCAGACTGGGAGGCATTTATCAGTGTCCATAATAAGCACTTTAAGACGACCTTTCGTGTCTGTGTCACCAGTGCCAAGAGTCAGAGTATACCAGCCACCCTCTTTGTGGGTAAGAGTTCGGCTATCGGCAGTAAGGTCAACGAAAGTCGTCCCGTCATGCTTCATAAGTTCAGCATGGTCAGCCCCAGCAAGAGTAACATCTGTAACTGGTGTTACGCCATCGGCTACTGCCACTGCTGGTCCTATTAAAATAGTTGCTGCTGTATCTCCTCTAAGATATTGCATTAGTTTCTCCTTATCCTTTGCATATGCATAAAAGATTGAACGGGTATACCCACTGGTGGAGCACCCGCAACATAGCCTACTGCTCCCCAATAGGCGTCCCTAACAGTGGGAGCATCTGCCGGAACGACTTGTAGGGATATATCGCCACCATCCAGAACATCTAATGTATGGGTAGTATCATTCCCAATAGTATCGGTTCCGGAGATGGGAACGCTAATATCACTGTCAACTGAATTTTGCCTTATGGTAAAAGTATATGAATTGCCGGCACCAGGAGCACCGCTTAACAATATGTAGAGGTTTTTGAGCACACACTCTTGTCCAAGTTGGACGGCAGTGCTTTCGTCACCAACCCAAAAGTCCGTTATCCGTCCTGAAGCTAAATGATTGTACTCAGTTGCGGCATCATCCAGTGCGTTATCCTGGCCGCCAAGGATTAAACTTTCTCCATCAATGTCAGCTTCAAATGTCATCCCCCAGCTTACCGAAGGCCTAACAGTGGGCGAATTAACTGGCTCACACATAAAAGTAACAATATCACCTGGGGAAACACTAACTTCATGAGTGGTATCATTCCCAGTAGTATCGTCAGCGGTAATTGTTACTGTTAAAGCACTACTTTCTCCATTCACCCTTAAAGTGAACTTATATCCTTCAGGAGCATCCCCCGGGTCAAGAGACAGCTTAACATAAAGATTTTTAATCTTCCCTGACGCCGCAATAACCTGACGCACATTGTCCTCAGTAGCTGTCCAAGTAAAACGGTTAGTGGAGATAGCACCGTATTCGGTAAGAGCTGCAACAGTATCACCAGTGCAACCCAGAATAAGACTCTGCTTCGCCGTGCTCCCTTCAAAGATGACACTCCACCTTGCATGACTAACAGTTGGCTCACCACTTGGCTCACACCTAAGTGACACCCTTTGACCTGCCACAACGTCAACTTCATGAGTGGAATCTACTGCTGAAGTATCTGTCCCTGAAATGGCGCAGGTAAGAGCAGAGGGATTTCCCCCAACCATCAACGTGAAAGTAAAGGACTTATCTACTCCGGGAGCGGTAGCTAACTTTACCCTCAAACTTGATATTTTGCCGGGTGTACTTACAAGCTGGTGCCTAATCCCTTCGGAGGAACTCCAGTTTTGGCCAAGCAACCCATTATACTCTGTCGCAGTTGCAGGAAGGTTATTATCATGTCCTGAGATTATAACCTGCTTCATTACTCCCTAAGCCCTCTAATAATAATAGTATTCCCAGCGAGCCCTCTGGTCAACATTTGACCCAATGGCCCGGTGCCATAAGGCGGAATAACCGGAGCGCCCCCACTGAGCAAGAACTTTGAAATGAAAAGATTGTACCCACTCATTATCGGCCGCCGCCGCCGCTCATCCTGATAGAAGTTCCACGCCCGCCGCTCATCACCGATCAGGTCTTGCCAGCTTGCAACGGCATACCGAAACATTGACCGCCCTTCTTGCTGGTCAGGAGTTTGTGGATTAAAGGGCACATAATACCGCTCAAGCTGGGTATAGTTTCTTTCACGCCGAAAGACGCCGCTACCGCGAGAGCCGCACCAGAAATAAACCGCAGACTCACCACAGCTTTGCCAAGCCCTCAGTGACCACAGAGGAGAATGAGTCTTTGCCATCTTTTCTCCTAAAGCAAAGCCCACTCGGGCTTATACCCGAGCTCGCCCCATTCCTGAAACCTGGCTAATTGAGGCTCAAATACTACTAACCTATCCTCACTACGGAGAAAGTTAAACCCATGACACCCTTGCGGTATCTGCCCCACAGTAAAGGCGAAGTAGTTAAGACCAAAGAGAGCACTAACTAACCCCTTGAGTAAAAGACCAAAATCCTCGCAATCCATCCGAGAAGCTACGTAAGGAGGCATATCAAACACAAAATAGATATAGTCGAACACTTCAGCCCACCCCTTGTCATCAGTGAAGTAGTAGGGCTGCCCACCATCCATCAAATGCGGGTACATTAACTTCAAACCTAATCGAGTTATCTCCTCCCGGACCTTATTTGGGTGTAAGGAGAGGAGCTCAATTTCAGGCTTTGGTGGCTGCTTACCCTCCGCTTTTAAGGCCTCAATCTCAGCTTGGAGTTTAAGAACAGTGGCATCCAGCGCTAAAACCTTTCTCCTACACCTTACAAGCTCAAAAACTGTCTTACCCATTTTCTTTTTCCTCCTTTCCCTCTTTTATGGTATCATAAAACTGATGGCAAGAGAACTAACACCAACGCTAGAGGCTCAACAAAAGTGGGGGCTACTCTCCTACCCTGTTATTCAGGCCCGCATCGTCAAGAAATGGGGCGATGTAATCAGGTATGACTTTGAGAGCCTTTACGATGGTAGCCCCGAAGCCTTCCCAGAGACAAAGTTAGTTGGGGCAGATGATGTTTCCGTTGACGGGCTAGAGTCAAAAAACCAATTTATCCTCGTTTACTATCAGGCTGAGGAGTCAGGCAGACTAAGCCACATACGAATACGTGCCTGGGCTCAAGTTGATGTTAAGGTCGCTATCTATGCAGATGACGGCGGTGAGCCCGGTATTCTCCTTTCCGCCGAGGACTCAGCAATAACCTGCGCCGCCGGCTGGAACTCAATCAAAATCCCTAATATTACTCTTACATCGGGCACATATTATTGGCTTGCCTTTATAACTGATGATAACCAGGTTCCCTACCACAGTAACTATGCCCCAGAGCGAAGTCGAGCAGAAACATTTGGCGGTTTCACCTTTCCCGATCCGGCAGGGGGAGGTTGGTCGAGTTCAACATCAAGAGGCGGCTTAATAGCCGGCTGGCAAATTTGCTATGAAGAGGACTACTTCCACACCGCGGCTATGCCCAGCGATGGTAGCCTAATCCGCCTCAGAGTAACCCCGCCTGGAGAGAGCAGAAAGCTATACTACTCAAGAGTAACCAGCCCCGATGATGAAAGCGACTACGGAGCTTGGACTTACCTTGGTCTCTATAATGCGGTCGTGGTTGCTTCCTGTAGTTATGAAGCCTTAGTAAGCCAGTTCTACATCAAGAGCGACAAAAAGATTTACCACCGCGAGTCAACCGATAGCGGGGAAAACTGGGGAGCTTGGGATTTGATCGGTTATACGGCAACAGCCACTATTGGCCGGATGGATGCCGCCTATAAGCCAAATGGAGACCTTTGCCTAATCTGGCTTGACCAAAGTACCCTTTACCGAATGAGAAGACTATCGGACGAGTGGGAGGAAGAAGACTCAAACCCCAACCCCCTAGCCAACAATACCGGCATCGCAATCTACTATCACCAGGACTGGAATATAGTCGCAACTCATGGAGCGGAGGATGAAATCAAGGGAGTAGCAACCTGTATTCTTGGAGACGGCTACAGTGAGGTAGAGGATACTTGGTCAGGTTGGGAATACATCATAGGCCGAGGCACCACTGAACCATACAATTACCACTCCCCCTTTGTAAAACGACCCGATACCACCCGCCTCTATTTCGTAGAGGAATTTACTCAAGAGGAGACCTCGAACCGCATCTGGTATTCACACTCACCACCCTCAGCCGACTTTGTAGATTTAGCCTGGCTCGAGCCAGTGCCGATGGATATAGAGAGCGTCTATGGTGTAGCCTTTTCTCAAGGAGGCTCTTACGCTTGGCTTACCAACGCCAACAAAGTCTACCGGGCGCTGGCCACCGAGGACGCCCTTGTCCTAACCGCCCGTCTCCTGGAGGTAGACAGCCGCGACTACCCTGACATCTTCAAAGGTAGCCTCAAGGTAGCCATAGACAACACCGGCGGCTGGTATGACGACTTCGACCGCTTAGGGCAGCAACTAGAGGTGCGCTTTGGCTACAACACTTCTGAAGGAGCTGAATATTCCCTTTTGCCCTTCCGTTGGATTACAAAGTTTAAGCTCGTAGCCCCTCCCTGGTATCCTTTAAGGATGATTTACCCTAGAGGTGTTATCGGCACCCTGAAAATAGAGACTGAGGACGCATGGAACCTCCTTTACCGCTACCGAACCAGAAGGCACCTTGAGTGGGAGGCCGAGGAAAAGAGTGTTAAGGAGTTACTCCAATTCTTTATTGCCAGATGCGGACTAGACTTTGATGTTATCTCAGAGTCAGACGCTGTCCAAAACTTTAAGCCGGCCTTTGAGGTAAGGACAGGCACTTCTTACCGCACAGCAATTAAGAACCTACTTAAAATGGTGCCAGACCAGCTAGTGTTTCGTGAAGCTAAAGTCCTGCTTAGAAATCCTACCACTGAAGAAGCCGTTGACTGGACTTACCACACCTTATTCGGTACCGCCCTACTTGTCTTCAGAGGAGAATATGGAGCTACGGCGTGGAACCCGAACCGAGTCGAGGTTTGGACAGACACTTTTATGAAGATGGAAGCCGAGTGGCCACAAGTCGGCATGGTAAGAGACCGCTTAACAAGAGTAACTTCACCAACCTACCCCGACCTTACCAGGGCTGGAGAAAGAGCAGATGCCGAGATAAGACGGGCAGAAATCCTTACCGGTGGGGAAAGCATAATGAGCGCCCCTGTCAACTGTGGACTGGAACCGTGGGACGTCCTTGAAATCACTGACATAAATGCCGGGGTATTTAGTATCAAGCGCCGTGCCCTACGGATAAAAGCCTACTGGAACGCTAGGCACTGGGGGTATCATCAAACAATCACCCTGGGGAAAGATTAAAAATGAAAGTAATTAGAGCATTCCTTCTCATATTCTTGCTTTACTTCGGCCTTATCCTAGCCTACTCTTTTTTGTGGTGGGCGTTGACCCGTCTTTTTTAACTAGATCTAGCTTCGCTTTTTGTCCTTTGCCCGCTTATAATATAAGCAGATTACTATTTTAGGATAATTTGGTAAAGCGGTAAGCTAACCTTTCACCTCCCCTTAGCCCATAGCCCCTCAAACCACTGCACTACCCTCTTTACTTCATTAAAGTCATCAACCAGAACACTTACCTCGTAATTAGTCCGCACCGACCTCGCTGAGATGTTGTGACTCCCGATAATTACCCGACCTCCGTCAAAAAGCCATACCTTAGCGTGCAGTGGTTTCCCAGTATTACCCCACCTCACCTCAACATTGTTCTGCCGAAGATGTAGACCCGTCCTTCGATTTATCCGGTGTAAAGTTCTCCCTATACTTTCATTGTGTAGCAGCACCCGAACATCAGTTCTATTCTTCGCCCTTATACATAGCTCTCGGTTTATATCCTGAACTGTCCCCGTCCTCTGCCCCGGATACCACGACCACTCGAACATCGCTACCCAGATGCTCGCCTCCGCCCCCCTTATCTGCTTCACCACTTCTTGAAGAAAATCACCGCCTGTTAGTACCTTTATCATGCCTCCATCGTAACACAAATGAGCCTGAGAGCAATATGCAAAAAATGCACATTGCTATTCCACGCCTAGAGCACCATACATTACGATTAGGGCGTACAGTTGACAAATCAACCCGAAACTACCCACAAACCAGTTCGTATGGAGATAACAAGCAGCCACAGCGGATATCGAGAATGTATCGAGTACTGACAATACATAGATAAGGTCTCGTTAATGAAGAGATAGAGACGTGTCAGTACATAGATAAGGTCTCGTTGGTGCTCTGTCAATGAATAGGCGACACACATCTTGCACCGCATAAGAGAAGACATGAGTCCTTGTTGAGTCCTTGATGAGTCCTTGATAAGAAGCGGTTAACACAGAGTTGGTACTTCCTTAAAGGATGGATGATGCCTTGATGGGCTCTCTTTAACGCTATGTTGATGCCTCGATGATAAAGTGTTTGTGCCTATATGAAACCTTGATGGTGTGGTAATGGTTGCTGGTTGATGAGACTATGGGGTTCTGTTTAAGTTTAGCTGATGTCCTGGCCGAATAGTAGTTGGGTTCAAAGCCCTTCACACTTCACAGGGGATTTGCTTTAAGTAGAGTGGGGCTTTCGACGGTATGGTGCTTTCTTAAAGAGGATAACTAACCCCACCCCTCTCTTCTCCCCCCCTTCACGTAGCCCCTTCCCGGTCTTTCTTTGATATACAATGGGGTGTTCTTTGGCATTGTCGGTCGCCACTACAACCCCACCCCCCACTACCTAGCCCTACAAAGAGGAGAGTCTTTGCCTAAGAGAAGGGTAGATTATGGCTTAATCTTGAAGAAGAAAGGAAGTCTGCAAATCTCACGCCTAACGAGGCTCTAGGATGCAAATCTAAGGGGGTCTGCTATCTGACGGGGTAAAATCCCACCCCGAGGAGTCAGTTATAACAAGGGTCTATCGTCCCACCCATGACAGCACCTCTTAACCCCACCCCGCCGCTCAGTGCCCTTACCACCACTGGCTGCTGTCACTATGTTACAGCACGCAGTAACCACCCCCAACCCCTATTGCCCAACCCGACCTGTGGTAATCACCTTTGAGGACACAGGAGGGCATGGCATTACCACCCACCCCAAGGAGGCGGGCACTCAGCTTACCACCCCACCGGAGAAGGAAGAGGTCTCGAACCCTTGTATCTTGAAGAAGGTATGCTTTTCTTCCACCACCCCACCTTATGGCGGCTTCAACCTGCATAACCCGCCTTTCCCTCGCTTACGGGTCACAGGGCTAACGCCGCTGTGCTTCCGTCGCTCGGCCGGCTCGAGGTACGTGCCAAGCGGAAGGTCTGCGGTTTGGAGAGTCGCCTTTAGGCCACCACCCCAAATAAGCAGGGGTATATCTGGAGACCGGGCTTATTCCACCACCCCTATTGAACCCCATCTTAAACGCCTCGCCAGCCAGCTTTTTATTCGTATTTCTCGTGAGACACTGTAATACCCTGTGGGACTATGGTATCGCCGGCTGGCTCGGCGGTAGAGAGTAATACATCTTTTACACCCCAGGGACATTATCGGCGGGCACGGCGGGCAGTAAAGCCTTCGCTCCGCTCAGGCTGCTTCTCTGTGTTACGCCCCTACGGGTTACTTGCCCGCCTTTGTCAGCCCGCCTCTAAATTCTGATATGGGTGTAAAAAAAAAACAGAAAAAGGAGGCGTTATGTTAAGTTCCATCCCAGTTCTGGGGGGTACCGTGTCCGCTAGTCAGTGCGGTCGGTCCGTATGTCCCGCCGTTTGCGTCAGGGTTTGCCATTGCCTGGCAGGTCTGGCACGCTCCCGTGCTCACTTTGCTATGTATAGGAACAGGCGGCTGGCGCTGCGCTCTGGGTTACGTGCCCAGGGCGAAGCGCCCCCTGGTGCAGACCCGAAGACGGGGGAAATATCTGAACCCCGACATCATTTAGGCAAGGTCCAAGAGGCGGTTCTTTTTAATCTTTTCGGCGCAAGGCAATATCCCAGGCATCACAGGCCGGTAAAATATGGCGCCAGGCTATTTAAACCTTACACATCGGCAGCCATTCTCACGGGTTTATTAGTGTTTATGAGCATTGTCATACTTTTAGGGTTGGCAATAAATGGCGGAGATTTTTGTCCAGGTTATGCACCGCCTTAGACTTCTACTTTTGAGGATTACGGATAAGAAAGAGGGAAGAAATTGAGAGCTAAAACTTCTTTAGAGTTATATCACTTAGAGAGCTACATTTGCAAGAGATTTTGGAAGGCTGAGTACGGCTCAAAGTATTTTTGGTTTTGGGCTGATAGAGTAAAGGAAGTAGCAAAGCAGCTGGGTTATCACGACTTACCGGTTAAATGTGAAAGAAATACAGTCAAGGGGACAGAATTAAATGAGGAAGCGTTTACTCTTCCTAGCCGTTGCCCTTTTTGTGATTTGGCTTAGCCCCACGTGCGAGTCGTTTCAGAGACAGCCTTGTCTTCACAGCCACACCACGGGGTGGGTTATGCAGCTGACGTATGATGGCAAACTACTACTCACTCAAGAATGTATGAGATGGACTGACAGCAATTTACAGCAAATCTCAGGCTTTTAGAAGGAGGTAAAAAATGAGCCACTATAACCCAGACCAATACACCGAACCACAGTCCGGACTTACACCAGACACAGTCGAACAGCAACTCTCTGACTGGATTGAGCCTTACGTCCTGGCAGACTGCATCGTTAAGGAGCTAGTTGACCAACGCGAGGAGCCTACCCTTGAAAACGCCAAGAAGGTCTGGCTTGATGTCCTCGAGAACCTGCCAAGGCAACTCGAAGTCTCAGTTGCTAGAGTGAAAGACCGAATGAGAGTCTGAAGCTCCGGCGGGGGATGCGCATCCGTTACCACGCATACGAGGGTCAAGATTTTGAAAATAAATATTTTTTCCCCGAGACTACCCGACAGTATCGAGACGGATTTAGCCACTACGGGGCATTTGGAGGCAGAAGTGGGAGGTTTAAGGCGATTGGAGGTTTTGGTAAAGGGTGGGTGGAGAAATCCCTCAAAGTACGCCCGCTCACTCCTGAAGTTGGGCTCTAAAATTTTAGGCTTTGTGGGGGGAGGAGAAGGGGTAAAAAAGCCCAGGTCAGAGGTGGTTTTAAGCTGGTTAAGAGTTATTGTAACTTTGGTTGTAACCTATGAGTAACTTGTGTTGTTACCTACCTCCTTCTACTTCTTATCTCTTTATTACTTCTTATCTACTTTTGGGGAGAGGGGGATTGTTAAGGGGGAGAGGGACAGAGCAAAGGAAAAAGGAGAGAGAAATTGAGAAAGTGGAAATTCGTTTATACGATTGATTATGAAGTTGAAGGAGAAGTGGAGGAGGACGCAATCAACGCCGTAGTCGACCTGATAAAGCGGGACTGGCCTTTATATCTAGGACAAGGGGATTTGACCGAAGTAAAAGAGGCAGAGCCAGAGGCGATAAAAGGGGGGTAGACCGATGTTGACGACAGGGATGTTAAGGCAACTGGATGATGAGGGGATAGAGTTTTATCTTGCGCACTACCGAGAGGGGCTAGAGCTCAACGGCCGGCGGTTAGAAAGGCTGAGGCAGCGCCAGGCGAGAGACCCGTTCTGGAAATACTTTGACCGGTTTGTTGAAGAAGAAATCGGGATTGACATAATAATAGAGTGCCACGAAGCGGTGAGGGGGGAGACCGAGGAATACATCAAGCGACTAGAGGGAGAGCAGTGGCGGAGGCGGGGGTTAAATCAGACAATGAGGATGTTTTGATGCAAGAGGCAAAGTTTGACCGAAGCGGTAAAATATGGTTTACAGAGAAAAAGAGAAAGCCCCCGGACCCGAGAAGGTTACAGGCAGCGATGTTTACGGACAGGCCTGACCTGTGAAGAAAGCCCCGGCGAAATGGTCACAAACGAGTCAAAAAGGAGCAGCATCGCTTATTTTGAAAGGAGATAGCATATAATGGGAATAAAGATTGAGGTCATGAAGAGCAAAGTCAAGATACCCTGGTCAGATCTGGTACCGACAGGTTACAGGCAGTGCCGTAATTGTGGAGAAATGGCCTATTGCCGGAAACACAGGCGGGGGAGGATATGTGAGATATGCTATCGCCGGAAAAAGCGGTAATCTATAGGAAGGAGATTGAAAAATGAGGATACTTAGTCTTAGTTTCAAAAGCGACAAGTTAAAGCAGCCTGAGTTTATTGATTTTCGATTTCACAGGAAAGACAAAGACTGGCAGGTAGGAGAGCCGGTCCAGATAGTTTACCGCACTAGACGTAAAGACCGAGAGCCTTTGGGAGTCGCCGTCATTGTAGCCAAAGAGTCAGTATGGATGGAAGAGGTAACGGACCAGGAGGCTATCGCTGACGGCTTCCCAGGCGGAAAAGCCGAGATGTGGGACTGGCTTCTGAAAGCTTACGGCGAGCGGGCAAAATACTGTCGGTTAAATAAATTAACGCTGGAATGGGTAAAATTGCCTTAAAACCCCTTGACAAACCCTCTAAAAGTGTGCAATAATGTTTGCGAGGAGTAGAAATGTCAACGCAAAGGACTAAAATCACAGTTACAACGCCCGACTTAGTGTCTTTCCCCAAGGCAGCAAAAGAGCTTGGGATAGCTCCATCCACCCTCTACCGGATGAGAGACAGAGGTGAATTTACCCCGTTCCGCATCGGTACCCAGGTCTTTATTACTGCCACAGACTTAAACAGGCTAAGGAAGGAGAGGCAGAAGCAAAACTGAATATTCCCCCTGGTAGAATGTCTTATCTTACATAACATATAGATAGTCCGACCCACCCAGTAGAGCGTTCTACCAGACATAAAGGTAGGACGCTTTTTTTTTACCTACGCACCAGACATAATGAAGCCAAAAACAGGAGGTATCCCTATGAAATCACTACACACAAGGCTAGACGAAAGGAAGGAAGAAGTCCTTGAGGTAACAAAGACTTTTGGTCGCTTCGTAGCGATGCGCCAATTCAGTGTTGGCGATTATGCCTGTTTCTGCAAATGGCTAAAGGAGGTCACCGGAGATGAAAACTATGGCATTAACCCTAAGATTAAGTCTAACGGCCATCAAACTCTTGGTGATCAACTTGTTGAAGCTATGTTACGAAAGGTTGCTAATCTTGAGGCTTTACTTTCAGAGAGGGCGGAGAGAATAGCCTTTCTAGAGTTGCTGTTGTCTCCAACCGAGACAACAGAAAGAAACCAAGCCCTAGCTATTCTACAAACGTGTGAGGTATGAGGAGAAATGCCTAGAGCACAAAGGCGAACCTGGATAAAGCTATTCTGCTATGAGAGGTTACACGGCTCGGTTTCCTTTCAGCTTTTACCAGAGGAAAGGTCAGTCTGGGATGAGCTTCTTTGCCTTGCCGGTTTGTGTGGACTGGACGGCTTAATAGCCGACCGGGACTGCCGACCCTTCCCCCATAGCTACATCGCCCACGAGATACATGTTACTGAGCAACTGCTAGAGAGCACCCTTACCAAGTGCAAAGAGGAAGGCAGGATTTCGGAGGATGAGCACGGCATCTATATCACCAACTGGAAAGCCTACCAGTCAGAGTATGAGAGACAGAAGCCCTACCGAGAAGGCAAGAAGCCAGGAGCCAAAATCCATAAGTTCTGCTCGTCTTGTGATTATAAGGCACTTACAGACGAAACATATTGCCCGAAGTGCGCCGCGAAGGGTAAAGAAAGCCAACTAGAGAGGGATTATAAAGCCGGCAAATACGGACACATGGTGAAAAGATGAAGGCACACTTTGTTAAATGCCCTCTTTGTGGGGCAACAGTAAGCCAGAGAGAGATACAGGAGCACGGCTACTGCCAGATCTGCCGTCTCCAAATTAAAGCACCCACCGGAGAGGAAAAGTAGACGATGAGACAAGTCCCAACAGCCTTAGAGACCAACCAGTGCCCACCCCATCACTGGATGATAGACACTACAAACGTGGGCACTTGTAAGAAATGTTTCGCAGTCAAGGACTTCGGTCAGTTGCAGTTCGGGCGGAAACAACCACCCACTCTCTTAGCAAAATCAAGTCAAGGTGGAAAGAACAGCAAAAGGAGGTAACAGCCTATGCCAATCTACGCTGACGAGGTGCCGTTTGACCAGCTACGACAGTTAAGCAAATACCATGTTTGTGCCGAGTGTGGCGCCTTTCTAGCCCTATCCTGGTCGAATGAGAGAAACTGCTACATACTCAGGTGCAAGAGGTTCCTGGAGCATAACGGTATCCGGAGGCTAGGACGAGACCCGGAAATAGACGAAATCAGAAATAAATTGAAAGGAGAACCACTACCAATGAAAACAACAGCATTACAGGAACTAGACCCGAAGCAAATGCTAGAGCGAGTAAATCAAGCCCGCTTCCCCAAGGACCTCACTGTCCAAGACCGCCAGCTCATGGCCACAATCTCAATCGAGTATGGGCTAGACCCACTCTTTGGTGAGCTTATGATTTACCAGGGCAGACCCTATGTCACCATAGACGCCAGGCGCCGGAAGGCTCAGGAGACCAATCAACTAGACGGCATTAGTGCCCGCCCCGCTACCAAGACAGAGAGGCAAGCCCGTGGGGTAGAGAATGGAGACTACTTATTTGTCGCTGAGGTTTGGGTAAAGGGCGCCTCCCACCCCTTTGAAGGTTGGGGAATGGTAAAAGAAAGCGAGACAAAAGGCAGTGAATTCCTACCCATAGTCAAAGACCCGGCGGCGCAGTGTGAGAAAAGAGCCGAAGCCCAAGCCCTTCGCCGCGCCTTCCATATTCCGCTTCCTAGCTTCGAGGAAATAATAGAGGGGGACTTTACTGTTGTATCCGACAAGAAGGTCGCCTCCAAATCGGAAACTGGCCCCCCTGCGGTCAAGACGGACCCTAAAGCACCTGGGCCAAAAGACCGAGCAACTCAGCCCCAGATAACGAAGATTTGGGGAGACGCTGGGAAGATGGGCTACACCGAGGATGAGGTTAACGCTCTCGTAAAATACAAATTCGGGGTAGCAAATGTTTACGCCCTATCAATAGCCCAAGCCTCCGAGACTATTAACGCCATTCAAAGAGGCGAGGGAGTGCCGGCACCAGGGCACGAGGAAGGAGAATAATGGCTATTTCAGAAGAAGCACTACGGATAACGAAGCACATCTACAAAGTCTTTGGCACTGACAGCGGCTACCTCTTAGGCATCGAGCCAGACAAAAGACACTCTGTCGAGGCTATTGTCCAATGCACTCTTGACTATAAAGAGATAGAAAAACTAGCTAACGAGGAAGGATAATAATGAGCTTCCCGATTGGCAGTAAAGTAGAGGTAATAGCCCCCCTTTATAAAGGGAGATGGATATACCCGGGGGAGCAGGGGGTGATTGAGGGGAGGCACTGCTCCCCCGCCGGTCAAGAGGTTTACGATGTCAGGCTTGAAGATAACAAGGAATATACTCTCGCACCTGGCGACATTAAGGAGGTAACAAATGGTTGACAAAAAGAACCCAGACTACACGGCATCAGCCGTCAGTATCACCAACCCACAGGAGATAGAGATATTGCTCGGTCAACGCAGGGCAGTGTCAGCAGAGGTCGCAGATTTGAGAAAGGTGGTAGAGCAATTCCCTGCCTATAAAAATATCAGGGAAGGTGAGGCTACCCTAGCCGACATAGATAAACAGATCATGGCTCTCATTGACGAGAAGGGGGGTTATCAGGATATAGACATCGGGCTCTATGCTCTGCGACAACGCCGGATAGCCCTTTCCTACAACCCTGAGCGACTTCGTGAGTGTGTCCCCAAATGGGCGGATGCTCTAATCAGTGAGGTCGTTGACACGAAACAAGTCAGCCAGCTAATCAAGAGCAAGCTCATCACGGAGACAGAGATAGAAGCGGCCACCATCAGGAAAGAGACCACCAGGGTCATTATTGAGGCATAGGAAAGGAGAGAAATTGAAAGCACTAATAACAGGAGTGACAGGCTTTGCCGGCAGCCACCTTGCGGACTACCTAATTGACAAGAAGAAGGTAGAAGTCCACGGCATCAAGAGACCCAGAAGCAAGACAGAGTTTCTGCGATATGACGTCCACTACCACGAGGGAGATATTACCGATAAAGCCTCAATGAGTAGGCTTATCCTAGAGGTAGCCCCAGATTACATCTTTCACTTGGCGGCGCAATCCTTCGTGCCTCTCTCCTGGACAGCACCAGAAGCTACCTTGACCACCAACATAATAGGCACACTTAACATTTTAGAGACAGTCAGAGAGCTTGGCGGGAAAGCAGTAATCCATATAGCCGGTAGCTCTGAAGAGTATGGCATGGTGGCCCCCGAGGAGTACCCCATCACCGAGCAGCAACCACTTAGACCCCTCAGCCCCTACGGGGTGAGCAAGGTAGCCGCCGACCTTCTAGGTCAACAATACTGCCGGAGCTATGGCTTAAATACCATCATCACAAGAGCCTTTAACCACACCGGGCCACGGCGCGGAGAGCAGTTTGTTACCTCAAAGATAGCCAGACAACTTGCCCTTATTAAGCTAGAGGAGGCCGAGCCAGTCTTAACCCTAGGAAACCTTGAAGCGGTCAGAGACTTCACAGATGTCAGGGATATGGTCAGAGCCTACTGGTTAGCAGCCAATCACTGCCAGCCGGGGCTACCCTACAACATAGGCACCGGGGAAGGACATACTATCAGAAATGTCGTTGATACCCTTTGTGCTCTAACTGACACCTGGCCACAGATTGAACAAGACCTCCAGTTTATGCGCCCTTCAGACGTGCCGAGACTAATCTGCAATAGCTCCAAATTCAGGAACGCCACCGGCTGGAAGCCTGAGATACCCTTTGAGCAGACATTGAGAGACCTCTTTGACTACTGGATGGAGAGACTAAAATAATGCAGCAAAATACCGGCATTCCCATAGAGGAGCTTGACTCAATCACAAGACAGAGATTAGTTGGCGGGATTGACCCATTACTTCTACCACTTTCGCAACGAGTAACTGCTCTAGGCAAAGTCCTCCAGGCGTTAAAGGGGCTGTCAAATTTTGACGCTCTATGGACGCTTCAAACAGCTAAAGACAATATCTGTGGGGAAGCTCCTATTGCTGAAAAGACTATCCCACCTATTGAATTTGCTATCAAAGTAACAGCCGAGTCCTTTTATTTAACCGCCCCACAGTTGAAGGGTAGAAGTAGAATTGCCCAAGTCGCACTAGCCCGGCAGGTCTCTATGTTCCTTCTTTGGAAATCAGACAACTACACTTTAGAGGACATAGGCAAAGCCCTGGGCGGTCGCACCTCCTCCACTGTATTTCACGGATATATGACTGTGATGAGTAGGATGAAGACAAACTCTTCACTTCGGCTTGAGGTCAATAAACTACTAGAAAGGTTGAAATGAATTTTTTACATAACCCTTTCAGGAAGGAACGATACCCGATATGCCTGACCTGCTTTTCGGTCCTAGAGGAACGCCCCAGTATCGAATGGCAAGGCGAAAAGCTCTTTTGCCCCAAGTGTGGTTACTTTAAGCGTCCAGTAGAGGTTAGGGGTAATGGCAAGGTAGCCCGGAAGATAAGAGCTATCGCAAAGGAGAGAGGCATAAAGCCACTTTGAGGAGAGGTTGAAATGAGACTATCAAAAGCCATTGAAATCAAATCTCGCACTGGACAAGAGTTTCTTAACACCGAGCCCGACGAGTTTGAGGAGGCTGACAGATTAGTCATTGAAGCTGCGAAACAAGTTAGGGATACTCGCCTTACCTACAATGGTGTGCCTATACGCTTACTACCAGGTGAGACAGAGGAATAAGAAACACGGGCAGGCTCTGCCCTGGGTAACTGGACGGTATTTATAGGGGTATCTTATAGCCCCGAGTTCTTACTGGTAATTCACTTGCCCAGCCGGTAGTCCAGACGAAACCGGCAAGTAGGTTTGAGTCACGCTGAAAGGGCATCCTGCCCACCAAGCTAAAAGGAGGAAAAAGTAATGGAAGACAAAGAGCTAAAGGCAGCCAGGAAAATCCATGAGGAGGCTAAAGAGGCAGCTAAAAGGAGGTAATATCAGATGAGCAAGACAATACGGGTAAGCGATGGAGTTTACGTTGCCCTCTTTTGAGACCGAGGAATAGAGCCATGTCTGGTACATCGAAAATTAGTACAAGGGTGTCGTTTAGGCTTCCTAACGAAGTGGTGCAGACACTACAGCGTAGGATAGACGGGAGGCGGTCTAGGTGGGAAAGCGTGGGGGAATACTTGAAGGAACGCACAATTTACGATACAGAGCGTTCCCATAAGAGAGTGAAATCGAAATGACTACTTCTCAGGAGAAAAACTCCTGGCAGAAATGCCCTAGATGTGGGAAACACACCGCCTACTGGCTTTCCGACTCTCATAACCTTTGGTGCGTCTGGTGCCATGCCATAGTTGACCCACTGACAAAGGAGACACCGAAATGATTTACTGGACAGGCGTTTGTTGGTGCTGTACCAAATGCGGGACTGCTTTCGAGCGGTCATGCCCCATCTGCGGAGCTACCCCAGAGAATACCGAGCACTCAAAGGAGTGTCGCTGTAAGAAATGTAACGACAAAGCATGGGACAATCTCGAAAGTGAAACGGGGAGGCAGAGCTAAGGTGTATCTTCAAACGCACGAGGTTGATTACCGTCCGGCGAAAGGACGCTTGGAGGCATGGCTTAAAGGGCAGGAGCTATGCCTTGTCAAAGCTGCCGAATGGACACACTGGAACTTTAACAACCGGCCTTTCTGGTCAGTATGGGTAGAGGTAGTCGGTCGAAGGGTTTGCTTTGAAACCTGGGGGATGCATATTTATGAAGATGGCGAGATAGTAATGGTTACAAAGTTGGAGTGGGTAGAACTCAAAAAAGGAAAAAAAATTGATGAGCCTCAATGAGTGTTTACTGGTCGCAGTAGTTTGTTTAGCCTTAGTAGACTTTATACTCTGGGGTTACTGGAAAGGATGGTGGAAATAGAAAATGAGCAGAATGTTTAAGTCCATAGATAAGACCTGGAATGTCTTTGTCGGCTGCCGGTTTGATTGCACCTACTGTAATGCAAGGAAGACAGCCTTGACCCGATTGAAGCACCTTGACCGCTACAAGGACGGCTTCAAACCCCACCTGGTAGAGAGCGAGCTTAAAAAGACCTTTAAGCCTGGCGAGTTTATCTTCGTGGGCTACATGGGGGATATATCCTTTGCCCCTCGCACAGATATGGAACTCATTCTCTTTTATATTAAAAAGTTCCCAGAGACCGACTTCCTACTTTGCACTAAAGACCCCGGCTTTTTTGTCAGGGACGGACCCCAATTCACGCCCAACATTGTCTTAGGCACTACCATTGAGACCAACCGATACTATAGGCTGAGTAAAGCCCCTGCACCCTGGACAAGGTTTTTGCGCATGGAAAGCATCCTTCACCCGCGAAAGATGGTCTCAATAGAGCCGATAATGGACTTCGACTATGACGTATTAGCTCGATGGATGTCTGTTGTATCACCCGACATCATAGAGGTCGGCGCTGATAACTACCACAACAACCTGCCAGAGCCACCCTGGAAAAAGGTCGAGAAGCTATTAACCAACCTGAGAGCCATCTGCCCCCAGGTCATCGAGAAGGCCGGGCTAGAGAGGTTGAAGGAGAGCAGAATATGAAAAAACTACTTAATTGGTTAAAGAAGAAAAGGGGAACAAAGCAGGAGTTAAAATGCCGAAGCGTTGGTTTTATTGATTTTCGTTCTGGCGAAATAAGCGGCGAGGCTGCCTTTGTCACCGCTGTTTTGTCCCCAAGCGCACAGGAGTTTTTGTCCCCGGTATTTAAGAAACATCAGCCCCACCGTCATTGAGAAAGACGGTTTAGAGAGGTTAAAAGAGGAAAAGAAAGAATGATATGCGGATTTTCAATAGACTACATTCTAAAGGTTTTCTTCTCGGAAGCCTTGCAATCGTTTCCCTTCTTGGCGGCGCCGTTGGTGCTATTGCTTTTGACCTTGACCATCTGCTTGCCTACTGGTTGGAGATACAGGACGGCAGATTTCTCCACCATCCACAGGCTTTACTTTGCTGTATTCTTGTTCTCTTTAGCAGTGGGTGGATTGTCAAACTGGTGCGTAGACTATCTATAGAAAGGAGGTGATCAATGACAAATCTGCCTAAGTGCCCATACTGCTACAGCCAAAATATATCACCGGTCGGGCCCAAACTGTGGCATTGCTCCGACTGTGAGAAGGATTTCACAGAAGCGGTCGTGGAGCAAGAGCTACCAAAACCAAAGAAAGGAGGAAAAAAGTAACATGGCAATTAGCAACGCACACGTCAAGGAACTAGAGCGCATCACCGTGGACCTGGGAGACTTAATTCGACAGATGAACCCCGGGACTATCAAGGAATGGGACGCCTTTGACGGCGCAGTGGCCGCCCACAAGAACCTGAGAAAGCTGGACACCGATAGCCTACGACAGCTGGAGCTACCACTCACGCCAAAGACTAAAGAAAGGCTAACATTCAGAAAGGATTGCCCCCGTTGCGCCGGCAGTGGTCATTGGGCTGACCCGGCTGACAAGAGTGGCACTCCGCGCCCCTGTCTTTGTAGAGAGGTAGAGGACGTAGCCTGGCCAAAAATCAAGAAGGAATGGGAAGCGCAACTACAACCGGCCGAGGTCTAGTTTTCTATGCCTGATAAATCTTGGAAAAGAGCCGAGAGAAAGGGAGCTGCCGCGATAGGGGGGAGGCGAAACCCCCTATCCGGTGGCTCTGCCGGTCATACCCGCTCCGATGTCATCCACCCCGTCATCTACCTAGAAATGAAATACCGGAAACAATTCACAGTGATATCACAAATAAGAAAGGATGAGGTAAAGGCAAAAAAAGAAGGTAAGATTGCCGTTCTGGGCTTTCAACAGAGAAACTTAAAGACCCGGTATTACCTTATTCCTGAGCAGTTAATGGCTATCCTGATGA
>Ga0307380_10002598_pt1 | contig 25479 bp, 18 predicted proteins | sample UN3MG_FD_202239 | JGI IMG/M metagenome (GOLD analysis project Ga0307380, IMG submission 202239) | Soil microbial communities from Risofladan, Vaasa, Finland - UN-3 | ecosystem: Environmental > Terrestrial > Soil > Coastal area > Acid sulfate soil | place: Finland: Risofladan, Vaasa | collected... | reverse complement strand
TCGCGCGCAAAAAGGTTCCGGCGTGAGAGGCGCACCCGCGTCTTCGGCACGCGGTCGTAGCGCACCAGGCGGATGACGCGCGGGACGGCCAGGTCGAAACGCACCGTCCGGATCCACTCCTGGTGCAGCGCCGGCTGGAACTTCCGCCGGTATTGCGAGAGTTCAGCCCACGAGGAAAAATCGTAGCAATGGTACGACTCGTCCTCGACCGACACGACCTCCGCCACCTCTTTCCACAATAGAACGAACGCGTGACGCGCGCAGACCACCCGCACCGCCATGAACAGGCGGTTCAGCACCAGGACGCTCGAGTCCAGGGCGCTGGGGGCCGGCGCTGCCACGATAGGTGCGTCGCTCATCCCTGCTTTCCTCATGAGCGTGAATCACCCCATACTATAGACCCAACCGCCCCCCTTGTCCACTGTCTCCTTGCTTTGGCGGCGCCGTGGCCTGCCTGCCGTTCATTCTACATTCTGCATTCCGCCTTCTGCATTCTACGCCCCTCACCGCCCGCAATTGCCGATCAAGTTTGGAATAAGGAAGAGCCACCAGGCCGCGGCCCCGACGGTGGCCAAGAATATGGCCGCCAGGCTCCACCGGTTCGCACGCCGAAGCGCACGAGAGGTCCACCACTGCCGCCGCGCGCCCGCGATCCGGCTCGACAACTTGAATGCCCGGTACAAGACCAACGGCGCCAGCGGCCCGAGCAGCAGCGCAAGAGCCGCCAGGCCCAGCGCCTGACGCACCATATGGGCCTCCTCCTCGCTTGTCTCCTCGTCGACCTGCGGTTCGTCACGCTGGTGTTCCGCCAACACGGCTTGGGCGTCTTCGAGACGGCCTAGAGGCACAACGCCCCGGACCCCGCTGCGTGACTGATAGGCCCACACGCCCCAACTCGCAATCAGGGGCCCGTCAACCCACGCGGGGATGCCCTGGACTTTCAGGAGGGAGGCCAGCACTTCTGCATCTTGAACGTTCCCAGCCGAAGCAGCCACCGCCAGCCCGCCGTCCTGGTACGCCTCCGGTTCCGTCGGCTGTCCCTCGCGCTCGACACGCTTTTTGAGTTCGTCGGTAAGGGCCGCTTCCCCCTCCTTCGACAGGATCGCCGAAGGGACCCAAAGGAGGAGCGCCAGACCCAAAGCCAGCAGCACCGCCCCGAGTCCGGCTACGACAAAAAGTTCCCCGGACCCGGCACGGAAGCCGCCAATGGCGCTCAGCAGTATGAAGATGCCGACTAGCAGCGCCAGCGCGCCCATTCCGTAACAGGTGAATCGGATCCAGAATCGCCCCGCCCGATCCGTTTCCACGTGAACTCCCGTTACCTGCCGCCCCTCCGCTCGCCGTCTAACGCCCCGCTTGCGGCTCAGCCCTTCATATCCATATCAACCCCCGTACCGTTCCACAAGGCCCCGCCCGGCCCCGCGCCGTTAAAGCCCGGGGATGAGCGCGAATTTTACCCGCCTCCGGCGGGCCCCGGGACGCCTTTCCCCTGCTTGCCACGGTGTAGTCCCGGTGGCCGGGACGAAGCCGGGCCGCCCGCGCGCCGTTGCCGTCCCGCGCGCCGTTCACCCGCCCGCCGCAGCCCCGGGGCTCGAGGGGGGATTAGGGAATGGTGTCATGTATCTCGCTGTCGGCTTCCACGGCCGGCGCGCCGCATTCCGGGCAGAACTTGTTCCCGGGCGATAGCGCGTGGCCATTCACACAACGGCGTGCGGCGTCGCGCTCCCGCACGTGCAGGGCCGAATACAAGATGGCGAAAGCGGCAGAATAGAAGCCCATCCAGTGACCGGAGAACAGACGCAACGCCAGAAGGACCGGGCCGGAATCCGAAACGGCCGCCTTCTCCCCTCGCGACAGTAGGAAGAGCGTAAAGAAAAAATTGAACAGTGCGTAGCCGAAAAACAGGTAGGTATTCCATCGCATCCAGGAGGGACACCCTCGCAGCGCAGCTTTCCAGAAGTCCTTCCTCTTGAAATCTTTCGTAAGGTGGCAACTTACAAGGACGGCCGGAAACCACACCACAAAGATCCCGACATGCAGCCCCCACGTGCAACTCCCGAAAAGGTCAATCCCCAACAGGGCGCCACCGTGGACCAACAGGCTCAAAGCAAACCCAAGTGCTGCCAGCACCATGAAGAACGTCAGGATTACGGCCATTCGCCTCTCCCCCCCGCTCGGCCGGCGCCCGACATCCGGCCAGCTGACAGGATAGACTTGTCTGCCGCACGAATCAAGCCGCGGGCCGCCTCCATCACCCACCGCGCCGCGTCGCCTGTTTCGCCGTCCCCCGCGCCGTTAACGCCCGGGGATGAGCGCGAATTTTACCCGCCTCCGGCGGGCCCCGGGACGCCTTTCCCCCGCACGCCGAAAACAACGCGAGCGCCCCCGGTCGAGACCCCGAAGGCGCTCGTCCTCGAATAATAACCGCTCTTGCCGGTCACGCCGCCTTCTTGCGCCGTGCGGCCAGGAAGGAGAGGACCGTTCCCGCCGCCAGAATGCCGAGCGTCGCCGGTTCCGGCACCTGGATCACGTCGTTGCCGCACCCCGTCGTCTGGTGAGCCTCGACGGCCCCCCACGGCCCGCCCGCGAGCCCCAGCGTGTTCAAGTCCACCAGGTACTCGAACAGGAACGTGCCGTTCTCCGCCCCGCCGTAGTTGAACGTCGCGGTGTTCACCATCGCGCTGCCCAGGAAGAGCGACGAATCGATCGTGCCCTTGACGGCCCATGGCCCGGCGATCGAGGGAATCGTCGCCGATGGGCCGTAGTCGTTCGCCACCAGCGCCGTCGAGCCGTAGTAACTCCCCGTCCCCGTCTGGAGCGTCACGACGTCGCCCGTGCCGCTGATCTGGTACACGGCCCCGGCGTCCAGGCCCTGGTTCGCCGCCTGCGTGACGATGCCGAACTGCTGGCCCCCGAGCGTCACGAACACGTCGCCCAGGTAGAACGTGTTCCCGTAGGCCGGAACCGCCGCGCTCGAGGCCACGGTCAGAATCTGGAGTTGGTTGTTGCTGAACCGCAGGTACATTTCCTCCACGTCCGACGCCTCCCCACCGCTCGCGAGGCCCGGGCTCGGCTCGTGCCCGATGCCCGGATACGAGATGGGCGAATAGTTGTTGCTGATCGTGAAACTCAGCCCGTTCTGGAACTGATTCGCCTGGTTCGGCAACGTGAAGGGTGTCACGCCCCAATCCGTCACCTTGCCGCTCCCGTCGATGATCATGCCGAGGGCCGGCACCGTCAGCGACAGGCACGTCACAACGGCCACAGCCAATGTTGCGGTCTTCATCTTGCGTCTCCTTTGAAGCCAAGGTCCCAAGGTTCCTGCTGCGTCCCACTCCGAAGGACTGCGGGTCGAGGCTTGAGTCTCTAGGGGGGGTGAAACCGTGAACCGCCGTGGGCCACGAGAAAGCCTACTGGTAAACGAAGGCCGGTCAAATGCGCGGCTCGTCGCCCGCCGCAAAACCTGCGGAGGATGCGAGGGCAATGGCTTCACGACAAACGGGCGGGGGGCACAACAGGATGGGCCTTCAGGCAGGCGGACCCCTATAAGTGGGGTTCACGCGCCAGCTGCGCCGCACGGGGAGCCCGCCAGGCAAAGCGACTTTCGCGCCCGGACGGACGCCTCCGCCCTTTGCGCGCGCACGCCGCTTTTGCGGACGATTTTTCCCGTGCCGTCACATTTAGCCGCCCGCTTGCTTGCCCTGAGCGCCGTCGAAGGGGCGGGCGTGTGTTTTTCAAAGCCCGCAGATGAATCCCGACGACTTGTCGCGGCGAAGTCCGACTTGTCACGGCGTAGCCCAACGGGCGAAGACGGAAGACGAAGCCGGAAGTCGGGATGAATCTGCGGGAACCCCCCAAACGCCGCACCGCGCAAAAAACCCTGCGCCGCGACCCGAAGTTTACCCGTCCGTGGCGGGGGGAGCGCGCGCCGTTTGCCGCTACGTCAGTATGCGGCCCGCCGTGCCATCAGCGGGCCCAATGCCTGATTATTTCCGAAAAAAGCAAACCCCAGCACGCGATGAACGAGACCGTGGCCAGCAACATGGCAGCGAGCGTCCAGCGATGCGCCCGCCGCAGGGCGGGGGAAGCCCACCATTGCCGGCGGGCACCGGCGATTGCCGCCGACAATCTGAAAGCGCGAAACAAGATGTAGAGGCCCACCGGTGCGAGAAGAATCGCCGCTGCACTTAAGGCCATGGCCTGACGCACCATCCGCGACTCCTCCTCGCTGGTCTCCTCCTCGCTGGTCTCCTCCTCGCTTATCTCCTCCTCGCCTGTCTCCTCCTCAGCCGATTCCTCGGCGACCGGCGGTTCGTCGCGCCGGCGTTCCGCCAACACGGCCTGGGCGTCTTCGAGGCGGCCTTGAGGCACAACGACCCGGACCCCGCCGCGTGACTGATAGGCCCATATGCCCCAGCTCGCAATCAGGGACCCGTCAACCCATGCCGGGATGCCTTCACCTTTCAAACGGGACGCAAGGAGTTCCGCATCTGGAAGGGTCTCTGCCGTCGCCGCCACCGCCAGCCCGCCGTCCTGGTACGCCTCCGGTTCCGTCGGCAACCCTTGGCGTTCCGCCCGCTTTTCCAGGTCGCGCCCTTCCTGCCATTCCTCCTCGCGGACGATGGTGAGCCTCACGCCGTTCCAGAAAAGAAGGAATCCCACCAGAAGCACAACCAGTCCGCCGACGAACAGCGCGATGCCGCTCAGCAGGTTCTCTCGGTTCCCCAGGCCCTGCGACACAACCCATACGCCCGCCGCCATCACCACCACGCCGGCGGCCGCGTACCCCGCCGCCGCGATCCCCCTGGATACGCCCCGGTTCTCAGCCATGATTTGCCCCCGCCCGCCCCCAACTACGCCGCCCCACTCCGCCTTATTCTCCCGAAACGTCCCCTCCGCTCGCCGCTTAACGCCCCGCTTGCGGCTCAGCCCTTCATATCCATATCAACCCCCGCACCGCTCCGCAAGGCCCCGCCCGGGACGCCTTTTCCCCCTGGCGAATCCCCGTGAACCGCGCCAAGGGCTGGACGCCGCGGGCGCCGCCTGCCATAATCGACCGGACACGCAGCACAAGGGGAAGGAGACCGCCATGCTCAAGATGCACGAAGTGGTCGGCACGTCGCCGCAGAGTTTTGCGGAGGCCGTCAAGGCGGCCGTCAACCGCCTGCTGGCGGCCGGGGAGAAGGTGCACTTCTTCACCGTCTCGGAACTTCGCGGCTCGGTCCGCGACGGGAAGATCGAGTGCCAGGCCGTCGTCAAGGTCGCCGTCGAATCCTGACCTCCAGCCGGCGTGCCCGTTTCGCCGCCGCGCGCCGTTAACGCCCGGGGATGAGGCCACGAAGGGGCCGAATCCCCGGGACGCCTTTCCCCCCGGCGAATCCCCGCGTTCCGCGTCGAAAGGATTGATTCCGGGGCGGAAATGGATATACTTCCGGGCGGCCTGCAGGAATTCAGTCCGGGGTGCAAGCGGCTTTGGGTTCGGAGAGTCCAAGATGCGAATCCTGCAATTTGTCTGCAAACCCGTTGTCTGCACGTTCACCCTCCTGGTGATCGTCCATTCATCCTTCAGCGCGCCCGACGCTGCATTCCAGGTCGAGCCCTTGTCCGAGGAGCAGGCCGTGGAATACAAACTGGATGCCTCCTTCTACAAGAAGTGCACGCAGGTTCAGGACATTCTCATCGCCAGTTCGGACAGGGTTTCCGACCACGCCCACCGCGAAACGGCGTACCTGTTCGACGTGATTATGAAGGAGATCGCCCCGCAGGTCGCCCAGCGCATTCGCGATCGAAAGGTGCTGTGCCTCCTCATCGGCCACGCCGAACTGACTTCCGAGTTGCCGCAGTTCGCCTCCGGCAAGACCGGGGAAGAACTCGACTTCTACAACTGGCGAAACCGTGGATCGGTCGGCACGGAAAACGGCCGTCTCACCGTCGTCTTCGCCGAGGAAGACGTGCTTGAGTATGAAGGCGGCATGCGACTCGAAAGCATTCTCGTTCACGAGTTCGGCCACGTCATCCAAAAAGCGGGCTTCGACGAGGAGTTGCAGAGCCGCCTGGTCGAAACTTTCAAACGCGCCAAAGCCAAAGGCCTCTGGAACGACGGCTATGCCGCCCAGCGTTTCCGGCGGGTGAAAAGCGAAAAACCGGTCAGCCTCTTCGATGCCCTCGTCCAATCGTTCCCGGACGAATCGCCTGAACTCATCCGAAAGTGCCTGGACGGTGGAAGCGTCCTCGTCAATGGCCAACCCACCCACGCGAAGGTCCGGGTCACCAAAGCCGATAAGGTGCTCATCGTGTTCGGCGGCGAGAAGGAGTGTTACGCCGCAACGAATTTCTCGGAATACTGGGCGGAAGGCGTGCAGTACTGGTACAACGCCACCAATCGAATCATGGACCACGACCACAACCTCATCCGCAGCCGCGAGATGCTCAAGGCCTACGACACCGACCTGGCCGAACTCTGCAAAGATGTGTTGGGCGACTCCGGCTGGCGCTTCGTTTCACCCCGCACCCGCGCGGGCGAAGGCCACCTCAAGGGATTCGACCCGGCCACAGCCCCCAAGGTCGTGAAACCCGACAACATCGAACAAGCGGATCAAGATTACTACGACAAATATTGGAAAGACTTCTGGAAACGCCTGCGCGACAAATACGCGGTTAACGCCCGGGGATGAGCGCAGCGAATCCCCGGGACGCCTTTCGACCCCGCCGCTTATTTCCGCCCCGCGCGCCGTTCGAGCCCGCCGCGCCCACCGCGCGGCGGGTCTTCGACGACTCACTCCACGGGAACCGCCTGTAGATGTTGGTGCTGGCCAAGTCGGATGCGCCGGATTTCCGCCTTGACTTCCGGAATGGCCGAGGGCGGCACGCTCAGCGAGCGGAACCCGAGTTCAACCAGGCGGGGGATGGCACGTTTGCGGCCGGCCAGTTCGCCGCAGAGGCTCAACGGGAGGCCGCCGGCGGCATCGGCCGCAAGTTCGAGGAGTTTGATGACGGCCGGATGGTCATCGACGAAGTATCGGCTGACCAGGGTGTTCTCTCGGCCTGCGGCCATGGTGTACTGGGTCAGGTCGTTCGTTCCCGCGCTCAGAAAGTCGGCGTGTTGAGCGATCTGGTCGGCCGAGAGCGCCGCGGCAGGGGTCTCGATCATCGCGCCGAGCGGAGGAAGGCGCCCGGTGCCGAGGCCGCGTGCGGTTGCGAGGAGGACCCGCCGGACTTCGAGCATCTCTTCGGCCAGGGCGACCATGGGGACGAGAATCCGCACCGTGTGGTCGCGGGCCAGCCGCAGGAGAGCCCGCAACTGCGTGTTGAGCAGTTCCGGATACTCCAGCAGCAGCCGCACACCGCGCCGGCCGAGGGCCGGGTCGTGCTCCGGCGCGAAACGCGCGAACGCCAGGGGTTTGTCGCCGCCGGCATCGAGCAGGCGGACGGTGATCGGCTTGTCCTTCATCGGCTCAAGCGTGTCTCGGAGACCCTCGAGGAGTTCCTCTTCGGATGGGGGGCGTCGGCGCGAGAGGTACAAGCCCTCGATGCGGCAGAGCCCGATGCCGTCGGCCCCGTTGGCGGCGGCGGCGCAGACGTCTTCCCGGGAGCAGACGTTGGCCTCGACGCGAACGAGCAGCCCGTCCTGGGTCCTGGCCGGTTCATGGCAGCCGCGACAGGGGCCGGCCGACCGGGCCCTGTGTTGCTCGATCCGCCTGGCGAAGCGCCCTTCGGTTACGCCGTCGGGACGGACGACGACCGTCCCGCGTGTGCCATCGACCAGGACCCGGTCCGCCGGCCGGATGCGGCGGGTCGCTTCGTCTATCCGCGAGACGGCGGGGATGCCGACCTGCCGGGTCAGGATGGCGGCGTGGGATAGCCGCCCCCCCGCTTCAACGACGACGGCAACGACGGATCGGCGCGACAGACACACCGTGTCGGAGGGAAGCAGGTGCGTTGCCACCAGAACGCTTCCGGGAGGGATGTTCGCGAGGGCATGGGCGCCGACCCCGGTAAGGCTCGTGAGCAGCCGGCGCCGGAGGTCGGCGATGTCGTAGGCGCGGTCGCGGAAGAGTTCCGTGTCCAGCGTTCGGAACTTGTGTTCCCAACGTTTGAAGACGTGTTGGACGGCCGACTCGGCGTCGTGTCGACCTTCGGCCAGTCCTTTCTGAATCTCTTCGAGGATGAGCGGGTCGGACAGGAGGGCCCCTTGAGCGCGGAAGATGTCCGCCGTTGCCGCATCGAACTCGACCTCGGTCTGGCGGGCCGTGGCCTGCAAGTCGGCGAGGACCTCCTCGATGGCGTTGTCGATGCGGGCGCGCTGCTGGGGGATGGTGAGGCGGTCCCCCGGCGGGTCATCCGCATGGCCGTTGCGGTCTTCCCAGGGATCGAGATTGTAAACCCAGGCGTTGCCGGCGGCCAGGCCGGGCGAGACGCCGAGGCCGACGAGTTTGAGCGATGGCTCCGGGCCCGTCACGGGCTGCTACCCCTCTAAGCGGTTTCAGGTAAATCCTGTCACCTTGTCGCGCGGCGGGTCTCCCGACCCGCCGCGAAATCCGGCCTTGAAGCGCGGTGGGTCAGGAGACCCGCCGCGCAAAACTTATCTAAAAGCGATTAGGCTTTCGTTTCCGCCCGGCACATCGCGGCCCCGGCGCGCCGGGGTTTGCCGCCGGCCCGATCGGCATGCATCAGGCTCGGCGGGCCGGACTCCCGGAGCCACCGGGCCATGGCCTCGACGGCGGCGGGATCGAACTGCCGGCCGGCTTCCTGCTCCAGGATTTCCAGGGTCGCCGTTTCGTCTTGCGCGCGATGGTACACCCGGTCCGAGGTGATCGCATCGAAGACGTCCGCCACGGCCAGGACGCGGGCCCCCAGAGGGATGGCTTCGCCCCGCAGGCCGTCGGGATAGCCCTCGCCGTCCCACCGCTCGTGGTGGTAGCGGACGATCGGAATGGCCCGGTCCAGGACCCCGAACTGGTCGAGGATGCTCGCGCCGATCAGGACGTGCTGCTCGACGATGCGACGTTCCTCCGGCGTCAACCGTTCCGGCTTCCGGAGGATGGCGCCCGAGATGCCGACCTTGCCGATGTCGTGGACCATGCCGGCGCGGCGGATGGCATCCGCGTCCTCGTCCGCGAGGCCCAGGGTTTCGGCGATGCCGACGGCATAGCCGGCCACCTTCTCCGAGTGGCCTCGGGTGTTGGGATCGTGGGCCTCGATGGCGCGGACCAGGTTCTGGACGCTCTGGACGAACATCTCCAGGGACCTCGAGGCCAAACCCTGGATATGTTGCTGGAGTCTCTCGACGGCCTCCTGCTCCAGGGGAGTTTCGTCGGGCCTGGGGTCGCAGGCGAGCGGCCAGGCCCGGGTGCAGTCGCGGCCGGCGCCCTTGGCGGCATAAAGGGCCTCGTCGGCGCGCTGGACAAGGTTGTCGGGCGTCCGGTCGGCGCTCCCCGCCACCGAACTGATGCCGATGCTCACGGTGACCTGAAGCACCTCCACCCCGTCCGAGATGGGCAACCGGGCGATCTCCCTGCGGATGCGTTCGGCGGTGGAGAACGCATCCTGGATTTCCGTCTGGGGCATGAGGATCTCAAACTCGTCGCCGCCGTGGCGCGCCACGGTGTCCACGGTGCGCACGCAGGCCTGCAGCGTCTTCGCAACCTCGCGGAGCACCCGGTCGCCAAAGGCGTGCCCGTAGACGTCGTTGATGTTCTTGAAGCGGTCCACGTCAACGACCGCCAACACCAGACTGGTGCCGTACCGGCGGGCCTGCTCGAACTCGTGGCGAAGGAGGTCGAGGAATCGGCGCCGGTTGGGCAGACCGGTCAGTTCGTCGGTGGCGGCCTGTTCCTCCAGCCGGCGGTTGGTTTCTTCGAGTTTGCGTTTCGCCTGGACGGCTTCCGTCACGTCGGTCACGCTGACCAGGGCGCCCTCGTACCGGTCCTCCCGGTGGATCGGCAGGAGGCGCAGAAAGACCTCCGCCCCGCCGACCGTCTGATGGATCACCTTCGCTTCGCCGGCGGCATGTGCGCGGAGGCGTGCGGCGGACTCCAGCAGCGGCTTCAGGGCCCTCAGTTCCGACAGGTCATCGACACGCCGGCCCACCACGATCTGGCGGGGTTGCCGGATCAGACGCAGGAACCAGTCGTTGACTTCCACCACCACGTTGTCGGCATCGACGAACATCACGCCGCCGTCGATGGCCGAAAGCATGGTGCCCAGTTTGGCGTTCTCCCGCCGCAGCGCCGCCGCCTCCTGTTTCTGGGCGGTGACGTCGGCGGCCATGGTGACCATCAGGCGCCGGCCGTCCGGGAGCCCGCCGATGGGTGAGGAACGGATGTCCCACACTCTTTCCTCGCCGGTCTTGGTCCGAATCCTCCTCTCGCCGTCGAGGGCTTGCGGCTCCCAGGGGTACCGGCCCGGGGGCGCGATCGGCTCGTCAGCCGACTTCAGCAAGTAGGCCTTCTGGGCCCACGCCGCGTACGTCGGAAGGTCGCCGAGCGTGTAGCCCGTCAGTTCGGTCCAGGCCTTGTTGACCTGGAGGACTTCGCCTCCTTCCGCATGAATCATGATCGGGGCGGGAGCGTCAATGACCGCGAGGCGGAACCGGTCTTCAGCGTCCACCAGCAGAAGCGTTGCACCATCCATATCCTACCCCTCAGGGGCTGTCCGCCGGCACGTCCGGGCACGGCTTCGCCGGTCCCGCGCGGCCGCTATAGGGTGCTGCGCGGCGGTGTCAGTTCGCGGCCGCTTTTGCCGTTATGTTTAGCCGCGACCCGAAGGGGAGCGCGCCGAGTCCTTGCCGGCACGCGCGGGTTCTGCTTCCCGTTCGCCTGTGCCCGGCGCCGGTCTCACGTACTCCGCCACGGTCTCGGCCAGCCGCCGGATCTCCAGCGGCATCGAGAGGACCCCGAGGGTCCCCTCGCTAAGCGCCTCGCCGGCCATCCGATCGCCCCCGTTGAGCGCCGTCATCAGGATGTGCACCTCCGGGTTGATGGCCTTCAACTGGTGGAGGACCTCCAGCCCGCTTGGCCCGGGCGTCTCAAAATCCAGCACCACGAGGTCAATATTCTGCCGGTGCCGGCGGTAGTGTTCGATCGCTTCCTCGGCGGTGGAGACAGAGGTGACGCTGTAGCCGAGGCGTTCGAGGACGTGCGCTGTCAGGTGGAGGAGAGGAGTCTCGTGGTCCAGACAGAGGATGCGGCCCGCCCCGGCTTCGCCGGGGCATAGCCCGGCCGATACCGGAACGGCCTCAGCCGCCGGGGCCAGCGGGAAAAACAGGTCGAACGTGGTCCCGTGTCCCGGGGCGCTGTCCACCTCGATGATGCCGCCGTGGCTTTTCACGCACCCATAGATGGACGCCAGTCCCATGCCGGTGCCCTTGCCGGGTTCTTTGGTGGTGAAGAAGGGCTGGAAGATCCTCCCCTTGGTTTCCTCGTCCATGCCGATGCCGATGTCCGCCACGGATACCCGCAGGTAGCGCCCCGGCTTCACCTCATAGGGCCGGTGGCGGCAGGCCTCCTCGTCCAGGTCGACGCAGTCGGTGCTGATGGTCAGTTCGCCGCCCTGGGGCATGGCGTCGCAGGCGTTCAGGATCAGGTTCAGAACGGCGTTCTGCAACTGCGACGGGTCCCCCGCGAGGTCCGACTCCTCGGCGCGAAGGTCGAGCGTCATGTCGATGGGCACGCCGGCTGCAAGGCGCGGCAGGCCGGCCGCCTCCCGGATGATCTGGTGCATGTCCACAGGGCCGCTCTGGAAGCGCCCCTTCCGGGCGAACGCCAGGAGTTGCTCGATCAGGTCGGCCGCACGACGCGACGCTTCCATAATATCATCCAGCATCTCAGCCTGTTCGCGGGTGATCTGGGGGCTCGCCTGCAGCATCTCGGCGTTGCCCAGGATGGGGGCCAGGTGGTTGTTGATGTTATGGGCGATGCCGGCCGCCAGTTCGCCGATCGCCGCCATCTTCTCCGCCTGACGCATCTGCACCGCCAATCGGCGCTTCTCCTCCTGGGCCTGCCGCTGGTCGGTCCTGTCCGTCGCCATGGTCACGACCAGGCGTCGGCCGTCGGGAAGGTGGCCCATGATGGATGAACTGAAGTCCCAGACACGCTCCTCGCCGCTGCGGGTCCGGATCACTCTTTCGCCCTGGCGGGACCGCGGGTCGAGACCGGGCACCCGGACCGCCTCGACCGCTTCCAGCGCCGACCGCAGGCGGTAGGCCTTCTGGACCCATACCGAGTACGTCGGGATGTCCCGAAGGGTGTAGCCCGCCAGTTCGGTCCACACGCGGTTGATCTGGAGAATCTCCCCGTCCTCGGCGCAGATCATGATCGGTATCGGCGCATCGAGCACCGCACGCCGGAACCGCTCCTCGCTCTCGCGAAACGACGCCGTGCGCACCGCGACCAGGTCCTCCAGTTCCGTGTTGAGGCGGTGCAATTGGTCCTCGTTGCGCCGGATCCGGAGCATGACTCGGATACTGGCGATCAGTTCGATCCGGTCGATCGGCCTGGAAAGGAAATCGTCGGCCCCCGCTTCCAGACCTGCGGCCCGCAGGGCGGGATCCGTCTCGTGGGAAGTCACAAGGACGATGGGGAAGGACGGCGTGGCGCTGCAAGCTTTCAGACGCTTACATAACTCGATGCCGTCCATCCCCGGCATCTTGAGGTCCACGAGGGCCACATCCACGGCCCTCTCGCGGGCCAGCGTCAGCGCCTCTTCAGGACGGGTGGTGCGGAGGATCTCGGCGTCCGGCAGTTCCGAGAGCAGGACCTGCTCGAGACCGAACAGGTTGTCGGGATTGTCGTCAACCAGCAAAAAAGTCCCAGCACCCATATTCCACCCCCCAGCGCAAGGGCTATCCCCGGGCGGGATAGATCGACGGTGTACGCCTCTCCTGTCGCTGGCCTCGGGGATTCGACCGCGAAGGGCCGGCCAGACCCGACCGCCTCCGCGCGCCGTAGGGGAACCTGCTTTGTCCTGGACCGCCAAACCAAGTTAGACTGCCATTGCCATTATCGGTTTCCTTGGGGGACGGCTTTAGGGAAATCTTGGCGCCGCGCCGTCATAACGCCTCGCCCCGACGGGGCGAGCGGAGGTTTACCCGCCCGTGGCGGGGATCTCGTCTCGAATCCGTTTGCCGTTCGTTCTGCTTTCCGCATTCTGCATTGCCTCCCCCATTCCCCGCCATGGTACGTGCCACGGCCGATCACGCCTGACTGGGTGCTCCCGCACCCGGCTCGAACGGCGCCCTTTTCCCCCATTCCCGCCGTTCGCAGTTTACCCGCCGTGGCGGGCGTTCTCAGCGTCCTCCCCATGTAAGGCCGAAGGTCCCTGCGGGAAAGGGGCCCTCTGGGTCCTTGTTCGTTGTTGGACCCCTTCGGGGCTGCGGTTAAATCACGGCTGGACAAGGCGTTACGCCCTTCGACCTTGCTCAGGGCGGCCCGAGCAGGGTCGAGGGGCCGCGTTGCCTCTGCTGTTTCTTTGTCAAATGCGAGATTCGCCCCTCCCAAACCGACCCTGCTCTCCGAAGCCTTGGCGAAGGAGGGTTACGCGCGTCCGCGGGAAGTTATGCACATAAAGGTATGCACATGACATGGATGAAAAGAGTGCGAAATAGGGCCTAAAAACCGGTAAAAACCGGTCAAAAACGTGCAAAAAGGGGGTAAAAAACGGCAAAAAACCGCTAGCCCATCTTACCAATAGCACCCCGTCCGCCGAAAAATCCCCCCGGACTCTAGCGCCAGGGCCGGTGGCCTCCCAAAAATCGCCCCAAAATACCCCCCAAAACTCGCGCCAAAAAGTTATCCACAATCTCGCCCTCGCGTAAGTTGAACCTCGGCGGTTCCGAACGTGACCGCGACCTCACGGTCGCGGCTCGAACGGCACGCGCGGGACGGCGCCGGGCTGGGCCGCTGCGCGGTCACGCTCCGCTTGGTACTGCCACTGGCGCCACTGGAAGAGGTTGTAGCCGAAGTCCTGGCCGGTGATCTTCTTGAGGGCCTCCAGGACGGCGGGCTGCTCGACGAGTTTGATCTTGGTTTTCTCGACGGTGACTTCCTGTGGCCCGGCGGTCGAGCCGACGCCCACTCCCGAGCCGATGGTTCCGATGACGGGGTCGAAGGCCACAGAGTTCCCCGAGACGATGGGGCGGACGTTCGCGACGTACGGGATGATCGTGCCGGAGAACATTCCCATCGGTTCGACGCGTTCGGTCACGGTGACGGTGCGGGCTTCGGGGGCCCGGAGGTGGGCGATGAGGGCGGGGATGGCGGACTCGGCCCGGAGTTCGCCCAGGGCGTAGGCCGCTCGACGCCGGGCCGCTGTCGGCGCGTCGAGCGCTCGAAGGAGCGGTCCGACGCGGTCGCTGTCGGCCCGGCTGCGGAGGCGCTGGATGGCCGCCAGAAAGGCGCTCTTGGAGTTTTCCGCGAGGATCATGCGGACGAGGGCCCGGCGGGCCTCGTCGCCGGGGATGCCGGCCAGGGCCTCCGCCTCCAGCAGACGATGTTCGACGGGGCCGAGGGAGAGGATTCGGCTCAGGGGTTCGACCGCCGCCGGGTCGGTCATCGAGAGGATGCGGTTGCGACCCTCGGCCCAGGCCGCTTCCTTGGTGGGAACGAGGTATCGCCAGGCAATCTGGCGGATCTGGTCGGTGTAGGCGCGCTGGCGCTCGAAGAACGCGGGATCCTGGGGCGGGGCGAGGCTCGGCTCGGCCGCTTTTGCCGCGACCGGCGAATTGAGGCCGAGGGCACGCTTTGCCTCCGCGCTCGTGGGGTCGCGGAAGAGTGCCTCCTGCCAGTGGACGAGGGCCCGCTCCGCCAGACCCTGCTGCTCGCACCACTTCGCGAGTTCGACGTGGGCGGGCGCCGAGTCGTCCATCGCCAGCAGCCGGTCGTTGTAGGCCTTCTGGAGGGCGAAATCATCCTCGGCTACGGCGGCAGCGCCGGCTAACGCGAACACGGTGAAGGCCGCAAGAAGGGTGTGTCGCATCGCAAGTTCCCCTCCTCGGTTCCTTTCACATTATACGCCGCCGGGCCTGAGGAGGGTCTCGAAAAATGGGAGGATGGGGAAACCCGCCGTCAGACGTTCAAAGCGTCGAGTTGCTTGACGAGCCCCTTGACGTGTTCGACGCTGCGGTCGAAGGCGGCCCGCTCCTCGGGCGAAAGGTCGAACTCCAGGACGCCCAGGACGCCGCCCGCCCCCAGCCGCGCGGGCACGCCGACGAAGTAGCCCCCGATGCCGTACTCGGCGTCGCAGTAGGCCGCGCAGGGCAGGACTCTTCCCTCGTCGCGGAGGATGGCCTGGGCCATTTCGACGGCCGCGGCCGCGGGGGCGTAGAACGCGGAGCCGGTCTTCAGGAGCGCGACGATCTCCGCGCCGCCGTTGCGGGTGCGTTCGACGATTCGCTCGAGTGTGGCTTTCGGCAGGCGCTCCGGCAGCGGCATGCCGCCGATGCTCGAGTGCCGGACCAGCGGCACCATCGAGTCGCCGTGGCCGCCCAGGACGAAAGCCTGAACGTCTTTCGGGCTGACGCCGGCCTCCATGGCGACGAAGGCTCGCATGCGGGCCGAGTCCAGGACGCCCGCCATGCCGACGACCCGCCGCGGCGGGAGGCCGGAGACCTTGTGTGCGAGCGCCGTCATCGCGTCGACGGGATTGGAGACGATGATGAGGATTGTCTCCGGGCTCGCCTTGACGAGTTGGCGGACGACGCCGGCCACGATTTCCGCGTTCCTGGCGAGAAGATCATCCCGGCTCATGCCGGGCTTGCGCGCGAGGCCGGCGGTCACGATCGCCAGGTCGCTCCCCGCCGTGGCGGCATAGTCGGTCGAACCGGTGATGCGGTGCGCGAAGCCGGCGATGGGCGCGGCCTGGGCGAGGTCCAGGGCCTTGCCTTCCGCGAGCCCGGGGACGACGTCCACCAGACAGACGTCGCCCAGGTCCCGCGCCGCCGCCCAGAGGGCGCACGTCGCCCCGACGTTCCCCGCCCCGACGACCGTGATTTTCGGATGGGCCATACCAGGTTGCCTCCAAGCCGCCGGAAACCCCACGAATGTGGCTGTGGGTTGTCGCGTACAGTACAATGAGAGTCGTCGGTTCGTCAAGCGGTCTTGCGTGACGCTACGGGGGGCTAGTCATGGCGACCTGTCCGCGCTGTACCGTGCCGCTTGTTCAGTTGCAGACTCAGGCGGGCCTCGTCTACCGCTGCCCTCGATGCAGGGGGCGGAACGTGGCGCTGGCGGTCCTGCGCAAGGCGGGGGCCAGACCCCGTTTCCTCAAGGACCTTTGGATCACCGGGCTCCGGTCCAAGGTGCCGTCCTCCTTGCGGTGTCCTCATTGCAGGAACAGGATGAGCACCATCGAAGTCACGCCGGCGGGGACAACACTTTCGCTCGACCTGTGCATGGCCTGCCAAGCCGTCTGGTTCGATGCCAAGGAGTTTGAAGCGATGCCGGTTTCGGCGCCGCCCCCGCCGGAGCGCCCCCTTCCGGCCGATGTCGCCGAACAACTGGCCATTAGGCAGATCAAGCGGGATGCCGAAGCGCGCGCCGATGCGGACGCCCGTGCGGGCCTCGGACCCGATGAGGGGTGGAAATGGCTGCCGGCGATCCTCGGCCTGCCGGTGGAGTTCGCCGAGCCCGAATGCAAGACCAGGCCCTGGACGACGTGGGGGCTGGCGGCGGTCATGACGGTGGTCTTCCTGGCGACGTTTCCCCACCTCGAGCAGATCGTCAAGGAATGGGGGTTCATCCCGAGGCTGTGGGACCGCCACGGCGGGTTGACGTTCTTGAGTTCTTTTTTTCTTCACGCGGGCGTCTTTCATCTCTTCTCAAACATGTACTTCTTTCTCATCTTCGGAGACAACGTGGAGGACCACCTCGGTCCGCTCTACTTTGTTCTTTTGCTTCTGGGTGCCCACTTATTCGGTTCGCTGACCCATGCGGCGCTGGACCCGCGGGGCGACATCCCGACCATCGGGGCCAGCGGGGGGATCAGTGGCATTCTTGGTTACTACGCGGTCGCGTTTCCAAGAGCGCGGATCGGCTTCCTCTGGAGGTTCTTCCTGCTGTTCCGCTGGATCTGCCTGCCCGCCTGGGTCATGCTTCTGCTCTTTTCGCTGCTCCAACTCCTGGGCGCGTGGGGCCAGATGTACGGCGGCGGAGGCATTTCATACGCGGCCCACCTGGGAGGCCTCGCAGTGGGTGTCGCGGTCGGGCTTTACGTGCGGTGGGCAAGGTCGCAGCCACCGGAGTTCGCCTGAGTTTAGGCCGCCCCGATAACCTAAGCCCGGGGGTGGTACTTCTTGTGGATGGCTTTGAGTCGGCTCTGGTCGACGTGGGTGTAGACCTGCGTCGTGCCGATGTCCACGTGGCCGAGCATCTCCTGGACCGCGCGGAGGTCCGCGCCGCCTTCCAGGAGGTGCGTGGCGAAGGAGTGGCGGAGCGTGTGGGGGCTGACGCGCGGCGAGACGCCGGCGCGGACGACGTACTTTTTCACCAGGCGCCAGATGCTTTCGCGTCCGAGGCGCCGGCCGGAGTGGGAGAGGAAGAGATACGATTCGCCGCCGCGGTCGAGCGCCGGGCGTTCGTTTTCCAGATACGCCGCGAGCGCCTCCAGCGCCGGCCGGCCGACGGGGACGATCCGTTCCTTTCGCCCCTTGCCGATGCAGCGGACGAAGCCGACCTGCGTGTTGACGCTCTCGGTCGTGAGGTCGGCGACTTCGCTCGCGCGGGCGCCGGTGGCGTAGAGCATTTCGAGGACGGCCTTGTCCCTTAGCGGCCAGCGGTCGTGTTTCTCTTCCGGCGCCGCCAGGAGACAGTCCACCGCTTTGCGGTTGAGGACTTCGGGCAGGTTCTGCCAGAGTCGCGGGCTCTCGAGGTGTTCGGTGATGTCGCGTTTGGTGAGTCCTTCGCCGGCGAGGAAGCGAAAGAACATGCGTATGGCGACGAGTGCCCGGCTGACGGTGGCGACCGCGCAGCCGCGAGACTTCTCAGCCATGAGGAAGTCAATGACCTCGTCGGGGCGGACCTTCCGCCACTGGTCGTCCTCGTCGGCCTCGACGAAGGAAGCGAATCGGCCGAGGTCACGCTGGTACGCCTGGATGGTGTTGACGCTCAAGCCGCACTCGACCGTCAGGTAGTCGAGGAAGGCGTCGATGGGCTTGGCGGTTGCCTGAAGCACGTGGTTCCCTTCGGTGCGTTCCGCCGGGTCGGCATCGCCGACCGCTTCCGCGGTCGGCTCACAAAGTGAGCCGCGGCCGGAAGGACGCGGCGAGGCGGAAGCGACGCAGCCGCTCCGCCGATACCATCGTCGCGGCCCGACGGGGGGCTTGAGGAAAAGTCCGATAACTTGCGGCAGGGCGTGGTTTCGGGCCGCCCGGCGGGTTTCCGGGTGAATGGCATGCACCGGCCGGTCGTCGAAGGACATGAGGCGAAACTTCCGGCGCCGCGGGGGTTTTAAGAAGCGCCGGGGCGGGCGTCCGGCCCCGGGAAAAGGGTCCGGAGACGCATTTGCGGTTGACAGTCGTTTTTTTCAAAGGTAGGTTACAGTTTCGACGGCGGCAGGGCATGTTAAGGACGGTGCGATGGCGCGGGGTGTGTGCCAGATGAAGATTCGGTGGGGCGCCCCACCGGCCTTTCTTGCGGCGATCGGCTTCCTCTTTGTAACCGTGGGTGCGTGTTCGATGGTTCGCGCCGGCGAGGCGCCGGCCGATGCGGACGACCTTCATCAGAAGGAACTGGAGCGTCTGCGGGATTTTCTGGCCGGTCCGAACCGGACGTTCGCCACCCGCCGCGACGCCGCCGTCGGCCTTCTCGAAAAAGATTCCGACGACGCGCGCACGATCCTGGTGGAGGTGCTGGCGGCGCCGTCGGAGGCGGCCCGCGCGGTGCTGGAAGAGATTGCGGCGCGCGATTCGGCGTCCGAGGCGTTCATCGATCCGGTGTTTCAACTCCTTCGGAGCGAGGATGAGGCCGTTCGCCGCGCCGCGGCGCAGGCCTTCGGCGCCTACCAGGGCAACGAGAAAGTGCTGGCGGGCCTGAAGGACTTGGCGACGGACGCCAAGGCGCCTGTGCCCGTCCGCCTGTCGGCTGTCGAGGCGCTCTCGCAGATCGTGGACCCGCGGGCCGTGGCGGCACTGGTGGAGGTGACGTCGGCAGCGCCGGGAGACGTGGCGACGGCGGCGGCGCGGGCGCTGGTGGACATGACGGGCCTGGCGGAATTCGGCACGTCGTCCGAGCAATGGGCCGCCTGGTGGAAACGCCATAAGGACGAACCGGAAACAAGTTTCTTCCGGGGTCTCTTGCGTCGGTTCCGGGCGGAACTGAGGCGGCGCGACGCGGCGCTTGCGGGGACGGAAGATCGGCTCTCGCGGCTCCTGAACGAGATCTATGAAGTCGCCGACGTGAAGCAAAAAGGCAGCCTGGTCCAATCGCACCTGGAGGACGGCCTGCCGCAGGTCCGCCTGGTGGCGGGACGGCAGGCGACGGCCCTGGCGCGCGAGGTGGTGGGCGCGAACAACGGCGGCCGGCAGGCGTACCAGCCGCTCATCCAATTGCTGCTGAAACATGCGGCAGACGAGGTGCCGGCCGTCCGAGCCGCCTGTGCGGACGCGCTGGCGGCGTGGCAGGAAACGGCGGCGGGCCCGGTGCTGTTGGCGCGTCTGGAGACGGAGAAGTCGCCGGAGGTCCGGGCCGCCCTGGCGGCCGCCTTGGGCGCCTTGAAGACGGGTGAAGCCATTCCGAAGTTAACCATGATGCTGGAGTCGTCGTCGCCGGCGGAGGTGGTGAAGGCGGCCGGCGCGCTCGGGGCGCTGGGGGACCGCACCGCGTTGGGAGCGGCGGCGGTGGATGCGGCGCTGGAGCCGCTTGGCCGGCTGGCGCGATCGTCGCCGGACGCGGGGGTGCGCGAAGCGGCCTGCCGGGCGCTGGCGAAGATCGCCCATCCCTCGGCCGAGCAGGTCCTCGTCGAGGCGCTGGGAGACCAGGCGGCCGGGGTCCGGTTCAGCGCGGCCCAGGGGCTCGGGAACCTGGGCAAGGTGGGCCCCGGGACGGTCGAGGCGCTCGGCGCGCATCTTCAGGACGACAGCAAGGGTGTGCGGCAAGCGGTGGCGGCAGCGCTGGCGAAACTGGGCGGCCCCGATGCCGCCCGCAAAATGGCGGACCGCCTGAAACCGGGCGCGGAGACGGAGCCGGCCGTCCGCAGCGCGCTGTGGACGGCGATTCAGGGGCTGGCGCAGCAGGGCGACCTTCCGGACTTCGCCCAGGAGTTGGGCGACCGCTTTTTCGCGCTCGAGGGCACGGAGGCGATGCAGCGAGCGGCGGCGCTCTATGAGATCGCCCAGAGCAAGTATCCGGCCTCCGAGGCGGGCAGCCAGAAGGTCCGGGCGCTTCTGGAGAGGCTCGTGGACGCTTACGTCGCGGGCGGCACGCTGGAGAAAGCGGCGCCGGTGCTTCGGCAACTGCTGGCCGATACGCCTTCGGAAAACCGCGAAAGGCGGCAGGAACTCCAACAGCAGTTAGGACTGATCCTCCTGGAGAAGGGGCCCTACGGCGAGGCGGGCCAGGTCCTGGCGCGGACGACCGAGGCGCTCGAACCGGCGGACCGCGGGCCGCTCGTCAAAGCCGTCCTCGCGCGCGCCGAGGTCCTCGTGCGCACCGACAAACCGGAGCAGGCGCTTGAACTCATCGACGCGTTCAAGGCCGCACGCACCAACTGGCCCGCGGCCGAGCAGGCGGAGGCGTTCGACCAATTGCAGGGCGAGGCTGTCAAGGCGGCCGTCGCGCGGGCCATCGTCAACCTCAGTGGATCGGATGAGCAGGTGCAGGCGGCCGTGGCAGCGCTGAGGAAGATCGGCCGGCCGGCGGTCGGCGGGCTCCTGGAAGCGCTCGAAAGCGCCGCCCGCGAAGGCCGTGCGCCGGCAGAGGCGAAAATCCTTTCGGCCTTGGAGGCGGTGACCGGCCGAACGGACCACGGATACGATCCGGCCGCACCCCTGCAAAAACGCTTGAAGGCGATCGCCAACTGGCGCAAGACTCTTGCGGCGTCTTCGGCCGGGAAGAATCCTCCTGAAGCGGGTGCCCGGCCTCCCGAAACGCAACCCCCTCCACGCGAAACGCCATGAGCAAACGATACGTCGGCGTCGACCTCGGCGGGACGAATCTGAAGTTGGGCCTCGTCTCGGCCGACGGCGAACTGCTGCATCGCCACTCGACCGCGACGGAGGCCGACCGCGGGCCCGACCACGTCCTGGGGCGCATCGCCCAGGCCGTCCGCCGACTCGCCGACGGTGCGCAAGTTTCCCTGGCCGACATCGCCGCCGTCGGCATCGGCTCCCCCGGACCGCTGGACTCGAAGGCGGGCGTCGTCGTCTTCACGCCCAACATGGCCGGATGGCGCGACGTTCCGGTGCGCGACCGTCTCCAGAAGGACCTCGGCCGCCCCGTCGTCCTGGAGAACGACGCCAACGCCGCCGCCTACGGCGAGTTCCGTTGCGGGGCGGGGCGGGGCATCTCGAACCTCGTGCTGCTGACGCTCGGCACGGGGATAGGCGGCGGCATCATTCTGGCCGGCCGGCTCTTCCGCGGCTCGACCGACACGGGGGCGGAACTCGGGCACATGGTCATCCAGTACGGCGGGCGGCGGTGTGGCTGCGGGAACCGGGGATGCCTGGAGGCGTACGCGTCGGCCACCGCCGTCGTCGCCCGCATGCGCGAAGCCCTCCAGGCGGGAGATCCCGGCGCGCCGGGACTCGCCGACTCCGCCGACCTGACCTGCGAAGACATCTTCGCCGCCGCCGAAGCCGGCGACGCCCTCGCGAAGCGCATCGTGGAGGAGACGGCCGACTACCTCGCCGTGGGAATCACGAACATCCTGCACATCCTCAATCCGGAGATGGTGGTGCTGACGGGCGGCATGATGGGGGCGGGAGACGAATTTCTGAACGAGATTCGCCGACGCGTGCGAGAGACGGCTTTCGAGCGGGCGTCGAGCGCCTGCGAGATTGGCTGGAGCACGCTGGGCGGCGACGCCGGGATTCTGGGAGCGGCGCTGGCGGCTGAAGCGTTCGACCACACGGGGCGTCCCGCCTGAACCGTCGGTCGTCTTTCCCTTTCGAGCGGTCCGCTTTGCGCCTTGCCTGGAAACTCGCCGCGATTTAGAATGGGTGGCGAGAAGATTTCCGCCGGCAGAGCGCACGTCCGGCGGCGCGAGGTCGGGGCATGAGAATCCGTTGCCCGAAATGCGGCGCCGAGTGGGAAGGCAAGGACCGCATCGGCGTGCGGGACGAGTGCCCGGAGTGCGCGGCCTACCTGCACACGTGCACCAACTGCGTGAACTACGACGCGGCGCTGAACGATTGCCGCATCCCCACGACCGACGCGGTCCACGACCGCCAGGGCCAGAACTTCTGCGACGAGTTCGTCTTCGGTCCGTCCTCCGCCGAGAAGCCCTCCGGCAAGCCCGCGGAGAAGCCCGCGGAGAAACGCCTCTCGGCCGAAGAAGCCCGCAAGCGGTTCGAAGACCTGTTTGGGGATGGTGGCACGTGATGCGCGAGTCCTCTGGCCGCCTAGTTCGCGGGCCTTTTCGGCGCCGGGCGGCCTTCCTCTTGCTGATCCTTTCCGTTTCGCTCGCGGTGGCGGGCTGCACGATTTTTCCTCAGGGCGCCTATTGGCCCTCCTCGCGGGACCACGTGGTCCGCGTGTCTCCGGAGGCGCCGACGGGAGCAATCGGCGGGGGCCGTCCGCGCGCGGATCTGGTGGCGGCGGTGGGGCGGCGATGGTCGGACGAGGCGCTGGCGGGCTCGGCGCGCCGGATGAACGGATGGGTCGGCCGCGCCGTCTATGCGGATGTCGTGCAGGCGGTCGTCTGGCTGTACGTCGAGCGGGTGACGTACCGTGACCTGGTGGTCGCGGGGATGGAGAGCCTGCGCGCGGCGCTGGAGAGCGCGGAGTTTCGCGAGCGTTTTCGCGAGGCGCGCGACGGGGAGCGCCGACAGCGCTTCGCCGAGGCGCTCGACATTCTGATCCTGAAGTCGCGCGCGAATAATCCGTGGTTTGCGTGGCAGGCGGCGGATTGGCTTGCGGTGGCCATGGAGAAGAATCGCGCGCTGCTCGGCGTGCCGGACGGTGCCGTCGTCTCCGAGTTTCTCTTCGGCGCGATGGACAGCCTGGACCCGTACACGCGGTTTCTGACGCCCGAGATGTTGGAGGTGTACGAGGAACAGATCGAGGGGCGGTACACGGGGATCGGCTTGGGCGCCGAGAAGCGCGGTGGACGCATTTTTTTTATGAAGGTTTTTGAAGACGGCCCGGCGGAGGCCGCCGGTCTGAAACCGGGCGACGAACTCCTGAGCGTGGACGGCGAAGCCGTCGCGCCGCTCAGCGTGGCGCAGGTTACGGGACGGCTGCGCGGCAAGGCGGGGACGAGCGTCACGCTGAAGGTTCTGTCGGCCGGTGACGAGGAACCGCGCGAGGTCGCCGTCGTCCGGCGCGTCCTCTCGGTGCCGGCCGTCGAGGACGTCCAGATGGTGGACGCGGAGCGGCGAGTGGGGTACCTGCGGCTGGCGGACTTTCGTGATGGGGTGGAGAAGCCGTTTCGCCGGGCCGTCCGGCAATTGGCGGACCAGGGGGCCCAGGCCCTTATTCTGGACTTGCGGGACAATCCCGGGGGGTCGCTGTTTTCGGCCATAGACGTGGCTGGAGCCCTTTTGGAGGGGGGCCGGGTGGCCCGGACGCGGGGCCGGGCTCTGGGGGCCACGTGGACGTATGACGTGCCGTGGCTGGCGCGTCCGGCGTGGCGGGGTCCGCTGGCGGTTCTGGTGAACGGGCGGACGGCGAGCGCGGCAGAGATCGTCGCGTCGGCGCTGGCGAGGCACGAGCGTGCGACGGTCGTGGGGACGACGACGTTCGGCAAAGGGGCCGTGCAAATCTACTTGCCGATCGAGTGGGGCGCGAGCGCCGTGTCGGTCACAATCGCGCGGGTGCACGACGCCGAGGGCGAGTGCCTCGACGGTCGAGGCGTCGTTCCGGATGTGGAGGTGGCAGAGGCGGAGCCGCCGCCGGAGAAACCGGCGGACGATCCGGTCGTGCGTGCGGCGTTGGAGTCGGTGTCGGCGCCGGCGCGGGAGCCTTGACGACGCGCGTCGCCCGGTCCGCCGGCGCGCGTCGAGGTGAATTTTCTTAAGAAGGAGCGCGCGGCGGGCCGATAACGCGCTATGAGAGCGGAGACGAGGTCGTGCCGGACGCGACGCAAAAAAAAACGCAGCAATTCCGAAAAAGTTGTTGACACGGGTTACGGCGCGGTCTAGCATCAAGTCATAGGCGTTGTCGTTGAAGTGTAACGGGTCTTTCTGAAAGGAGGACTGGTGATGGCGAAGAAGAAGAAAGCGAAGAAGAAAAAAGCCAAGAGGAAAGTGAAGAAGGCGAAGAAGACGAAGAAGGGAAAGAAGAAAAAGTAGGATGACTTCAGCCGGTCACCGTTGAAGTCACAGCGTTGAGAAACTTCTTGGGGAGATCCGACGTGACTGCCGGATCTCCCCGGCTTTTTGTCGCGGCGCCGGTCGCTCGCAAGTTTTCAAGCGGCCTCGGTGAGGGGATTGACACCCGTCGCCTCTCCTCTTATACTTCGTCCCATTAAGAGCCCGGGCCTGCCGGGCCGCACGTCCTTCCGGGGGCCGCAGAAATCCTTGGCGGGGCGGTCCCAGGAGGCTGCAGAAGGGTTTTGGACCAAGGGGCGAGCGTTGATGGACAAGGCATACGAGGCGGTTCTCAAGGAGAAACTGGACGCGGCGAACCTGGGTCGGCTGGAGGTGCTGCGGAACGAAGCCCTTCTGACCTTCGTCGCCGATGCCGTCGCGCTCTGCGGGCCGGACACGGTCCTCGTCTGCGACGACTCGGAGGAAATGCTCGACCTGACGCGCCGCAAGGCCGTCGAGACCGGCGAGGAGATTCCTCTGGCCATCTCCGGCCACACGGTGCACTTCGACGGGATGCAGGATCAGGGCCGCGACCGCGAGGTCACCAAGTATCTTGTGCCCGAGGGCGAATCGTTTCCGAAGGCGTTGAACCAGGTTGAGCGGGAAGCGGGGCTGGCGGAAATCCGCGGCCTCTTGAAGGGGGCGATGCGCGGGCGGACGATGATCGTCCGGTTCCTCGCGCTTGGGCCTCTCGGTTCGGTCTTCAGCATCCCCTGCGTCGAGTGCACGGACTCGTTCTACGTCTCGCACAGCATGAACCTCCTGTACCGGCTGGGTTACGAGGAGTTCAAGCGCCTGAGCGGCGGGGATTTCTTCAAGACGATTCATTCCTGTGGCCGCATGGACGAGCGGAGGATCAGTGCCGACGCCGACAAGAAGCGCATCTACATCGACCACGGCACGGACACGGTGTACAGCGTCAACACGCAGTACGGCGGGAACACGATCGGGCTGAAGAAACTGGCGCTTCGGCTGACGATCCGCAAGGCCGACCGTGAGGGATGGTTGGCGGAACACATGTT
>Ga0307380_10002594_pt1 | contig 25493 bp, 11 predicted proteins | sample UN3MG_FD_202239 | JGI IMG/M metagenome (GOLD analysis project Ga0307380, IMG submission 202239) | Soil microbial communities from Risofladan, Vaasa, Finland - UN-3 | ecosystem: Environmental > Terrestrial > Soil > Coastal area > Acid sulfate soil | place: Finland: Risofladan, Vaasa | collected... | reverse complement strand
ATGTCCCCAACGAATACGCCCGTTCAGTGGTGTGCGGCTCCACGACGCGGTTCTTCGACGGCAAGCTCCTGCGGGGCCCGAGCGGCGCCTCAACGCACGTCGACACGATCGAGTTCGCCGCACCGATGAAGCTGCACGTGGAGAGCATCGACGGCTTCGAGGAGGGCGACTCGCTTTACTACTACGACGTCCAGAAAGGCGACAGTGTGGTTGTCCCCACCGCGTGGGAAGGTCGGCCCGAATAGCAAAACCACGCTCCATCGGCCGGCGGAGACTTGCCACGTGGTAAGTGTCCCCGATAATGGGTGGGCAACAAGCGTCGCCGGGCGCGAGCTCCGGGGTCCGCGCCCCAAGGCTCGCACCTCCGGCTCGCCGGCTTTCGCGCACATACTTCAAGGGAGCCGGTTCTGGCCAGGAACAAGGAGTCGGATCATGGTAAGACGAATACCAGTTGCTGCCCGTTTGAGCCGAGCGGTCCTGGTCGCTCTGATCTTGTCGCTTTCCCTGGTGGGCCTTCTCGAAGCTACGGCGACCGCGGCCGAGTCGCCTGAAAGGGCGACGGCCCGCGAAATCCTCGACGCCGCGGGCGCCCGCGGCGGGCTGGTGGTCCACGTCGGCTGCGGCGACGGGAAGCTGACCGCCGCGCTTCGTGCGGGCGACAGCTACCTGGTCCACGGCTTGGACGCCGACGCGGGCAACGTCGAGAAGGCCCGCGAGACGATCCGCGCCATGGGCCTTTGCGGCAAGGTGTCCGCCGAGCATTGGACGGGGGAGCGGCTGCCGTACGCGGACAACCTGGTCAACCTGCTCGTCTTGTCGAGCCGCCCGGGCGAAGGAATGCGGGGAGAGGTCATGCGGGTGCTTGCTCCGGGCGGCGTGGTTTGTGTCAGGGCCGGCGGCGAGTGGAAAGCGACCGTCAAGCCCCGCCCCACAGAGATCGACGAGTGGACCCACTTCCTTCACGGCCCGGACAACAACGCCGTGGCCCGGGACTCGGTGGTCGGACCGCCGCGCCACCTCCAGTGGGTCGGCGGGCCGAAATGGGCGCGAAGCCACGACCATCTGGCCACGCTGAGCGCGGTCGTCTCCAGCGGCGGGCGGGTCTTCGCGATCGTCGACGAAGGCCCGACGGCGTTCATTGTCCTGCCGGCCAAGTGGTGGCTGGTCGCCCGCGATGCGTTCAGCGGCGTGCTCCTCTGGAAACGGCCCATCGAGTCCTGGGAGTGGCACCTGCGGGGCTTCCGCAGCGGCCCGCCTGAAGTTTCACGAACGCTGGTGGCCATCGGCGACCGCGTTTACGTGACGCTAGGCTATGGCGAGCCGGTGACCGCGCTGGACGCCGCGACGGGCGAGACCGTCAAGACGTACGAGGGGACCGGCGGCACGACGGAGATCCTCTGCGCGGGCGGGGTCCTCTACCTGGTCGCCGGCGAGCGGCGCGCCGAGCAAGCGGGGGCCGTCATCGAGACCTGGCGACGCGGCGTCACCCCCTCCGCTCACGAGAAGCGAATCCTCGCGATCCAAGCCGACACGGGCGAGCTGGTGTGGAAGAAGGCCGACGCGGCCACCGCCGAGCTGATGCCCACTACGCTGGCCGTCCACGGCGGCAAGGTGTTTTTCGAGAACGCCGAGCACGTCGTCTCCTTGGATGCGAAGAGCGGCGACGAGGTCTGGCGGGCCGAGCGTCCGATCAGCCGCAGCCGGCTGGGATGGTCCACTCCCACGCTGGTGGTCTACCAGGACGTGGTGCTCTCGGCGGATCGCGACGTGGCTTCTTCCGCCCGAGAGGATGGCTCCCAGCCGGAAGGCGTGGAGTGGATCCCGAGCAGCGCGGGCGGACTCGCCCCGGTGGGAGAGCTGATCGCGTTTTCGGCCGCCGACGGCCGGCGGCTTTGGAGTTGCCCCTGCAAGGAATGCTACAACGGCCCGGTCGACGTGCTGGTGGCGGGCGGCCTGGTTTGGACGGGTAACCTCGTCCGTGCCACGGAGCCGGGGATCACCACCGGGCGCGATCCGGCCACGGGTGAGGTCAAGATGGAGCGGCCGCCCGACAAGGAGTTCTTCACCGTCGGAATGGGGCACCACCGGTGCTACCGCAACAAGGCGACCGAGCGGTATCTCGTTCTGGGCCGGGCCGGCGTGGAGTTCATCGACGTGGCGACCGGCAAGGCGACCACCGACCACTGGACTCGCGGCACGTGCCAGTACGGCGTGATGCCGTGCAACGGACTGCTCTACGCCCCGTCGCATTCCTGTGCCTGCTACATCGAGTCGAAGCTGAACGGCTTCAACGCCTTGGCGCCGCAGAGAAGCGAGGGACGAGAGGCGAGCGACGAGAATACCGAGACCGCGCGACTCGAGCGCGGTCCTGCGTTCGATGCGAGCATTCATCCTTCATCCTTCATCACTCATCCTTCCGAAGATTGGCCCACCTACCGCCACGACGCCGCGCGGAGCGGCCGGACCGACGCCGCCGTGCCGACCACGCTCCAGCGCTCCTGGCAGGCCGAGCTGGGCGGCAAGCTGACGAGCCCGGTCATCGCCGACGGAAAGGTCTTCGTGGCCCAGGTCGACGCCCACACCGTCCACGCCCTGGACGCCGAGAGCGGCAAGCCGGCCTGGAGCTTCACGGCGGGCGGGCGAGTCGACGGTCCGCCGACGATCTATCGGGGGCTTGCGCTGTTCGGGTGTGCCGACGGATGGGTTTACTGCCTCCGCGCGTCGGACGGCGAGCTGGCGTGGCGATTCCGGGCGGCCCCGGAAGATCGACGCGTCGTCGCCTACAACCAATTGGAATCGGCCTGGCCCGTGCACGGAAGCGTGTTGGTCGAAGACGGCTCGGCCTACTTCGTCGCCGGCCGGTCGATCTTCCTGGACGGGGGGATGTATCTCTACCGGCTGGACGCCGTGACGGGCGAGAAGCTGGCCGAGTTGCGCATGGACGACCGCGATCCCGAGACCGGGCTGGAGCCGCAACAGAGCATCCGCGGCACGCACATGAAGGGGGCGCTCCCCGACGTGCTCTCCAGCGATGGCACCTCGATCTACATGCGGCACAAGCGGTTCGACCGCAACCTCGCCGAGCAGGAAGAAGACGTGCCGCACCTGTACAGCTCGGTCGGCTTTGTGGACGATTCCTGGTGGCACCGCACCTATTGGCTGGTGGCCAGCAGCATGCGGTCGGGCTACGGTGGGTGGCCTGTTGTCGGCCGATCGGCCCCGTCCGGGCGGATCCTGGCGCTCGACGAGTCGTGGGTCTACGGCTTCGGGCGCGACCACTACGTCAATCATGGGAGCCACGTCGGCGTGGACGGGACGGCCATCTTCCATTTCCGGCCCGATCGCGATCCCGACGCCCGTTGGATATCGTATCGGCTGTTCGCCGTGGATCGGCAGGACGCCCGCAAGAGCAAGCCGGAGCCCGAGCCGGCGGCGGCCAAGCGGGCGCAGTCCAAGCCGGCGGCCAAGCCGGCAGCAAGGGCCGCGGCGAAGTCCAAAGCAGAGCCCGCAGCAAAGCCCGCAACCAAGCCCGCGGCTAAGCAGCGACGCCGAGAGCCCGCCGCGCCGCCCAAGAAGTACCGGTGGACGAAAGAGGTGCCGCTTCTAGTGCGGGCGATGCTGTTGGCGGAGAACACCTTGTTCGTGGCCGGTCCGCCCGACGACGGCAAGCTGGCTGATCTCCCCGCCGCGTGGGAGGGCAAGGAGGGCGGGCTGCTCTGCGCGGTCTCCACGGCCGACGGGCAGCCGCTCGCCGAGTACGAACTCGACGTCCCGCCGGTCTTTGACGGGCTGGCCGCGGCCGGTGGTCGGCTCTATCTTGCCACACAGGACGGCAAGGTCGTATGCTTTGCCGGCCCGTAGTGTACACAGCCCGTTCTTCGAATCGCACTTGGAGGAGATACCTATGGAACGTGCTTTTCGTGCGCTGTTCGCCGTCGTCGCCGGTTCGGTGGTTGCGCCCTGCCTGACGATCACCATCGCCAACGCCGCCGCCGAGCGCCCGCCCAACGTCGTGTTCTTCATGGTCGACGACATGGGCTGGATGGACTCGACCGTCTACGGCAGCCAGTACTACGAGACGCCGAACATGGAGCGGCTCGCCGAACGGGGCATGGTGTTCACCGACGCCTACGCGGCCAACCCACTCTGCTCGCCGACGCGGGCGAGCATCATGACGGGCAAGTACCCCGCCCGGCTCCGGCTGACCACGCCCTCCGGCCACCTGCCGCCGCTTCCCGACGAGCCGCTCATCCCCGCCGAAGGGCCGCCCAACCAGAAGATGCTCATCCCGCGGAGCAAGCGGTTCCTGCCCGCCGAGGAGCACACGATCGCCGAGGCCCTGCGCGACGCCGGCTACGCGACGGCCCACGTGGGCAAGTGGCACCTCGGCGTCAATCCGGAGCACTGGCCCGAAGCGCAGGGCTTCGAGGTCTCCTTCCACGGCGCCCCCGACCCCGGCCCGCGAAGCTACTTCTCGCCCTACCAGTTTCGGGCCGGCACGGTCACCGACGGCCCCGAGGGCGAATACATCACCGATCGCGTGACCGACGAGGCGATCCGCTTCATCCAGTCGAACCGCGACCGCCCCTTCTTCCTCAACCTCTGGCAGTACGGCGTGCACGGTCCCTGGGGGCACAAAGAGGAGACCACGCGAAAGTACGCCGAAAAGAAGGACCCGCGCGGCGAACAGGCCAACCCGATCATGGCCTCGATGCTCCAAAGCGTCGACGAAAGCCTGGGCCGCCTGATGGACAAGCTCGACGAGCTGGGGCTCACCGAGAAGACGGTCTTCATCTTCTTCTCCGACAACGGCGGCAACATCCACAGCAACACGCCCGACGACAACAAGCCCGCCCCCGAAGGCTCGCGCCGCTGGACCCTGCTCCAGGACTGGCGCCGCTGGGCCGGCGATCGGCCCCCGACGAACAACGCGCCGCTGCGGGGCGGCAAGGCGATGATCTACGAAGGCGGCTCCCGCGAGCCCATGCTCGTCGCCTGGCCCGGCGTCGTCGAGCCCGGCAGCCGGTGCTCCGAGGTCGTCTCCAGCGTCGACTTCTATCCCACGCTCCTGGAGATCGCCGACCTTTCGCCCAAGCCCGGGCAGATCCTCGACGGCGAGAGCATCGTCCCGCTGTTGAAGCAGACCGGGAAACCGAAGCGCGAGGCGATCTTCTGCCACTTCCCGCACGGCTTGGGACGCATCAACGCGCCGTCCACCTACGTGCGCAAGGGCCCCTGGAAGCTGATCCGCTTCTATGAGCCGAACGAGCACTTCCCCAACGAGTACGAGCTGTACAACCTCGACGAGGACCTCAGCGAGACGAACAATCTGGCCGAGCGGATGCCGGAGAAGGTCCGCGAGCTGGACCGGCTCATCGACCGGTTCCTCGAGGAGACCGACGCCCTGGTGCCCGTGCCCAATCCCAAGTACGACCCGCAGGCGGCCGCCTTGGGCCGCTGGGTGGTCCGCGGCAGCCAGTTCGCCGTCCGCGACGGCGCCTTGCACCTGGAGCCCACGGGCAAGTCTCCCTTCGTGGCCACGGCCAGTGTGAAGGTCCCCGGGCCGGTCGTCGCCAGTATGAGAGTCAAGGCTTCGGGCGGTGGCAAGGGGAGAGTCCAGTGGCGGACCGCCGCGCAGGAGCAATTCCCCGCCGAGGGGCAGGTCATCTCGTTCGACGTGCCCATGGGCGGCCAGTGGCAGGAGGTCCGCGTCGAGGTGCCCGTCGAAGGGGCCTTGGTCCACGTCCGCTTGTATCCCCCGCCGGCCGACCAAATCGAGATCGACTGGATTCGCCTGTCCGGGGCGGGCGACGTGGTCGAGCAGTGGGATTTCGAGCCGCCCGAGTGACAAGCGCCGTGCGCGTGATTGTATTCGTCACGCTCCGCGTGACGACGCCCATCACGCGGAGCGTGATGAGTACTCTGGTTGCCGCCAGTGGCCGCGTTAGGAGTCGATCACCATGTTATTCCGAGTGACCCAAAGGATGGCCGCCGTGTGCGTCGCGGTCGCCACGTTTTGCCTCGCGCCGGCGCACTTTGCACGGGCCGTGGCCCCAACGCCGGATGAGTTGGCCCTTGCCCGACGTTTCGTGGCCGCCAAGTTCGGCGCCCCGGATGCCTCGGCGCCGCGCCAGCCGGGACTGATCGTCCACGTGAACAACAACGCGATCGAGAGGAACGCCCGCAACAAGAAGCCGCTGAGAATCGCGGACACCGAATACACGCGCGGGCTCTACTGCCACGCGGTGAGCAAGGTGGTGGTCCGCCTGCCGGGACCGGGCAAGAAGTTCTCGGCGATCGCCGGTCTGGACAACAACGAGCAAACCCGCGCCGGCAAAGGGAGCGTGATCTTCTCGGTCAACGTCGCCGATCGCGAGGCCTTCCGCTCCGACGTGATGTGCAAGGAGACGGCCGGCGTGCCGATCGAAATCGATCTGGGCGGCGCGAGCGAGCTCGCGCTCGAAGTGGGCGACGCGGGCGACGGCATCGGCTGGGACCAGGCCGATTGGGCCGAGGCCCGGACCGAGCTGGCTGACGGCAGCACCGTCTGGCTCGGCGACCTGCCGATCCTGGCCGCTTGCGACGCCCTGTTCACGCCCGATCCGCCGTTCTCGTTCACCTACGCCGGCAAGTCGTCGGCGGAGCTGCTCGGAAATTGGCAAGGCAAGCGTGAAGCCCACAAGCTCGACGACCGTCGCACGCAACACACCGTCCTCTACACGGACCCCGAGACGGGGCTACAACTCCGCTGCGAGGCCGTCGAGTACCGCGATTTTCCCACGGTCGAGTGGACGCTCTACTTCAAGAACACGGGCACGGCCGACACGCCGATCCTCCAGAGCATCCGGGCCCTGGACGTCGGCTGGCAGCGGCACGACCGGACCGACTTGCTCTTGCACCACAACGTCGGCTCGCCGGCCGACGGCACCGACTACTCGCCGCTGGAAACGGTGCTCGACGCCGGATCGACCACGCGGATCTCGGCCGCCGGGGGGCGACCGACCAACAGCGACCTCTCCTACTTCAATCTCCAGCGGGGCGACTCGGGGCTGATCGTGGTCGTCGGCTGGCCCGGCCAGTGGGCCGCCGAGTTCGTGCGCAATCTCGATTGCGGGCTGCGGATTCGGGCCGGGCAGGAGCTTACGCACTTCAAGCTGCACCCGGGCGAAGAGGTCCGCACGCCCCTGGTCGTGCTCCAGTTCTGGCAAGGCGGCGACTGGATCCGGGCCCAGAACGTCTGGCGACGCTGGATGATGGCCCACGGCATGCCCAAGCCGGGCGGCAAGCTGCCCCCGCCGCAGTTCGTCGCCTCCAGTTCCCGGGCCTACGAGGAAATGATCGGGGCCAACGAAGCCAACCAGATCATGCACATCGATCGCTACCTCGAAGAGGGCCTCCGGCTCGACTACTGGTGGATGGACGCCGGCTGGTATATCCAGGAGAAGGGCTGGCCGCAGGTCGGCACCTGGGAGGTCGATCCCAAGCGGTTCCCGCGCGGCTTCAAGCCGATCAGCGACCACGCCCACCAGAAGGGAATCAAGATCCTCGTCTGGTTCGAGCCGGAGCGGGTCGCCGCAGGCACCTGGCTGGCCGAGAACCACCCGGAGTGGATTCACGGCGGCAACCGTGGCGGGCTTCTCGACCTGGGGAACCCCGAGGCACGCCAGTGGCTCACCGATCACGTCGACAAGCTCTTGACCGAGCAGGGCATCGACCTCTATCGGCAGGACTTCAACATCGATCCCTTGGGGCACTGGCGGGCCGCCGACGCGGAAGACCGCCAGGGCATCACCGAAATCCGCCACGTGACCGGCTTCCTGGCCTACTGGGACGAGCTGCGACGCCGCCACCCGAACCTGCTGATCGATTCCTGCGCCTCCGGCGGGCGCCGCAACGACCTGGAGACGATGCGCCGCTCCGTGCCGCTCTGGAGGAGCGACTACGCGTTCGAGCCGGTCGGGCATCAAGGCATGACGTACGGCATCTCGCTCTGGCTCCCCTATCACGGCACGGGCACGGTCGCCTGCGCCAACGCCGGCTACTACGGCGGCGGCCTGACGCCGGTCGAGCCCTACGCCTTCTGGAGCAACGCGGCCCCCAGCCTCGGCTCGGGGATCGATATCCGCGTCAAGGAGATCGACTACGCGGCGCTCCGCCGGCTCGTAGCGCACTGGCGCGAGATCAGCCCCTGCTACTACGGCGACTTCTACCCGCTCACCCGCTTCAGCCGGGAGAACGACGCCTGGATCGCCTGGCAGTTCGATCTCCCGGAACAGGGCAAGGGCGTGGTGCAGGTGTTCCGCCGTGCGGAGAGCATTCACACCGATGCCCAACTGAAGCTGCGGGGGCTGGATCCGGAGGCACGGTTCGTGCTGAGGGAGCTCGATGATCGCGAGAACGGGGAGAAGATGGAGATACCCGGCCGAGAGCTTGTCGAGCAGGGACTTCCCGTCTCGATCGAAGCCCGGCCCGGCGTTGCCGTGATCGCGTACGAGCGGGCTCAGTGACGATCTCCATCGGCCCCGGGCTTATCGGCAAGCGTCTTCCGCTCGCCGGTGAGCATGCTTCGGCAGATGGCCAGCGAGGCGGCGGCCCACGGGGTGGCCACCAGGGGGTCGTCCTCGCGGGCGTCGGTGTAGGGGTTGGTCCATGAGCCGTCGGGCTGCTGCCGGGCGAGGAGCGTGTCGGCAAGGGCCCGGGGCCAGTCGACCCGGCCTTCGGCCGTGTCGATCTCGCGGACGTGCAGGGCGAGAAAGGCATGGGCGACCGCCCACGTCCAGTAGTAGTAGGTGGCGTCCTGGAGCACGAGCCGATCGGGCTCGAACCGGCCCGGGTTGTGCTCGGCCGAGAAGCTCTGCTCCAGCCAGCGTCGGGCGCCGGCGACGCGGGGATGATCCGGTTCGAGCCCGCAACGCAATAGCGCCCGCAGGCCGTCGGCGGTCATCGTCCCGTAGGAGTGGAACCGCTCTTGGCCGCAGCGGTCCACGCCCGCGATGCCCGCCTTGTTCTGCACCGGATCGCCGGGGGCGAAGAAGAACCCGCCGTCGTCGAAGCGCGGGTCGCGTCGGGTCGGATCGTCGGGGAAGTTCTGGCAACGCCGGACGAACACCAGGCTCTGCTCGTACCCCGGGTCATCGGTCGGGACCCTCGCGGAGCGGAGCGCCGCCAGGCCGAAGATCGTGGCCGTGAGGTTCGACTCGAAGAACCGCTCGCGGGGCTCGCCCGGACCGGGCTTGTGCGGAATACCAAGTGAAAACCCCCATCCCCCGTACTCGGGATCGGAACGGCTCCAGCCCAGGGCCTCGTTGAGCTGCCGCGACCGGAGATAGGCGAGCCACGCCTGTTGGGCCTGGAGGTTCCGCGGGCAGCGATCCTGGAGCACGACGACGCGGCTTGCCGACGCCGCGGTGTAAACGGGGAACAGGAGCTCCCGCGGTCCGACCGTAAGACGCCCGGCGTCGTCCGCGAATCCGGCCAGGTAGTCGACGCCCCGACGATAGGCCGCCGCTGCCTCCGGTCCGGCCTGCGGCAGCCAAGACAGGCAGCTCATCACGTAGGGCGTGAGCGTCGGCCCGTCGCGAAACGCGCCGTAGACTTGCGACCGCCAGGCGCCGTCGGGCGATTGCCGTTCGAGCAGAAAGCCCCCGGCTTTGGCCAGGGAGACGTCGATTCGATCGACGAGATCCGCCTCGGAGCCAAGGGCACAAGTGGTCGCCGCGGCAAGCGCGAAGCCTACCGCAACGACCGCGAACCGACGTGTGACGACGCGTATCACAATCTCACGCTCCCTCCCGAAGCATGCTGAACAGGTGATCGTCCGAGAAATCGGGTGCTACCGCTTGCCGATCTTGGCGGCGATGGGGACCGGCGTGCGGTCGACCATCAGCACCAGGAGGGCTGCCGAGGTGCAGAAGGTGCGCCCGGTGACGCAGTGGTGGCCGGTCCAGCTCCCGTCCTGGTTCTGGATGCGGTTGAGGTTCTCGGTGATCGACTTGTCCCACGACTTCCACTCGTCGCCCCCTTTGACCACCAGCGCTTCGCCGATGTTCATGTAGCTCAAGAACTCCTCGCCGCCGTTGGAGCCGAATCCGGCGATGAACTGCTTGTCGTCGAGCCGGCGAATCACCGCCCGGGCCGCTTCGTCGAGGTCTCGCTTGGCGGCATCGAACCGGGCGAGCTTTTGTTGGGCCTCCTCTTTCTCTTCCTGCGAGGCGCCGTTTTTGATGATCTCGCGGACCTGAGTTTCCTGGGCCGCGTTGGTGTTGACCGAGTCGGCCATGGCGCCGTAGTTCGCGCCGGCCGTGTAGAGGTCTACGCCCGCGGAGCCCGCCGCCGAGAACTTGCCCGACTTCCGGTCGAACGCCCGGCGAGAGTAGCCCTCGGCCTTGGCGCGGACTTCCTCGTCGACCCGATTTCCTTTCTGCGCCGCGCGATTGATCGCCTTGACGGCCAGCCCTTGGGAGAGCGTGGCGGCCCAGCCCTGTTCGCTCCACGTGCCGTCGCCACGCTGGTGCTTCTGCATTTTTTCGAGCACGCTGGCCAGCGCCCGGCCGACGCGCTTCTCGCCCTTCTTGTTGGGCATCTCGCCCTGCACCTCGGTGAGCATGAGCGAGGCCATGAAGGTGTCGATGTACGGGCCGAGCTTGGTCTGGAGGCGCGTGCCCCGGGTGGCGGTGATGTACAGGGAGTCCTCGTCGAACTTTTCGATTTCCGAGCAGACGTGGTCGACCGCTCCCAGCAGGTTCTTGGCATACGGGCCTTTCGACGGCGTGCTGCCGGAGCGGATCAGGGCGAGCGCGGCGGCACAGGTGTCGGCCACGCTGGCCACGTCCTTCATTGCGGTCCCGCCGCCCATCTGGACCGACTCTTCCCCCTGTCCCCAGGCCCCGCCGGCAAGCTGATGCTCGGCCAGCCAGTCGAGTGCCCGGCGGACGTTTTGGCTCAGCGGCTTCGGCTCGACCGCCGGGGCCCACTCGGCCTCGGAGTCGGCGGCCTTCGTGTCGGCGCGATGGAGTTTCGCCGGCCTGGGTTTCTTCTCACGCGCACCGGCGGCTTCCTTCTCTGCCGCGTCGGGCATCACCGCGACGGCGGCCCCGAGCAACAGCACCCCCGCCCCCACGATCGTCGTCTTCCACATGGCATCTTCTCCTTTTGCGCAACGGAACGAAACGAACTTGCCGGGATGGCAAATGCACCCTCTACGTGCTATGGCAGACCCTCATTTCAGGACGCGAAGCGTCTCGGTTTCCGTTACGACGCAGAAGCGTGGTAACGAGGTTGATGATTGGCGTTGCGACGCGGAAGCGTCGTGACGAGGTGAAACCGTCGTAGCGAGGTCATCGTCTCGTAGCGAGGTCATCGTCTCGTGACGAGGTCAAAGTGTCGTGACGAGGTCAGAGTGTCGTGACGAGGTCAGAGTGTCGTGACGGGGTGAAAGCTCGGGACCAAGGGATGAAGGTTACTCCCGATCACGGAGAGACCATCTGCGCGCACCCCGAGCGCAGTCCAGCGGCGGCCGAATTCCTCCTACCTGCTGGGGCCCGTCGGGGAATGCGGGACTTGTTCTTCGGCCGATCTTTAGACGCTCCGGGGCGAGACGGAGTTCCTTGCCTCGTTCTCCAATTCGCGGCCCCGCGGCCGCACGCGGCACCGGGCGCCTTTGGCCTCACCTCAGTATACGGACGGGCGCCACCGTCGGGTGTAACGCGTTGGTAACGAGGCAAACGAGGCGCGGCGCGTCCGTGGAATCGAGCACGGCCGACACGCTGCGGGGCTCCGTGCTCGACCTGGAGGCCGGCTTGCGATGACGGCTACTCATCGCGACTGAATCGCCGAGTGATGTCCCCCGCTGCGGGTCTGGGCCGGAATGAGACGCCCGGGGTCGTTTCCGCGGCGATCATTCCGTGTTACACTGGTCAGGAGTGCCAAATGCTCTTTCGGGGGACGGGATGATGGGACTGACAAGAGTCACGACGAAGCTCACAAGCCTGACGCAGCCGGGCAAGTCCTATGAGGACGTCTTCCTTGTGGACACCGGCGCAAGGGATTCCGTGGCGCCCGCGGACGAGCTGGAGAAGCTGGGGATCCTCGAGGAAGGCAAAATGCCCTGCGAACCGGGCGACGGCTCGGTCAAGGAGTATCCGTTCGGGCTGGTGCGCATCGAATTCATGGGAGAGACGACCGCCGGGCGGGTCGTCTTCGGCGATCCGGGATGTGAACCCCTATTGGGAGTCACGCCCCTGGAATCGGTCGGCATCAGGGTAGATCCGGTGAACAAGACGCTCAAACGTCTGCCGGCGATTCCGCTCAAGTAGCGAGCCGGGCGCGGTAGTCGCCAAACCCTGTTTGCCCCGGCACAAGGTTGGGAGGGGAAATGCGGAAGTTGTTCTTCGGCTGATCGTTAGGCACAGACAAGGTGAATCGCCATGCAAAGACGCACACCGTTGACCGTGAAGTCAGCAGAGGAGTGTCTCAGCAGTTGGCTCGAGGAATGTGGGGACGCCTCGATCACGGGGCAAGCGGAGGTGCTGGCCGTGCGTAGGGACGTGGTGGCGCTCCTCTCGTTCGTACGCGACAACAAGGTGATAGGCACTCAAGGCACCGGAAACATGCCGTTGAAGGCAGTGCGGGAAGTAACCGCCCGTTTCGTCGATCCCCTTGAACTGGAAACGGTCATCGGAGACAAGACCTATCGGCTTCGTAGCGAGGAGGATTTGTGGCCGCTCTACCTCCTCCACGTGCTGGCTGAGGTAGGCGGCCTGATGAAGACGGGCCGGGCTCGGCGCTGGCGACTCACCGCGCAGGGAGAGCGATTCTTGCGTGCAGAGCCGATACTGCAAGTGCCCTTCCTCCTGGCCGTGTGGTGGCATCGGGTCAACTGGCTCATCGCCTATCCGCTTCAAGGCATGGGCCACGCGCTTCCCCACTTCTTTCCCGAGGCCACGCTGGCCAGCTTGCGGTCCATGCCGATTGGAGTTGACATCCCGTTCGACGAGTTCGCGGACGGGCTGATCGCCGCTACGGGACTGACATGGACGGCCGAGGATAGCCGTTTTGCAGCCTCGGCGCTGCGCGCCTCCATCGAGCGGATGGTGATCGGCATGTTGGCGCGCTTCGGCGCAGTGGAGTGCAAACGTCGAAAAGAGCCTTTGGGCAGGGGAACCATCTCGAGGCTGGTTTCGTTCAACATCACAGCCTGGGGTATGACTGTACTGAACGCCATCGCCATCCTACGCCGCTGATCCCGTAAACATGTTTCCAGACAAGGCCCGGCGCCGCCCGCCCCGCTACCCCGAGACGGCTGCTTCTTCGGGGGCATCGTCGGCGGGGACCAGCGCCGGGGCGACGGCTTCCGGCAGGATGGGCTCCGGGAACGCGCCGGCAGCGCGCCGGCCGAGCAAGGACGACAGAACGCGGCCGGTGCGGCCGAAGAGCCCGCGAATCCAGCCGGGCAGGTCGTCCATCACGCTGTAGACCACGGGAATCACCACGAGGGTCAGAAGCGTCGAGGTCACCAATCCGCCCACGATGGCCGTTCCCATCGGGGATCGCGTTTCGGCACCGGAGCCGAGGCCGATGGCCACGGGGGTCATCCCGGCGATCGTCGAGACGGCCGTCATCAGGATCGGTCGCAGCCGCACCGGGCCCGCCGCCAGGATCGCTTCCTGCTTCGACATCCCCCGGCTGCGGAGCAGGTTGGTGTAGTCGATCAGGAGGATGGCGTTCTTGGTGACCAGGCCCATCAGCATGATCATGCCGATCATGGAGAAGATGTTGAGCGTTCTTCCCGTGAGGGCAAGAAGCCCCAGCGCGCCGACGATCGACAAGGGCAGCGAGAGCATCACGGTGAACGGGTGGATGAGGCTCTCGAACTGGGCGGCCAGGACCATGTAGATCAGCACCACGGCCAGCATCAGGCTGAAATAGATGTTGGCAAACGACTCCTCCATCATCTCCACCTGGCCGGTGAATTCGGTGCTTACCGCCTCGGGCAGATTCACCTGCCGGGCGACTCCCTCGACGTCGGCCATGGCGGAGCCCAGTGCCTTCGACGCGTCGAGGTTCGCCAGCACGGTGATCTGCCGCGCGCGGCTCTGGCGGTCGATCTGGACCGGCCCGGTGCTTTCGCGGATCTCGACGAGGTTTCCCAGCTCCACGAGCTGGCCGCTGCGCGTGCGGACGGGCACTTCGAGGATGTCGGAGGCTCGATTGCGGTCGGTCTGGGCCAGGCGGACGCGGACGTCGTACACTTCGCCCCCCTCCTCGTACGTGGTCGCCTTGCGGCCGCCGATCAGCGCCTGGATCGCGCTACCCAAGTCCTTGACCGAGATGCCCAGGTCGGCCGCCTTGTCGCGATCGATGACCACGTCGACCTGGGGCTTGCCGGAGTCGTAGGTCGTGTTGACGTCGACCAGGCCGGGCACGTCCTTGAGACGCTTGGCGATCTCGTCGGACGCCTCGACGAGCTGGTCCAGATCGGGCCCTCGAAGGTTGTACTGGAGCGCGGCCGAGCGGAATCCGCCGCCGCCGACGCGGTTGACGCTATCCACGCTGATTTCCAGGTGCTTCAGGTCGTCCAGGAGATCCCGGGCAGAGAGCATGACTTCGGCTTGCGATCGCTTGCGGCGGCTCTTGTCGGCCATCTGCACGAGGATGCCGGCCACGTTCACCCGCTCCTCCGCGCCGGATCCGATCGTGCTCAGCGTTTCGGTGACCTCCGGGAGCGTGCGCAGCCGGCGCTCGATTTCCGCCACCACGGCGCCGGTGCCGTCGACGGAGGTGCCGATCGGCGTCTGCACGTTGACGCTGAACTGCCCTTCGTCCGCTTCCGGGTGGAACTCCTTGCCCACGAACGCGGAGATGAACAGGCTGCCCACGAAGATCGCCACCGCGCTGAGGATGACCACCCCGCGCATGTCGAGCCCCACGAACCGCCGTCGAGGCCCTACGCGAAACGGCACCAGCGGCAGCACGACGCGCTCGCTCACGGCCGCGCCCAGCACGCGGCGGTACAGCGACTCGATCCCCTGGAAGACCCGTTCCAGGAAGTTGAACGTGCGGCCGTGCTGCTTCGTCACCTTCAGCACCCGCGAGCAAAGCATCGGCGAGAGCGTGACGGCGATGAACGTGGAGACGGCCACGGCGAACGTCACCGTCAATCCGAACTCGTAGAAGAACCGGCCCACGATGCCCGTCATGAACGCCACCGGAATGAAGACGGCCACGATCGCCAGCGACGTGGCGATCACCGCGAAGCCGATTTCGGCGATGCCCTCCCGGGCGGCCTCCATCCGGGGCTTTCCCTCCTCCATGTGGCGGTAGGAGTTTTCGAGGACCACGATCGAGTCGTCGATGATCATGCCCACCGAGATGGTCAGGGCGAGCATGGTCATCACGTTCACCGTGAAGCCCATGGCCATCATGAAGGCGTAGGTGGTGATGATCGTGGTGGGGATCGTGATCGCGGCGACGAACGAGCCGCGCCAGCTCCGCAAGAAGAGCAGGATCACCAGCACGGCCAGGGTGCCGCCGCGCAGTAGCTCGCCCTGCGCCTCGCGGATGCTCTGGTCGACAAACGTGGAAAGGTCCTGGGCGATGACGAGATCGTAGCCCTCGGGAAGCTCGGCTCGCAATTGGCCGAGCTTGGCCTTGACGGCGTTGGCCACCTCGAGCACGTTCTCGCCCGACTGGCGGCGAAGATCGAGCGAGACGGCCGGGCGCCCGTCGAGCCGGGCGACGCTGCGGCAATCTTCCATGCCGTCTTCGACCCAGGCGATGTCGCGAACCCGGACCGGCGCGCTGCCGCGTTGCACGACGATCAGGTCGCCGAACTCCTCGACCGTTTCGACCTTGCCCGTCGTCTTGACGATGATCTCCCGCGTCCCCGTCTCCACACGCCCGCCGGGCGGCTCCGTGTTCTCGTCTCGGAGGACGTCGAGCAGGTCCTGCACGGAGACGTCGTGGGCGCGGAGTTGATCGGCCCGGAGCCAGATCCGCACTTCCCGCTCGCGCTTGCCCACCAGGCGGATGCTTCCCACGCCGGAGATCCCTTCCAGACGCGGCTTGATCGTCTTGTCGGCGTACTCGGTCAGCTCGCGGATGGGCGCGTTGCCGGCCAGGGCGATCGACAGGATCGGCGCGGAGTCGATGTCGAACTTCTCCACGATGGGCGGCTCGATCTCCAGCGGCAGCTCGCCCCGGATCCCGGCCACCTTGTCGCGGACGTCCTGGCTGACGACGTCGACGTCCTCCTCCAGCTCGAACTCGATGAAGATCTGGGCGAGACCCTCGATGCTCTCCGAACGCAGGGTCTTGATTCCCGAGATCGTGTTGACGGCCTCCTCGATCACGTCGGTCACTTCCGACTCGACCGTCTCGGGGTCGGCCCCCTCGTAAATGACCGTGACCGTGACGATGGGGATGTCGACGTCCGGATAGAGATCGACGCCGATCTGGTTGTAGGACACTATGCCGAACACGACCATCGCCAGGATGACCATCGAGGCGAAAATGGGGCGACGGATGGAAACCTCGGCGATCTTCACGGCTGCGCTCCCGCTCGGTCGACCGCCAAGGAAAGGGCGGGCTCAACGCGGCTCGACCCTTCTTCGCGACGGGACAACGCATTTGGGCTCGGCCCGGCGGACGAGACCCGGCTCGGTCTCAGCCGAACGGGAAGCCCGTCGGCCAATAGCGACGTGCCGCCCTCCACGACCTGCTCTCCCTCCGTGAGCCCGTCGGTCACCTCGTAGTGCGTGCGGCTGCTGATCCCCAGCGTGACCGGCCGCTTCTGGACGTGGTCGCCCCGGAAGACGAACACGGCCGGCTGGCCCCCGTCGAAGGTCATCGCGCCGGAGGGCACCACCAGGGCGTCGGGCGACGACTTCAGCGACAGCGTCACTCGCACGTACGACCCGGCCTTGAAGATCCGCTCACTGGAATCGCTCGGGGAAGCCGGCTTCGGGTTCTCCACGCCCACCCGAACGCGAAACGTGCGGGTCTCCGGATCGATCTTCTCGTTGACCAGGGCCACCAGGCCCGGCACCGGCTGGGAGATGCCCGGCGCTTGCACCCTGGCAAGGTCGTTCACCTTGATCGAGCGTTGATATTTCTCCGGCACCGGGATTTGGGCAAGAAGGTAGGTGGGGTCGATGATCTGCATGATGGGCGCCTGAATCGTCACGCGATCCCCCACGCCGGCGAGGCGATCGACGATCACCGCGTCGTACGGGCAGTAGATCGTGCACTTGTCGAGATCGTCTTGGCGCATGGCGACCTCGGCCTTGGCCAGCGCGACCTGGGCCTCGGCAACCTTGATCTCCTCGGGCGTGGGCCCCGCGTTGGCGAGTCGAAGGGCGGCATCGGCCCGCTTCTTGGCGGCCACTGCGGTGTCGTGAGCCGCCAAGGCGGCGTCGAACTCGCTCTTGGAGACCACTTGCGTTTCGCGGAGCTCCCGAGTACGCTCCAGGTCCAACTTCGCCCGTTTCAGCAGGGCATCGGCTTCCTCGGCCTGCGCTTCCAACTGCTCCACTTCCTCACGTCGCTTCCAGGCCAACAGATTATCGAGCTGCTTGGTGGCTACGTCGAGCTTGGCCTCGGCGGCGTCGAGCTCCAACTGGAACGGGCGCTTGTCGATCTCCGTCAGGATCGAGCCCTCTTTCACCTCGTGCCCGATGTCCAGAAAGATCGGCATCGAGAACTTCCGGCCGTCGAGCTCGGCCCCGATCTCCTTTTCATGCGTGGGGAGCCGCGCGATCACGCCGTCCACCTCGGGGACGATCGCAGCGAACCGCCACGGGTACAGAGTCCCCACCAACTCCAGCGACTCGGTGATCTGAGACCGACGCACCGGAACCACAGCGTCGATCTCCAACACCGGCAAGGCGTCGAGCGAGACGCCTTCGTCCGCCTCGCGGTCGGAGCAGCCCACGATGGGCGGCATCGCCAGGGCGATCATCCAGAGGAGACATTTGCCTCGCGTCATGTTCGCGTTCCTTGTCGGCTTGTCGGACGGTCGGCACGAAGCCCTTCCAGGAAGACGTCGAGTGCGTGCTGGGTCACGTCGGCCACGGCGTCGTCGAAAAGCACGTAACAGGCCTGGACCACGGAACCGTATAGCAGGCCCCCTAGGCCGATAATTGTCCGGCGGACGTCGACCGGACGGATCTCGCCGGCGGCGATCCCCTCTTCGATGATCCGGGAAAAGCGGTCGATCAGCTTCTCGTGATACTCGACGTGCGACTCGGGCGCAGAGCCGCGGAATTCGGCCCGCTCCTGGACGAAGATCTCCAGGTACTCGGGATTGGCCCGAAAGAATTCCGCGTAGGCCCGCCCAACCACCCGAAGCTGCGCCAACGCGCCGTCGGTCCCCTTCATCGCCTCGAGCAAGTACTCTTCGAGCCGGCTCGCCACGGCGAACGTGGTTGCCCAGAACAGCTCTTCCTTGTTTCCGAAATACCGGTAGACGGTCCCTTTGCCCACGCCCGCCTTGTCGGCGATCACCTGGACGTCGGCGTTGCGGAATCCTTCCCGGGCGAAGGTCGCGATGGCCTGGGCAAGAATGGCGTCACGCTTCTGCTCGGATTCCGTTACGGCAGTCTCTGGAACCGACATGACCTCGACCCCCGAAAGGCTGGCCCGAGTTACTCGATCAACACATGGAGCCCAACGGCTTGCGTGGCACCCTAACGACCCCCCTAGCGGATTTGTCGATATAGCTCTTCATAGCTGTTTCTTGGTCGGGAAGCGGGCGAGGAACAGGCAAGGACGCGGGCTGCGGACGGACGCGTCCGTCCAAGATAGTCTATTCCCGATTCCACACAACGTCAACCGGCTAATTCGCAAGAAGAGGCAGAACGTGACCGCTTAGGATCGCGCAAGAAACAACTGTCGCGATATGGCCGTGGGGCACGTTTCCAACGTGCCTGGCACGATGGAATCGATCCTTAGGGGAATTCGAAATGACGCCGGCTGACGACGTGCTCGTTCGAGCAGGCGGAAGGCTTCACACCCGAGCGGGGTGGGGTCGGTGAGCTTGGTGACGCGAAGGGGAGATTCGACGTTGCCGAATTCGCAGGTGTGGCGGCATCGGGTGGCCAACTCGGCGAGCAGTTCGCGGAAGCTTTGCAGCTCATGGGCGTCTTCGGTGCGGCGAGCGGCCTTTTTGGCTCGCAGTTCGGGCGCGGGGTCGGCCGAGGCGACCGGGTCGCGCTTTTGGCGATGCTCGGCCAGGTGTTCGTCGGCGGACGCGTACTCGCCCGTTGCCATCTTGTCGCGGACAAGCTGGTCAAGCTCAGGGGGAAAAGCACAGCTCATGCGCGTTGAGCCGTTCTTGTGCGAACACCTTCCGTTGAACGGACAAGGAGACGCCAAATCAAGCGCACGGCGCATTGCCCGTCACGCCCATCACCGTTTAGTGTAACAGGGCTCGCGAGCCAGGCACAAGGCCGAGAGCCCTACCCCGGGTCCGTTCCTGAACAATCGCTAACGGCTCCGCCGCGACGACGAGGGCTTGTTGAGGATCTGCTCCAGCGCCCGTTGGACGCGCGAGGCGTTGGTCTTTTCGAGCGGGATGATCTTGACGCGGCGCGACGGGTTCTTGCCGGCCTCTTCGTCGAGCTTCTCGGCCAGGTCGATGATCTCGTCCAGAAGCGGCGAGGTGGCCATGACCACCAGCGAGTTGGTCCCTTCGTCGACGGCCACTTGGGGCGACGGAAGCACGGAAGTCGTGGTCCGCCCGTTGCGGCTGCGGCTCGTGGGGGGGCTGAGCTGCGATTTGAACACGCTCTGAATCACCTCGGCGATCTGCGCCGCGTCGACGTTCTTGATGGGGATCAACTGGGGCTTCTGGCCGGCCAGCGCGTCGGGCACCTCGTCGGAATCGAGGACCGTGAGCAGGCCTTCCACCGTCTCGCGATCGATCCGGCTCCCCTGAACGAGGATCGAGTTCATCCGCTCGTCCGGGACGATCACCACCGAGCCGGCCCCCCTGCGGAAGCCGAACGGGCTGGAGCGGAACAGATCTTCGAGCTTCTCGGCCACGGCCGCGGCGCTGGAGTGTTTCAGCTCGAAGACGCTGATGTTGCGGCCGATCGTGTTGGTCGACGGCAGCAAGGTCCGCAGGAGCTGCTCGAACTGGTCGAGGGCCTCCGGATCGTCGGACACGAGCGTGACGCTTCCCTCCCCCAGCACGATATACAGGGGCGGGGGCGACTCGGCCGGCTTCTCGGCGGCGTCTTCTCGCCCGGAAACCGGCTTCTCGGATTGGGTGTATTTGCTGGGGTTGGTGGACCCTGTCTGGTCGGCGGCCTTCGCTTGCGGCTGCTCTTGCGGCGATTCTTTCGGCGGCTGGCCGCTCTGATCGGCCGGCGTGGGACTGCCCAATTCGAACTGAGCAAAGATCCGCCATGGGTCGAGAAACGCCGACTCGCCCGAGGACGACTCGGCCGGCTTCTCGGCAGGCGGGGCCTCCTTGGGCGCGGGCTCGGCCGGCTTCTCGGCGGGCGGGGTCTCCTTGGGCGCGGGCTCTTGGGGTTTTTCAGCGGGTTGGCCCTTGGACATCTCCTCCAGGGCCTTCTTCACGGCCTCGTGGTCGGCGGGCTTGGCCACGACGACGAGTTGGTTCGGCTGATCGCCTGCGCTGAGCTTGGCGTCGGGGAACTTCGCCTTGAGGGCCTCGATGGCCTCGGAAGCCGTGCCCAAGGAGAGCGTGTAGGTCGCTTCGGTCGGTGCCGGTTCGGCGGGGGCTTCCTTCGGCGCCTCTGGTTTCGGCTTGGCCTCGGCCGGGGGAGCTTCCTTTGGAGCCGGCTCGGCCGGTTTGGCTTCCGCGGGCTTGGCTGTCGGCTCCGGTTTGGGCTCGGCGGGTGGCGTTTCCTTGGGGGCGGGCTCGGCCGGCATCGCTTCGGCCGGCATCGCTTCGGCGGGCTTCGCTGCCGGCTCGGGCTTGGGTTCCGCAGGGGCTTCTTTCGGGGCCTCTGGTTTTGGCTTGGCCTCAGCGGGCGGCGCTTCCTTCGGAGCGGGCTCGGCCGGTTTGGCTTCCGCGGGCTTGGCCTCCTCCGGCTTGGCTGCCGGCTCAGGCTTGGGTTCCGCAGGGGCTTGCTTCGGGGCCTTAGGTTCGGGCTTGGCTTCGGCCGGCATGGCTTCTGCGGGCTTGGCTGCCGGCTCGGGCTTGGGCTCGGCGGGGGCTGCTTTCGGGGCCTCGGGTTTCGGTTGGGGTTCGGCGGGGGGCGGGAGGGCGACGGACGGCGTGACGACGCGGATCTCGTTCTCTCGCAGCTTGGGCCAGATCCGCTGGATCTCGGCGATTGCCCCTTCGAGGTCGCCGCGGAAGGGGATCACCCGCATCGAGCGGGTGCTGCGGTCGCCGAGCAGTTGCAGCTTGGTCTCGCCCATCTTGATCAGCAGTTGGCGGATTCGCTGATGCTGCTCGGGGTTGGCGCGGACGAAGAGCTGTTGCGTGATCGGATCGATATCGACCTGCGGTGCGCTCAAGTAGCCCTCGTCGTCAAACTCGCTTCCGATCGCCATCTCCGCGGAGACGGGATCGACGTACTCCAAGTCGTAGATCTCCAGGCCGGGCTCTTCGCGGCGGAGCTGTTCGAGGGTTTCGCGGATCAGCGCGTGGTGATCGGGCCGGGCGATGGCCACCAGTTGATTGCTCCGCGAGTCGAGCGACAGATCGGCCGTGGCGCCGCGTTTTTCGAGCAGGGTCTCGAGGATCTCCATCGCCGAGTCGGTATCGACGTTTTTCATCGAGTAGAGCTCGAGCACGTTGGCCGCGTCGAGCAGGACTCCCTTGGCCACTTCCTCGATGAGCTGGTCGATCTTGTCGTGTTTGAGCGGCGAGGCGATGGCGATGATGGCATCGTTGGCCCGATCCACGTTGAGCTGGACCGTGGGATCCTGCCGGAACAACGCATACAGAGCGCTGTAGATATTGCCCACGTCGCCGGTCTCGACCCGATGAATACGGAGCACGGGCCGCTGGCCTTCGACGTCTTCGCGCTCCATCTCCTGGATCGTGGCCCGGATCTTGTCGTGGTCTTCCGGGAGCGCGCTGGCCACGATGCTCTGGGTGTTTTCGTCCAGGGCGAGCCGCGCCGAGGGCACCAGCGTTTGGAGCACGCTGAGGGCCACCGCGGGGTCGGCCAACTGGAAGCGGTAGACCTGGGAGGTCATCTCCTGGGTGCCTTCCAGGCCCTCGATGAACTCCTCGATCGTCTTGTTGATGGCCTCGTGGTGCTTGGCATCGGCCCAGACGACGAGGCTGTTTCGCTCGGAGTCGACGACGAACTGGGCGTAGTCTTTGAGTTTTGGCTGCAAGACCTGCACGAGGGACTCGGCGTCGCCGGCCTTGATGGGATAGACGGAGATGATGCGTTTCCCCTCCAGCCAGCTATCGGCCTCGAACTGCTCGACGGCGGCTTGGATCACCTCGTGGTCTTCGGGGCGCGCCCAGGCGATCAGCTTGCCGGGATCGTCCCCTACGCCCAGCTTGGCCTCGGGGACGGCGGCCTGGAGTAAGTCCATGGCGTTGGCCGCCCCGGTGGCCTCGACGTCGTAGAGGACCACGCGGGGGCGGGTTTCGGCCGGCTCCTCCTGGGACATCTTCTCCACGGCGTCGGCGATGATCTCGTGGTCGGCGGGTCGTGCCCAGGCGATGAGCTGGCGGGCGTCGGTGCCGACGGTGAGCTGGGCGTCGGGCACCGCTTCGCGGAGGAGCTCCAACGCCCGGGTGGCGTCGACGGTCTTCAGCGTGTAGACGACGACCCGCGGAGCGGTCTCCGGCGGCTCCTCCTTGGACATCGCCTCGACCGCCCTGCTGATGATCTCGTGATCGCGGGGCCGCGCCCAGGCGATGAGGCGCCGGGGATCCGTGCCGATGGAGAACTCGGCGTCGGGGACGGCGGAGCTCAAAAACCGGATGGCATCTTGCGCGTCGGTCGTTTCCAGGGTGTAGACGACGACCTTGCGGGCCAGCTCGTCAGGACCTTTCTCGACCATCTTGTCGACGATCTCTTGGATGATCTCGTGGTCGGCGGGCCGGGCCCAGGCGATCAACTGGTGCGGCTCGGCCCCGATGCTCAGCCGGGCCTGCGGCACGGCGGTGCGCAGGACTCGCATCGCCTCGGCCGCGTCGGCCGCCTCAAGCGAATAGACCATGGCTTTCGGCTCGGTCTCCGGCGACGGCTCCCGGTCCAACTCCTTGAGAATCTCTTGGATCTTCTCATGTTCGTCGGCCCGGGCCCAGGCGACCACCTGGTTTTCGTCGGCGCCCGGGCTGAGCGACGCGTCGGGCACGGCGGAACTGAGGGCCTGGATGGCGCTGGTGGCCGTGGCGTGCTTCAGGTCGTACGCGACCGCCTTGCGGGCCAGCTCGGGCGGCTCTTCGACGAGCTGCTTGACCAGCTCGGCGATCAGTTCGTGATCCTTGGGGCGGGCCCAGGCGACGATCTGCGTCGGCTCGGCGCCGGGGCTGAATCGGGCGTCCGGGACCGTCTGCTGCAAGAAACGGTTGGCGTAGATCGCACTGCGCGAACTGAGCCCTTCCAAGGAGTAGATCACGGCGGCGGCCGTGCCCTCCGGCCCCGCTTGATCGACCTGTTCCAGGATTCTCTGGACCTTTTCCTGATCGCTCTGCCGGGCCCAAACGACCAACTGGCTGGCGTCGGCTCCGGCGCTGATGGTCGCGCCCGGCACGGCCTGGCGCATAAGCGTCATTGCCTCGGTGGCCGTGATCTCCTCGAGATGGTAGACGACGGCCTTGCGGGCCAGCGCGGGCGGCTCCTCGATCAGTTGTTGGACCAGCTCGGCGATCAGCTCGTGATCCTTGGGGCGGGCCCAGGCGACGATCTGCGTCGGCTCGGCGCCGGGACTGAACCGGGCATCCGGGACCGTCTGCCGCAAGAAAAGGTTTGCGTAAATCGCGCTGCGCGAATCGAGCCCTTCCAGGGAGTAGATCCTCACCGTGGCGGCCGTCTCCGCCGGTCCTTCTCGATCGATCTTCTCCAGGATACGGACGATCTTCTCCTGATCCGACTGCCGTGCCCAGGCGACCAACTGGCTCGGCTCGGCGCCGGCGCTGAGGTCGGCCATCGGCACCGCCTGGCGCAAGAGCGTCATTGCCTCGGTGGCCGTGATCACTTGGAGATCGTAGACCACCGCCTGGCGGGCCAGCTCGGGCGGCTCCTCGTTAAGCTGTCGGATCAACTGTCCCAACAGCTCGTGGTCCTTGGGGGTGGCGAAGGCGATCAGGCGGCTTCCGTCGCTACTGAGCGTCAGCTCGGCATCCGGGACCGCTTGACGCAGGAAGGTGAGCGCGTAGTACGCCCGTTGCGTTGTCATGTCTTCCAGCGCATAGACCACGGGCCGGGCCACTTTGTCGGCCGGGCCTTCCACGTCGATTTGCTTGAGCGCCCGCTCGATGATCTCGTGGTCCTTCGGGCGGGCCCAGGCGATCAACTGGTTGGCCTCCGAGCCCTCGTTGAAGGAGGCGTCGGGCACGGCCTGCTGGAGGATCTGGATCGCGGTGCTGGCCTTGACGGACTCAAGCGTGTAGACCACCGCGTTGGAGGCCGCGTCGGCCGGCTCCTCGACGTCGATTTCCTTGAGGATCCGCTCGATCATCACGTGATCGGCCGGCCGGGCCAGCGCGGTCAGCTTCTGCGAGCCCTCGGCGCTGGTGAAGCTCGCGCTGGGCACCGCCTCTTCGAGCGTCTCGATGGCGCTATCGGGGCTGATCGACTTTAGCGCGTAGACGACCGCCCGGGTGGTCGTCTCCGGCGACGGCTCGACGTCGATCTGCTCGAGCGCGCTCGCGATGACCTCGTGCTCCGCCGGGCGAGCAAAAGCGATCAACTGCTGCGGGTCCTCCCCGGTGGCAAAGTCGGCCCCGCGTGCCACGTCCTCGAGGAATTGCGTCGCCTTCTCGGCGGTGATCCACTTCAGCGTGTAGACGATCGCTTTTCGGGCCAGCTCGGGCGGCTCGTGGAGCACCTGCTCGATCAGCTCCGCGATCCGCTCGTGATCTTTCGGCCGGGCCCAGGCGATCAGTTGGCTGGAGTCGGAGTTGAGCGTCAGGGTCGCCTCGGGAACCGCGTCGCGGATGAAGCCAAGCGCGAAGTACGCCCTTCGCGACTCCATGCCCGGCAGCGGATAGGCGACCACCTTGACGGCCGCGCCGGCCGGGCCTTCCACGTCGATTTGCTCCAGGGCCTTCCGGATTTTCTCATGGTCGGCCGTTCGGGCCCAGGCGATCAACTGGTTCGCCTCGGTCCCCTCGTTGAACAGCGCATCGGGGACGGCCGACTCGAGCACTCGGATGGTCGTGCTCGGGGCCATCCACTCCAGCGTGTAGACCACCGCGCTGGAGGCCGCGTCGGCCGGCTCCTCGACGTCGATCTCCTTGAGGATCCGCTCGATCATCACGTGATCGGCCGGCCGGGCCAGCGCGGTCAGCTTCTGCGAGCCCTCGTCGGTGGTGAAGCTCGCGCCGG
>Ga0307380_10002591_pt1 | contig 25516 bp, 21 predicted proteins | sample UN3MG_FD_202239 | JGI IMG/M metagenome (GOLD analysis project Ga0307380, IMG submission 202239) | Soil microbial communities from Risofladan, Vaasa, Finland - UN-3 | ecosystem: Environmental > Terrestrial > Soil > Coastal area > Acid sulfate soil | place: Finland: Risofladan, Vaasa | collected... | reverse complement strand
ATCGTATAGATTCATGTGAGGCAGCACTTGAGGCCCGATCTCCGGCAGGCCGTTATGCCGATCCCGATTCGCCGCCTTCGCAAGCTGAACCGTGGTCTTGATGAGTTCGGCCACTACTCGGCTGTCGAAGTCCGTCGTACTGGCGAAAGCCATTCGCTTGTCCACCAGCACCCTTAGGCCCATGCCCTTCGACGACGCCTGAGTAATGGTCTCGATCTCACCCATCCGAACGCTGACGCCGAACTCATCGCCGGTCTGGAGGTAAACCTCCGCCTCGTGAGCCCCTGCCCGAACAGCCGCATCCACTATGTCTCGCGCAAATTCAAGATAGTCCATCGTTCCTCACGAGGTTTTAAGTTCTAGGTTGTGAGCACCCCAAAACCTAAAACCCAAAACCCACAACCTATGTTTCCGTTCCCCCCACCGTCAACTCAGATATCTTCACCGTCGGCATGCCGACCGTGCTCGGGACGCTCTGCCCGGCTTTTCCGCAGGTCCCTATTCCCGGATCAAGAGCCAGGTCACGCCCGATCATCACGACCTTCGTCAGGACGTCCGGCCCGTTCCCGATCAGAGTCGCCCCACGAATCGGCGTGCTCAACTTCCCTTTCTCGATCAGATAGCCCTCGGTGAGCGAGAATACGAAATTGCCGTTGGTGATGTCCACCTGCCCGCCGCTGAAGCTCGCCGCATAGACCCCGTGATCTACCGACCGGATGATCTCCTCAGGGTCGGATTCCCCGGCCTCCATGAAGAAGTTAGTCATCCTGGGGATCGGGTAGTCGTGATAGCTCTGCCGCCGGCCATTGCCGGTCAAGGAAAGCCCGAGCAGGCCTGCGTTCAGGCGGTCGGTCATGAATCCCCTCAGCACGCCCTTGTCTATCAAGACCTTGCGCTGACCGGGAGTCCCCTCGTCGTCAATATTGTTCGTTCCCCGGCTATTCGGCACCGTGGCGTCGTCAACGATCGTGCAAATATCGGTCGCGACCTTTTCGCCGACCCTGCCGGCGAAAACAGACGTGTTCTTCCTGATGAAATCCGCCTCGAGCCCATGCCCCACCGACTCATGGAACAGCACCCCGCCCCAGCCGCTCTTGATGATAACCGGCATCATCCCCGCAGGCGCAGGAATCGCATCCAGTTGAACGACCGCTATCCTCGCCGCCTCAGCAGCAAACTCTTCGGGCGAGAACTTGTCGAAGTACTCCATCCCTATCCGACCGCCGCCTCCCGCCGAGCCGGACCGGGAGACCCCTTTTTGAGTTGCCAGGCACCTGACCGAAACCCTGATCATCGTCTGGCCATCCGCGACCCACAGGCCGTCGGAATTGGCGACGATAATGTCCTTCTCCTCGTCCGACCAATAGACGTCGCACTGCTTGATTCGGGGGTCATAGGCATAGCCGGCCTTGCTCGCCTGCTTGAGGATGGCTGTCTTTGCGGAAACGGCGCTGTCACTCGGGCAAACCTTTATAGTGTAGTAATCGGGGGCGAGTTGGGCGGTGATCTTGACCGGGCGCTCTGTGCCTGGTCCCTGGGCTATATGGGCCGCCGCACGAGCCGTCGCCAGCAGGGTATCCATGTCGAGGATGTCTGAGTATGCGTATCCTGTCTTCTCACCCGAGAGGACTCGGATGCCGACGCCCTTAGCCGCCCTCATCTCCGCCGAGCGAATCTTCCGTTCCTCCAGGGGGATGCTGGTGGACCTCGACCGCTGGATGTAAACCTCGGCGAACTCCCCGCCCAGGCTCAATCCGGCGGCAAGGAGCTTCTCTATATCTTCTTTGGGAAGGAGCGCATCGTGACCCGTACGGGCCATCAGGACGGATTCCATGTCGAACTCCCGGTCGGGCGATAGTTACTCGAACGGGAGAATGGTAGCAGAACCACCGCCCCCTCGTCAAGCCTCATTGGTCCCATTTGTCCCATATGTCCTATCAACGAAAAAGGGGGAGCCCGAGGGCTCCCCCTGTCAGTGCGATTGCTGTTATGCCTACCGCCGAATCACCAGAATCGCGTCGGCCAGGACCACATAGCCCGAGCCCGTCCAACACGACAGCTTGACGTTGTTGCTCCCGGCCGCAAAGTTCCACGTGCCCAGGCTGTTCCACATGCCGCCATTGGCCTGCTGGTTCACGCTGACCGTCTGGTTGCCGCCATTGTAGTAGACAATGTACGGTGCAGTCGGCGATCGGTTCGCTCCCTGAGGCCACCATGCGTACACCTGGTAGTTGTCCGCCGTCGGGATGCTGAAGTTCCAGTTCGCCGGATCGCTGACCGCCGCCGTACTCCTGAAGCGATAGTCCGATCCGTACTTGTCCGCTGACATGGTGCCGGTGCTCCAGTTCCCCGAAGCGGTGAATCCGGCGTCTGCGTTATCCACGATTATCCAGGTGGAGTCTTCAGCAGCCGCACTCTGGCCCGACTCGTTGCTGGCCGCGTCAATGGCAGACACCGCGTAGGAGTAAGTCGCTCCCATACCCAGTCCGGTGTTCGCGTAACTCGTGCCCGTAACGGTGACGAGGTACCCGCCATTCCGGTAGATCTTGTAGCCGGTTACCCCCGCATTGTCCGTGGAGGCAGTCCAGGCCAGGTTGATCTGGCTGGTTGACTGTGCGACCGCCGACAGGCCGGTTGGCACGCTGGGAGCGATCGTGTCCCAGGTAGTCGCACTCGCCGGCGAGCTCTGCGCCGAGTTGTTCCCCGCCGCGTCATAAGCGCTCACCGTGTAGGAGTAGTTGGTATAAGGTGTCAGACCGGTGTTGGAGAACGACGTTGTCGCGCTCGTGCCGATCTGCTGTCCCCCCCTGAAGATCTTGTAGCCGGTCACTCCCACGTTATCCGTGGAGGCCGTCCAGCTCAAGTTGATCTGAGTACCCGAGACCGCCGTCGCGCTCAGGCCGGTAGGAACGGTCGGCGGCTCGATATCTCCACCGGGAGTCGTCACAGTGGCAGGTGAACTCTGCGCCGAGTTGTTGCCTGACCCATCGTATGCCGAGACCTTGTAGGTGTAGGTCGTATCTGGCGAGCAAGTCGTGTCTGAATACGACGCGGCCACGCTGGTGGCGATCTGGACGTCATTGCGGAAGATCTTGTAGCCGTTCACGCCCCTGCTGTCGGTGGATGCGGTCCAGGCCAGGTTCACCTGGGTTTGAGATGCCGCAGTCGCCATCAGGCCCGTTGGTACACTTGGCGCAGTTGAATCAGCGCCTAAGTACTCGCTGGAAACATAATCTACGAGCCAGCGGGTGCTATGGTTGACCTGATCGAAGTCCAACCGAAGCCGCGTCATGTGCCCGGCAGGCCAGTTGGAGTTCAACCCCACGGGCAGATACACATCCACCCACTGATCCTGGCCGACGTAAGTTGCGTGCGTGGACTTGGCTTCATTCCAGGTGCCGTCCGCGCTCGTAATCCAATAGATCGCCATATCGTGGATGGCGCTGGTCCCGCTCTGCGGGTAGACTCGAACGTGGATCCAGTCGTTCACGCCGCCCAGGTAGTTGTATGGGAAGCCACTGCCGCTGATTACCGGGCTGTACAGGTATCCGTCATCCCCTGTCTGGTCTGTGACCAGGATGCCCGGCCAGCCGCAGCAAGACGTCTGCCATGGCGCCGTCTCCGAGTGGCCTGCAGTCCAACCCATCACATCACCGCCCGTGTCGAAGTGCCACCAGAGCTGATTCTGCAGGACGAAGTGATTGACTATCCAGCGGTTGCCGTGATTCGTGTTATCAAAGTCCAACCGCAGTTGATTGATCGTCTGACCCCACCACTTGGAGTTGTTCAGGTTGAGGTTAACCGTGGCCCAACTATTCAGAGCATTGTAATAGGCGATGGGCGTTGACTTCGGCGCATCCCAATAGTTCTCTGCGTTGGTCTTCCAGAAGAGCTGCATGTCGTGCGCAGAAGTGCTCCCATTCTGGGCATAAAAGTCGACATTTATGACCTGAGGACCATACAGTCCGGTGAAACTGGTAGTCGGGCTGTAGACGAAGCAATCATTGCCTGTCTGGTCGAAGTACATGGCACCACCCCAACTGGTCGGGCCAATCCACCAGATCGCGGAGGTGCTGTTTCCAGGCGTGAACCCTTCATTGTTGCTGCCGAACAGGTAAGGTGGGTTGGAATAGGTGGTGCCATTGACCACGTTGATGAAGTAGCCCCAGTCCCAGCCGGGGCCCGGGTCCCAATGGGTTCCGAAACAAACGCAGTTATTGATATCAATGTGCCCCAGTATTCCTGGTGGACAGGTGTAATGTGCCTTGGCAATTCCCCAACTGTCGCAGATGTCGCGGGTCAGAAGTCCGGCTACATTGTACAGGCTCGCGGGATGTGATGGGGACGAGGCGTATCCCTCGTTCTCGATCCCAATGCAGTAAGAGTTCGCGCATCCCACGTGCCAAGCCTTATACCACTCATCCACGCACTGCCACACTCCACCGGCTTCCGACGTCACATAGTGAGCCGAAACCTCGGCGCTGCAGTTCTGAAACCACGACAGGCAGCCTGCCGCTGTGCCTTCGATCGTGTGGATGACGACAGTGTTTTTCGAGGTGGAAGTGGCGGTGTAGTTGCAGCTCGCCGCCGGATACCACGTGGCAGGCGGATACTGTGCCGTCATAGGGGTCAGCTCAGCATCCTTGCCCGTGCTTTTCGTGCGGATGGGGGGCGGATTCAGGCTCTTCATGTCCACCGCACCGATGTCTTGCGGTGCAAATGAAAAGTATTCTCCCGCACTGTTAGTGATCGAGAGCCCGCTTTGAAGCTTCTGATAAATCTCCAACGCGAATGTCTTGCTGTAGTCCTTGTCTAGCCCGGCATACTTGATAACCGGATTTAACCAGGCCTCCAGGCTCTGCTGCTGTCCGATGTTCATGTCCTGTGCATAGGCGTTCAGCACAGCCGCCGCAGCCTGGATATTCAACTCGACGTTTGTCTTGACCTGATCAACAGTGCTGCCGATCAGTTTGGCTCCCAGGATGAGCGAGTCCCCTCCCAGGATGTTGTCTCTGAGGGCCATGATCCCATAGCCGCCCTCGATGGTGGGTGCCGCGCCCCGGTTCTCGAAGTTGCTTCCAAAGTAGCCCAATGTCAGAAGCAGCTCAACCGGAACGTCGTACGCTTTTGCGGCCGCCTCGAAGACGGGGTTTAACTCTACTGCCATGGGAAGCGGAGATGACACGTTCGGATCTCCGCCTTCCCTGGCAAGGGTGAGCGGAGAGTTCTCTTCGTCAGCGAACGCACAACAGGCCGCTGCCAGCAGGACAAGTCCCACTAGAAGCGCGATTACCATTCTTGACCTTACCATTTCTTGTTGCTCCTCCTCTAAAATCATTACTGGCCGCGTCTGTTCCCAGTCAGACTCGTTACTAGCACGCTTTTTGCCTGGATGATCACCCCCGTTCTCTCAGGTTTTGCTGGCAAAGCCCCAATATCAAGGATAACTGGAATGGCAACATTGGCAGTCCAGCCGAACTGGCACAAAATGGAGTAGATCTAAGGACTTAGCTGGAGCTTTAGCGCTCAAGCCGATGGTGGTGCGTTTCCCCGAGCAAGTGCTCAGGGCTAACTATGCCGAACGGCACATAGGTGGAGCAATTACGAAAGTATTATACCCCTCGCCTACCGCCATGTCAAGCAATACTTGAAGATAAAGGCCCTGTCTTTTTGGCTATTCCTCATAGTGCATGCTGAACGACGTCTTGGCACGGTCCAGATTTCCAAGATTGAAAAGTCGGATGTCTGAGCCTTCGAAGGCATAGTCGAACATACGTATCCAATTACTGTCACCCTGGCCTAGTCCCATGGGATCGCCCGGATTGACCGGCGTCCACCCCACGCCCTTGATGTAGACCTCGCACATGCTATGGCCGCCCAGTGTACCCGACTCCTTGGCAGCCTCCATCGTAGCGATACGCAGATTCCGCGCCGGTATACCTGCCGCGCGGCACAGGCCCGTCATGAGGCTGGCCGTCGCATCGCAGTGTCCATAGCCTTTGATAATCACATCATCAACCGACTGGTAGACGATCTCCTGATATCGGATTCTGGACATCCATTTCGCGATATTTCTGACGGTCTGGACGTCATCCTGCGACTTGAGCGGCTTGACGGTTTCCTTTAGCAACTTACTGGAAGGATCAATGAGGCCCCAGCTGTGCCAGACCATGGCCTTTCCAAGATAGACTTTCAGGTCATCGGGAAGCGGGGCAGCGCTTCGGGCTGAAAACCGGCTCTTCATCGAGTATGGAACCACGATCATGTCAACTACCAACTGGAACGTCTCATTGCCCTTACGAACCACTCTCAAGAGCAGATTGCCGCCGGGGTCATGGAATTCCGTAACAGATTGGGCGTTGACCACCTTATAGATGCCGGACTGGTGATCATTTTTGAGTGTCGGCACACCCATGACGAACTCCGGGCCCGTCGGCTTTGTCTCCGGATCTATCGTAAACTCGAAGTGGTAATGCTTCCTGGCAAGTTTGTCGCGAGTCAACTGGACCGTGTCATAGGCGCCCGTTTTCCGGTCTTGCTCCAGGGCGAGTGCCTGTGTTATTGCCGACTTCGCTGCCTTCAGGTCGCTGTCTGCCCACGAGGCTTCCGCAAGCTGCTCATAGCTCCAGCCGCACGGATGCCTGCGGACGTTTTCCTGAGCGCTCTTGACTGCCTCCTCCGTCTTGCACTGCTGCATCTGGGCCCAACTGTATGTGCGTCCCACATACTCGTCGCTGTCATCTATCTGGAGCGCTTCCTTCATCGAGACCTCTAGATTCGCCCAGTCGCCCTTTGCCTTGTACTCCGCCGCCTGCTTCAAAAGCTCATCGTATTGCGGATTGGCAATCACTTCTCCAGGCAGAAAGCCCGTGCCGAGAATGCACAGCGCGAACAGCAGCCTACGTCTCATGGCCGTCTTCCTTTGCCGAGGATACCTCCATTATATCACGTCCGAACCGGTTTGACTCAATTACCCACTTGACAACATCACTATCAAGTGGTATGATTACCCTAGAATCAACTGCAAGAGCAGGTAATTGCTCCCCATGAGTCGAATTATGGGGAAGGGGGTAACGCCCATGAGACTAGATAAATTCACGATTAAGGCCCAGGAAGCCGTCATGGAGGCGCAAAACGTCGCCGACGAGCACGGCCATCAGGAGATCGGCGCAGAACACCTTCTTCTTGCCCTACTGAAGCAAGAGGAAGGCGTCGTCACGCCTGTTCTTCAGAAGATCGGCGTTGACCCGACTGCCGTGAGGTCGCAGGTCCAGACGGTCCTGAACAAGATGCCGAAGATTTCCGGCGTCACCGGGACGCAGTACGTCTCCCCGATCCTGAAGCAAGTCATGGATAAGGCCTGGGACGAGACCCAGCGCATGAAGGACGAGTATGTGAGCACCGAGCATTTGCTCGTGGCGATCTCGGAGACTCAGAGCGAGGCGGGGAGTATACTCCGCTCGGCCGGTGCCTCCAAAGATAATATCTACCAGGCGCTGCAGGACGTTCGAGGCAGCGCGAGAGTCACCGACCAGAGTCCCGAGGAGAAGTACCAGGCGCTGGAGCGCTATGGGCGCGACCTCACGGATATGGCTCGCAAGGGCAAGCTCGACCCGGTTATCGGCCGGGACGATGAAATCCGCCGGGTGGTCCAGGTGCTCTCCCGAAGGAAGAAGAATAATCCCGTCCTCATCGGCGAGCCGGGCGTCGGCAAGACCGCCATCGTCGAGGGACTCGCTCAGCGGATCGTCTCCGGCGACGTGCCCGAGGGTCTGAAGGAGAAGCGCATCGTCGCCATTGACCTCGGCGGAATGGTCGCCGGGACTAAGTTCCGCGGCGAGTTCGAGGAGCGCATGAAGGCCGTTCTTCGAGAAGTCGCCGAGGCCGAGGGGCAGGTCATCATGTTCATTGACGAGCTGCACACGGTCGTAGGAGCGGGCGCTGCCGAAGGCGCGATTGACGCCTCGAACATGCTTAAGCCCATGCTCGCCCGAGGTGAGCTTCGGGCGGTCGGCGCGACCACTCTGGACGAGTACCGCAAGCACATCGAGAAGGATGCCGCCCTCGAGCGACGCTTCCAGCCGATTCTCGTCGGCGAGCCGAACGTCGAGGACACGATCGCCATCCTCCGAGGTCTGAAGGAACGGTATGAGGTCCATCACGGCATCAAGATCAATGACTCGGCCATCGTGGCGGCGGCCGTTCTCTCGAACAGGTACATCGCCGACCGGTTTCTGCCGGACAAGGCGATTGACCTGATTGACGAGGCCGGCTCGCGGCTCAGGATCGAGATTGACAGCATGCCTGCCGAGATCGACTCGGTCGAGCGGCGGATTCGCCAGCTCGAAATCGAGCGCGAGGCGCTCAAGAAGGAGACCGACCCCGACGGATCGAGGGCAGGTAAGTCGGCCAAGGAGCGGCTCGCCAAGCTTGAGAAGGAGCTTGCGGACCTCAGCGAAAAGATCGCCGAGAGCAAGATTCAGTGGCAGAACGAGAAGGAAGCCGTCCAGCGCATGCGCCAGATCAAGGAGCAGATGGAGCAGGCCCGAACCGACCTGCAGACCGCCGAGCGGAATGCGGACCTTCAGAAGGCCGCCGAGCTTCGGTACGGCACTCTGCTGGACCTCGAAAAGGAGCTGGAGTCCACTGGCAAGCGCCTCGAGGAGCTTCAGTCCACGAAGAAGATGCTCCGCGAGGAAGTCAGCGAGGAGGACATCGCCGAGGTCGTGAGCAAGTGGACGCACATCCCGGTCTCGAAGATGCTCAAGGGTGAAATGCAGAAGCTCGTCCGCATGGAGGCCGGGCTGAAGGTTCGGATCATCGGCCAGGACGAGGCCGTGACCGCGGTTGCGAATGCAGTTCGACGTGCGAGAGCGGGTCTTCAGGACCTGAATCGGCCGATCGGGAGCTTCATCTTCCTCGGCCCGACCGGCGTCGGGAAGACCGAGCTTGCGCGGGCACTGGCGGAGTTCATGTTCGACGACGAGAAGGCCATGATCCGCCTGGACATGTCCGAGTACATGGAGAAGCACGCGGTTTCGCGCATGATCGGCGCGCCGCCCGGTTACGTCGGTTACGATGAAGGCGGCCAGCTCACGGAGCAGGTGAGACGCAGGCCGTACAGCGTGCTGCTGTTCGATGAGATCGAGAAGGCGCACCCGGACGTGTTCAACTCGCTGCTTCAGATTCTGGACGAGGGCCGCATGACCGACGGTCAGGGGCGAACGGTTGATTTCAAGAACACCGTCGTCATCATGACCTCGAACATCGGCTCTCAGTACCTGAATGAGGGTGGGAGCCTCGGCTTCCGGCGGCGGTCCGACGACGCGAGCGCCTACGAGAACATCAAGAATCGGGTGACCGAGGAGCTCAAGAAGGCGTTTCGGCCGGAGTTCCTGAACCGGGTTGACGAGATCATCGTCTTCGAGCCGCTCACTCAGGCGCAGCTCAAGGAGATCGTGGAGGTCCAGCTAGAGCACCTGAAGAAGCGCCTGGAGGATCGGAAGATCACCATCGAGGTGACCGACTCAGCGAAGGAGAAGATCGCGGCCGAGGGGTATGATCCGGTCTACGGCGCGCGTCCGCTGAAGCGGGTGATCCAGCGCCGGATTCAGGATCCGCTCGCCATGAAGGTCCTCGCCGGCGAGGTCCACGACGGCGACCACGTCCTCGTGGATGTCGCGGATGGCGAAATGACGTTCACGCCGACCCCCGCCGAGGAGCCAGTGGCGGTGGCGTAAGCGATTGCGGATTGCAGCCGAACCGCCAAGTCGCCAAGAACGCCAAGGAGACAAACAATCGGTAGGGGCGGGTTCGAAACCCGCCCCTACCTCATTGAGCAATTGTACTCGTTATCCCCTCCGGCTCCTGGAGGCAGCGAGGAGATGGCAGGGCGCTGACGATGCGTCGGTGGGCGGTGTCGCTAGGCTGAATGTCAAGCCCATCAAGGCCTATTGTCATGGTTACCGTGCCCGCACAAGGTTGTCTTGCCTTGAATGGTTTACCACAACAGAGTCTTCCCACCTCAGTGCATAGAATCCTGGTAATGGATTTGCAGGCCAACAAAGCCTGAAGCGTATTCGCGGACGGATGTCCATACTGATTGCCGGAGCCAATGGAGATCACCGCTACGGTAGGCTGGAGTTTCTCCAGCACCTTACCCAGCGGTAGGCCAGAGCCGTCTTGCGTCCGCCATGCTCCGTGATGCGGCACTCGCAAGATCGTGCTTGTCAGGTCTGGATACCGAGCGAATATGCGCACCCAATCCGTGGGGCCAGTATCACCACCTATGATAAAAGTATACGTTTGATTGGCGTCCGAGTAGATCAACTCAAGGACCAGAGACAGGCTGTTCGAAAGCTCTACCGTTCTGTACTCGCCTTGGTCAGCATCCAGTATGTCGTCTGCTGAAGGATGCAATACGTTACAATGCAAGCGACCGAACGAGTAACTTGCATCAGCGAACACGATCGCTGGCTTGCTAGGTGAACGCTCCTTAATCGTCTGTCTGATGGCACGTATTACAGCCCTGGCGCGATCCCCGGAGAGGCGACCGTTGTGCGTAGGAGACCATACCACGCTCTTAAGGTCGGAGAGATCAGCCGCAGATAGTAGCTCTAGGAAGCCAGCAAAGTGGTCAACATGACGATGGGTGATCGCTATCATCCTAATACTCAGCCCGTCTGGTGCCAACTGCTCAAGGTATTGGCGCGCACTGGAGCCTTCCCCACAGTCGATCACTATGGCCGCCTTGGACGTACCCTCATAGGCAATGGTGCAGTCCCCTTGGCCCACGTCGATGAAGGCGATCTGGAAGCATGGGGTACCAATCTGAATTGGAAGACTCATGTGTTAGTCTCCCTCTCCGCGTAGCAGCTGATCGTCGTCCAGATAGCCGTAATCAAGCGCACGTATATCCTGGAGATGGGGCTCGCCATCTGGCTTGAGAACCAACTGCCCAAGGAACTCTGCACCGGGGCGTAGTATCCAGCCCGGGGATTCGGGAGGCACATCTACCCACATCCCCTTGTTCTCTCCGCTTACGCAACTTGGCCAGATCAGGATCTGACCACAATCTTTATTGACTTCATCGACGACTCCAACAATAGGCGTTCCATTTTGGATGACATTATCGGTCAGTTGGGAACTGTCAATCCGCCATGTTTGCTTGGGCGGGCCAAAACCGGCAAACAGGCGCACGATAATATCCTCCAGCTGACCGCTTAGCCGGTAGGCGTTGGTCACAATGCGATCAATATGCAGAAACACCTCTTTTCGTACGGCCTCATCAACTCCCAAGCCCATGCTTTCCATATTGGTCACCAATTGCCGGATGAGAACACGGTCGCTCTGAGAGAATACCGGAAACGGTATTCGTTTTATGCTGGATGTTGAGTTAGATCGTGAGGAACTTGCAAAGTACATGTAAGCGTTGGCCACTGAACCGTTTAGGACTGCAGCAACCTCTTCAAGCGTTACCGTTCCTTCCGTTCGCGGCACTACGCAATGCATCGTCCCGGCTGGATATACACCTTTACGGTCGATCGCACCGTATAGCCTCCAAGGATTCCCACCAACAATAGCTTTCTGGTTAACAATAACCTTTGGCCGTAAAAACAACTCTGGATAGCTTACAGGTTTATCGAACGTTCCTGGGAACTCAACGTATTCCACCCCTCTGGTCCATCGATAGGAATAGGGATGTAAATCGTCACAACTGCCAAGCCAAAGGTACCGTCCGGAGCCATGAGGCGAATCACTTGCTTGCCCACCTGTCGCCGGCTGCCCGTTGCGCACTACGGCCTTTTGCCCTAGCATTCCCCTGTGCTGCAACTCCAGCCATTCTCCCCTCATTGGGAACGCCGTAATGCGGCCGGTTTTCTGCCATTCCTGCTGCTCGGCGATGGTGAAGAATGTGGGTATACCATGCTGTTCTAGGTTTGCACGATCCTCCTTTCTGTGAATGGTCCACTGCACTTTTACCGGAAAGCTACGCCTAACCCCCTCTTTCTTTACTGCAAATACAACAGCAGTTGGAGCTGTGGATGCTGGCATTATATCGCGAGGAAGATGCCATATCTCCAGGATATCGGTGCAACTTAGAATCTTATCCCTTCCTGCGGTAGCTTTGCTGCTGGATAGCAAGCTCTCTGGAAGTATCATTGCCAGCAGGCCGTCATTCGGGAGAATATCAAGACTATGCTCTAGGAATGGAACCGCTCTTTCCACTGCCCTACGCCGGATGCCTCGCATCTGGTCTGGTCTAGATGAGCCTTCCTGGTCTTCACCTCCAAACGGCGGATTGCCAACAATTATGGTAGGCCTTAGATCACCCAAGTCTTCTGGGAACCGGCCATGCTTCACCTGCCAACTGTTTCCCGAAGGAAGGCTATGTAGTAGCAGTGATATGACAGCGATCTCACGTGCCACCGCATCAGCATCCATGCCACAGATCTGTTCGGAGAGATACTGGTGTCGCTGCGTTGCTGAGTACCACCTCGGTAGCAATTGCTCCAATCTATCATAGGCAGCACGGAGAAACGTGCCTGATCCACATGTGGGGTCAAGCACTTTACGGCGATCAGGTGGCAACCATTCCACAGGTAGGTGTTCAACTATCCGTCTGGCTAACTTGGGTGGAGTGTAATGTATGCCGTACTCACGGCGATATGTGTCTTGTGGGCCCAGGAATACGTTCTCATAGACGTCACTTAGGACGTCGTTGGTAAGGGCACGATAGCTCATCCCGGTTCGTAGCAAACTCAACATCTCGTCTAGTGTCGTACTACCTACCACTTCTTCATCTCGGGGAGGGAAGTAATCCTTAAAGTAGCGGCGCACCTGTCCAAGTAGTATGTCAGCTGAGGCCAGCCGAATGTCATCCTGGAATACGCCATGGAGCTTCTCTGCCACCGCCTGTGCAGCTACCAAGCGCAGGGTAGCTGCCAAGACCGCCTGCTGGCTGCCTTCCGCAGGAGGAAGCAAAGCACCAAGCCCATGCTCATAAGCGGATTGTACACGCTCACATAATACACGGCCGGCTACTTCACGGGCATAATCTAGCAGGGTGGGATCAAAATCAAACAGTGTTCGCTGAATGATAGGCTGTCGCTTTGCCTGTGCCAGCATGGCAGGCCGAAGACTGGTTTCGTTCTTGGAGACAAACTCCCGAAGATTGCCGTACGATATTACTTCTCTCCGGGCCTCGGATCTGCCCCCAGTGCGGACGGGGAAGATAGAGATCTGTTGCGGGTAAAGTACGGCCCCTACAGGGCAAGCTAACCTGCGAAGAGCCGTCTGGAGCCCAGAATCATCGCCCTTCTCGGTTTTCCACTCTGCAGCGATACAAGCTGTCTCCTGGTCCTTCCGCAGGCTGTCAGCAAACGCAACGAGGTCCACCTGTCCCTGCTGCGAGGCCTCAGTCATGCCTGGAACAGGAAACGCGAGTTCAATCGAGTTCGCGTAGCCTATGGACTCAAGTGCCTCTGCGAACAGTCGGATTGCCCCGTCGCGCTCCATTGCACAGGCCATAGATTCTCCCCCAAGTGCTGCCCCTATACATCGGATTAGCCGATCACCGGTCTAACTCCTCCTTGTGACTCGTATGTGGCATATCCAGCACGCACATACCGACGCCTGCCTGCATCTCATTCATCCTGTTCATCCGTGTCAATCCCCGAACCCCCGGTTTTCTGTGGTATAATGAACAGTGAGTTCAGACTGGATGGGAAGGTGTAGATGATGGAATTCGAAGCATTCTTGGAGCCGGCGGAAGAGGGCGGTTTTGTGGTGACCGTTCCCGCGCTCCCTGGCTGCATCAGCGAAGGCGATACACGCGAGGAGGCGCTGGAAAACATCAAGGACGCGATCACCGGTTATCTTGAAACTCTGCGGCGACGTGGTGACGATATCCCTGCTGCTGGCATTATGCACTTGGCGCAATCGGGAGGGTCTTTCGATCACGTCGCCGAGGACAGCGATGTCTACAGCGTCAGGGACCTGAAGGTACGCTACAAATAGCCAAAGCGTCCCGACCGTCGGGACGCACTCCAGAATGGCCGCCTGCATCCCATCCATCCTGCCTATCCTGTCCATCCCTGTTCCCCCAATCCCCGTGTCCCCGTGTCTCCCCGTCTCCCCATCGCCCCATCGGCCCTTCCCCTCACTTGTTTGTTATCATGCAGATGTATGGGTATAATGCCTGGTGGAAGGAGGAATAAGTAATGGCTACCTTTGTAATGTTCGGTAAGTACTCAGCGGAAGCGATGAAGGGCCTGAGCAAAGACCGCACTGCCGAAGCGGCTGCGCTGGTCGCGAAATACGGCGGCGAGATCAAAGCTGCCTATGCGCTGCTCGGCAAGACGGATCTGCTGCTCATCGCAGATTTCCCCGGCACTGCAGAAGCCATGAAAGCATCGCTGGCGCTGACAAAACTTACCGGAATCGGCTTCACCACCTCACCGGCCATAACTATCGAGGAACTTGATAAGCTGATCGGCGAGCTTTAGTCCAGCGGCGGCCGGAAGAGCGAATAGCATACCCAAGCGTCCCGAGAGTGGGGATGCGCCGTATAACGTCGCCTGCATCCCTTTCGTCCCCGTGTCGCCCAGTCCCCCCATCGCCCCATCCCTCCTCATCCGGCTTGCCTTCCTGCCGATAATGGGGTAGAATGGCTCGTGATCATGGATACAGAAAAGGAACTGAACAAGCTAATAGAGCGCATTGTGGAGGCGGTTCATCCCATCAGAATCATCCTATTCGGATCGGCCGCTCGCGGCGAGATGGGCCCGTCCAGCGACGTGGATGTGCTCGTAGTGATGCCCGACGGCACCCATCGCCGACATACGGCTCAGTATCTATATGAGACCATCCGAGGTGTCAAAGTCCCTTTTGACGTCTTGGTAGCCACACCTTCCGATCTCGAAAAACACCGGGACAATGTTGGCCTCATATACCACAATGTTCTTCGGGAAGGGAAGATCGTGTATGCAGCCTGAGAATGGCTCCCCTGCAGATTGGATCAGACGGGCTAAAGGCGACTTGGCCCTCGCACGGCTCCCTATCACCGGTGACTTAGTGTTGGAAGACCTATGCTTCCATGCCCAGCAAGCTGCCGAGAAGAGCATAAAGGCTGTCCTGACCGCGGCGGGCATTTCATTCCCGAAGACCCACAATCTCTACGCTCTCTTCGATCTGTTGCCGGAAGGGACCCAGCTTCCCCACGAGGATGCAAGAGTCGCACGCCTTACAGAGTATGCGGTTGCCGCCAGATATCCCGGAACGGACGAGCCTTTGACGGAAGAGGAGCGCAATGAGGCAGTCCACCTCGCTGAATCCGTTTTGAGGTGGGCCGAGGACATCCTCAATCGGGCCGGCGCGTTCTAGGGCCGGCCATCCCCTCCTGCCTTCCTGGCTTCCTTATGGAAATCCCTTCTGTGCCATCTGTGTGGAAAAGTGGCTAGGCTATGGTGGCTAGAGGAAAGGGCGTTGCGGCTCAGCAGGAGCTTCGCCCTCCCTCTCCTGTTCGAAGTTCGTTCGATGTTCGACGTTCGTCCCAAGCAACTGGTATAATGCCATCGAAAGAGGTGAATACCTGTGGAAACGATGCTGGCTGCTGTGCTGCACGACTTCGATGACCTCCGCCTGGAACAGGTTCCGATTCCTCATGCCGCTGACTACGGCGATGTGGTCGTCCGCATCAAATCATGCGGAGTCTGCGCGACCGACTACAAGGCGATCAAGGGCATTCGGCGCAATATCAGTTTCCCATGCATTGTCGGTCATGAGCCGAGCGGCATCGTGGCGGAAGTCGGCCCGGGTGTCACCCACGTGAAGGTCGGCGACGAGGTGATCGTCCAGCCCCTCGGATACTGCGGGCGGTGTGCTCATTGCCGGGCGGGCAATACTCACTACTGCGAGCATGCTTTCGTCCTGGGAGGCGACGGTCCGGATGACGTGCGGCCGGGCGCATTCGCGGAGTACATGCTCACGAAGGAGGTCACCCTCTACCACAAGCCGCCGAGTATCTCCTTCGATGCCGCCGCCGTCACCGAGCCGCTTGCGGGCGCGTGGAAGGGCGTCATTCACCATAGCGAGATGACCGTCGGCGACGACGTGTTAGTCATCGGCGTGGGAAGCATCGGCCTCCTGTGCCTCATGGTGGCAAGGGCCGCCGGGGCTGCTCGACTGATCGCCGTTGACACGAGCGACTATGCCCTCGAGAATGCCCTCGGCCTGGGAGCGACCCATGCAGTCAATCCCCGGAGAGAAGACCCTCAGGCTCGAATGCGAGAGATTATTCCCGCGGGACCTGATCTTATCGTAGAGGCGGCAGGGGCGATCGAGGCGGTCCAGCTTATGGTTGACCTCCGCCGGCGCGGCACGCGCTGGAACGTCTTCGGCATTACTACTCACGAGAAGTTCGAGCTGGACGGCGGGCTGACGCATTTCCTGGAGGGACGCCAGGACGCCAGTTTCGGGACGACTTCGCTCTCCATGATGAAAGCGATCCGTCTCATGGAGACCGGCCTGGTTGACGCCGAGCGCATCATCTCCCACCGCTTCCCACTCGAGCGGATTCACGAGGCGCTGGCTGTCATGGCCTCGCCCTTGCGGAATAAGATCATCATCAACCCTTGATTGGCTTTCCAGGAAAGCTTCGTCCAGAACTTCCGCGTTCGCACTCCAGAGTGGCCGCCTGCATCCTGTCAATCCTGCCCATACCTATTCTCCCAATCCCCGCGTCCCCACTCTCCCCATACCACCTCTTGCTTTTTTGTCTGCCATGCGCTAAACTATGGATGGATCAGTTATCCCACCACAGGGAGGCAGTAGTATGAAGCGGTTTCTTATCCTGATATCTATCGTCATTCTCGCGGCCGGGGTCGCCTATGCGGCCGACCAGACGCCGACCCCCGAGCCACAGCCAAACACGTCGGTTGAGCAGCCGACTAACCAGCCTGCGGAGACTCCGACCCAGCCTGCGGAGACTCAGGAACAGCCCGCCGCGGAGAAGGAGACCGTCAAGGCCAAGTTGCACTTCGGCCCGGCAATCGGAATTTTCATCCCCACCAGTAACGCGGTGCAGGACACCTTCGGCAGCAGTTGGACCAGGTTTGGGTTGAGGCCCTTCCTCACCGAAGTCCCAGATCGCTGGCGGTTCATGTTCGACCTCAGCTACTATGCCATGGACGACGGAACTGACCAGGCCAAGCTCGTCCCGATCACAGCCGGATTCATGAAGGGAATAAGCCAGCGTAAGGACATGCTGACCTACATGGCGGTGAACATGGGGCCGTTCTATGGAGACATAGATGCGCCGAGTGTCGGCGTAAGCAAGAAGGGCTGGGGAGTGAACACGAATGCCACGTTCGGCATGGTCTTCGATCAGCGCTGGCAGCTCGAGGCCCGCTACGAGTATATGACCAAGTTCGCGGGGTTCGATTTCAGTGCGTTCTCCATCTCGATCGGGTTGCGAATGTTCGATATCAGCCTGTAGCTCGATTTTTTTCTGAAAAACCTGACAACAATTCCAGGTACTTGTGCGTCTAACCCATTGAGTTTGGCTGGGTGTGCAAACTCCCTCCCATCAGTGGCGGCCTGCACGGCGGGCCGCCATTTCTCTTCTGATATCTCAATGCGTATGGTATACTGAGGCATGCTCGCAACACCCCACATAATCGGCGGCGCGGCAGTCGGGAAACTTGCCCGCCGGGCCTGGATCGCCTTTCCTCTGGCATTCGGGCTTCACTTTCTTCTTGATTTTACCCCTCACATTGATTCACACGCGCTCTTCGGCTCACCCTATGGATACACTCGCCCGGAAATCATCATGGGAATCCTTGATTTCCTGCTGGGCGTAGTATTGGTGATAGTGGTAGTCGGACGCCGGCCGGGCTGGAAAGTGATGTATGGAGCGGCGTTCTTCGGCATTGTCCTCGATCTGCTTGAGAACATCCCGCCGGGCGGTCACTGGTGGCGGACCTCGGCGGCGACAGGATGGCTCAGCACATTCCACCATCACTTCCAGAACAATGTCCCTCCATCCCAATGGCTCCTGGGTTTCGGCACGCAGATTGTCGTCCTTGCCATCGCCGTCTGGATCATCCGAGCCCCGGCTAAAGCCCCCGGCAACCATCGCAATGTTTGACAGTCTCCCGCCTGAGTGGTATACTCGAAGCAGATGAATATTGGCCGCTAGGGGTGCTTTCCGTTGGTGGATAGCTGAGAGTCTCGCTCGGCGGGACAACCCTCTGAACCTGAACCGGATAACGCCGGCGTAGGGAAGCGGACGAAGAACGCCGAGGAAGCTCCCGGCGTTTTATGTTTAGGAGATAGGCAGTGACCCAGCTAGAGATCGCAAGATCGGGGAGAATCTCCCCCGAGATGAAGGCCGTCGCAGAGATCGAGCGCCTCGACCCGGAGTTCGTGCGGGAGGGCATCGCTGTCGGGACAATTGTCATTCCCCATAACAAGAATAGGAGCGCGGAGCCTTGTGGAATCGGAGGGGGGCTTCGGACGAAGGTCAACGCGAATATCGGCACATCCCCCGACTTCCCGAAGGTCCAGGATGAGCTGGATAAGCTGAAGGTCGCCGTCGAAGCCGGCGCGGATGCCGTGATGGACCTCAGCACGGGCGGTGATCTGGGTGCCGTCCGCAAGGTTATCATCGAGAACTGCGATGTGATCCTGGGAACCGTCCCGATCTACGAGGCTGCGGTCAAGTCCGCGTCGAACGGATCGGTTGTTCACATGTCGGAGGATGATCTCTTCCGAGTGATCGAGCGGAATGCCGAAGACGGCGTTGACTTCATCACCGTTCACTGCGGCATCACTCGCGAATCCATCGGCCGGCTTCAGGAGCAGGGCCGGGTCGCCGATGTCGTGAGCCGCGGAGGCGCGTTCCTGGTCTGCTGGATGCTCGGCAATGATCGGGAGAACCCGCTCTATACCCGGTTCGACGACCTCCTGGACATTTGCCGGAAGCATGACGTGACCCTCAGCCTGGGCGACGGCATGCGTCCCGGAAGCCTCGCAGATGCGACCGACCGCCCGCAGGTTCAGGAGTTGATCATACTCGGCGAGCTGGTGGACCGCTCGCGCAAGGCGGGCGTTCAGGCGATGGTCGAAGGCCCCGGGCACGTGCCGATCAACCAGATTGTCGCGAACGTCCAGATCCAGAAGACGCTGTGCAAGGGCGCGCCGTTCTACGTGCTCGGCCCGCTCGTGACCGACGTCGCACCAGGCTACGACCATATCACTTCGGCGATCGGCGGGGCAATTGCGGCGGCGGCCGGAGTTGACTTCCTGTGCTACGTGACTCCATCCGAGCATCTGGGGCTTCCAGGGCCGGATGAGGTCCGCGAGGGAGTAATCGCCGCCAGGATCGCCGCCCACGCCGGTGACATCGCAAAGGGCGTCAGAGGGGCGATGGACTGGGACCTCCAGATGTCGCTCGCACGGAAATCGCTCGACTGGCAACGGCAGGCCGAGCTTGCCATAGACCCGATCGCGTTCAAGAAGTTCCGATCCGAGCGTGCGACCAGCGCCGAAGACGTCTGCTCCATGTGCAGCAAATACTGCGCCATGAAAGTCGTGGACGAATACCTGCACAAGAAATGAGCAATTCCCTCCCCATCCAAGGGGGAGGGTTAGGGTGGGGGCATGAGACTTTCCGATCTCGGCGAAGAAGCCCTGTTAGACCATGTTTTCGATAAGTTCCACCTCCCCAAATCCGGCCCCGGGCTGGTAGTAGGGGTAGGGGACGATGCCGCCATCCTTGACCTCGGCTCGGGCAAGCTTACCATCGTCACGACCGATATGATGGTGGAAGGGCCCCACTTCCGTCTCGATCTGACCACGCCCTACCATCTCGGCTGGAAGGCGGTCGCCGCCAATATCAGCGACGTCGCCGCCATGGGCGGCCTCCCAACCTGGACCTTCGCCTCCATCGGTCTCAAGCCGGATATGGACCTGGAATTCGCCGATGAGCTGTTCGAGGGTATGACCGAGTGCGCGGAGAAGTTCCTCAGCAAGCTCGTCGGCGGCGACACGAATGCCGTCGAAGCGAACTCGGTCATCAGCGTCACCCAGCTTGGGGAGGTCGAGAAAGACCGCCTCGCCCTGCGCTCGGGCGCTCGTATCGGCGACAGAATCCTCGTCACCGGCTGGCTGGGCAATTCGATCGGCGGATTGTACCTGCTCCTGAAGCTTGGCCTTGACGAGGCCGCGCAGCAATTCGGCTGGCTGGTGGATGCCCACCTCATGCCCATGCCCAGGGTTTGGGAGGCCAGGGCGGCCGTCGAGACGGGCGGCGTCCATGCGATGATGGACCTCAGCGACGGCCTGGGTCGCGATCTGCCGAAATTGTGTAAGGTGAGCGGCGTCGGGGCGCTGGTATATGCTGACAGGCTCCCGGTGAGCGAAGATCTCCGTCGGGCGGCGGAAGTACTGGGAGCAGACGCCGTTGACCTCGCGGCCGGCGGGGGAGAGGATTTCGAGCTGCTGATGGCTGTTCCTCCGGACGATGTGGCCAAGATTACTCGAGCGGTGAAGGAGACCGGCACGAGCATCACCGAGATCGGCGAGATAGTGGAAGGCCCGGTGGAGATAGCTTATCCCGACGGCACTCACAAGCCGTTGAAAGGCGGCTGGGAGCATTTCAAGTGAGAAGCCGAACGTCGAACGCCGAACGTCGAACGCTGAACGTCGAACGAAAGACGACAAACCCGGAGGAAACCGAGCGTCTCGGTGAATCGATCGGGCGTGCCCTCGAGCCGGGCATCGTCGTTGCCCTCATCGGCGAATTGGGCGCGGGGAAGACGACTCTCACAAAGGGGATTGCCCGCGGCCTGGATGTCCCCGACCTCGTCCACAGCCCGACCTTCACCCTCATCCATGAGCATAAGGGCCGCCTGCCGGTCTACCACTTCGATCTCTACCGGCTGGATACCATCGAGCAGATCGAGGACCTGGGGTATGAGGACTACTTCCACGGCCCTGGGGTCACAATCGTCGAATGGGCCGAGAAGATTCAGTCCCTGCTGCCCGATGACCATCTGGAAATCCGCATCTCCGGCGAGGACGACGCCCGCGACTTCACCCTCCTCGCCACCGGCCCGAATTCTCAGCGCATACTGAGCAGGCTTGCAGCCTAGCATCCCAGCAGCCTTTTGATTGCAGGAAATACGTGATGGATGGCGAAAAGAAGCCTATCATGCAAATGGCTCTGCAAGCCGAGTCCCGTGTCGTACCTGCCAATGGCATTCTCACCTACCGGCCGGATGGGTTGCGGGCGACGAAGTCGGTTGACAGTGTGCTCACCAGGCAGTATCTTTACGACGGCCAGAGCCTGGTCGCCGAGAAGGATGGCTCGGACATCCTGAAGGTGAGTTACACCAACGGGTTGAATGAAGTCATAAGCCGCACGGAGCATGATGGGGAGACTGCGGACACCATCTTCTTCCTCTACGATGCGAACCTCAATGTGAATGCCATCGTGGATGAAGACGGCGAGCTGTTGAAGACCTTCGACTATGAGGAGTTCGGCGGCCCTCATCCGGCGAGTGTGGCGGAGACGAAGTATACCAATACTAACGCTGAGAACAACAAGCTCCAGTTCGCCGGCGGGGTCGGCCACCTGACGGATGACAGTGGCCTCATCTACATGCGGGCGAGGTACTATGACCCGGCCTCCGGCCGCTTCATCTCCGAGGATCCGGGAAGGAATGGGAGCAATTGGTATGCATATTGTGGATATAATCCGGTGAATATGGTAGACCCAACCGGCCAAATGGGTCTGATGTCGACGATAGTTACCAGCGATTTGATCGGGTATCTGTGTTACGTGGTAGCGGCCGCATTTGTCGCCTGGATCTGGTATGAGGCCGTAGAGGGCAATCTTGGCAACCCGCATGGGGGTCACAGTACTCTGCCATCTAGAAGAAATAGGTGCCTTTATGGACTACCTGACAAGCATACAAAGCGTAGAAAGTCTATATGGGGGTTAAGATCATGAGGATTGGCTTGGGTTTCCTGATAGCGGTGGCTGTTGCCTGGCTTATGCTGGTGATCAACTACTATGCGTTTGGCGGGTCACCAAAGATCACCGTGAGTCATAGCGATGTCAGGCTGCAGCGACGGAGATTGTTCTGGAGATATTCCACTGCTGCTCTTTACTCCGTATGGTCTGGCTTCTGGCTGATGACGTTCCTGCACCACATAGGCCGGCTTGTGATCGTAGGTGCTTGCTTCGCTTTCTTTTCCGCATATGTAGTTGGCTACCTGTGGATGGTATCCCGCCTAGTAAGAGCATACGTAGATGATACGGCTTTTCAAGACATGGTGAAGCTTGCCGCCAGCGTACGAGAGATTGATGAAGCTGTCGTGAGGGAGGGGCTGCAAATGACAACAATTCCTGGCCAAGCTGCTTGGAAGGTGTTACTGGTATTGGCAAGCTTGCAGGCAGCGGGTGCCCTAGTGGGCCACGTCACAGTTGTACTGGCGCGTAACTCTTGAGCCAGGGATTCCTATGCATTGGCTGTCTGGTTTGCTGCCGAGCAACCGTTCCTTGAGAACTGAATGAAGTCATCAGCCGCACGGAGCATGATGGGGAGACTGCCGACACCCGCAATCACAAATCTTCACTCTATTAGGTCCAGCGCCGATGAGAGGGTTTTCGCGTCGCCTTCGAGGATGAATCCCTTCAGGCCATTGTCCCCAACTGCCTTGACCGCGCCTCCCAGCGCCGATACCTGATCCACGAGCGAGTCCGAATCCAGTCCCGTCACCGCCGGGAGCACCGCCGCGCTCTGCAGTACCGCCCGATGAAGCGACGCGACCGCCGACTCATCATCCTTCGAGTAGGCGTACTCATCTGCGCCCGCCGGCATCTTGATCGCCATTGATGGGATGAGCACATCCAGCCCGAACACCTTCGACCAATGAGCAGGCGAGGCGGCGTCCGAGGTCATGTCCAGCGTGGCGGAGAACAGCGCATCCGGCAGACGAGTCTTGAATGCCGTCGCAACCTCGTTCACCAGTCCGGTCAACTTCCCTCGCCTATATTTGTCCCACAGCGCCAAAGCCTCGGCATCCACTTCCGTCCGCACGCTCTGTGGGTCTACGTCTATGGGGTCAATCTGATGCACTCGAATAATATCCCGCCGAACCTCCAGCGTGTACCCGAACGGCGGCGCGAGATTCTCTCCCGCAAGGACGAATGGCCGGCTGTGCGCATAATCCGCGCCATCCAGGCAAAGCCCCGCAACCTGGTAGTTGGCCGCTATCTCCTGCACAACCGACCGAAGCAGCCTCGGCAATTGCGACGAGGCCGGGCACAGGTAGACTTTCTTCTCTTCGTCGGTGCCGCTGCCGTTGCCCTCGGACAGCGCCTTCAGCTCGGTGCGCTGCCACTTCTCCTCCTCGCCGTAGGTGCGCCCGAGCAGATTGACATCCTGGAGCACGCGGTTGGTCGCCTCTTGCGGCGCAGGATGCTGATCATCACCCCACAGCGTGCCGTCAATCACCGCATGAACGCCGAATCCCATCTCGGATGCGATCCTTATCGCTTCTTTTAGCTGATCGGAGCCCTGCTTATACGCCGGAAAACCGGCACTCTTATATGCCGCATGCCCGCTGATGAATGCCGGGAAAAACAGCGCGCTGAACCCTTTGATCCTCGCCTTCGCAAGCATTGTGGGCAGCGCCTGGATATTGGGCTCAGTGAGCCAAAGACCTCTGAAGTCTTCCTGTTTGAACCTGACTGTCTTGGTTTCTTCCGCATCGGGCGTTTGAGGCTCGACCTTGACCGGCTTGGGAGCAGGCGCTTCATCCGGCTTATCCCCCGTGAGCGCCATCTCCACGAGGAAGTCGCCCGAGGGGCCATGGACGAGCATGCCGGCATTCGATCTGACCGACATCTCGGGCGCAGTGGCCTGGAGCTGCTGAATGATGCTTTCGCCTTCCTCGGTTGCGAAGTTCTTCTTCCTGAGGGCGGAATTCAGCCAGTTGAGCTGCGGAGGGGTCATGGTGAAGATCAGAAGCGACTGCTGATATGCAAGCTGCTCCCTCTGAAGCGGGGTAAGCTCCCAGGCGGAGTCCACCCTCGCAGGGAACGGCATGGTGCGGTGGACCCATTCCTTCACCTGCTTGCGGGCAACCCCCGCCAGGGCCGCCTTCTTCGCCTCCGCATACCGTGCGTTCCAGTTCGTGACCGCCACTCCATTCGCGTCTCGGCTGAGGAAGAACATATCGCCGACCATGCGCCACTGGAGGCCGGTCGTGGACTCGATGGCGGCCATGGCCGTTTTGAGCCTGCTCTCCCCGGCCTGCCAGGCGATCTTGTCATCCGCATGCCGGCGGTCCACGTAGAACTCGGACGACGTCTGCGCCCCCATCTCCTCACAAAGGTCCTTGAGTGTTATCTCCCCCCTCGGCAGCGTGACGGATGCGATCATCCGCTCGTCCGATTTCCAATCCGCGGAGTAGACAACAGACTGAAGACAACAGACAAGAGACAGGACCAGCAATCCCCCCAACCATGAACCATGAACCATGAACCATGAACCTTGCGCTCGCCCCCTCATCTCGCGGCTCCCTTCTTGAGCAGCGTATACGTAGTCGAATCCAGCCTCAGGTTCAGTGATCTCCCGCCGTTCGGGATCGTCAGATACGGCAGCGAGATGAACGAGATGCTCGCCTGCTCGGGATTTGGGACGCTGCGGATCGTGCCGCCGGATTCGGCGATTCCCACTGCCGGCGGTGACAGCAGGGTCTTTAGCAAATCCTGCTGATGCGGGTTCATTTCGCCGTAGGATATGGAGTTCCCGGCGGATACCCGATAAAGCTGAACCGAGTCCAGGGATGAGATCATTTCGGCCATGATCTGCTCGGGAGTCAGGATCTCATTCACCTCAGGGACGGATGGCTCGCCTTCCTCGGAGGGATGGGCGAACACGACCAACTCATCAATCAGGCTCCAGCTCGTCCCCGATGCCGCCGCCAGCCCGTCGAGCGCCTTGCTCAGCGGCTCATCCTTCAGGTACATGGAGATGCCGTTCGCAGGCTCGCTGGGGGCAATGACCCCGATCCCGCCCAGCTTGCCGATCGCCATCGCCGCTCCGGGCATGGCTGCATCGGACAAGTGGATGGTGATGTGCTCATCGAGGTCGGGGGGTGCTGCCCAAAGACTGGTCGTGAAGAGCAATGCAAGCGAGAGGATTACTCCCGTTCGAGCGCGAAAGACCATAGCGTTCACTCCACGTAATAAGTAACGAGTAATGCGTAACCGGAATAGTCCATTGCGGATTACTCCTTACGCACTAGATACGAGGACGGCTCTCACTGCATTCTACCACATGCGCTTGCCCTTGGCAACAATTGACCAGGCGGCGAATCGGGAATATAATGGACAGGGAGAAGAACAATGACGATAAGCACTTCTTTCAGAACCAAGCGCTCGGAAATCCTGCGAATTGCAGCCGAACACGGAGTTCGCAATCTTAGAGTCTTCGGCTCA
>Ga0307380_10002590_pt1 | contig 25523 bp, 24 predicted proteins | sample UN3MG_FD_202239 | JGI IMG/M metagenome (GOLD analysis project Ga0307380, IMG submission 202239) | Soil microbial communities from Risofladan, Vaasa, Finland - UN-3 | ecosystem: Environmental > Terrestrial > Soil > Coastal area > Acid sulfate soil | place: Finland: Risofladan, Vaasa | collected... | reverse complement strand
GAACCGCCTGCACCACCGCCTGCAACTACCAGTACTTGAACATCAAGGCTTCCGACTGGAACGCTGAAGGTTCCGCCTGATGTGAAGGTGTGGATCGTATAGCCCCCAGACGTGGTTACCGTCCCGCCGCTCGCCAGACTCCCGCTGACGTTAAAATAGAAGGTCGGCGTGGCATTGCTGGTGAAGTTGTTCCTGTTATCCGGGATTGCACTAACAGCCGCATCCGCGGAATCGGCACATGCAAGCGTCATCAAGATAATTATAGATACGAGAAATGCCACCACGCCCAACAACACCGTGGCCTTGCCCTTCATATTATCATCTGCCGAATGTCGCCGATCAATGTGCACCGACCAGAACTCCAGGACCTTCAGCGAAAGACTTCTTGGCGAGGCCCATAACGGAACCTGCGACGAAGATTCTCGACGTGAAGTTGCCCGACAAGACATAGGTCTTGTTCGTGGCATCGCTCCAGTTGAGCGCGACGGCGCCGATGCTGGAGTTGTAGATCGCGTCCTGGAAGTTTCCGTCGTTGAATCCCGCGGCGTTCATGTCGCGGAAGAAAAGCGTCAGCCCGGGCTGCGCAGAAATCAGTAATGCGAGCAGCAAAGAGACCGCTACGCAGACAGGCCTTCCGTTGGCTGACATACAGGAAAGTATTGGCTCGCCGCCTTTTATCCTTTTTTGCTTGTGGAACGACGCCTACGGTTCGTTGACTGGACAGATATTGCGTTTATGCCGACAATAAAGGGGCAGGGCCTCCTTTCGGAGGCCCTGCCAAGGGCGGCACCGCCGAGGGTTAGGTGAAAGGCCGAGGGAACCTCGAAGAACCCCGGCTCCACCAGGCGGTGCCGCTTCTTCCCTATTCTGTGCTCGCCTATGTCCTAAAGGTCGTAGAGTCCTCCATCATGGGTCGTGGTTCCGCTTGAGTCCGAAGCGGCCCCCTCGGGGAAGGCGTCGGCCATTGCTTCCTCCACCTTCTCCGGGTCCTCGCCGGCTTCCAGGCGGCGGACCGCCTCCTCCATGGCGGGGTCAAGCGGTTCCCCGCTGGCGGCAGACAGGCGCCGCATCGTGGCCGCCAACTGGCGGGGATTGCTCTCGTCGATGTTCTCAAAGTCGCGAGCCAGTTCCGCCATGGCCGCTTCCGTCCGGGGATTCACGTCAGGCGCCGAGGCCGCGTCGGCCCCGGGCATGTTGCCGGCCCCGGCGACCACACCGTCGGGCTCCCTGCTGGAAGAAACGCTCGCGCCTCTCCTGGCCACGGCAAAAGGGGAGAGGAGCTGGCTCATCTTCGTCCTGCCGCACTTCGGGCACCTCGGCTTCTGCTTTGATCCCGCTGAGCGGACAAAGAAACTGAACACCCGGTTGCAGTCCTCGCATAGGAACTCGTACACCGGCATCGATCAGCACTCCTTCCTGAACACCTGTGGCACCGCTACACGTCCTAACAGACGGTTACCACAAGCCCCTCGCGGCTGATGTCGAAGTCGAAGAATCGGGCCCGGTCGTTGGGCGGATCGGCCTCCAGCATCTTCCGGACCGCGGCCGCATCCTCCGGCAACCGGCAGACCATCAGCAGGAACCCTCCGCCGCCGGCCCCGAGGAGTTTCGCGCCGTGGACGTGCAGCCCGACGCGCGCAAGGAGCCGCTCAATCTCCTCGTTGGTGGCCCCAGGGTCCAACTCCTTGTTCTGGCGCCAAGCCGCGCCGACGAGTTCCCCGAACGCGGCCACGTCCTTGCGGGCCAGGGCGTCGGACACATGCGGAGGCAGACCGTGGATCTGCCGGAGCGTCGCCATCGCGGCCCGGTCGCGGTCCAGATACCGCCCAACAACCTGCTGAAGGATGTTCTTCGCAAGCCGCGTGACGCCCGTGTAGTAGAGGAGCGTCTGCCCGCCGTTGGCCTTGGGGTCCAGTGCGTCAGGCGGGACATAGTGGATGGACGGATCGGGCACGAGCCCCGGCGCCGTCGTGATGACCTTGACGCCCTCAACGACCCCGCCGATCTGGTCCTGCCAACCGCCTCCCGTGGTCAACTCCTGCTCCAGCCGCAGGACGCGGTGGAACAACTCGCGGGGCGCGAGCGTCCGTCCCATGACCCGCTGGATGACGGCCAGGGTGACCGCCCCCATGATGCTGGAGGTTCCCAACCCGCTCCCCTTGGGAATGGCCGCCAGGGTCGTCAGTTCAATGCCGCCCCCGAACCGCTTCAGCATCTGCCGGAGCGTCGTTCCCTCTGGCCACGCGGCCCGCTCGGGCGAGAAGCCCGACAGCACCAGGGCCGCCTTGGCAAGGCTGTACTCGCTCGTCGCGCTGCGATAGTCCAGGAGATCGTCGAGTTCGGCGACCTCGATCCGCGTGCCCAGGTCGATCGACCCGATGCGGACGACGGGCTCGTCGATGACGCGGGCGTAGACCTGGATCGGGGGCTGCCCGTTTAGGTTGACGGCGGCATTGATCACGCAGCCGCCGTGTTCGAGCGAGTACGGCGGGGTGTCGGACCATCCGCCCCCGAGGTCCAGGCGCGCCGGCGCGCGGCCCCACACGATTTCGTCACTCCGAAGGGTGCTCGCCGGCGGCTCGGACTTCCGGTCGCCGCTGGCGACGATCCGCCGTCCGAGGTGCTCGAAGGCAACGGCCCGGGCCCGGTCGGCCCACTCGCAGGCGTTCGTCTCGGTCCTGGGAACGAGCCCGAGCATTTCCAGCCAGGCGCGTTCGGCCGACGGCAGGGCACCTGGCAACCCCGGCAGGACCTCTTCGAGGGGCACGTCCCCGGACTTCGCCAGCCTCGCCACCGCCGAGCCGAGCGTGTGCAGGATGCGCGAGAAGACGAAGAACTCCGACCCTTGGGTAGCATCGCCGTTCCCGAGATGCCAATGTGCCTCGGCCAGGAGGTCCACCGCCCACCCTGTCCGGTCGTCGGCATGCGTCAGGACGTAAGCCAGTTCGGCCGCTGAAAAGCCGCTCTCGTTGCGGAACATCCGCCGGAGCGACCGCCGTATCTCCCCGGCCCGGATTCTGGTCCGGCGGTCGTGGAAGGCCTCCTGGTCCGCGAGTTCGGCGATCTCCGCCAGGTTGTACCGGTCGGCCGCGCGCCAGGCCTCCCGTTCCCCCTCGGATGCCCCCACCGGGTTGAACATCCACAGCCACAGGCGGCAACCGGCCGCGCTGGGCTCGGCCGGGAAGACCCTCGCATCCCAGAGCGTTCTCTCGCCTTCCGGCAATGCCTTGTCCCACACGTCCTCCGGCTTCGCGCTCGCGGCTCTCAGCCATTCCAAGACTGGCTTACCGCAGAAAGTTGCCCCTTGTTCGACCGTGTCCTTGAACGTATCGCGCATCCCGTAGCACCGGGCGAACCAGACCTTCCGCCCCGCCCGGTCGCGGCCCTGGATGACGTCGAAGCAGGCCTCAGGCGGCAGGGCGAGCGGTTCATCGATGTCGGCTCCGACCACAACGTTCTTCCCACCGAGCGTGAGGGGGGCGCGGATGCGGCAACCCTCCACCCACATGTTTGCCCCGACGATCCTGGCCCCGTTCAGCATCTCATTGTTGATGCTCAGATGGCCGTCGAGGCGCGACATGCCCTGATCCTGGCGCTGAAGGTCGAGGCCGCTCGAGATGATCTCCTGCGTCGTGCCGAAGTGCAGAAACGTGCAGCGCGGCACCACCTGCACCTTGAAGGGCGTCCCGGAAAGCCCCTGGAATATGCGGGCAAGCAGGGCATCGCTCCATTTCGAGCTGGCGGCCCGGACCGCCGAGATGTAGTCGGCGGCCGTGGTCTCGCTTCCCATCGCGCAGCAGATCTCGCGGTAGAAGTCCAGCCCGTAGGCCTCGATCGCCTCGCCCATCTGGCCGGACCACGCGACGCCGTCGCTGCCGTCAGGCCCCACGCCGAACAGCGCGAGTAGCCGCGCGGCCGTCGCCGTGTCGAAACTGATCACACCGATGTCGAGGATCGACCGCCCGTACCGGTCAACGGCCCCTCGCTGGTCCTGCTCCGCAAGGGACGGCTTCTGGAGGAATCGCCGGACCTCGCCGTCGCCGTTGGTGCAATAGACGCCATGCTGGCTCGCCTGCTCCGGCGAAGCGTTGCAGCCAAGTCCCGTTACGCCCTCGCCGGCGAACCGCACGGCCCAAGGGTCGAAATCCAGGAGCACGTCGCCCGAGGTGATGACGACCTGCCCATGGCCGTTCTCCGGAGGTGGCAGCGCGAGGTACGTCGGTAACTGCCGGTCGAACAGCGTCATGGGCACCGCGCTCGTACTCTCGCCCGGGACCGGCACGAACACCTTCCCGCACGGACCGTAGGCCGGCGCCCGCTTCGAGTCTCCGCCCGCGTGGACAATCAGAACCCTCAGCTCGCCGAGCGCCTCCTGCCACGCCTCCCGAGTCTGCAGGTCCTTTCCGCTCCCCTGCAGACGCTCTCGGATCACCCTCGCCAGGCAGCATAGCGTGCTGCCGCCGCTCCCGACGCGCCGCCCCCCCGGGTCGGCCACGACCAGGACATCGTGCACTCCCACCAGAAGCCCCAACTCCCGCCGCAGGCGCAACTGCTCCTCGCACGCGCGCGCCTGCCGCTCGCCCCCGGCGGTCACGATCAGGTAGTCCCAGGTATCTCCCTTCATCCGTCTATCCTCGGTAATCATCGACTTCGATCACGCGGCCGCGCCCGTTTCTTCCGGCTCGATGGGCCTCAAGGTAATCGGCTCCGATGCCGGACCTATGAGACGTAAGCACGCTGGGGGTCGTGAAAGTGCAGAACCTGTTCTGCAAGTTCGTGCATCGTGCAAAACTTATACTCCCTGCACAGCCACTCCAGTTTCGGTATGGTGCTCTTGAGGTTGACGTAGCACTTGAACCGGCGCTTGAGGCTCAACGGAAGGCGAGGATGACCCGGATCGACCTCGCGCGGGTGCACATAGATAATCAGGGGCTCGTCCGCCGCGTGAAGCCTGTTGATACCCCAGCGAATGAGCCACTTCTGCGCCAGCCTTAGATAGCCCCCGCCGAAGAGGCTGAACCGAAAACCGAGCATGCTGACGACGGACATGGGGATCTCCACCAACGGCCCCGCCCGTGTCTCAATCACGTAGGGCTTCGTAGGGGCCCCGGGGATTCCACCGTGCCCTCGCGATGCCGGGAAAACGCTCGAATCGTACTCGTGGCCGGCCTCGCGGATGACGTCGTAGGCCCACTCCGTCTCAGCGGTAATGCTGAAGCCGGCGACCCTGAACCCGGGTACCGCTTGGCCCGTGATGTTCTCCAGGATCCCCTTCGCACGCATGACGTCCTGGCGAAAAGCCTCGGGCCCCACCCCATAGGCGAGCACGTGAGCGTATCCATGGCTCGCGATTTCGTGACCGGCTTCTTGGCACGCCCGCACTAGCGCTACATGACGTTCGGCCACCCATCCCAGCCAGAAGAACGTGGCCCGGGTGCCGGTCGCGTCAAACAGTTCGAGCAGGCGCTTCGTGTTCCGCTCGACGCGCGGCTCCATCTCCTCCCATACGTCCACGGGCGGCGTCGCAGGGCTGTCGAGGATGTGGAACCAGTCCTCGACATCAACCGTCAGGACACCGCTGGCCTTTGTGCGGTCGATAGACGTCACATGTTCAGATATACAAGCTGATTCATACATACTTTCGGAGTGCCCCCAACCCTTTGGTTGCCATCTCGCCAATGTAAGCAAAGAACGGTTTGACATCGTCCCTCGCCCAGATACACCACGTTACCGGCCCACCATAACTGCGAAGAACCTCAACTAATGCGAACCGTTTGCTTGCCGCCAGAGAAAGGAAGTCACGGGAAGCGAACACCCACGTCATGGGCCGCGTCTTGCTTGTGGGTAACGGGGGAAGTGAAACTCCGGACAAGTCCAAGAAACTGCAGTACACTGTATCGTGGCCAGACGCTTCCACGATTCCGTACCACCTTCCTATCCTGGGGTTGATCTCAATGATTCGGAACGCGTTCGTGCGGCGGTCATACTTGTACTCGACATCACACAGACCTTGGTAACCCAGCTTCTGCAGAAAGCCGACAGACTGCTCCTCAATCTGAGGCACCGAGGCCGCTCGCATCGCGGTTGTAGTTCCAAACCCCACCGGGTACTGCCGGATCTTCTGGCCGACAAAGGCACCGTGCGGCTGACCGCTTCGGTCGAAATACGCCGCAAAGACGTAAATCTCTTCTTCCGGACCCGGAATCACCTCTTGCACTACGAAATCAGCAATACGGCTGCCCAACGAGTCTCCTTGCGCCAGCAAATCTGTGGCACGCTGACAGTAGATTACCTTGGTCAAGCCGTGCTTCGGGGCCCACTTGTGGTAGTATTTCGGCTTAAGAATGCATGGAAAACAACCGCTCGCGATGAACGCGGTTAGGTCGTCAGGAGATGTAGGCACCAGCGTGAATGGGGCAGGAACCCCGTGCTCGACGCAAGCACGGTAGAACCGTTCTTTGTTGAGGAACAACTCGACAGTGTCTGGACCGAGTTTGCTGAAACTGTAATGACGCGCCAGTTCAACATGGTGCTCGCCGATGAAGGCAACGCACTCGTCGCCCGACGCGTAGAGGACCTTCGTCGTGTCCGGGTGCTCCTCGGCAAACTCGATGAGGCGGCGGCAAAGCCGCTCCGGCTCGTGCCGCGGGTCGATCGCGCCCAGCGGCGTACAGTAGCGCGAACGCAGCGCGACTTCCCACCGTGAGAGGCCGATGCCGTACACCTTCACGCCGCGCCGCCCCAGGCCGCGGACGATTGAAAGGGCCGTGGGCCCCATTCCCAGCACGACCGCAACCGCGTCATTCATGAGAATGCTTTCCTGCGCGGAGGCCATTTGCGCTGGGAGAAGAGCGTGTGCAAGAGCGTATTGAACCGGCCGGCAACTATTTCAAAATCGTATTCCCTTTCGAATACCGTCCTCGACCGATAGGACATCTCCCTCAGCAGTCCTGGATCGCTGCGAAGGGTCTTGATTGCCGCCACAACACCAGGCGCGTCTCCATCCCGTACGACGAACCCGATCCTGTTGGTGCTGACAAGATCCGCCACCTCGTTGCCGGCACTCCCCACATATAGAATCGGACCGCCAACTGCCATGATCCCGTATGTCTTGCACGGCACTTTCATGCCATCCCTACCCGGACCGAAGTAGACAACATGGACGTGCCCTGAACTCAGGCTGTATGCAAGGTCCCTTCTGTCCTCGTAGGGCAGGAAGCGAACATTCGCCAAGCCGCGCGCCCGGGCCGTGGCCTCAAGACGGTCACGTTGTGGCCCTTCTGCAATGAAAACGAAAACTATGCCGTCGTCCTCTGCAAGCCTCTCTGCAGCATCAAGAATCGTGTCGAGCGATTCCCCCGTGCCAATGTTGCCACTGTAGAGAACCACAAACTTGCCCGTGAGCCCGCACCTGTCGATGAACCGGTTCTGCTTTCGCGGGATTGGGGCCAACCTCTTCCCGTCTGCCCAAACAGGCATGATGTACAGCCGCCCCCGTGGCGGATTGTATGTCTGGATGCGCTCCTTCATATAAGGACCAAGAACACACACTGCATCGCATGCGCTCACATAACCACGCGCGGCAAACGACAGTACGCGGTGAGCCCATCCCCCGGCCTCGATGAAGCCATTGGCTATAAGCAAGTCAGGACACATATCCATACACCAGTGTAGGTGGTGCGCCCTTCGAAGCAATTGGATGGCTCTTCCCAACAGCCCGATCATCGGGGGACTCGTCAGTGTTACCACGATCGTGCCGGGCCGCGCCAAAAGGAAAGCCTCAACCCCGGCACCGAGGAAGAACGACAGGCAATCTGCGGCGCGTCGCACCGAGCCCGTTCTCCGCCCCCCACCCGTCGCAGGGACTCGTACGATTCTAACACCGTTGCGGACTTGGCCGGGGGGAAGAGAGCCGCCATCACCTGTATATGGCTGACGGGAACATACAACGGTCACTTCGTGGCCTCGGCCGGCCAGGAACTCTGCTAGATCGGTCAGTATCTGGGCTGTTGCCGCCACATCGGGCCAGTAATACTGGTTTATGAAGAGAACGTGCATGGCGGACACTACTGAGTGGGACTTCCCGTGCGGTTGGCCGCGGCCGCCACTGCCCCCTGGCCGCCCGGCGAGATGTGCCTTTGCCGGATCTTAAGAGCAGGGTTCCCCCTATAGATGCCGTAGGGATCAAGGTCCTGCGAAGCCACGGAGCCGGCTGTTAAAACAGCATGAGAGCCGACATGGACGCCAGGGCCCACCCAGGCTTGAGCCGCGATCCAGGCACCGCACTCAACGTGGATGGGTTTGTTCACAGTCTTGAACTGCGTGGAGGTATAGTCGTGATTGCCCGTGCACAGCATGGCACGCTGTGAAATGCAGACATGATCCTCAATGGTTATCAAAGCCAGATTGAGTAGCCAACTGTCCTCACCAAGCCACACGTAATTGCCGAGATCAAGCCTCCAAGGGAACGTTATCTTCACACCCGGTTTGATCACAACGCCCTTGCCGACTTTAGCACCAAAGAGGCGAAGGAGAGACCTTTTCAGCGCGTAGCACTTGCCGGGCCATCGTTCGAAGAGTATCGAACGCACCAGGACCCAGGCGGCCTCGGTGATCTTGCTTGCCCCCCTGTCGGAGCCGGTAGACCGAAATGTGGCCAGATTCACCTCACGGATGGTTTCATTGCAGGTCTGGGGATCGCTACCGAGCATTGGGGCACCCCCACATATCCACGCAGGCCGGGGCGGTGGCCTGTCCAATGAGCCAGCGATATACAGTCAGCATCTCCTGCGCGAGGGGAGGCCAAGCATAGCGAGTTCGCACCAACGTCTGGCCGCGTTGCCCCATGACCACACGCTCTGGATCGGAGAGTTCCATGGCCGCGCGCAACTGGGTCTTCAATGCGAGCAGGTCACGCTCGATCCACCAGCCGCAGCCTTCGTCCTGAATCTGTTTCCACAAAGTGCCTCGGGTAGTGATGACGGGACAGCCCGACGCCAAGGCCTCAGCGACAGTGATGCCGAAATTCTCGCACTCCGACGGGAGGACGTAGAGATCGGCAATCCCCAGCAACTCCTGCTTGAGCCTTCCGATCACGTTGCCCGTAAAGAGGGTACATGAGGAGATACCGCAGGAGTCGACCAGCCGCTCCATCTGGGCCCGGTATCCCTGCCAATCGGGTCCGGCAATCACTAGCACCCACTTGCCTGAGTAGGGGGCCAATTCGCCCCATGCTCGGAGCAGCACGTCGACCCGCTTGACGGGAGCCACGCGCCCCAGGAACAGTATGATCTTTCTGCCCCGCAGCGACGGCCACCGCTGGTAGACCTGGATGGGGTTGTCGCATCGGCCATAACCACCCGTGTCCAACCCTATGGGGATCACCGCAACAGGATTAACCAAGCCGCATGCTCGGATGCTCTCCAGTTCGGCCTTCGACGTCACATGCAGACACGCAGCCTTCGTCAGGCCAAATTTCTCGATCGGCCAAAAGAGCCGTTTCCTCCATGCGCGGGATCGGAGGCACGCAGGCTGGAGCATCCCGTGCGTAGATGCAATATGCGGGATGCCGCTCCGCCTAGCAATACGTCCAGCAGCACGCGCGGCCCATTTCCACAGACCGTGCGTGTGACAGACACTCATCCCGGGCATCACGTTGCGTAGGTAATCCCGGACCTGCTTTGAGTAACCGTAGACGCGGGGCCCCACCGGTCGTCCAGCAAAGACGGCTGCGTGGCAATCGCATATGTCGGCACCTGTGTGTTCATCCGCGAGTCCCGCCAGCAAGACCTCTTCACCGCATGTCGACTGGTGCGTGGCTAGTTCGCGGACAAAGGTGGCCACCCCGCCTCCCCGCCGCGAGATTGCGTCAGTGACGTGCAGTACCCTCATCGCCGACTTTCCCGCCTGCTATGGACCATCCACTTCCCCCAACACGGAACATCCCCCCAGATCCACAGACCCCCATTTCGGGGCCATCGCAGGCAGCGGCGCGGCTCTAGTTGCGCTACTCTCGTTCCCCTCATGGCGGCAAGTCTTCCATGAAGCCGGGTCGGGTCAAGGGGATTTTGCCGGTGACACGTTCACTCTTCCATCCGGGCTGCTGCGGCGGTCGCGTGCGAGGCGACGGTCGTCGGTCCGCAGGCCCATTTGATTATGCGAGGCCGCCCATTCTCAGCGTCGGGCTCGACGGTCCCAGACCGCAGACCGGGCTGACCTCGTGCGTGTCGCGGCGAACCTCCTTGTCCGGTCCCCCTTCGGGGCTTCGGCCCCGTGTCGTTTCCCTGGTGCCCGCTGTGCTTCTTAAGCCGTTGCCCGGCTACTCCCGATTCCCCTCAGGCCAGGACGCCCGCCTCCGCAGGACGGTGCGTCGACTTCTCCTCTGGCCGCTCCGGCCGCCACGTCGTTCCGTCCCGGAGCATGGCCCAGGCGAAGACCGCCAGCCGCCGGGCCACCGCCACGATGGCCACCTTGCGGCGGGCGCGGCTGCCGCGATGGACCCGCTCGTAGATCGCCCGCAGCCGTCCGTTCCAACGCAGACCGAGCCACGCCACCTCCACCAGCAACGCCCGCGCCAGCGGGTTGCCGTGACGCGTGATCCGGCCGTGGCGGTCCATCGCCCCGGACTGGAACTGACGCGGCACGAGGCCCAGGTAACTGCCCACCTGTCGGCCCGAACCGAACCGGTGCGGGTCGTCGAAGAGCGCCACCAGCAACTCGGCCAGACGCGGGCCCACGCCCGGAATCGTCCGCAGCCGCGCGACCCGTTCGTCCACCTCGGCCAGCGTGTCGAGTTTCACCTCGACCGTCGCCACCTGGGCCTCCAGATGGGCCAACGCCTCCAGTTCCAACGCCAACTCGCCCCGCCACAGATCCTCGGGGCCGACGTCGGTCAGCGGCCGCGCCAACGCGGCCAGCGACGCCAGTCCCTCTTGCGTCCAACCGCCGGCGCCCCGCGTCAGGCCCGGCTCGCCGACCGACGCCAGGATCGCACGGATCCGATTCTTGACCGCCGTCCGACGCGCGACCAGCCGCGCCCGATACGCGATCAGCCCACGCCACTGACGCGTGGCTGCCTGCGGCACGTGCACCGTCGGCAACTGCCCCGCCGCCGACAGGTCCGCCAGACGCACCGCGTCCACCCGGTCGGTCTTCCGCCGCGTGTGCCGCCAACGCCACGCCTCGTGCGCCACGTTCGCCACCTCGATCTGGCGGACGCCGGCCTCGCGGGCCGCGTCGTGCACCCATCCGGCCAGGGGACCGATCTCCATCACCAACCGGTCGGGCCGGCCTTCCGCAAACAGCCGCCCCAGGACCGCCGGCTCCGTGCGGACCGTCTTAAAACCGCACTCCCCCGTCGCCGTGTCCACCGTGTACGCCACGCTCTTGCTTTTCCCCAGGTCCAGTACCAGAATCCTCATGCCGGGTCTTCTTCCGTTCACGCTCGTGGGCGACCCCCCATGGGTCAGCCCGTTGGCGATTGGGCCATCGAGCCCGAATCCTAGCGGAACCGGAGACCCGGCTTGCATAGTTTCTCATCTTCGGCTCTGCTCACCAGCGGCTGCTGTAGAGCTCTGTTACTGAGGCCGGTATCCCTAATAACCCAGCAGACTTGATCGCTGAAAGTCGCAAAAAAGTTGTTTCCCCGGCAATCTGGCAATTACTTGGGCTTCTGCGACCGTCGGTTGACCGGACACTAGGTCCGCTGAGCTTGGGGGGCCGCTATCTTCTGCATTCCACCCCAAGGCAGTTATCCCATCTATCCTTCTCTTCTACCTTTTGGAACATCGGGTCTGACGAATCACCAAACTCTGCTCTCCTGATTCCAATGAAGCCTGCGCCTTGGAGTTCGTATTCAACGGACTTGAAGTCCCACATCCATCTATGCTGGCTATTTCCTAGCCACGATATCATGAAGCCCTTAAGGCTACGCTCTCGCTTTTCCTGGCCCAGCAGTGTTCGCTTCATGAAGACCAAGGCCGCATCGGGGGTTGGTGTCTTGACATAGCAGTGTATGTAGTACTCGAGGTCGGGCATCACAAGGCGGAATATCCCACCGGCCCGGAGCATGCAATAGGTGTTGCGCAAGGCTACCCTGAAGTCATCAAGGCAAAGATGTTCAAGAACGTGAGAACAGTACACCCCTTGGCACGAGTCGGGGGCGATTGGTAGTCCTCTCACAATGTCCCCGTACTCCACGTCCTCTGGGAAGCGGGAGTCATTTTTCGAATACAACTTGCCTATGAGTGGCAGGCGCTCGAAACGCAGTGTTGGCGAGGCATCGAAGTTCCGCCAGCCTCCTCGTGAAGACCCACCACACCCGTATTGAACGTACTGCGCGAGAAGCGTTTCTCTATCCATTTCTATTGCGGCCGTCGAACACCACAGGAGTTAGTGTTCGGTCGTCCGGGGCGCAACCCCCCGCGCCTTTCATGGCCGAATTCGTTCCCTGGAGAGCCGAGCCGAAGCGCACCTTGCGACGGAGATAAGATAGCGAAGCAGCAGGTGGTCAATAACCTTGACTACCTTGGCTCGCCTGGCCGACCGGTCCAGAGCCACTGTGGCGGCCTTCCACAGGCCTTCGGCGTAGCGATACAGGTCCCACTTGGCAACGATCTGACGGCTCCTGAGCCCCATCGCCTGACGCTGGGCTAGGGGCACCATGCACATTCGCACCAGGGTCTGGGCCATCTCGCTGGGCGAACTGGGGTCACATCGCCAGCCATTGCCTCCCTCTTCCACAAGGTCGGCCGCGCAGCCAGCGGCGCCGGACACCACCACGGGAAGCCCACAGGCCATGGCCTCGTTCACGACCTGTCCCCACGGTTCGCGGGTGCTGGGCAGCCACATGGCTTCCGCCCCGCCATAGTAACAAGGTAGGTCAGGATATTGGAGAAACCCGGGCAGGACCACGTTTCGCTCGATCCCCAGCCGATCCCGGGCTGCAAGGATTTCCGCTCGGAGAGGTCCGTCGCCGCAAAGGACCCAATCCCACGGAGTGGGAACCCGCTTGCGATATTCTGCATAGGCCTCGAGGGCGACAAGGAGGTTCTTCTCTGGAATGAAGCGACACACGCTGATCCAGTAAGGCCGCCTCTGAGCAACGACCGCAGGTACAGGCGATACGGCGGATGACCGCGCGAAGTATTCGTTGTCAACGACATCGCAGCCGTCGGCGATAGCATCAGGGTCGAAACCCAATCCGACTAAGTAATCGCGACTCCTGGTGCCGGCGACGAAGGCCGCATCGCAAAAGGAGACCATCCGTTTGTTGAAGGCCTTCCGGATTCGACCAGGCGGAGTACTATTGGCGGTCGTATCGGAGCCGACGACGACCGCAACCCCGCTGGTCCTGGCCCAGAGAATGGCCGCACGGGCCTCCGGGATCCCGCCCCATCCGCAAACGACCACGACATGTGGCGCGATCTGTCGAAGCACTTTGCCCGCTGCGGCATGGATTGCATTTTGACATAGCGAGAGGTAGTCATCGTGGGGGAAGAGTACGCGCCGGTCGAACCCATGGTCGCCTTCAACTATATCCCAGGCGTAGCGCGCCTCGGTTCGGGCCGTTTCGAGGCCAATCACCGTCGCTCCCCGCGACTCAAAAACCTTCGCGGCCGCTTCCAGGCGCGCAACATGATGGGGTCCAAAACGCGGCCACATCACCGCAATTCGAATATCTTCCGTCTGAGGCGCGGTCATCGGTATTGATGCCCCGGCCCAACAAGATCGTGACCGAGTGAGCTTCCATAGACCCCGATCACCCACATCAGGGGCGTCACAGCATTTCCTACACCGCTTACATATCCCTCAGCGCAGCTCAATAGAGCAAAGTACGCAAATAGGGTCATAGCTACCGCAACACACAGAATATCCGATGACTTTGCAATCACGTAGTCACTGCAGGTCCGCCACAGTCGACGAAACACGAAGGCGATCCAGCTGAACATTCCCAGAATTCCCAGGATGCCGGTCTTAAAGAGAAGACTCAGGTAACCCAACTCCCCAATGATGCCATCGGGGTGTTCTGCTCCGTCCCCGGATAACCCTCGGCCGACAATCGGCGAGCGAATCAAATTTCCCCACTTTGCACTGCCTAAAGAAGCCAGTCGCCCGGTGGTGATATCGCCACTGTCGTCGGCGCGAAGCGCCACCTCCTTCACAGAATCGAATGTTCCGCTCAGCGGGGCGGGAAACAAACTCGTAGCCACAACCACCAGCAGACCCAGCACAATCACGATGATCAATGTCTTTCGGAGCTGGGGCAGAATCGCAGCAGAGATCGTCAACGCCACAAGACAGGAAAGGATAGATCCTCTGGACTGGGTGACGGCCATCAAGTATACCGAGCCGATGCAGCCGCCGCCTAGAACAATCCGCCCCAGACCTTTTTGAGAAAACACGTAGCTCAGGAGAAACACGATGACGCCAAGACCATATACCGCGCCGGCTGCGTTGTCATGCGTGCCAGCCAGCCGAAAGTAATCAGTTTGCGGTTGCGGCCACACGAAGCCAAGCAGACAAAATGCGACCGAGATAACAAGCATGGCTTTGTAAAGCGACCGCCCCGCCCGTTGGGGCGAACTTAGGTGGGCCCAGGCCAGGCTGAACACCAACAGAATCACGAAAGACAGGGCCCGTTGAAAGGAGTCCCAGACATTTTCGCTAAAGAAAGCCCCCAACAGACACGCCATCAGAAAGCACATGGCTGCCAAGGCGGCAGCGCGATCGGAAGAGATTCGGTTCCCGCTCGGCCGGGAAAAAAAGATCGCAACTGTTACTATCGTAATCCCAACCAGGAAGTACCATCTGAGGAAGTAGATTTGTTTTTCCAGCCACACCGAACTGCTGAGAAAGAATACTAGTGTGATCACGACGGGCGCGACCGTCTGATAGTGATCGCGCCAGATTGTTGAGGCCCGGCTTATCATGCTCTCGCGTCCCTCGCCCCAATACCGGTTACGAGATCACGATAGAACTCAACGGTCTTTGCGGCCATCCGTTCAGCACTGTGCTCTCGTGCGGTTTGGAGCCCTGCAAGTCGCAAGTTGGCGTATCGGTCAGGGTCCGTGATCAAGACCTTGGCCGCTTCGGCCAGCGCCTTTGGCGACCGCTCCTCGCAGATAACAGCGTTCTTGTTGTGTTTCATCCAACTGTTGATTCCGCCGCGCATTGGGTAGGATATCACGGGAACGCCCGATGCCATCGCCTCAAGGGGGACAAGCCCGAACGTCTCGGCCTCCGACGCCAGAAGCATGGCGGTCGCATTCTTTAGAAAAGCAGCTGCATCGCTCTGCCAGCCCAAGAAGTCTATGTGATCCTCTAGGCCGAGAGTCCTTACCTCATTGCGTAACAGCCGAAGTTGGCTGCCACCGCCGATGATTCGCAACCTCGCCCGCATACCCCAACGCCTGACCAGATCAAGGGCACGAATGGCATCGGCAAAATGCTTGTCCGCCTCTGCCCTGCCCAGCACGACGAGCACAATTGGCGCCCGGGTTGAAGTCGAGGGCAACTCCGCTTCCGAAATCCGAATCGTCACGCCATTGGGGATAACCCTCCACTGGGCAGTGGGAAACAATTTATTGCAGAGGTCGAACAGGCTTGCATCATCCCCAACACTAATCACGCCGCGAATGGCTTTACCGTAAGCGGCTATCGCAACGCGATCCATTCTGTTGCTAGGGAGCAAATGCAGCGTGTACACGGAGACGGTTCGGGACACTCTTGCAACAAGAGCCCCCAGAACTGGCAGCGAATGAAAGTGAAGTATGTCAGGTTCAACCTGACTGATAACTCGCATCAACCTCAAGGGAAGGGACACGCTATGACCCGACTCGCACCCGCAGCAATGCATCGGCACGCCCGAGCGGACGAGATCAGACGACACATCGCCTTCACGCAAGCAACATACCACCTCTGCCTGAACACCACCACCCTGTTGGGCAAGGACCAGTGAGCGAACATGGGATTCAATCCCCCCAAGGTGCCCAGTCAGAATGACATGCAGTACGCGAAGGGTCACTCACAAATCCCACAGGCCGGACTCGGCCACTGACATCACGATCTCACTGTGCATTCGACGGTTCTTTCCTACTCAGGAAGGATTCGACAATAATGTTCAGCTCTTCCTTGAACCGACTCACACAGAACCGCTTTGCACGGGATGCACTGAACTCCGATAGCCTCGCCACTTCGCTCGGATTTCTCAGTAAAGCATCAATCTGCTTCACCGCGTCGCTTGGGCTACGGTACACCAGTTGCGATTCCTGGACAATCTCAGCCGTTCCGCCTTCAGAAGGAACAAACGGAACACAGCCCGCCATCATCATCTCCGCCACGACGATGCCGAAGGCCTCGCCCAGGCAGGCGTGGATGCCGTAACGGTGGCGAGCCAGCATCTCCCACTTCCGCACGCCCGACAACAAACCCTCCAGCCGCACCCAGCCCAGCCCCCGGCAGAGGTCCTGGAGGCGCCGACAGTACGGCGAATCGTCCAGGCCCCCAACGATGTGCAGGTGAACGTCGTGGCCGCGGTCACGCAACTGCCCGACTATGGCCACGATCTGATCGACTTTCTTCTCCGGGACCAGCCGACCGAGGCAGACGAAGCCATTCTCCCGACCATCCAGGCTCACCGGAACCGGGCAGGCGGCCACCGGCGGGTACAACACCTGCACCGGCACGCCGAACTTGCGGCTGACGATCTGCCCGATCCACCGCGAGTTGACCAGGACCATGTCCCGGGCAACCACGTCATGTCGCGGAGACCCCACAGTGATCCGGACCAATCGCTGGTAGACACGCTGCAGCAACGTCGTCGAAGGCGGCTGTCTCTGCAAGTACGCGCGAGAGAGTTCCACGTCGAAGTAAACGTCCGCGATGTATTGGATCGCGCGTACTCCCACATTCAGGCAGTTGTGCGCGCTAATCACGGCATCCAGTTCCCGGGCACGGGCGACCACATGCCTGTAGAAGAGGGCATCGCGAAGCGCACAGAGCCGATTGCCGGTACGCAGCCACCGGGGGAGAGGCGGCGGAGCAAAGGTGAAGTCTCCCTGCCGCAAGTCGGTTCCGTAGAAACGGTTAAGCTCATTCAGGTGTACGTCGCTGCAGGTGATGAACTCGACACGCGCGGAGTCACGCAGGGCCTGGATGGCCCACACTGCATGCGTCCCCGCTCCCCCTCGGCCATACTTGGAGATGACTACCCCAACGCGCGGGCGAGTGTCATTGTCGTGCTTGCGACTATCCAAGGGCGTAAACCCATTTGAGTTGACGGTTCGCCTCTTATACCCGTGAAAGGCGTCCCGACGCCGTCCGGCTAGCTGATCCAGGGCGGGCGTCCTGCAAAGGCCACTTCATAGGACCTGGTAATCTCCACGGTGCCATCCGACGACGCGCCATCAACCACGATGGCCTAGACATCCGGATGGTTCTGCCGCAGAACGGACTGCGCCGCAGGCGGAATCCACCACTCGCCATTCTTGCACGCTGTAATGACGCTGACCTGCACAGGACCTACTTCCTCGCTATCATAGTGTCGAAGCCGAAGAACTTTACGAAGTATGGCCTAACCGGGAACGGGATCATCCCGAGCACAGGTTCGCAGCGTTGTTTCACCCCATGCCACACGCGCGCCATCCAACCGAACCCCAGGACCGCCCTTCGAAGTCCTGGCACGAAGAAGAAAGGGCTTGTCAGGCTCGTGAAGCCGTTCCGAAAGAGAAGCCGACTGTACTCGCGCAATGTGTATTCCTTTAGATGAAACCCTTTCGCCTCCGTACCGCGCGGGAACATCAACTGCGTTATGTCCATGGGCCTCATATGCCAATTCGGCATTATAGTGACAAGATAGGCGCCTTGACTCAACTTCGAGTAGATCAGCCGCAAGTACCCTTCAATCTCGTCGACCGGAACATGCTCGACAACTTCGCTCCAGAAGAACACATCCACGACGTTGTCTGCGAATGTCTTCAGCACGTCGTATGCGCTTCCCTCGAAAAGCTTGTAGTCGCCTCCGCGCTTGCCAACGTTCGACAAATCAACGTCGCATCCGCACACTTCCACTTCCGGAACACGGGCCACCGCATCCAAGACAGCGCCCGTCCCGAAGCCCGCTTCAAAGAAGCTCAGTTTGCGGCGATGCTTTAGCATTTGTTTGACTACCGCAACTGCTACACTTGGGCCAAAGGATTTGTCGCCCAGTCCAAATGGCTGCTGGTTGCGTTCGCATCTGTGTGCGAGCATAGCGTGAATCAACGCATAGCCTCTTCGTGTCAGCTCCGCGCGTTCCTGGCTAAATGGTGCCGCCATCTTGATCGCTTCAGCGAATCGGGTCTCCTCGTCGAACTGGAGGCTGACCAAGCCCTTGATGTCGTAGTCCGCCAGATCGACTGTGTGACCGTCAAACAGCGTTACCACTGCGGATGACAAGGATACGCTCCTTCTGAATGGCGGGGGTTTCGACGTTGATGGCATTATGTGCACTAATGGATACGGCGCACTCTTTAGCCAAGCCGGTAGCGAATCTACAGAAGAGTGCTTGCCTCAGTTCACTAAGCCCGCGACTTCATCGCACCTAGCGAGGCATCGGCGCTTAGTGCAATGCGTACTCAGAGCCGTCCGGCGGTGCCCGATACGCCCGGTTGGGTTCCGACAGGGCCACATCCCCAATCGCCGCCAGCTCAAGCGTGTATCTGCCCCTCATTGCCTCCAAGGCCCATGCCGCCCCAGCGTGTCGGCGCAACGGAAATACGCGTCAGGGCGGTAATACTACGACAGGGCGTCATGCAAGAAGCGACAACCAATCTCGCGAAAGCGCGTGAGCCTGGCGTGCACCTGATCCCACTTTATCTCTTGACAGCAGAGGCGCTCGACTTGGGCGCGATCGAACGTCGCCACGGCGCGGTCCTCCAAGCCGGCAACACTCAGAAGCGATGTGATGCGGCTATTCTTCTCATGCGTCATCCCTGCGCGTAATAGCACAACAAACGGGCGTCGGTATATCAAACTAAACGCTAATGCATGAAAGGAATTGGTAACAACGAAGCAGGAGCGGCGCAACCTGTCAAGCCACTCGCCGGGAGATAGAGTTAGAGGGCCGCCACGGCACAGGTTATGGATAAGTGAATGAGGCCGGGACTCGCAGCAATCTACCCCTAACACCGAACGCGCTATCGCCGTGACTCTGGATGCCAGCGTCGCATTGTCTCCCGGAAGCACGTAACAGAAGACGAAAGGACAATCTGGGCGAGGCGCCTTTGGTTGAATGGAGGCATATGCCGAGTCGTCTAGCAAGAGCGTCGGGTCCGGTACCCATACCGCATCGGCACGCCCCAACGTCTTCATCAAGTCAACGGCGTCCTTTTCGCGGACGCTGACGGCATGGAATCGCCTAGCGTAGGCGGCCCATCTCGCACGAACATCGCGATCAAGATGTGAGACACAACAACTGGCCGCGTACGCTACGCGCCGTATTCCTTCATTACCAAAGTCCAACCACGACACGTGCTCGTCTGTGCCCTGGCAGCCAATAGCGGGATTCCAGATTTGGTCGCTTCCGCATATATACGCGTCCGCTGCAGGCGGTGCGCTTTGGAGTTCGCGAATCGCAAGATAACGATGGGACCCAATGTGCAAATGGCGCTCTTGGAACTCGAGGAACACAGGACGTCGGAACCGATCACTCATCTTTGCGATGGTTCCCTGCGGCGTGCGGGAGAACCAGCCACGAAGCCCTCTTCCGAGAGGAGGGTCCCACTTGCCCTGGTAGTTGATGAAAAACGGCTCGTGTGCACAGTTCTTGAGATGAGTCTGCAGGGCATAGGCCTGAAGGGCGGCGCCGTAGTTGCGGGCAGCGTGGAATGTGACGATTCCTATCTTCATGCTGACTCACGTTTTGCGAAGCCCAATGTTCCCGTAGCCTTCCTGCAGGCGTGTGCGACCCTCTTCTTGATACAGGACAGCACCCGACGAAGCAAAGACCGCGGGTGAAGGCGGTATCTGCGGACGAGGGCGGGGAAGGAAAGCGCGTCGAGGTCACGGTAGAAGGTGTCGCGCTGGGGCGGGCGGTGGCTTGATCTGACGAGCATGGGGTTGCGGGCGACGGCGGTGTCGAAGTCGGCGGGGCCGAGAAAAAGGCGCTTGCGACAGGCGTGTAGCCAGGCCAACCCTCTTGGGGTGTTCACCAGCACGAGGGAAGTGCCCTTATCGTCTCGGTCGTACTCGGGATATTTCTTCGCAACGCCCCAGAAATCGGCGATAGTCAGGTCGCCGGAGCGGGTAGGACTAGCGAATTTGCAGTCATAACAGGACGGGCGTAGGGCGCAATCGTGAAGGAACGCCGCCATGTACGGGTCGGCATACATGGAAAACAACCTGCTGCCACCTTTCTGCAAATGCTGACGAACGCTGAAATGCTTCCACCCGGTCGTCTTGTCACGGAAAGAGACTTTCGCCAGTTGATTCCCTCTTGTTTGATTATGCTGAACATAACGTGCGAACAAGAGTGGTGATGGCACACCGTGGCATATCAGATCACAGCAGAAGAGTTTCTCGCTGGGCTGGCGGAGAAAGCAACGGAGCCCGGCAACCTGGCACGGCGTGCCGGAGAAGAGGACGGGACGGTCCTGCTTGAGCAGGTCGCGGGCTTGGCGGTAGAGGGCCGAGGAGATTTCACTTTGGACGTACTTGGAACCACGGAGGCGGTGGAGATCGGCGGACGTTTCGATGAGGATATGACGGACGACAAGTCGGTCGTCGAAGGCCGCGCCCACTACCACGCCGCCACGGGCGAGGATGTTCTCAGCGAGGGCGGTGAAGACGCCGCCGGAGGAACTCTCCCGACGGACGGCTTCATCCAGGTGCCATGCGGCAAAAACTCGGAGAGGCTTGCCCTCTGTTTCTTCGCGTTCCTTCACTCCTTCGGAGGGCTTCCCACGATACACCGGGCAGACCTGGCGGCAGAGGCCGCAGTCGGTGCAGGCGGCGCTGTTAATTCGCGGATGGAGGAAGCCCTCGGCATCCGGGTGCATCGTGATGCAGTCCATGGCGCAGACGGCCGCGCAGGCGGCGCAACCGGTGCAGGCGTTCAGGGCTTCACCCAGGGGATGTGTGGCCGCGGTATTCACGGTGTTTCTTTCCCCGCCGGGCGCGGCGGAGGAGGGCTTGCGACGTCGTCCCCACGACGACGGATCTTGCTCCACAGGCGCCGCGTGTTCTGTCCGACGAACGCGCGCTCCCCCGGGTCGAGGGCCAGAAACCAGGTGGTCAGCAGGGAGGCGGCGATGCTGGCGACGGCGGCCAGGGCAAGGCGCAAGAAAGAGGAAGACAACAGCCAACGCGGCGCCAAGGCTGCGAATGTGGCAGCAAGCGCCACAATGGCGCAGGGCAGGACGACGGCCCTCAACCAGCGCCGGACCCGCAGGCCAAACAGGCGCCGCCCCCATAGAACGCGGCCGAAGGAACAGGCGGTCATCGTGATGACGAAGGCGATGCCCACGCTGGTCGGCGGGTAGCCTAACTTGAGGAAGAGCCAGGCTAGCGGCAGGGTGAGAAGCAGGCTCGTACCGACGGTCGCCTGATAGGCCGCGATCTTGCCGTGGGCATGGACGGCCAGCATGTAGCCGGCGCTCAACCGGTCGATGAGAAAGGTGCACAGGATCAACTGGCAGAACAGGGCGGTATACGGGGGCGGCTGGCGGAGCCAGAGATTGAGGATGTAATCCATTTCAGCCATGAGCGGGATGGCAAAAAGCATGGCGAGGATGGCGCCGAACTTGCAGGCCCGGAGCGAAAGGTTGATCATGCGCGCGCGGTCGCCTCGCCCCTCGCTGGCGGTGATTTCCGGCGAGAAGGCGCCGATCATGGCGGCCGAAAGCTGGTTGGTTTGACCGGAAACCTGGTTGGCGATGCCGTAGGCGGCGTTCAGACTGGGGCCGAAGAAAAGGTTGAGGAGGATGGCTGACCCCTGGTTGCGGAGAATTCCTCCGAAGCTGCCGATCAAGTTCCAGGCGGCAAAGGATAGGATGTGTTTGAACCGGTTTCTGTCGAACCACTGCCGGCACACGATACGGCACTCGCGGAAGACGGCAAGGGCGCGGAAGACCTGGGCGGACTGGATAAGAAGGATGATCGCGACCATGCCGGCGGCGTAGAACAAGAGGCGGTCGCCGGAAACACGGGTGAGGATATACGCGAGGGTAAGAGTGAGGACGGACTGGAGCATGCCCCAGACAGAGAGTTCGGCGATATGCTGCTGGGCGGTGAACATGGCGACGAAGGGGATCGAGGCCATGCTCGTGAAGGCGGAAATCAAGGAGACTCGGAAGACCCAGAGGCAGGAGGGTACGCGTTCGGCCGGGATGTTGAGTATACGAGCGATGACGTACTCACCAATGGGCCAGCCGATGAGAACGAGGCCGACGGCGAGGCAGAGATGGATGCTTAGGGCGGTGTTGAACCAACGGTTGACCTCGGCGGAATCGCCCTGACCGATGGAATAGGCGAAGTGCCGGGAGGCGCTGCCGGCCATGACGACATTCAGGAAGGTGATAAAGACGATGATGGAACCGACGAGGATGAAAAGGCCGAAATCGGTATGGCCCAAGGCGTTCAGCACCCAGCGGCTGCTGAACAGCGCCAACCCCGCGGCGAAGACGGCGCGTGCGTAGGTGGCCGTGGCGTTGAACGCGATACGCTGGGAAGGGTTCATAGGCACGCTGATCTGCTGGTTGCCCGACGGTGACGAGGCGTAAACTACCAGCCGCTAAAGCGGCTGGCGTTCAGGGCTAATTAGCCCTGAACTGAATCAAAGTTCGCTGCCCCGAAGGTTTTTCCCAGTGCTTCTCCTGCGACTGGGAAACGTATACGCGGACAGTCCCCGCGTTCACGGCGCCAACAGTCCTGTAGAAGTACCCGCCTGACCAGAACCTGTTCGTGAGCTTACCCCTGAACAGGCCGCGATGATGCTTCCGCATCATGCGGCTGCTGAAGCCTTTCAGCAGCATTGCCACTTCAGATGGGCTGTGATTTTTGCAGCCCACAGTAAAGACGTGGCAATGGTCTGCGCCGAAACCTATCGCGGCTATCTGTATGCCGTGACGCTTCGCCGCGGCGACGATGTAGTCGCGGGTGAGGAGTTTGGTAAGCTCATCCCCGAAGATGTCCCTCCTGTATGCAGGCGTGAACTGCATGTGGTAGTTGGCTTCGCCAACGCTATGACTGTCTCTCATCAACTCGAACTCCATAGAAGCACCCCAAAACGTTTTTATGGCAGCGAAACCTACAGCTAATTGGGTTTAGTTTTGCATGGGCCGAAGCTTCGCTGCCCATTTATTTTTGTTCTTGGTGCAGAAGTAGCTGCCGAGCGCATATTGCACGCGATTCATCTATGCGCTAAAGCGCATAGGGTTCTCGCGGCGCTCGGCCTAAAACAAAACCACTGCTACCCATCACCCCGCCTCTCTCCCACTCGCCCGGTCGAGTCGCCTGGGCGACAAGGGGCGATGGAGTCATGAGACTGGCCCTACTCTTTTGATATCGCGAGTGACAGTCGCCTGAACCGCGGAACTCTTCCGCCGGGCTTGTCCGAGGCATCCTCAGCCGATGAGGCGGCTTGGCAGTGCTCGTCCAGCAGGCGGCCCGGTGTCATCTCACCTTCTGAATCCAGAAACTCTTGTGCCCATGCAGCCGCTTTCGTTGGTCGCTGCTGTTCTTGAATACCGCATACGATGCAAAAGCGCGCGAGAGATCTTCGGGGTGGCGCAGGTGCATGAAGTTCGCGGCCCACAGCGTCTGGAAAGCATTGTTGAACGCGAGAAAGGCCTGGAGAAGGTACTGTTCATTCCAGAACACCTTGGCTTGAAACCAGCTTCTTGAGTACAGTTGCGGAAGGAGAATGTCGTGGATGTGCACGACAACCCTCTTTTTGAGCACCGGAAGGACTTCGAGGTACTCGTAGCAGACGTCGCTGCCTACGGTCACGACATGACTGGAGTCAATGAACAGGACGTCTTTCTCTTCAAGCGACAGGAAAACGTCGAGCGGCACGTCCTGAACCCTCGCTTGGATCAACCGCGTCAGGCCCTCGAAGCCACTCTTGATTACGTCCCTTGGGTACGGCTCGATGCATGTGAACTCGCACTGGTACTCAGGGGCGTCAGCCTGGTTGCGGCGGATCGCGGCGGCGGTAATCATTGTTGAAAATCCGGAGCCAATCTCAACCACCCGCCGCGGTTTGCAGTCACGAATCATGCAATAAAGGACCTCGGCATCCACTGTTTCATAGTAACCGTTGTTGAAATGGAACTCATACGGCGTCTGAGTGGGAGCATACGGGAACCTGTCGTATTCCCCTTTGTACTGTGACGCAAACCGCCGGAGCAGTTCGAGTTGGGAAGGCTCGCGCATGTCGATGCCCGCGAGCGCTGATTGCCGCGACCACAATTCGTCTGCGAACTCCCGCGTATCCGGAATCAACTCGTAGAAGTGCACTGGCGTGACATGATAGCCCCTGCTCTCCCACAAGGAGAAAAACCGCTTGGATCTCATCAGGCGCGGAGGCAGAAGATTGGCGACGATTTTCGCACACATGTCCTTCAGCATATCGCTGCCCTCCTGCCCGATCAGCCAGTTCCTGCGAGGGCCGTGACCAGCACGTCGGCAATCCGTTCGGCCGCGAAACCGTCCCACTTCTCGGGCGTGGCATTGATCTCGACGGCGGCAGAGCGGACTGCCGCGCGGCTCTGCGGGTCCCGGGTGGCTTCAGTGATCGTGTCGGATTCTGTCATCAATTCCGCTCATGTGGCAGAACATCGTGCTGGAAGGCCCCACACGTTTGACCGGCTTCTCGCCGAAGGCCTTGCCCGCCCACTGGGTGCAGCCTTGCGGGCGGTGTGGCCGGAGGTTGGGGAAACCCCGATAAACCGAGGGCCTAATCATCGGATATCGCGAGTGACAGTCGCCTGAACCGCGGAACTCTTCCGCCGGGCTTGTCCGAGGCATCCTCAGCCGATGAGGCGGCGGGGCAGTGCTCGTCCAGGAGACGGCCGAACAGGGCGGCGCGGCGGCCGGCCGATTCCAGGGAACCGTTCACCCAGACGTCCAGTTCCACTTTTCCCTCCACGCCTTCCAGCAGAGTGCGCGGGGGGATGGCAATCCGAACGATTTCGTTTGCCGGGCTGTTGAGGTTGGGATGGCGCCACACCAGGGAACCGGCAGTGCCGTCGCTTCCATCCAGCGTCAGTGACACGCACACGAAGTCCATCTCCTCGGCCGCGACACAAAGGGCATTCCACCAAGCATCGAGCGACCTGGCTTCGCGAACGCGGATGGCCGATTCGTCGAAGATGTCTTTATGCTCCTTGGCCTCATGAGCGATCGACAGGTTCCGCTCGAGGGCGGCGATGCTCTCGCGCAGGCGGACCGAACCGACACAACGGAACACCAACGCAAGCAGGAGCAAGATCCCAGCGAGAATCAGAAGCGTCTCGGTGCTACGGGTGGCCATCATGAACATTCCC
>Ga0307380_10002587_pt1 | contig 25543 bp, 19 predicted proteins | sample UN3MG_FD_202239 | JGI IMG/M metagenome (GOLD analysis project Ga0307380, IMG submission 202239) | Soil microbial communities from Risofladan, Vaasa, Finland - UN-3 | ecosystem: Environmental > Terrestrial > Soil > Coastal area > Acid sulfate soil | place: Finland: Risofladan, Vaasa | collected... | reverse complement strand
ATAGAATAATAAATAAATAGCTGAATAATGGATTTTAAATGAAGGTAGAAAATAAGCCGTTTTAATGTGTTAGGTTTTGTTGATAAACGGAACGTAGTTTAGAATTTTCTAGCACGCACCCGGAAATCGACGTTGTCTTTAACCCACTTCCAGAATTTTTCTTGTTTAGCCAGTTCAACACCAGGTACAATCTGATCTTTCCAACCTTCCATGACTTCTCCGGGGACCGTCCATACTCTTACTCGCCGCTTAGGAACACTGTCTCGCCAGCGTTTGGCGACAATTGGATCCAGATAGGTGAGTCGGACAGTGACCCGTCGAGAGAGATATTCCAGCGGATCCAGATCAATCTGCTCATAAGTGGTTTTTGCCTCTCGGACTCCCGTAGCCGGAACACCGTCGGTTATAATCATGATGCAAATCGGTGCGAGGGTAAGGTTTCTATCCTTAGTCTGGGCAGCTACCTCCGAGAAGAAAGCATTAAAGTCTGTTATTGTGTCCATTGGTGGAAACCACTCCCGAAAGGCCGCTTTTATCTGTCTTACATCTTTGCCCTCAAGATCATGGATAGGATGGAAAGCCTTGGGCTCGTTCGTGTCATAACCTCCGATCGAGCCTACGAAAAGCGCCCGCAGGCCACTAAGCTCGCCCAATCCATTGAGGTGGCCGTAAATGTAGTGAGAGAGAAAGGTCAGAGCCTCATCGTAATAACCCGTTCTCTGGAAAGATCCGCTTACATCTACCCCGACAAACATGACCAATCGAGATACTTTTTCGGTATTTGGCGGACTGCATGCCGTAACGATTAGCAAGAGGAGTGCGACTGCGGCCAGCCAGGTTGATAGGTTTTTAAATTTCAACATCAGGATTGGGCTCCTTTCTTTGGCGCTAGATTTCTTTCTATGAGGACTTCCCGTGTATCCATCACATCTTTCAACTCTTTGAACGGAAGGTTGAAGATAGGCCGTGCAGTCAATAAGATCATGAAGAAGTTCAAGATAACCGCCAGAACCTGAAGGATGGGTAGAGTCAGGAATTCCAGGAGTTCATTAAACTTCTTATGCAGCCATTCAATCTCATTTTTAAACTCTTGTATCGGTTTTCTCCACCATAGCGCAGTCTCTGGGACATCGGATGCATACCTTTTCTGTTCTTCTCCTGCCTCGCCTATTGGTCGACGGGCGATTATAGCTAAAAGCGGCGGTGTACCGAACTGTCCGAATAAGAACCAGGTCATACCTCGAATGGCAATCCATCCCATGGATGAAATCCCCAATGTGAAGCCAATCCCCATTCGAACACCAGTCTGCTGTACTATCCAGGGTGTGATGGCATCAACCAGCTCGCGATAAAGGAACATCACCTCAAAGCCCATAACAATCAATTCGATGATTGTCATCTGGATGATGAGTTTTACCTTTTTTGTCCGAATGGCATCTGTTAACGCTTGGAGGGCAGCAAAGCTTCCCATAATGATAATGAGCAAGAATACATACAACATGGGCATCACTAGTGGAGATGACTTATCTGATCCTACAATGTCCATAAGCACTTCTGAAATCGTCGGGAAAAGGACATAGGCAAAGATCACAGCTTCAAGCATGCACCAAAACACAAGGCTCACAAAGGCTACCCAGGGGACGCCGGGCCGGAAGAAACTTTTTGTCATTCGACCGGTCATCGTGAATGGAGCGGTCACAATCTGTTTGATGAATTCCACTATGAATTTTAATATGAGCCGCAGAATAGAGAACAGCCAGCCGACTAAAACAAAAATGAGCCTAAACAGGCCGGTCCAGAAGAGCCACACCGCTCGTGCTCCATCCCACCAGGAAAGAAGCAGAGCGGTGATGAAGTTAATGCGTCTTGAACGAAAGGGCACTGTATAAAGGGAAAGTTGTGTGCACCAGATGATGCCGAGCCAGAGCAGAAGAGGGAAGAGGAGAAATAAATATTTTCCAACAGCTAACCAAGGGGAGGAAGAATGCAAGAAGAAATCGAGAATTGCCCTTTGCATAGGGAATATCCATGCAATCGGCATCAGGAGAATCCTTAGGATTTCCTGAAACTGATTAGAGGATATGCTCGTAGCTTGTCCTACGAGTGTCATTGATTCAAAAAGGATAATTGATATTAGCATAATGACTTATTAATATATTTTAGCCTCAGTCTTATCAATGCCCTTTTAGGATGAATCATAGGGTGAATTTGTTCCTGTTTGACTAACCTTATGAAGGGGGTTTTTCTCACCCCAATAGAGGAGTTAGCCAATCTTTTTAATCCCTTGATTTTGCCAATTAGGATGCACCAATGTGGGGTCAGGTCTTGTTTTTTGCCTTTGCTCATGCAAACGCAATTTATACCATTGCATTAGACTGCGGGCGACTCCGCTCTTTTTATAAATGGGCAGGCGAACATGGCAAAATCTCATCCTTAAGACAGGAGCTGCCTGTGTCACTTTCATCCTTGCAATGATATTTTAATGCGTTTGTATGAGATTTTTAAGACAGGCAAAAAGCAAGACCTGACCCCATTTAGGCTTAAAAATAAACTCGCGCCGATTGAAAAAAGCTTGTTTTTTTGTTAGAGTAAAAAAAATCTATATTTAAAAAATTTCTTTTTTTTGTCGGAGGAAAGAGATGAAGACATTCGCAAAAAAATTGATTAGAACTATATATGTAATAATTTTAGCTACAGTTCTTTTCCTGATTGTATTCTATCTTGATAAATTTGATATAGTCAAGTTGAGGCCTATAACGTTAGTAGAGCAAATTCCATATGAAGAAGTCATTGAAATAGAAGAGTTTGAAGAAACGGAGTTTTATGATTCGATGAATAAATTTATCGGGGCTGAGATAGTTATAAGAGTAAGATTTGCCGCTCATATCGAACCGGCTGAGAGATTGCCTTTAGAATATAAAGATGAATTGAAAAGAGCTTACAGCAATGTCGACATATACGTGAAAGAAATCCCCAGCAAGGAAGCGCTCATAAAAATGATGCAGGCCTTAGTAGATAGTAAATATCTAGAGCTAATTGAAGATAAAGAAATTCAGGCTTTTCTTTATGAGGCGAAGCTTAATAATAAAAAAGTTAAAAGAATAGAAAAAATATTCTTAAAGCCAGAAAGCTATTTTTTCGTAAAATACTAGACTCAGTCCGACTTCTTCTTAATTGCCCCCCATAATTAGATGTTCTGAATCCATATACACTTCTTTATTAACCGTTTTTATTGACCTGTTGTTGTTTGAGTGATATAAAATTTCTGCGTAACAGAGAAAGGAAAATAAAAATAAAAGGAGGGAATTCTTTTGAGCAATAAAATAAAAGCTTATTCAGGGAACAATCCAGTTTTTCGGATAGGAAATAAGTTAAGGAAAATGATTTTAGGAATTATTGCCTTTCTCCTTTTGCTTCCTATCTTAGGAAGCAAGGCTGCCACCGAGGAAGGAAAAACAATAAGAATTGCCGTAGCCAGATTCTCGCATGAGACCTGCACTTTTTGCCCAAGACCGACAACCGTCGAGGATTGGGAATTCCACGGCCCGCCCAGCGCGGATATCCTCAATACAGATAGTGGCTACATCGGCGGCTTTAAAACCATTTGTGAGGAGTACGGAGGCATAGAGCTTGTCGGCATCACTTCTCCACGCGGTGCGCGGGGTGGTTCTTCAGGAAGCTGGATTACTCAAGAGGCTTTTGACAAGTACACCGGTCTGATTGCAACCGACCTGACGAAAGCCGGTCATATCGATGGTGTCTTTCTTTCTCTTCATGGTGCCATGGCCGTAACAGGCGTTCTCAAGCCTGAGGCTGAGATTGTGCGAAGGGTGCGGAAAGTGGTCGGTGACATCCCGATCATGGTTACCCTCGACCTCCATGCCAACGAGGATCATGAACTATCAGATGCGGCTGATGCCGTTTTTATAATTAAGAGATATCCGCATTATGATACAACGCTTCAGGGTGAGCATGCAGCCCGTGTAATGATCAAGACTATCCGGGGAGACTACAAGCCTGTTATGGCCACCAGAAAACCCGGGGTGATAACACCCAGTGTTTATCAAGGAACAGGAGTATCTCCGGCTATGGAAATAATGGAGCGGGCCCGCAGATGGGAATGCCAGAATCCAGGCACTTATGTCTCTGTTGCCTTCGGATTTGCCTATGCAGATGTACCTGATGTTGGTGCGACCGTCATGGTCGTCGTCAATAATGACCAGAAGCTGGCAGACAAGATTGCAGATGATATGTCAGATTATATCTGGAGGATGAGAAAAACCTTTGCCGGAAAGAAACTCCCCAAGACCAAAGAAGGTGTATCCTTAGCCATCACAGCCGCCAAAGCAGGTAAAGTCCCAGTTGTTATTGCTGACCACAGCGACAGGACAGGCGGCTCTACACACATCCTGGAGGAGTTAATCAAACAGGGAGCAAATAATTTCTGCATAGCCACCCTGCGGGACGAGAAGGCCATTGAAAAGATACGAGCAAACCATAAAGTTGGAGATACAATCAGTATCGATTTAGGAGGCTATTCGGACAAATTTGCGGGAAATCCCGTCCGGATTGATGGGAAGGTTGAGTTTTTTGGTGATTATGGCAGGGGGACAGTGGTTGTACTCCTCTTCGGAGAAAACAACCGTGTTATCCTCACGCCACAGCTTATGCAGGTTACTACCCCTAGAATATTTGCGCCTCTCGGCATCAAACTCGATGATCTTGATATAATTATCCTCAAGTCCCGCGTCCACTTCAGGAGAGGCTTTTATGAGACCGGTTTAGCCGGTGCTATATTTGAGGTCGATGCGCCGGGCTGGGGTCCTTCTGACCTGACAACGCTCCCTTACAAGAATATTCCCAGGGATATATACCCCCTATACAAGAAAAACTGATAAAAGTTCATGGCCTGCAATATAACATAAAGAAATTGCTATGATTGTCTTAATTATTCTTGCCATTATTTGTGTAATCATAGGAATTGTTGGCTGTATTGTTCCTGGGATTGCGGGACCTCCGTTTAGCTATGCTTCTTTAATTCTTTTATCCATTGCCAAGCGCTGGGAGCCGTTCAGTGTAAAGTTTTTAATTATAATGGCAATAATAACAGTCATTGTCACTGCCCTTGATTATTTACTCCCTGCTGCCGGTGCTAAAAAATACGGAGCTTCGAAGTTTGGCTTTTGGGGTGCGATTATGGGAATGATTCTCGGAATTCTTTTTGTTCCTCCCCTGGGAATGATAATCGGAGCCTTCATCGGAGCTATTGCCGGGGAATTGCTGAAAGGCAAACAAAGCTACGAGGCTTTAAAAGCTGGCTGGGGCGTGTTTATGGGCATAATGCTTGGAGTCCTTTTAAAATTGATTGCGACGGGCATAATGACTTTTTATTTCATAAAAGCTATCTTTTAGCTTGGAAACGCAATTGGACTTATCTCCTGAAGAAAACAGGATGCCATGTATAATATTTTTAATTTAAAAAAAAGATTCGCTGGATTGGGGAATTCCAAATCCAACAGTCATATGAATTCTATGAAAGACTTTTTTGGGAAATTTTAGGGTGGAAAAAATGAGAATAAAAGCGTTTAAAAAAAGTTTCCTGTTCATCACCATTGCAGCCATCCTGATTTTTGGCCTGAGTGGGCAATCGCTTGCTGCTAAAAAAATACCGAAAGAAAAAAAGTTTGTTCTTGATTGGCTGAGCCAGCCTCAGGTAGTTGAAAAGTTCGGGAAAATCTCGGATGCCATCTGGTCATACGCTGAGCTCGGGCTTCATGAGTTTAAATCGTCGAAACTTCTGGCTGATACTTTAGAACAAGCTGGATTTAAAGTCGAACATGGATTGGCGGGTATGCCTACCTGTTTTGTTGCTTCCTACGGTTCAGGCAAACCTGTGATCGCAATTCTTGGAGAGTTCGATGCCCTTCCCATGATTTCGCAGAAAGGAGGGATTCCTAAACAAGATCCTTTGGTGAAAGGTGCACCCGGACATGGTTGCGGACACAACACCATTGGTACTGCAGGCACGGCTGCAGCCATAGCCGTGAAGCAAGCTCTGGATAAGTACGGATTCCAAGGAACCATAAAATTTTTTGGCTCGCCTGCTGAGGAAACACTTATAAGCCGGCCTTACATGATAAGAGCGGGGCTGTTTGATGATGTGGATGCAGTGATAGACAATCACAGCAGCAGCGGGTTCGGGACAAGCTACGGCAGAGGCGGGAACGCTATGTTCTCGACAATTTTTACTTTCAAAGGAAAAACCGCTCACGGGGCATCACCCTGGGGTGGTCGCAGTGCCCTCGACGCAGTTGAAATAATGAACGTAGCCACGAATTTCCTTCGTGAGCACCTTTTTTACACTTATCGCCTGCATTACGTGATCCAAGAAGGAGGGGAGGCTCCCAACGTCGTTCCGGATAAGGCGAGCGTTTGGTACTATGTCAGAAACAGCGATGAAAGGGTAGAGGAGATGTATGAAAAAGTCATTAACTGTGCCAAGGCGGGAGCTCTTGCTACAGGGACAGAATTGAGCATCCGGTGTTTAGCTGCCGTTCACCAGCGCAATGAAAACAAGGCTGCTGCACTGCTTTTTCTGAAAAACATCGAGCTTGTGGGGATGCCAGAGTGGACTGAGGAAGAACATGCTTTTGCTAAAGCACTTCAGAAAGAACTTGGCGAAGAAGAAACGGGTATGCCAACAGAGGTGGGAAAGCTTAGAGACCGAGCCCGCACGTTTGTGGGGGGCGGTTCCTCTGATGTGGGAGATGTCTGCTTAATTGCTCCCACTGCAACCATCAGGTTTCCCGGTCAAGTTCCAGGCTCTATCAGCCATCATTGGTCCTCGGTCGCCTGTAATTATAGCTCTGCGGCCTGGAAGGGCCTCAACGCAGGAGCCAAAGCAATGGCGGCGTCCGCGATTGACCTTCTCACCAGGCCTAAAGAGCTAAAGAAGCTGAGGGACGAGTTTGAGGCGTATGCGAAAGAACATCCTTATAAACCATTTTTGCCTGAAGATGCAGACCCGCCGCTCGATCTAAATGAAGAATTGATGAAAAAGTGGCGTCCCCTGATGGAGAAATTCTACATCGAAATAAAGTGAACTTAGACTCGCTGGATCATTAAGGCTTTCGATCGAATAAGATAAAAAAGGCACGCTGAGTTTCCTGAAAGAAGAGTACAGCTCTCAGAAAAAATTAGCCGTCTTCCTTTTAAGAAGACTTTAACCGCAAGAAAAGCTAGGAAAGTAATAATATTTCCCTTAAGATTAAGAAGCTTAAAAAATTAAAAATATCTAATTTTAATTAGAAGGAGGTAAAAAACATGAATATTGCAATTCTTGTGGGAAGAATAAAGGCGGCTCTGCTGCTGTTTATATTTATTTTTGCTTCGACCAGCGTAAGCCCTGGTCGGACTGAAAAGCCAGTTCTCCACGGAAGACACTGGGTCGCCATAACCGGAAAACCCCTGGCCGCCACTGCTGGAGCTATGATATTTCAGCAGGGGGGAAATGCTGTTGATGCTGCCTGTGCCATGCTTGGCGCGACTTGCACCATGTATGACGTTTTAAGCTGGGGCGGGGAAACCCAGGTCCTGATCTATAATCCCCATACAAAAAAGGTTTACGGAATAAACGCCCTGGGTGTAGCCCCTACAGGGGTAACCCCTGAATTCTTTAGGGAAAAAGGGATGGAATATCCGCCTGCCTACGGACCCCTGGCTGCCGTTACCCCAGGAACTCCTGGAGGTTTAATAGTCATGCTGGCTGAATTTGGCACCCTAAGCCTTAAAGATGTGCTGGAACCTTCCATTCAAATGGCTAAGGGGTATCCGATAGAGAAGCAACTGGCAGACAGTATAGAAAGCGAAAAAGAAAGGATCAAGGAATGGCCTTACTCCAAGAAAGTCTTATTGCCTCATCTGGGAGAAGAGCGCGAAGCACCTCATCCAGGGGAAATCTTCCGCCAGCCAGATTTATTGGACACGATGGAGAAATTGGTCGAAGCGGAACAGAAAGCGCTTGATGAAGGAAAGAGCCGCAAAGAAGCCATCTATGCTGCATACGCCCGTTTCTATAAAGGAGATATTGCCGAAGAATTTGTCCGGGGATGCCAGGAACAGGGCGGACTTATAACCATGGAGGACCTGGCAAACTGGAAAGTCTATATCGAAGAGCCGGTGATGACCAAGTATAAAGAAATTGAGGTTTACAAACTCACCTGCTGGGTCCAGGGGCCAGTTCTTCTTCAGATGCTCAACATGCTGGAAAATATTGACCTTAAATCAATGGGCTACAACAGCGTGAATTATATCCACGCCCTCTATCAGGTGATGAATCTGGCTTATGCTGACAGGGATTTTTACTATGGAGACCCATATTTCCCTCCACAGGAGCCGATAAAAGGATTACTGTCCAAGGAATACGCCAAAGAAAGACTCAAGAAGATTAATTGGAATGTTAATGATCCCGATGTTAAACCAGGTGATCCCTATCCTTTTGAGGAAAAGAAAAACCCCTACCTTGACCTTTTGGAGACGTGGTCGAATGTTGGCTCTGCTGAAAAAGAGAGAAAGACTGAAACAGATGCGAGTGCTTTCGAAGAAGCCTTCACAGCCGGAACAACCTCCATCCAGGCTACAGACAAGGAAGGATGGATCGTTTCAGCAACACCCAGCGGTGGTTGGATTCCAGCCTGTATTGCTGGTAAAACTGGCGTTGGAATGAGCCAGCGGATGCAAAGTTTTGTTCTTGATGAGGCCAAGAATCCTTTCAATGTTGTCGTTCCTGGTAAAAGGCCGCGAGCGACTTTAACTCCCAGCCTGGCCATAAAGGACGGAAAGCCTTTCCTCTCTTTTGCTGTCCAGGGAGGAGACACGCAAGATCAGAATATGCTCCAGTTCTTCCTGAATGTTGTTGAGTTTGGCATGAATGTCCAGGAAGCTTGTGAAGCAGCGAACATCGTGAGCTACCAGATGCAGAGCTCCTTTGGTAAACATGTGGCCAGCCCAGGCAGACTTCGCTTAAATGAAAAGATCCCTCAGAAAATTAGGGATAATCTGGCAAATATGGGTTATAAGCTAGACTATCGAAAATACACATCAGGTCCTATAAACGCCATCTATTATGACTGGATACACGGAACTTTCTGGGGAGGTGCCAGCAACTTTGGCGAAGACTACGGAATTGCCTGGTAGCCAGAAGCTTGATCATTTATTTTCATACAATAAAAAAGGAGTTAAAAATGAAAAAGATTATTCATTTTTTCCTGCTTATAATAATTATCGCCTGGGTGTTGCAGGGTGCTCCTCAAGCACAGGAAAGCCTACCTCAACCTGAACAAGCCGAACAAGTAATTCCCTCCAGGCAAGGCCCAACTGACCGGGCTGAACTGGAAGCCTTCCTGGAAGGCATTATGGCCAGCAACATGGAATCCTATCATATTGCTGGAGCGACCTTGGCTGTAGTTAAAGATGGGGAAATTTTCTTTGCTAAAGGATATGGATATGCTGATGTAAAGGAAAAAAAGCCGGTTATTGCCGATAAAACTCTTTTCCGCTCGGGCTCTATATCAAAGCTTTTTACCTGGACTGCAGTAATGCAGCTTGTCGAGCAGGGAAAGATAGATCTTAATGTTGACATTAATATCTATCTTAAAGACTTCAAAATACCGGACACATATCCTGAACCTATTACAATGACGCATCTGCTAACACATACTCCAGGATTTGAAGATGTAATAAATGAAATGGCAGCACGAAGAGCTGAAGACCTTGTGCCCTTGGCTGAGTTTCTGGAAAGAAAAATGCCAGCCAGAGTACTTCCACCTGGCAAACTCACTTCTTACTCTAACTATGGGGCAGCACTTGCCGGTTATATTGTAGAAATAATATCAGGGGTGCCTTTTGAGGATTATGTTGAGGAGAATATTTTTAAGCTCCTGGACATGCAGCAGAGTACTTTCCGCCAGCCTTTGCCTTCTCGTTTAGCAAACGATATGTCTGTGGGCTACAAATATGAGAAAGGAATATATAAGCCACATGGATTCGAATATATTAACGGTCTTGCTCCAGCAGGCTCGATGAGCACAACTGCCACAGATGTGGCCAAATTTATGATAGCCCATCTTCAAAACGGAAAATATGGAGAGAACAGAATATTAGAAGAAGAAACAGCAAAACTGATGCACACCCAGCTCTTTACCCATGATCCCCGAGTAGACGGCAACGCTCATGGCTTTTGGGAGATGACCCACAACAATATACGAACCATCTCCCATGGAGGAGATACATTCTTGTTCCATTCTATTCTTTCAATCGTCCCTGAAAAACACTTAGGGTTGTTTGTATCCTTTAACAGCTTTGGTGGCTCATGGCCGGTATACGACAATTTCATAAAAGCATTTCTCAACCATTATTATCCTGCACCCGAACTTGCTGACATCAAGCCACCTCAAGATTTAAAGAAGCGCGTCAACCGCCTTATCGGAAGCTATGGGGTCACCAGAGTAGTGTCCACTACATATGAAAAACTGATGGCTCTTATGATGGTGGTTAAAGTGGAAGCGACTGAAGATAGCACCTTGTTGATTACCATGCCTATGGGATTGGGATCTAAGCAATGGGTGGAAGTGGAACCGCTTGTATTCCGTGAAGTAGGAGGACAGGATACAGTTGTTTTCGGTGAAAACAGCAAGGGCCGTATCTCCAACGTCTTTTTTAGTCAAATTCCGATACTTGCCGGCGTTAAATTAACCTGGTATAAAACGCCCGGATTTCACTATAGTCTATTAGCAATTTGTATGATTCTATTTTTGTCAACTCTGAGCTGGCCAGCCAGTGCGTTATCTAAGTTATTGTGTAGAAGCAAAAAAGAGATTCCAGGTGCTCCTTGGTTAGTTAGGCTGATAGCTGGAGGAATGAGCATGCTGTATATATTTTTTTTGATAGGCATATTTTCGACAGGCAGTGATCCTCTGGAATTCATGTTTGGAGTTCCTTCTGCTTTGAAGATTTTATTAATATTGCCGATATTATCTGCTTTGCTTACAATCGTCGCTCTTTTCTTTGCCTATGTTGGCTGGAAGAATAAATACTGGACTGTTTGTGGACGTGTGCATTACACCCTTGTTGTGCTGGCATCTCTGTTTTTTCTCTGGTTTTTAGCCTACTGGAATTTGCTGGGTTTTCATTTTTAACTTGAGCCAACCAAATAAAAACCTTTCTTAATTTAATAATATCTAAAAAAAAGCCAAAATAAATTGAACTTGAGCAAGGTTTTTTCCGTAATGCTTATTGAGGAGGTAAGCAGCGATGAGATTTAACCAACTTCCAAAAATACTGCTTCTAGTTTTCCTTGTAGGAGGAATAGGAGCATGCATAGCAGTCGGCGAGTTAATAGAAGAGACTCAGACAGTTGAATTAGGTGAGGCAGAATCTGTGGAATTAGATTTAGATATAGGGGCAGGGACATTGAAAGTTCAGGGAGGAGCCAGAGAACTCATGGAAGGCTACTTTGTCTATAATATTGAGAGATGGAAACCTGAAATTATGTACTCTGTTGCCGGAAATCGAGGAATACTAAAGGTTAAGCAGGGTGAATGTTCTGCCATGGCCATCGGAAAAAAGCGTAACAAATGGAATATAAGCGTGAGTAATGATGTTCCCCTTGATATCAAAGTAGACTTTGGAGCAGGAGAGGGTAATCTTGACCTTCGAGGATTGATATTGAACTCCCTTGATATAGATATGGGTGTTGGTGAATTGAAGGTTGACCTGTCAGGAGAGCAAAAACAGAGTTTTGATGTATCCGTCGACGGCGGGGTGGGAAGCGCCACTATTTACCTGCCTATAGATGTTGGAGTCCGTGTAGAAGTTGATGGCGGAATCGGGTCTGTCAATGCGAGGGGTATGAATAAGAAGAGAGGTGTCTACATCAACAATGCTTATGGAAAAACTGAGGTTACGATTGATGTTGAGGTAGATGCCGGCATCGGCAGCATCGATTTAATTTTGAAGTAGGGATTTGATTCATCAAATCCACACTTTCATTTTATAGCTGGTTGTATTACCTCTCTTGTAGGGGGTTGATTCATCAAACGCATCTCTACACAAAAAAGATCAATCCCACACTTTGATCATAATAACAAGAAGGGGACATATTCCTTCTTTCTTAATGTAGGGGCTTGATTTATCAAGCCCGCCTCATTTATTGTATGTAAAAAATGTGTGTTTGATAAATCAAACACCTGCACAAGAAGGAAAAAATAATTGAAGAGAAAAATTTAGTATTGCGTCCCCATAAATATAATAAAATAAGTAGAAGTTTCAGTGCTATTTTGGTACCATTCTGGAAAAATAAAAGCAAGGAGCGACAATGCTTAGAGCGTTAGTAGCGATTCTCAATTTCCTTTCGGCTCTGGAGTTTCGCATTGCTGATAAGCTGGGAGAAGCAACAGCTATAATCTTCCATTTTTTCCTTTTCTGGATGTTTCCCATAATCCTCCTTTATCTCCCTTCAAAGATTTTCACTGCAACCGGGGTATTCATAGCCCTGTTTTATGTTTTTGTTCTGGCCGGAGACGTGTTTTTCTCAGTCTTTGGTCATGAAAAGTTGGAAAAGAAAAGAGGCATGATTGATATTACAAGTGTTCATGAGATGAGAGAAGAAATAATCAGTGCTTTGGTTAAGTTTATAGGTGGGATCATAAGTTTTGCCACTATTTATAACGGGCTCCAACAGGTTTTCCAGGGAAAAGCTTTTATTATTTCTCACCCTACTCCTATTCCTTATTTTGACCTTCTTTATTTTAGCCTGGTTACCATCACAACTGTGGGCTATGGCGATATACAACCTGGCCATTGGGTTTCCAAGATATTTGTTGGTTCAGAGATATTGTTTGGAGTTGGATTTGCTCTTCTTCTTATCACTATGCTTATTTCTGTCTATATTGATATTCAGCGGAAAAAGAAATATAAATAATATATAATAAAGAATAAAGCAGGAATGGTATAAATTATGGTTATTTTCCGAAAGAAGAGTGAGACTGATGATTCAAAAAGGATTGTTCAATTGACCATAATTCAAGGAAACAATGATACAGATGATAACCCGGGCAAAGTTTTTAATCTTCATTCTGGAAATAATTTAATTGGAAGGGATTCTTTTTGTGAAGTTGTCCTCAACTCAGGGACTGTGTCCAGAAGGCATGCCAATCTAAAAGTGAGTTACGATAGGAAGAAATTTACCGTTATTGATCTCGGAAGTGCCAATGGAATTATTGTCAAACCTTCGACAGTTCTAAAAAATGCAAAGACGTTAATTAAATCCGGAGATGAAATCCAGGTAGGCGAGATACTCCTTAAGTTATTGGCTATAGACCAGGACAAAACTCATCAAACCGAGGCTATAGACGTTAAGGATTTACTGGAACAGCTAAAAGGTAAGGATCAAAATTAAAGACAATCAATCTGTTCATCCCTTCTCTCTGATATAAATCTGGCCTTACTCTAATTTCAAACAGTCTTGTTATTCAATAGATTATCAATTTGACTCTTTTCTCGTTTGACCTCAAATTTTTCCCGTGCTATAAATTTCCTTTAATCAAATTTCTTTAGATTGAAGTAACAGGGATAATAAAAATTACTTTATGAATTGACATAAATGAGTGGAAATACTGCGTGATTTAAAAAAATCCCTATCCTTTCATATTCATTTGAAATCAAAAAGTTTATACTAGATGCTTAAGGAGATAAACATTTAACTAGCTATGAACAATACAAATGTAACATTTTTTAGATTAAATGGAGGATTGCGTATGATTCGGCGGTCTGTATCTTTAATACTTATTTTTTTAATAATTCCTTTCTTAGCTTTTCTAATTTCATGCAGTGGCGATATCGAAAACCAAGAAGTGGAAAAGGCCGAAAAGATCAGGGTTCGCGCAGCAAGCTATAATAAAACCGATTACGAATTCAAGCTCGATTTTTCAGGAGAAGTCAAAGCTTGGAAAACGGTTAACTTGAGCTTTAATGTCAGGGGTAAAATCGATCGCTTTTACTTTGATGAGGGATATAAGGTTAATAAAGGGGATCTGCTGGCAAGGCTAGAGAAAGATGATTATCAGGCAATGAGAGACCAGAGCCATGCTCAATGGGAAAAAGCCAAACGTGATTACGAACGAAGCCGCCGCTTGTGGGAAGAAGGTTCCATACCAGAACAGCTAGTTCAGGATGCACAAACTGCACTCAAGGCTGCGGCGGCTGCCCTTGAAGCTACAGAGCTGAATCTTAAGCATTGTCTTTTGTATGCTCCGTTCAGTGGTCATGTAGCCTACCGGTATGGAGAGGAAAAGGAGATGTTAGCAGGAGGTCAGACTGTTTTCACTTTAATGGATCTGTCCCGGGTTCTCGTTGAAATTGGGGTGCCGGAAAAAAATATAGACCGGATAAAAAAAGGACAAAAGGCGAGTATAAATTTTGAAGCAATACCAGAAAAAATCTTTGAAGGTAAGGTCACCCAGGTTGCTGTATCTTCCCTTCCCAACATCCGCCTCTTCAAAGTTGAGATCACAATTGAGAACCCGATGTTTATCGTAAAACCGGGCATGACTGCAGTCTCAACCATAGTTATAAATAAAATGGAAGGCGTATACATTTTTTCGCTGGATGCGGCCGTGTTGAGGAACGGAAGAAGGGCCATATTTCTTACCTCAAACGGAAAAGCAAATAAGGTGACTTTAGAAGATTACATCATTTCAGGTGATAAGATAATCGTCCGTGATCGCCTCCCTGAAAACGGACAAATAATCACCGCCGGGCAAGGTGTTCTATTTGACGGTATGCAGATTTCCGTAATCAATTAAGGATAAAGTAAATGAAAATATCCCGCAAAGCTGTAGATAGGCCCGTCTTGGTGACGCTTATTACAATCATTCTTATATTACTCGGTATCATCGGCCTGCGGACCCTGCCCCTCGAGGAGTACCCTCAAATCGATGTTCCCTGGATAGTAGTGGCAATACCTTATCCAGGAGCCGCTGCTGAAGATATAGAGCAGAAGGTCACAGTTAAAGTGGACGAGAAGTTAAACGGTATTAAGCACTTAAAACAACTCTTATCCTACGCAAGAGAGGGAGCATCAGTGCATGTCATTGAGCTGTACGAGAAAGCGGACAAGCAGAATGCGCTAACTGAAGTAAAAGAAAAAATTGACCAGGTCAAAAGGGAGCTCCCGGAAGATGTGAAAGAACCTATGATCGAGGATATTGCTTTTGATAGTGTTCCGATAATACTGGTTAATGTTACCGGAGAAGTGGATCCACAGACTCTCAAAGAGATCGCGAAGGATATAAAAATCGAGATAGAGGCTGTGCCTGGAGTGAGAGAAGTAGCATTTTATGGCGGCCTAGAGAAGGAAGTACAGGTTCAGGTTGATCCCAGGAAAATGGAACAGTATCACCTTTCATATTCTATTCTAATTGCTGCCCTCCAGCAGCAAAACGCTAACCTGCCTGGAGGATACCTTAAGTTGAACAGTTATGAGTATCTTGTGCGAACCGAGGGGAAGTTCAATGACGTGCAGGATATCGGCCAAACGGTTGTCGCGGTAAAAGCCGGCCATCCGATTTTCTTAAGCGAAGTTGCGGAAATAAAAGAAACACATAAAAAGATAAATACATATTCAAGGTACAATGGTATGCAAACCGTATCACTAATAGCTTACAAACAGACTGAAATCAACACGATGAAGACTACCGGAGCTATTAAGCAAATCGCAGCTGAATATAATGCTCGCATGCCCGAGGTAGTGCAAATCACAACCACCATGGACAAGGGTGATGATATATCCCTGATGGTAAAGCAGCTTAGCTCCAATGCCTTTTATGGCTTACTTTTCGTCCTCTTCACTCTGATGATATTTATGGGGCTTCGCAATTCAATTCTTATCGCTATCGCCATACCCTTTTCTCTCTTCGTGGGCTTTTTATTCATGTGGTTAGCTGGATTATCCCTTAACATGATTACAATGTTTGCCCTTATTCTCATTATCGGCCTGGTCGTGGATGGGGCCATGATTGTCGGTGAAAACATTTATCATCATTTTGAGAAAGGGCTGAATCCGATTGATGCTTCAAAAGAAGGAATCTCGGAGGTTGGAACCGCTGTCCTCTCTGCAGACCTCACGACTATTTCCGCGTTTTTCCCGATGATATTTATCGCCGGAATTATGGGACAGGTCGTGTCCTTCATGCCGTATGTAGTTATATTTGCCCTCGCAGGCTCCATATTCATCGACCATTTTACGCTTCCGATGATTGCTTCAAAATATATGCACCCCAGCAAGAAAGAAACAGAGATGAAAAGGTTTGCACGGATATTTTTCATTGGAAACAGGTTCTTCCGCTTCCTGAATAGGTATTATAAACCATTGCTACGCTGGGCCATCTTCCACAGAAAGACTGTTATATCTGCTTCTCTCCTAGCCTTTTTTATTGCTCTGTTCATTATTGGAGCGGGTGTGATAAAAGTAGATTTTTTCCCGAAGGAAGACATGGGGCGCTTTAATATAAACTTCATGCTTCCCATGGGAACAACTGTAGAAAAGACTAACCGTATCGCCCAGCAGATCGAGAGGCTAATCGCCATGATCCCTGAAGTAAAGGAGTATGTTTCTACTATTGGCGATACCGGGATGATAATGTCCGACCTTACCGAGACCGGAGGAAGTAGTTCTGGACCCGAGTTTGGGAAGATACTTATCAATATAGGCTATGATAACGAACGAAAACGAAGCCAGTCTGAAATTATTGAAGAGTTGGATTCAAAGCTAGCCGAGATCCCAGGGATTGAATACAGCTTCTTCGAAGTTGAAATGGGACCGCCCGTAGGAAGACCCGTAGCAATACAGATATACGGAGAGGAATTTGAGGAGCTTAAAAACATAAGCCAAACGGTTGAAAAGCATTTAAAAAGCATATCCGGGACAAGAAACGTCCAAAACAGTTTTCAGGAAAACAAACCGCAGGTGTCAATCAAAGTCGACAGAACAAACGCGGCAAAGCACGGAATCACTGCCCAGGAGATAACAATTCAGGTAATGGCCGCCTTTCTAGGTTATGAGGCTACTGAAATCATGCTGGGTGATGAACTCGTCGATATCCGAGTCATTAACAAGGAGGCTCACAGGCAAAATTTTGAGGATGTGCTTGATACGCCTATATTCAGCACTGCAGGCATAAAGATACCATTGAGCCAGCTTGCCCGGGTGGAGATTACTGAGGGTATATACAGTATTAATCGGCGCAACTTAAGGCGTTCGGTGACAGTGGGCTGTGACGTCGAACAAGGTTACACGCCTCTGGATATCTTCGCTTCGCTCCAGAAGCTTATGGAGTCCACGCCTCCACCACAGGGGTATATCCTCGAATATGGTGGAGAAGAGGAGGAGCGGCAGAGATCCTTTGAATCGATGACGCGCGTGATGTTCCTAGGCTTGATTCTTATTTTCTTTGTTCTGACCGCCCAGTTCGACTCCTTCAAGCAACCTTTAGTTATTCTGTTCACCGTGCCGCTTTCCATAATTGGCGTAGTAACAGGTCTGCTTTTAACCCGGCTTACGTTCAGTTTCATGGCTTTTGTTGGTATCGTTGCCCTTGTAGGCATTGTGGTAAACGATGGCATAGTACTTATCGACTTCATCAATCAAAGGCGCCGCCGCGGAGTTGATCTCATAACGGCCATCTTCGATGCCGCACCAAGAAGACTGAGGCCAGTTATACTGACTACTGCTACAACAATTGGGGGACTCTTGCCGATAACGCTTAACCTTGGAGGAGGGGGATCGTTTTGGGCACCACTTGGCACATCAATCATATTCGGACTGTTATTCGCGACCATGCTGACTCTGGTTGTTATTCCTTCCCTCTATTCCATCTTTGAAAGAAAAGCTTACAAAGAGGCTCTTGCTAAGTATAGATCTGCAGCAGAATGATTGTATGCCTCCTTTTTTTTAATTTAATGAATTAAATGTTTTTATTTTTCCGCTCATTGTTTGTTTGATGAAAATATCTTATTTTCTTCAGCATGAGAATTCAAGCATTTTAGCAAAGAAAACCTGTTTGATACAAATTACACAAAAATTAACCATGGAAATATAAATATAAAATGTTATAATACGTCGACTACGCCTGCCGCAATTCTTATCTAAACAGATAACTATGTTAAGAATTCTCGATAAATTGCAGAATAACAAAGAAAAAAAATTCATCTCCCTTCAGGTGGGTATCTCGTTTCTACAGACGCTTCTCTCATTTTTCGTGCCAGGGGGAGTTCTGGTCCTGGCAATATCATTTCTTCTGCTTCGAGGATTGCCAACCCTAACATTGCCGCTGCTGATCCGCATCTATCCTTATGTTGTTTTGGCTGCGGGGATATGGTTCGGGTGGCGTTTTAACCGAAGCCGGTTGATTTTTGTCATTCTTGTTCTGGCTTTCGCTGACAGGTCATTGCTAATCTTTGCAGAGGGAAGTGGAGCCTCAGTAGGTGCGGGGCGCATCGTGTATAACGCTGTCTGCATCCTGTTACCGCTAAATCTTGTTGTGATTTCCTTGATTAAGGAACGGGGATTTATAACCTGGCATGGCAAGTGGCCTCTGGGTATGATTCTCTTTCAGATAATTGCAGTTATGCTGATCTGCGTTTGGAAGCAGTTGAACTTTAGCCCTTATCTGGAATACTCATTTATTAAATTACGTTTATTCAACCTTATACCTATGGCCCAGCCAGGCCTGCTAGCCTTTGGAGTAGCATTCTTTATCCTTATGTTTCGCTATGTTCAGCACCGGAGTTCGATCGAGTGCGCCTTTTTCTGGACTTTGGTCTCATCATTTTTTGCTCTAGCGCTGGGTGATATAGGTCCTATGTCCACGATATTTTTCGCCACATCAGGCCTTGTCCTTGTCATATCGCTGATTGAGACATCTTTTAACTTCGCCTTCTACGACGATTTGACCGGCTTGCCGGCCCGCAGAGCTTTTAACGAAACTCTTTCCAAGATTGGTGGGCGCCACTACACAGTGGCGATGGTTGAAATAGACTCGTTCAAGAAAATAAGCGACCGCTATGGCCTTCTTGTTGGGGACCAGGTTCTACGTATGATTGCCTCAAAACTTGAAAAAGTAACTGGAGGTGGCCTATCCTATCGCTATAGTGGGCAAAGGTTCGCCGTGGTTTTCCCTGTAAAGTTTGCGGACGAGGCAATTCCCCATCTGGAAAGCCTGAGGAAAGGGGTCGAAATATATGGCTTCATTCTCCGCGGTCCGAGGCGTCCACACAAGAAACCCGCGAATCCAGAAAAGTTTAGAGGATCTCAAAAGAAAATTTCCCTCAATATTGCCATCGGCGCGGTAGAACGGATAGACGCCAGTGTTAAGCCAAAGTATGTAATCAAGGCCGCGGATCAAGCACTCTTAAATGCTCAAAATAAGGGCGGCAACCAAATCGCCTCCTAACCTCCTGAACCTTCTCATTGAAGAAGTCAGCAAATTCCTCTAATTTATTTTATTTAACCTGGTATTTTAAAGAGTAAGTATCTTTTTTTCCACGACAGGAGTTAAGGTAAAAAGGGAAGTAAAAAAGGCACTTACTTTTATGAAAAAATATTGACTTCGCGCTACAGTCTATATAAATTAGCATTTCAAATTTCAAGCACTTTGGACTTTAGCATGTTAACCGAGGGCGTGATTAATCAAGCCCATAAAGAAAACATAAAGGAGGTAGTTATGAGGAAAATAATAGCCCAATCAATAGTGATTAGCCTGTTACTTTTTTCTGTTGGTTTGGAGACAACATTTGGCGGAGAGAAAAATTACAGGCTTCTTGACAAAGAAACTCACATGGAAATGGAATCCATTGGCAGCCCCAACATATCACCTGATGGAAAGCATATAATTTTCACTCGCGGCTGGATCGACAAGAAGAATGACCGCTCCAGGAGCAACCTCTGGATAGTGGATATCGAAGGAAAGCGCGTTCGGGAGCTTACACACGGAAACTGGCGAGATTTTTCTCCTGTTTGGTCACCTGATGGGAAAAAGATCGCCTTTCTTTCCGATAGGGATGAGACAACACAGATTCATGTGATGTGGCTTGATACACGGGAAGTTGCCCAGCTTACTCATCTCGCTCGTTCTCCCGAAAGCTTAAGATGGTCTCCTTCCGGAAAAAAATTAGCTTTCACTCTTTTTATCCCTGATGATAAACCGACCTTGCCTGTAAAGCTTCCCAAAAAACCCGAGGGAGCTAAATGGGCTGAACCCGCTGTGATAGTTGATAGATTATCCTGGAGAAGAGATGGCCGGGGGTATAGTCCAAAAGGTTATACACACATCTTTGTGATTGATGCAGAACTTGGAGGGACTCCCAGGCAAATAACATCCGGAGATTATTCTCACAGCGATCCTCAATGGTCTCAAGACGGTAAAAAGATATATTTCAGTGCAATCCGTAAACCCGATGCTGAGTATCTACGAGATGATTCCGAAATTTATTCGGTTGGCCTAAACACACTTGAAATAAAGACGTTAACCGATAGGAAAGGTCCAGACCGGGAACCTCGTATATCACCGGACGGTAAGTGGATTGCCTATGCAGGCTATGATGACAAAAATTATACAAGCCATATCTCAAACCTGTATCTTATGGACATCGAAGGAGTAAAAAAACGTACTCTGGCCGTTGACCTTCACAATTCACCTTCAAGTATTACCTGGGCTCCCGATGGCTCTGGACTATATTATCTCATGCGTGAGAGGGGAGTCTCTGTCCTTTATTTTGTTTCTACAAACCAAAAAATTAGAAAAATAACCAAGGGTGTCCATTATTTATCCGGGTTGTCAATCGCAAATAACGGCCAGGTTGCGTCCACACTTTCTACTTTTCACAAACCTGGATACCTGGTCACATTCAACCTTCAAAAGCCGGACGACATTAAGAAACTTGTCGATGTCAATGAGGATGTTCTGGCAAACGTTAAACTCGGAGAGGTGGAAGAATTGTGGTTTAAATCGCCTGATGGACTTGATTTACAGGGCTGGCTTATAAAACCTGCTGAATTTGAGCAAAACAAAAAATATCCCATGATTCTTTATATCCACGGTGGTCCTTGGGCGATGTATTCGGTGAGTTTTAGCTGGCCATGGCAGAACTTTGCTGCAATCGGGTATGCGGTTTTATACATGAATCCGAGAGGGAGTACAGGATACGGACAGGATTTTGTTAATGGTATTCAATTCTCTTATCCTGGAAAGGATTTTGATGATTTGATGGCTGGTGTAGATGCAGCCCTTGCCAGGGGATTCATAGACAAGGATAACCTGTTCGTCTGCGGAGGAAGCGGCGGTGGAGTCCTTACAGCCTGGATTGTCGGACATACTGACCGCTTCAGAGCAGCAGTATCGATGAGACCTGTAATCAACTGGCATTCATTTGTGGGAACAACTGATGGTTCGGGTTGGTACAGACAATTCAGAAAATATCCTTGGGAAGATCCGATGGAATATGCTGTGCGTTCACCTCTTCATTATGTCGGAAACGTAACTACGCCGACAATGGTCATGACCGGGGAGGCGGACCTGAGAACCCCAATGGGTCAAAGTGAAGAATACTACCGTGCTTTGAAAAAGCTTAAAAAGGAAACCCTCCTCGTTCGGATGCCTGATGAATACCACGGCTGGAGACGCCCTTCTCACAGACTCCTTCAGCAGCTTTATCTTATCGCCTGGTTTGAGAAATACCGGATAAAACCTAAATCTATAGCTAAATAGAGCAATAATATCTTAAACGAAAGAGAGATTCCTGACGCCGTTCAAAATTCCCGATCCATTTCTGATCTGGCTGTAGTTAGGATTAGAAAATCGCTTTAGCTTACACCTGATACTTAAAAGAGACTTTTACTCTTGCGCGATAAGCTAAAACTTTTCCCTTTTCTACTTTCATATCGAATTCAACTATTTGTGCAATCCTCAAATCTTTGAGGCTCTTGGCAGCTGTTTCGACGGCGCTTTTCGCCGCTTCTTCCCAAGAGGTGGGGCTTGTTCCAATAAGTTCGATTATTTTGTACGTGCTCTCCACTGTTTCCCTCCTTTATCAATATGATTAAATTAATTACTTGTGAACGGAGAGACTGTAAAACTTTCTTTTGCATTTGTCAATTTTTTCAAATGAGCAAAATTCAAATTAGAAAATGGCATCTCTTCAGGAAGAATGATCATGGATTATTCGCCAGCCTTCAGGCATCCGCAGGAATATAATCGTAAATAATCCTTCTTCAGAAGAATCATTATACAGAAGCTGCCATCGGCCCAAAACATAAGCAAGATCGTTTGACAAAGCTTTAATTTCTATATCAGCAAAATCCAATTTTCCCAATTTTTCTCCGGAATAACTCTCTTTATACCTTGAAAGTAGTGCATCCCAGCCGTGAAGCCTTTTGTTTCCAGATTGAAACGTAAATTTTTCCGAATTCCAGTAATACTCCATGAATCCTTCTATGTTTTCTTCATTCCATGATATTTTTTGTTGGTCAAGAATATCCGTAATCTCATTTTCTACTTTCTGGATATCTGGTGTAAACTCGCAACAGTAGGTCATAAGAGTTACAAGCGACGCGAAAGCCAATAAAAGCACTGATTTTTTCAATTTTCCTCCTTATTTGAATTAAAGCGGGCTTGATGAATCAAACCCCTACTTGAATCAAGCCCCTACAGGAAATATTTTGAATAAAAGCGAATACAAAATATTTATGGCGCTGATTTAAACAACCTAATATAAACGCAATATATATTTTTACAATGTCGTTGCGAGGAGCGGAGCGACGTGGCAATCTCAACCTTTTTTCATGAGATTGCTTCGCCCCTGTGGGGCTCGCAATGACAAGCGCAGGAATCCTCTTCGCTCCTCGCAATGACACTGGAATAATTGCGTTTGCATTAGATCGTAAATATTAGCTGGCTCTCTTGCTTTTTATCTATTTTTGCATAGTGATCAAAAAAATTAAGCATTTCAGTGAGACTCTTGCCAGCCTCCATCTTCTCTATTACTTTCTTTTCTATTATTTGAATGTTTTGAGCTGTATCTAAAATTTCAGCAGCCTCTTTCTCACTCATAACAATTATTCCGTCATCATCGCCAACAATGATATCCCCTTGTGAAACAGATACTCCGCCGCAATTTACTTTCTTTTGTGCGGGAAAAATATTAGAAGATGTTCCTGCCATAGGAGTGATATACCTGGAGTAAACAGGAAAATTAATATTGCGTATCCCTTTTATATCGCGGCAAGCACCATCTACGACTATCCCCGCCAGCTTTTTCCTTTGAGCTTCGAGTGCGAATAATTCACCTATAAAAGCTATTTTATCTCCTTCTGCATCAATGACTAAAACCTCACCTTCGCCTGAATCATGTAGAGCCTTGAGTACTGAAAGAAAATCACGTTTACAATGAACGGTTCGGGCGATACCTATCATTTTTATGCCTTGATTAAGAGGGCGTATTTCAGGATCCATTACCCTCAACTTTTCATTCACGTCATAAATACAAGCCGTATCCAAGTTAGCTAGTCTTTCTTTTAATTTTTTAAAATCCATGGTCCCTCCTTAGGATTTGATTTTTTTCGGTTTTGAAATACATCGTTTTTGACATTAAATAACATTTATTTTTATATAAGTCATTGTGGCGGTGAAAACAAGTAAATTCTGTTGGTAAATTTTTTCTACTTGATACTAATTTAAGTAAATGTATAATAGAGAAGAAAATAAATAAATCCACCATTCATTTTTTTTTGACTAACCTGGATTATTCACGAGTCGATGTTGCCAGATTGCTACGCTCCACTCGCAACGACGATGTTATTTAAAATATATGTCGTCGGATGCAAGGCGTCAGCCCATGAAGCTGTGGTCCTCCACTGCGAATGGGCTGCAACGAAGCAGACGTCGTTGCGAGGAGCGAAGCGACGTGGCAATCTCATGTCTTTGGCGAATCATCATGAGATCGCCACGCTTTGCTCGCGATGACAATTTTATAATAGCAAAGGTCGTCAGATCGACTCGCCACCAGGGAAAAAATGCCGATTAATATAGATAGCTTCTTTTCGAATAAGTGTTTATCAGGATCTGCAGCAATATCAGGATATCTTTTTGATATTGCTGTAGTTGCAGAAAGTATCGGCATTTTTTATGAATAATTCAGGCTAATTGGCTTAATAAATAATTTAAACCTAAAATGTTCTCTATTTAAAGGAGGGCCCATGAATCGCAAATGGACTTTTATTGTTTTATTGGTTTTAGCTTTGGTGTGGATTAATCAATCAACTTTATCAGCACAGACCGCCGGTGATTTAAAAAAGATGAAAAAAAGAGTGGCTGTTTTTGAATTTGAAGACAAAACCGATCATCGTGTACGCTGGTGGACCGGACAATCGGTAGGCCGTGGAATGGCAGATATGTTAGTAACCAGTTTGGTTAAATCAGGCAGATACAGAGTCATCGAACGCCAGGAAATCGAACAAATTATTAACGAACAACAACTGGGGTAAAGTGGAATGGTAACAGCCCAAAGTGCAGCAAAAATAAGTCAATTGCTCGGAGTAGAGATAGCAATTATTGGGAGCGTTACTGAATTTGGTCAACAGAGATCAGATACGGGGGGAAGAGTCAAAAGTATCGGTGTGGGAGTTTCTAAAATGGGCGCAACCGTGGGTCTTGATATTCGATTTATTAATACCACCACAGGGGAGATTCTTACAGCAGAAAATATCAGAAGGCAAAAATCAAAAAAGGGTCTAGCTGTAAGTACTCCCAAATTCGATTTTAGAGATAAAAGTAAATTTGATGATTCCCTGGTAGGTAAAGCAACCAGAGAAGCGATCGAAGACATTATGAAGTTGCTTGATGACAAAAGCGCGGCTATTCCCTGGCAAGCAAAGATCATTACAGTAAAAGACAACACAGTATTTATCAATGCAGGATCTGAAGCGGACGTTCAAGTCGGCGATGTGTTTTATATCTATTCAGAAGGTGAAGCATTAATCGATCCAGATACGGGGATATCTCTGGGATCTATTGAATCAAAAATTGGTAAAATTGAAGTAACCAACAATAATATTGGCAATGGCAAAGCATCTCAGTGTGTTATAAAAGAAGGAGAGGGATTAAAAAAAGGCGATCTGGTTCGTATCAAGTAATTAGCCGGTTATTGACAATTTTATTTATGCTGGCTAACGATTAATGTTCAAGATTCAGAGTCGTTAAGACTAGCAAAACCTTCTGTTACTTTTCTTACCGCATATTCTATAAGATTATCTTTTAGATTATCTTTTTATTAAAAGATAAAGAAGCTATATACGGCGAAAATTCCAGTAAATTACTGGAGATCATTCAATAGGGTTAAAGGGATATGTCTTTCCCAGGAAGGAAAGGTTTCCATCAGAATCAACAATGATAGCGCCGTAATCCGGGTATTTTTCCAGGATTATTTCCGGCTG
>Ga0307380_10002586_pt1 | contig 25547 bp, 26 predicted proteins | sample UN3MG_FD_202239 | JGI IMG/M metagenome (GOLD analysis project Ga0307380, IMG submission 202239) | Soil microbial communities from Risofladan, Vaasa, Finland - UN-3 | ecosystem: Environmental > Terrestrial > Soil > Coastal area > Acid sulfate soil | place: Finland: Risofladan, Vaasa | collected... | reverse complement strand
AAGGTAATGCCAATCCGACGGCGATAGAAGTTGACAACAAAAGCTATACAACCTTTTGTGCCGAGCCATCCCAAAGCAAACTTTGGAGCTATGCTGAAGTGATTGATTATCTGCTCTGTGAATATTTGGCGAACGGTCAGTTACAAACCCCGACAATAGAGCAGCTGAAAACGTTGACTGATAACCAAATAGTTCGCGACCTCGATGTCACGGGAGTAAATCTCGTTGAGGCCCTGCACAGATGCTGTGAGAAAATAGGTTTGAAGTTTAAGTTCGTCCCGCGGCTTGCGCCCACCGGACCCGACCAGGCGATAATATTCTATATAGCCGGAACCGGCAGAACCGTCGAGTTGAACTGTCAAAAAACCGGTCAGCAATTTAGTCTCTCAAAGACAAATATCGTGAGCTTACACAGCAGGAAAAATTTCTGGCCAATCACTCACAAATATATCGGCCAGGGTGACTTCAAAGTCTATGAAGCCACCTTCGAGTTGATAAAAGCCTGGGACGCGACTCTTGAGGACATCGACTATGACAAATTCTCACCTTCGACTAACCCTAACTTTTACCAGGTCAAAGATGTATATCGCAAATGGTGCTTGAACGAGGCAGGCCAGTACAGCAACGCTCCATACAATCAGGGTGAAGCGTTTGATTTTTCAAAAATCTTTCAGAGCAGCAATTTTATTCATCGCCGCAGACGTTTCCGGCCTACCTTGAGCACCGACAAGCTGGAAAGATCGCTGGGCTATTTTCTCCAGGTTTCGTATGATGATGGCCTGAATTGGTGGCAATACCTTTCTGCTTTCAATATCCTTCTCGACGAGTGCGGCGTGTGGCTCAGCAGCGACCAGCTCGACCTCGACACCTGGATCGCGGCACTACGCGGGTTCCTGAGATTCAGGATAACTGCCTCAGTCATCAGCGACCAGAGATTGACGTCTGTGGTCGCCGATGGTCCGGTCAATTCAACGGCTCCGGTCGTCGAACATTTAATAACACTACCGCGTCAGTTCAAATATCGAAAAGTCTCAGACCAGAGTATCTTTTTTTCAGCGACGGATGAGACACTCGGGACACCTGACGAGGTGGATGATTCCGATGCACTGTATGAGTTCGTCCGTCACACGGCAGCCACTTCATCGGCGGTCATCGAGACGTTCGATATCCAGACGCCGAGTCTGATGTTTACTTATCAAGTCGGCGATATCGTGAGCACAAGCCCCGAAAGCCGGGACCTGTTAGCCTGCCGCAGCGACAACCGCAGCACAAGCCGGATTGTGAAGGTTAAGATGGATTTCAAGAAGCAGTGTACGAATCTGAAAATCGTTCGGAAAAGGAACTATCCGTAATGAATAATGCAGCAAACATCGTCAATCGCCAGCAGGTGCTGGATCGGTTGTGTCGGATCGGTTCGCCGGGAACTGGAGAGATCGCCATTGTCACCTCACCCGGCGCCCGAACCGCAGCATGGGCCGTTAAAGTCAAGAGCAATTTATCCTACAACGTCTACAACGTCATCGCAGTAGTAATCAATGATGCCGGTTCCATACCGACTGAAATCGGCCAGCAGGTGCAGGCAGTCAACTTAGCCGAATCGTTCACGCAACAGGGCACGCTGACAGCCGGGACATACGCCGTGATGGTCCGAGTCGGTGACAAGAACGCCTTTTACGCCAACCCGTAACAGCAGAAGAAATGCAAACATCAAAGATCAAAATTAAGGAAGTCGTCCCGCTGGGACTTCATATTATTTTTATTTTGTCAACCTGAGCAAAGCGAAGGATCTGGCCTGCAAATTGAAAGTTTCTGACGCTGATATAAATGTTAGGTAAATCATGGCCCAGACAAATTCCAAATCGTGGCAATTGAATCGGCAGATCAATGTCTCAGTGATCTTGCAACTCGTGCTGTTGGCCTCTTTGATTGTTGGCAGCTGGATCAACCTGCAACGGCAGCTTGATCTGCTACAACGAGATGTGAGCATGCTTTTGCAATCTCAGAACAGCCTGCAGGAAAAATTCGAATCGCTCTGGACCAAAACCATCTCACATGAATACCGCTTGCAGGCCATCGAAAAAAACATCACAAAAACCGACGTGGCTGATGATGCCTTTTGAGTCGTAAAAAAGACTTTAAAAAATCTCATGTTCGAAAACTTGTGCCTCAACAAAATATGGTCATTGACTGATGCCATGAAATAAAAACTGAGATATCAGATATTAATACTAAGCAAAAGCGAGGTTAAAGAAAATGAAACAAAAAAAGAATAGTAAACAAGTAGGAACACCCAAGATTTTAATTTTGAGTTGTGTATTTTTCTGCCTGATGTTGGCCGGCTGCGATAGTCTGCGGTTTGCACCGAACGAGGCGCAAAAGCAAAACGCCTGGCTGCATAACCGCACTACCACAGTCACCGCGGAAACCGCCAGGGCACAAGACGCTTCGCAAGAACTTCAAGCCCTGACACAGCTTGGCGAAGTACAGAGCAGGGCATTCAGTGCCTACTACGGCCTGCCGAAGGAATTCCCGCAGGCCGAGACTGCTAAGGACATCCTTGCCGAATCTAATTGGCAGCTTGCCAATACGGCGTTACAGGCAGGAGCCGATCGTCCCGACCCGTGGCAGGTCGCGGATTCGATGTTGGAGTTGGGCATTGGCATTTGTGCCCTGTTCGGTGGGGTCTACGGCACAAGAGCCGTTTGCTTCTTAAGAGACGCCAGAACAAAATCGAAGGCCCTGCAGGAAATTGTTGCCGGCAACGAATTGTTCAAAAAGCAGAATGAATCTTTAGCTTCTGCATTCAAAAAAGCCCACCAAAATCAATCGCCCCAAACCCGCCAGCTCGTAGCCCAAATAAAAACATGATTTTAAAGTCACAAGTGCTTTATTTACAGAATGTTAGAAGAAAACAGAAAAAAAAGATTTGACTTAAAAGGATTTTTATCCGATAATTTGATTGTATATCTACCAAGAGTAGAAGGTGCTCGGCAGCCGGCCTAAGGTCAGGCTGCTGCTTTTTTAGGGACCTATTCTTCTTACAAATCTCTTTTGAAGGTCTTGATATTTCCACCCTTCGACATAAAACGATGTAACCCAAATATAGTGAGACTTTTTTCTCTGTAATACTACCACGTAATTGTATCTCTTGAGCCAAATATAGTGCCTAATGCCTTTTCGAGAATCTCCTTCATCATAGAAAAAGAAGCTAATTTCATCATGGTATGGATTCTCCATCAAAGGTTTGGACCATGGAAGTCTCTCGGCTCTTCGATAATCGATTAAACGCTCTGTTCCTGTAGAGTCATCACGTGTTATCACATGCCAGAAGCCTTCAACTTTGCCTTGGCTGGACTCACGGATTACTCCATTATAGGCTACGTCGCGTCCAAAATGCTTTGCTCTTTTTTTAATGAAATCATTACGAAAAACTTCATACAATCTCTCTATGATTTCTTCGTAAGATCCATCCAGATTAATCATAGGAGGGAGAAAGTCAGGCTGATCAATCATTGTCTGACCTCCGTGGATGAAAGACGAATAGATTAAACTTGTCCTCCCAGGGTGGGGTGCTGTGTACTAAATCGATCCCAGAATATTCTATGACCTTTTCAATGATACTGACCTTTGCTTTATTCTTTTTAGTGATATCGTCTCTGTTGCAATATGCGATTGCACCTATTAGAAAATCAGCAAGCTGAATCAGCTCAGATTCGTGCGAATGAATGAGCTGTATCTGGGGAATCGTTAATCGCTCGGGATCAGCTAATTTCGAATGCAGTATTCGACGCAGTTCTCTGATTCTTCGGCTTCCCCGAGTATCTTTAATATCAAGGTAGATATTGAATTGACTATCCGCCCTGCAGACTATGTTTAACAGTAACTGATAATACATCTTGAAGTAAAAAGAATCGTGACTGCCCTGATTGAAATAGCTGTGATCGAGACTTTCTTTCCGGGAAACAAGTAAACATCGAAAATTTAGTTCGTTCTTGGCAAAGAAGTAATCAAAAAGTTCTTTATAAAATGGGAGTCGACTATCAGAAACTTTTGTCCATTTGAGTTCGCCTTTTGCATTATGTTTTGCCTTGAGCTGTCTAATTTCTTTTGAGATGCTTTTTCTCATCTCGTGTGGACACCAAACCGCACCGAGCAACATAACCGGAATACGATCGTGTTCGAGATGGCATGATTCATCACAATAGATATTGTAAGCGGTTGTCATATAGTATTCTCCTTTGATGAGATTATATGACAAGGATTGGATGTTGTTAAACAACTTATGTGATTTAATTTCTGTGTAATATCAATCTCAGTTAATTAAAGCCGATTGTCCATTAATGTTATTCTGCGAAAGCAGGAATCCAAGACCTTTATCCTTTAGATTGGCAATCACAGTATCGGTTCTTTCTTACTGAAATCATTATAAATCTTGTGAGAAAGATCAATTGCCACAGACACGTCAGCTCGTTGCACAGATAAAGGCGTGAGTCAAGGGAGGAATCGATTGCCAAAAACCGGCCCAATCAATTCATGAACAATAACTCTTTAATGAAATATGAGATACAAGATACTTACAAACAGACAATGTAAAAGCACCAGTTATCTGGCTGCGATCTTTTTTAAGAGAGAGTCCGCTCGGACAAAGATTTTTTCGGCTGGTTCATCCGGATCGATATCGAGCCAGTGGACGTTTTGGAAGGTTTTGAACCAGGTTCGCTGGCCTTTTGCTAATCTGCGAGTGTTTTTCTTTATCAATTCGGTCGCATCTTTCAAATCCATTTGTCCATTTAGATATTCGATTATCTCGGCGTAGCCGATAGCACATCGGGCCTGTTTGCTTAAAGGTTCTTCCTCGGCCAACAGGGATTTAACCTCATCGACGAGCCCGGCGAGAATCATCTTTTTGACCCTTTTGTTTATTCGGCTGCTGGCATCGGCTCTTTCTCTTCGCAGGCCTATTATCGTCCAGTCGTGTTTTGTCTGGCGTGCATCCCATTGCTTCTGGAGGCTTGAGATGGGTTTGCCCGTAAGCTGATAAACCTCCAGGGCCCGGACTATTCGTCTGGAGTCGTTGGGATTGATGCGTTCAGCGGCTACAGGATCAATTTTCATCAACTCGCGATAGAGTTCCGCCACACCTTCGGTTTGTGCCCGTGCTCGCAGCTCGGAGCGTATCTGCTGGTCTGTTCCGGCGCCTTCAAACAGGCCGTACAGCAGAGCTTTTATGTACAAAGCTGTTCCGCCAACCGCGATAATTTTCCCTTCGCGGTCTTTTATCTGCTCTATTACATCCAAAGCCGTGTCGAGAAATGCACCTACGCTGAAAGAATCGCTCGGCTCAACAACGTCCATCAAATGATATTTGACGCGTTTACGGGCCTCTTCGGACGGCTTGGCAGTGCCGATATCCATTCGACGATAGACCTTCATCGAGTCGATACTGATTATATCAGCACCTGTACTTTCAGCTAAATCAAAGGCCAATCGTCCTTTGCCGGATGCAGTAACGCCAAGAATAAGAATCATTTTCAATTTACTATTTACTATTTGAAATTTACCATTTACTATCTTTTTAGTATTCAACTGTCAATAACCAATTAGTTTCAGAGACACGAGATGCAGGATATGGACTTCAATACTCGACTACGCAGGAGAGCACAGTCAGTGAATTATGTTCTCAAGCGACTTGTGTCTTCCCAGCAGATAAACAACGAGCTTAAAGAAGCAATCAAGTACACACTTGGTACTCCGGGAAAACGGGTGCGGTCCGTGTTGGTGCTATGGTGCTGTGAGCTTCTTAGCGGACAGGCCAATCGCAATGCTGAGATAGCCTCGGCGGCGATTGAAATGGTGCATACGTATTCACTTGTCCACGATGATTTGCCGGCGATAGACAATGATGACCTGAGAAGAGGCTTACCGACGTGCCATAAGACCTTTGACGAAGCGACCGCTATTTTGACGGGCGATGCCCTTCTGACGCTTGCGTTCGAGGTCCTGGCAAAAGAGATTGACAAGCCGGCTGTCGCGGTAAGACTCATTAGTCAACTGGCAGAAGACGCCGGGGCATCCGGGATGATTGGAGGACAGATGGCGGATTTGAAAGCTGAGAAAAACACCGGAAGTAAAAAATTGCTCGAATATATTCATATCAACAAGACCGCGAAAATGTTTCGATGTGCTGCTGCAATGGGAGCTATTTGTGGCGGGGCGTCACAGAAGCAGTTCGACTGCCTGTGTGAATACGGCTTAAAGATTGGCCTGGCTTTCCAGATAACTGATGATATTCTCGATGTCACTGCCTCGAGCGAGCAGTTAGGCAAAACGGCCGGTAAGGACATCAAAGCAGCCAAGTGCACTTATCCGGCTGTTGTGGGTATGGAAAAGGCAAAAGAGCTCCAGGAAAATTTGACTTCAGAGGCTGTGGATATACTGATACCCTTCGGCCGAAAAGCTGATACCCTCCGGCAGTTAGCCACCGTACTGCTGCAAAGAACAAAATAATTCAGTCAAAATGAACAAAATCCTGACCGATTTATTTCCGGGCCGATATTATCACATAATCAAATAATATGATTTAGGCACACTAACAGGCCATACCTCACAGTGCGAGATATGGCACAATATTCTGCATAAAATAAGAAAAGCCAAAGCAGTCACTGCCTCGATGGGCTGGCCGAGAGGATGCTCAGGAACTATACCTCGGCCGTCCGAATGACGTTCCAAAGAAAACAGCCTGAGCACACCCTCCCGACCGCTAATATCATGATAAACACGAATCATCTTCCGGATTTCGCCGGCAAGATCAGTCTCTTCTGGCGTCGAAAGCCTTGTGAGACGTTTGATACCAAACCCAACAGGTTTCTACTCCGTGGCTTGCTTTTTCTTTCGTTCCGGTTTTTGACCGTCCCGTTTTTTGCCCTCGCTTCTGGGCCTGTCGCCTTTGGCCGGGCCCTCCTTTTTCATTGCCTCCAGCTTCTTTTTGAACTGAGCTTGCTTGTCGGCGATGATCTTATCGATCGCCGCTACCGTCTTGGCAGCCTTCTCTTCTGCGGCAATCTTACGAACTTGCTGCCACTCAACCAGGCTCTTCTCGAATGTCCTCTTCGCCATGGCGAGCTGCCTTTCTTCGGGCGTCATCGCCTTGAGCTTCTCTCTGAACTGCTTTTCCTCTTCCGAGACGACCTTTGTCTGCCTGTTTGCCTTCTTGGCCTTGCTCTTTTCCTGGGTCAGGGCCGTGCCGCCGGCCAAAAGAATGGCCAACACTGCAGCACTGCAAATCAATACCTTCTTCATCATAAATTCTCCAAAATAAGTTTGATACAACTGGATACACACGATGCGAATCCAGGTCATCTTAAAGACGCCGACGGGGGCTGTTTTATTGCCGAAATGAGTCTTTCCAGTCAGAAATTTTTTGCCCAGGTAGTTCCTGCTCGAATACGGGCGCCTGCCGACTGCTCACCTTGCAATAAAGGGAGGTTCGAAAGTAACTGCCGAGCAACAGGTTATAACCGGCAAATTGGCCAAAAAACCACCAGTGCCACCAAGAGATTCTATATTGTTTAAATAACTCAAGGGCTAATAAAGTAATAACAAGGAATTAGTGGTTCCACCGGTGACAGCCCTTGAATGGAGGATGTTATTATGTCTGAACCCGTGCGATTGGGCGAGATTCTCCCGGCGGTGATGCGAAATATCGCCCGGCGAAGGTCACAATCCCGAGCCCCGGCACAGAGTGGCTCATCGTATGCAAGCAAAGCTCACTCTTCCTATTTCAACTCGGTCACAGCTCCGGATTCCGCCTCGCCTTCTCGAAAAAAATTAAAATTACGCTGTTAATAGACTGATCCACCAATTATTTCCGGACCTGAGCCACAAAATGAGGAAGATTTTTAATATTTTTGGAAATTTCTGTTGATAAGAACATGGGCAATGTGGTATATTTAGCTAATGAAGTAGGTTTGTTTCTAATTATTCCTGCTTCACAATACTGTTTCCGCGATTCCTGGGCAAATGCCTGATGCGTGATCAGGTAAGGGACAAAGATACAGTAAAGAAATCTGGCAGGAAACGAGAGGGTGGTGTAAGACCATTTGCGCTTTGGCTCTGTTGAGCCGGGGCAAGCATGTGCTTTTCACCCATCATCTCTTTGACCCTGTTCTTGATGGCTTTTCAACCTCGGTTGATTAGCAGCCTTACCTGTATATACAACATGGAGGTGCAATTCGTAAGATCCTTCGAATTAGAGATTAATGTGTTTATTACGAAGGATAAATGGAATGGATAAATTGATAATGATTTTAATATGTGGAGCAGTAGTTCTTGGCTTGTCCACTGCTTCACTTGGTGCGCCGACAATATTTCTCGATGCCGATACGCCGGCCACGGGCAGCCTTCTCGGCACTACACCGCTTGTGACACCATACGGCACGATTACCTTTGACGGAGAGATTCGCGACCGTGACAACGATCCCGAATTCAACGCCGCCGGGGCTCTCGGGGACGTATTCGACATTCACGATACTCCGGTGCAAACCGCCAGGCTGTCCTTTGATTTTGATGTTCAGTCTGTGACATTTATTTATGGTGGTAACTCGGGCAATATCCTCGTGGAAGCGCGAGACCAGTTCGACACGGTCGTGGATTCTTTCTTCCAGGCCGATACCAGCGACGGCCTGCCTGCCGGCCCGGTCACTCTTTCCGGTTCAGGTATTCGCAGCCTCTACTGGGAGGATACCACGCCGTTTATGAGCTTCGCTCCTCTGGATAACATCACAATTTCCATGATCCCGGCTCCGGGCACGATTTTGTTGGGCGGCATCGGTGTGGGACTTGTCGGTTGGCTGCGAAGACGAAGGATACTATAGGCTAATTGTCTGAATGAAAACTTGATAAGGGCTGTGCACTCTGCGGTTGGGGGTACTGGTGCTTGCTATTGCAGCCAGTTCTTATAAATTAGAAGGTGGAGGATATTTTAGGGAATTTTGCAATTTTTCCCTTGACGGCAACATAGGGTATATGGTAAAAATAGGATAGAGAGGTTGGTGTATTTAAAGTGTTTCCAGCTTCACAGCGTATCGTATTACGTTACCACTTTTCCTGGGCAACGGCCTGATGCGTGATCAGGTCAGGACAAAGTTGGAGTAAGGTAATGCGGCAAGAAATAATGGAGGAGTGGTTTAAGGCGATGGTCGGATCGGCTCGCTTCGCCGGACTTGCCAGTTGCTTATCACTAAGATTGTAACTGCGCTTGCAGTTCACCCAATCTTGCCTGTTTGATAACCTTACATTAACGTGCAACAGGGAGGGCCCATGCGCAAGGCCCTTCATGTTGAAAGATGTTAGGACAACTATATACCGAGGAGGAGTATTATGACAAAATTCGGAACAATTTGTGCCATCGCGGCATTGATAATTACTCTTGGCACGCCGGTATCCAAGGCGGGCATAACCGTTGAGTTCAGCGAGGTAGATCTTCCCAGCCTTACGCTGCTTGACGGAACTACGCACTTTGACGCATATGGTCTTGCTTTTGAGGATATGACCTATTATGGGGTAGATAGTCGATTCATTGGTGCCGGCCTTGATGACCGAGGCATCACGACAACAAGTGGGCAGGACAATGCGATGACTGTGGTCTTCACTCAACCGGTCACCTCGTTTACCGTTGATTTCCTGACCATCTCTGAAGCCACTATTTACGGAACTGCATACGATCTTGGCGGCAATCCCATTGCTGGATTTAGTAGTTCGGGCTATGGGTCGTGGAGCGTCTTTACCGGCCTTACCAAAAAGATTACATTTCATGATGGGACCGGTGTGATTGGTGTCGGTCGAATCGAGTTCGAGCCCATCCCGGCTCCGGGAGCCGTTTTGCTTGGCAGCATCGGTGTAGGTATCGTAAGCTGGCTTCGAAGACGCAGGACACTATAAGCTTATTGTCTGATGAATGAAAACTTGATAAGGGCTGAGCATTCTGTGGTTGGGGATGCTGGCGCTTGCTATTGTAGCCAATTCTTCTAAATGAGAAAATAGAGGATATTTTAGGGAATTGTGCAATTTTTCCCTTGACGGCAACATAGGGTATATGGTAAAAATAAGATAGAGAAGTTGGTGTATCTAAAGTGTTTCCAGCTTCACAGCGTATTACGTTACCACTTTTCCTGGGCAACGGCCTGATGCGTGATCAGGTCAGGACAAAGTTGGAGTAAGGTAATGCGGCAAGAAATAATGGAGGAGTGGTTTAAGGCGATGGTCGGATCGGCTCGCTTCGCCGGGCTTGCTGCTCGTTTCTCGCTTAGTTTGTAACGTCGCATGCAGTGGAGCTCTTCTTGCTTCACGGTCAACCTTACCAGTGCACAACAAGGATTTTCTGTACAATTTGTCCTTCGGATTTTAACCGTTTAAGTTCGTTACTATTAATTCAGACTCTGCATGAGTGGAATAGAAAGAAAGCGTTTAATGAAAAAGATTATAATCTTATGTGCTATTCTTGTGCTAACAAGCCATGTAAGTGCTGCGCCAACAGTACTTTTTGACACATTCGGCCCGGCAGACACCTATACTACCAACGTCGGTTGGACTATTGGCTTTTCCGGGTCAGAATTTGACACGGCCAGTCAGTTGTTCTCGATAGTACCAGCGACACCACACTACCTTGACAGGATTGAGCTGGCGGTAGGTATAGTCGACGGAACCAACCAACTTGACGTGTGGCTGATGAGCGATGCCGCGGGAGAACCCGGATCTATTATTGAAGCGTTCAGTTTCACGGACGCTATGGGCCCCTTCGGCTCTGCCAATCCGCCTTTGAGTGCAGACTCCGTACTGCATCCTGTGCTTAATCCTGGCACCCCCTACTGGCTTGTTGCCTCCGCACCTGTGAGCGACACATGGGCTGCCTGGAACTTATCTTCGCCGACTGTCACCGGCACGACTGCCTATAGAATTGGCCTGGGACCCTGGATCTTGAGTCCTGCAGATACATTAGGGGCGTTCCGTCTAACCGGCAGTCCCATCCCGGCTCCGGGTGCGATTTTGTTGGGCAGCATTGGTATAACTATCGTAAGCTGGCTGCGAAGACGCAGGACACTATAAAGCACATACAGGACAGATTTAAGTATTTGGCGGCGCTGCGGATTTGACACTCGCAGCCCTCAAGGAACCTTTGCTTTCGAAGCCGAGCCCTCCGGGAGCAGGGGATTTTCTATGTGCACCGGCTCAAATCTAAACTAACCAGCTACCACTTAACTCCGCTACGAGCATCGACCCGCCGTTTAATACCAGGGACCGGGAAATTGCTTTTTGTTCGATGGGTCAAACGGATCGGTCACCGTTATGGTTTTGTTTTTATTGTCCTCTTTGACATACGGGCTCCAGTGCTCAGGCCACCGGGCCACGTAGACACCGTCACTTCTCTTTGAACTCACAAACCGGCACAGATAATCAAAGAACGTTATTTTATCGACAACACACACGAACATTTCGAACAGCATGGACGGATTTTCCATGTTAAACTCCTTTCCGATGCCAGGCCCGATAATGTGTTACGTCAAGGTGGGTCGTATCCGGGATATTATCGCTTCTGCTTTGACTTATATGTCACATTATGCCGGGTCTGCCCCGGTAATTCAATTCTTTTCACCTCTGCTTAAAAGATTTTTCGTCACATAGAAGATGACTGACGATGAAAAGGCCCCTGTCCAAAAGAGCTATAGTCAACAGCGTTTGAAGATGTCTGAGCCCGTACTGCCGGTCAGGATACCTCAGGCTGTTATTAGGGACACCGCCGGGCGAACGCAAAAGTCGCAAGCATCCATAAAAAAATCAAAAAACTTGACAAAGTATGGCAAATCTAAGTAGTATTGGCTGGAAAATGGAGCCAGATTTCTGATTGATACCGTAGCAAACTTGAACGCAAAACTACCGACAGAAAACAAACTTCTTGAAGCTGGGCATTTTGGTGCCTCGAATGGAGAGGAGGCAGTGCTTATGAAGTAGACTGGAGTTTTCTAATAAGAAAATTTCTTTTGGAAATTTTACTTGTTAGGAAGGAACTGTTAACGGGGTCGTGTAATAAAGTTTTGCAATAGGAGTAAATTATGAAAAAGAAAATGTTCCATTTGATTATTGTTTTTTTTGTTGCCGGTTTGTACGGCTCGACTGCTTTTGCATTTGACCCGCTGGGTCCTCCCACGGCCGGATTTACGGGTGTCGGCCAGACCAGTGTCGCATTAGAATATTCTTGGAGCAAGATGGATCTTGATATGGACGGGATTCCAAATCTTGACCTGCTTTCCGATACGATAGAAAACTTCGAGTTCAACAAGATTTATACAAATCTTGGTTTGGGCTCGAGCGACGGCTCTGAGCTATTCCTGCGTTTAGGCGTGGCCGACGCCGACCCTGACAAGAGCGATAACTCGGATAATGTTGCCGGTTATTTAGGAAAGAGCGACCAATCTTTTCTTCTCGGAGGCGGTGTCAAGTTTACGCTTTACAAAAGAGAGATAGTTAAATGGGGTCTGCTGGCTCAAATGAGCTGGGCCAATTATGATTTTGACGACAGAAGTTACTCTATTGCCGGTCACAATGTAGCGTTGTCGACAGATATTGAGATTTTTGAAGTCCAGTTTGCGGTTGGCCCTGCCGTCAACGTGCGCGACAATATTGCAATTTATGGCGGCCCCTTTCTGCATTTCCTTAACGGCAAAGCTGAACAAAACGGTACTATTGATGGAACCAGCAGTGAAATTGACACAGATCTGAAGCAGGATGCGATATTAGGTGCTTACGTTGGCATCAAGCTTGATATTACGAGTCATTCTGATTTCAATGTCGAGTTTCAAACTACAGATGCCGGCTACGCAGTCGGGGGAAAGATGAGGTACAGGTTTTAGCTGCTACTGGCGTTTTCTGAGCCTGTTGTAATTAGCAAATTGGCTTGTCATATCGAAGGGCTGTGGGCACGTGCTTACAGGCACTTGATCAACGGCCATAGGCCGGCAAGGATTTTCCTGTTCCAACCGCGCGTAAAAAAAGGCCGTAAGCGCAATGCTTATGGCCCATTGGTTCGCAATATAATTTTTTTACTGTAAGAGATTTTCGAAAACTATCGCCAGAAGAGGCGGAGGCCGGATTTGATTCGGCGAATGCGGCTTTTTCTGCATACCATTTTGCTTTACCGACTGATGTGCAAATCCCATCATCTGTCTGGTTACTACCAAACAGGCCGATACAGTAAGAATCAGCCACATTACTGCAATTGCATATTTACATATTATCATAACATAACCCCCAAAAAACCATCTATTTGTATCGGCTTAAGCTCCATTTTTTCCTTAATCAAATCGGTATCTTAATTGGCTACCACAGCACTCAAAAAAGCCGGCTGGCCAGACCAAAAGGCCCATACCAGTATGTAAAACAAGACATTTTCGAGGGTTTTGTTTCCTGCCTTTTTTCGGCAAAATTTGTTAATCAGATCCTCCAATATCTATACACAGCAATTTTCGGAGAAATGCTCTAATCGCATCGATTAGACTATATAGCACAATACGGACTTCTCGATGCTTATGCCTTATTCGCCCATTTCGTGCAGAATACTATTACATGCCTGACACTGTGAGGTATGTCCTGTTAGTGAAATGAAATTGTGTTGGCGTATTTTGTGATAAGCCCGGCTCCGAAATAAGCTCAGAAAACATCGGCTTTTCAGATGGCTTGTAATTGTCTCTGGGCCCGGAGAACTGTGGCGGCGTCGCCAAGAACAAGCTGTTTTACCAGGCTGGAAGGAACCAGCGTAATTCCCATTTTGAGAATTTTCTCTTCAACCATAGATGCGATTGTCCGTGCCGTTTGTCGGCAAAGATCGTGTTTCGCCATCAGGTCCATGACTATTCTGGACTTGTCCCATCGACACCTGCTGCTGATCTCATCGGCACTGCCAAGAAGCTCGGCGTCGGTCAGCTTCTGAATATTAATTGAAACAACCTCAATTCTGGAACGCCCGAGCTTGCGTTTGAAATGGTGCTCGCTTAGAGCAATGGCGGCCTTTTCATAGCCGGTGGTTGCAAGAACAACCTTAATAACCGAAAGAATCTCACCGCTTGTCACGCTGTGATGATTTTGCTGGTGATAAAGATAATATGTCACCACCTCGGCGAACTGCTCGGCAATATCCATATCCGCCTGATCAATCCTGCCGAGAGCATTATTGACAGTCGCCATAACCTTGGTATGCAGGTATTCCTCGACGACGCCGTCGGCTTTTACGACTTTAAGTTGTATCCGTGCCACCATCCTTATGCCTCCTTGCACTAATCTGGGCTACTCATCAAATAGCATCCGCTGGGTAATCGGCTCAACTTCGGTAATCGCCTGGCTGACTTCCTTAATCAATTCGCCCGCATCCCTGAAGTCACGATATACACTTGCAAAACGAATGTACGCCACCTTGTCAACCCTGCGCAGCTGCTTCATAACACTGTCACCGATAAAAACCGATGAGACTTCCTTGTCAAAATTTTTGAATATATTTTCCTCGGCTCTGTCGGCTATTCGTTGAATCTGTTCTGCCGAAACAGGCCTCTTGTAACAGGCTTTCTGCAAACCGCTGATGATCTTGTCCCTGTCGTAAGGAATTCGAGAGTTGTCCTTTTTCACGACATAGAGCTTAAAGCTCTCACCTATCTTCTCGTAGGTAGTAAATCGCCTCCTGCACTTCAGGCATTGTCGCCGGCGTCTGATTACTCTTCCACCGTCGCTCGAGCGCGAATCAATAACTCTGTCCTGGTCTTCCTTGCAAAAGGGACATTTCATTTCGCATCTCGTATTGCATATTACGTTCGAGATACATTCACAGCCCGGCGTTTCAAAATTGGCTCCCTTGATTCGCCGGCTACTCGCCACAGGCGGGTACGCTCCTCGAAGCTTATCAAGAATCTACTATATATAGATTAACTGAACATTGTAACAACAATATATGGTATGTCAAAAGAATTCCCGGATTAGTTTGTTAATTTTTTTTCCGCTTTTAATTCATGTCTTTATAAGCCAAATTGACCGATTTTGAAACATGTATTGCCGTAAGTATTGCCTTAACAAGAGCATAACTGAATCCATCATTTCTTTGCATGGCTTGAGGATAAATCCCAATGGAGCACAGTGAAGATTCTCAAAAAAACTATTTCATCCAACATAAGATTTTTCAGGTCCAATTCGATGTCACTGCTGGAAATTCTCAATTTCGAGATTTTCCTTTGACAGGATTATTGTAATTAAGTATAATTCAGCTAATAATTGACCTCACGGAGGAACGACGATTAAACTTGTTTTATACAAATCAAATTTTAACGAGCCAGGCCCAAAACGCAAATCGATTGGTTCTTTTTGGGCTATGAAGGCGAGGTGATGCCTATGATTGCCTAAGAGCCACAAATAGATAACAACACGACAAATTAAACAAGCTTTTCGCATAATACTATTTTCAAATTGCATCTAAATGTCTGCAAGGTTGGGAGATAGTGAATCATGAAAACAATAAACAAAATAAAACAGAGGAAACTTGTAGTTGTTTTAGCTGTAATGGCGTTATCATTAATCATTATCACTCCAGCTTTAGCCATTACATGGGGGCAGACGGATACTGACCACACAAACGTTGGTGCAATTGTGCTCGATATTCCCGGTTACGGACTGTATCAGTTAGGTTCTGGTACTCTGATAAGCTCTGGCGTTTTTCTGACAGCGGGGCATTGCACGTATTTTCTGAATTACCTTCCTCCAAGTATTAAGGTTTACATTAACTTTGACCAAAACGCCTTGAATGCAGGCACTCTGCTGGAGGTGGACCAAGCCATCACACACCCCTACTACAATCAGGCTCGCTCTAATCCTTATGATGTGGGTGTACTGATCCTGGAAGAGCCCGTTACGGGCATAACACCTGCCACGCTACCGGACGAAGGTTTCCTCGATGAACTTAAAAAGGAGGGCAAGCTTCGTAAGCGTCCGAATGATGAAGCTGCTTTTACCGTCGTTGGCTACGGGGGAACGCTGCACTGGCCACCAACACCACCTGATCCTAAGGTTACATATGATAATTTACGCCAGAACGCCACATCGGAGTACCAGGCACTACTGAAGTCCTGGCTGAGATTGTCACAGAATCAAGCTACAGGTGACGGAGGTACATGCTATGGCGATTCCGGCGGGCCCGCCTTTTGGACAGATCCTGTTACTGGAGATGAGATCCTTGTTGGCATCACCTCATGGGGTGACAATCAGTGCGTAGCCACCGGCTTTAACTATCGCGTTGACACATCGGATACGCTGGGTTTCATCCGGGCAGTGTTTGACGCCCTATAATAGCAACAATATCCTGCTTGCCTTCTGTGAGAGGTTTTGCCCGGAAAGACACGATTCCGGGGGGGGCATAATATGTTTTCTTATTGTGCCCAGGCATTTGGGGCGATTTTCGCTGACGGGAAACAATCGTATACCATGAAGACTATTAAAAAGGCCTCTGCGCGGAGAACGCAGAGGCCAACTCGGAAAGAAACTTATACAACCCCCCCTCTGGTCTGGTACTAAGCCCTCACATCCTATGAAAGCATCGTTTCTATCCCCTTTTCTTTGCTGCCGACCTCGTTGCTTCAATTAAAGTCTAATATAAAAACCTCGAAGTGCAAAATTCTGAATGCCACTTTTTCAGATTTTTTACAGTACTATAAACAAATAAGGACTCGAATTGTCCAGAAACTACCCCAGAGGAAGCTCTAAGGCTCATGATGTCCGACAAAAGGCTTATCCGTATAGGGATAGGAAGGCTTATCGCTCCATAGATATTGATTCTTGCCGCGATGCTCCTCCACGCTCCAGTACGGACCCTCGGTAACGATTTCTTTGTGAAGCGCAATTAGTCTTTGCTTCATTTTCTCAAATCGCTCCGGCTCATCCTTCCAGAAATCGCGCGTCTCGGTCGGGTCCTCCCTGAGATTTACCAACTGCCATCGAATGAACCTCGGCTCTCGAATAAAGTCGATGATTTTTGTGCCGTCCGGTACCGGGCCTGTTCCGGCGAGGATCTTCCAATGGCCCTCTCGCAGGGCGTAAGAATATCCCCCCCTGCCGAACCACATGGCCCAAAACAGCGGTCTCGGCCGTTTAAGGGATTTACTTTCCAACGCCGGCATAAAATTGCAGCCATCAATCACGCGGTCGGTGGGCACTTCAGCACCGGTGACAGCACAGACCGTCGGAAGGATATCTGTGCCGTTAACCGGTTCATCAATAACTTCGCCTGACCTGGTATGCCCCGGCCACTGAAGGATACCGGGTACGCGGATGCCACCTTCGTGCAAGTGGCCCTTGGCCCCACGAAGATTGGCCGGTGAGCCGAATGAATACCGAGCCCGATGCTCCGGCCCGTTGTCGCTTGTGAAGAAAATGAAGGTATTGTCACGAAGATTATTCTGTTCCAGATAATGTAGCAGATTCCCAAAAGCAGCATCCAGTTGGGCCAGGGCAGCATAGTACACACGGGGATCACCGCTGCGAGAGTTCTTTCCGTATTTTGGAACGTATCCATAGGGCATATCCCGTGCTGCCTTAAGGGCCTGGTCGGCGGGGAACTTCTCCCGGTATTCTTCAGGGGCCCAAAGAGCCACATTCTCGTGGGTTTCGTGCGGCGCCAGATAAGCGAAAAACGGGCGGTTCTTATCGCTTCGTTTGCCCAGCCATTGAGTAAACGCCCTGACCAGATGGGTCGCTGAGCCCGAGGTTCCCTCGGGAGAAATTGTTTCGTCAAAACCGTGTTTTTTGGGGGCATCCTTGCCTTCCTTCTTGACATGACTGAGGTGCCATTTACCCGCATGAAAGGTGTCGTACCCGACGCGTTTCACCAACTCAGCGATGGTGATTTCCGATTCCAGCAACGTTCGTTCCGAGTCACCGCCCAGGATGTCATACATACCGACCCGGTACGGCATCCGACCGGTCAGCAATCCCGCCCGAGCGGGAGAGCAGTTCGGGGAAGCGGCATAGCAGTTGGTAAACTTCACGCCACCTTCAGCGAACCTGTCAAGGTTGGGCGTCCTGGTATATGGGTTGCCGTAGCAGTCGAGATCTCCATAGCCTATATCATCCGTCAGGATTACGATTACATTCGGTCTCGTACGAGCAGGGTCGTTTTTCGATTCCGTGCTTAAAGCTAACCCTGTCCATATCGAAGCCGCAGCGCCGGCTCCTAAAAACTTCAAAAATTCCCGTCTTTTTATCTCCCGTTCGTATTTTCCCGGCATATCTTCAATCTTCCTAATTTCATTATCTTCTTGTCTTTATGACAGTATTTCTTTCAAAAATAAACCTCTAACATTGGCTATCCCCTCATAAAGACCGGATCAAATTCCGGGGAGTAGACCAGAATTATTTCTCTTCGATTTCGGCCTTGCTTCTCAACTTGTCTATAAAATCATCAATAGCTTTCCCGCGCATCTGTTCCTTGAGTGCTTCCGTTATCCGGTCTTTTACCTCTTCGAGGCCGGCCACAGCCGCCGGTTTCCTTCCATAGACCTTGGCTATATGAAATCCGAAGCGACTGCGAAAAACGTCACTTATCTGGCCGACACCTAAATTAAAAACCACATCCTCGAATTCCTCCACCATCTGCCCTCTCATAACAAAGCCCAAGTCACCACCACTATCGCCACAATCGGTATATTTATCAACCACCGCTTCAAAAGCTGTGCCTTTTTTCAATTCATCGTGTGCCTGGCTTATCGCATCATAAGCTGTTTCTTCGTCCGTCTGCCAGTTTACATATTTTACTATATGAGCCACTCTGACCCGCTCGCCCGATTTGAACTGCTCCTTATTATTCTCATAATATTCCTTTATATCAGCCTTTGAGGGTTCCGGCAGGTCTTTGCAGACCTGGTTCAGGCTTTGCTCAATCCTCATCTGCTTCTCGATATCCTCTTTTATTTTCTCATCGTCCTGAGCATTGAAGTCTTTATAGATCTGCTGCTGGTCATCGTATTGTTCTTTGAGTTTAGTCAGAGCCGCTTCAACCTGATCGGGCGGAATTTTGTCACCGTTTTTTTCCGCTTCCTTATTGATTAAGAACCTTTCAATCACGTTTTCTCTGGACCAGTCAAGCAGTTGGGCTTCCTTTTCCTCGGGTTTCTGATCGGCAAACACTCGTTCATAATCCGGTCTCAAACGCTCAACTTCCTGCTGTATTGCCGATTCCTCAATCTTTTCACCATTCACAATTAAAGCCATAATTTACCTTTCGTATAGCGTATAACACTCAAAAACAGTTTCCGTTATTTAAACAATTCGATATTCAAGACTCTATCTAACTGCCTCTTGGTCTCGCGAACCAGTCAGGGTCCCGGGCCAGTTTTTCTCTCGTCTCGGTTGTCATCATCTCAAAAGCGGGGTGAGTACTCTGCCACGACCGCTGGACAAATGAGCTTTGCCGCATCTTTTCTATCTCCGGGCTAACTTCGTCAAAGTAGCTGCCGTAGATGTGCAGCGAATCGCTAATATCGACATATCTGCCTACCTTCACAGGCTCGCTCTTGTTTTTGGATATTCCGTCGGCAATTACTTTTTGAAGGGACGTCAGGGCATAAACATTCATAAACCATGCCTTGTAAAGGTCTCTGCTGCGCCAATGGGTATTCATATTAAGCGTCAACTGACCCGCTTCGTTGGTCAGCAGCCGACACCATATCCTCTGAAGGCATGGTGGGTCTTCTGTTGGTGGATCTGCCGTCGGCATCCAGGTTGTCGCCTGAGCCCTTCGACTGTGCCCGGCCTGCGAGAGGTAATCGATAATATACTGAATCTGATTGACTTGCCTGAACGGCTTGGGCGAATCGACATCACGTATATCTTCCACCGGACAGTATGAAAACAACCGTTCGTGATATGTATATGTCCACTTGCCGGCAGCCGGGTCAATCCAGTGGTCGTGAATTCCGTTTACAACTTCCTGCCGATACGACTCAAGCTCCTCGGGCCCGCCCGGAAAGTTCTTGTGTATCCGAGGCTCACGGAAAGGGTCGGTAACAGTAATCATAACGGTGGCGTCCTTGCTCGGCGGGTCCTGGGGCTTATCGTACTGAGTTTTAACGTCGAAACCCTTGTCCCAAACCGCCAAGACAGCCTTTTCCCATGCCTCAGGCAAACAATCAGCAGTTATCGAAATAACAGGTATATTGGCAATCTCTACAGCAGTTCCCATCTATACATTCCTTTATAAACTTGTTATTTTCCTCTTATTTTAAGTTTCCAAGGTCGATTTCATCTTTGGTTATATTGTACATTTTGTGGTAACGCTCCGGTATATCAGCGAGCATTCTTTTGGCCTTGAAGGCATATTCACTCTCGGGCCACTTCTGGATTATCTCCCGGCAGTGCTCGACCATTTTCTTATACCCCAAGTTTATTCCCGGCAGCCGGCCCATTTTTCTCTCCTGGACAGCCATATTAAAGAGCCTCTGGGCCTGAATCTCATCTGTTTCGCTAAGTTGTTTAAATTCGGGCTCCGGCTGTTTTACCGGCTCAGTTTGCTGGAGCGTTTGATCGCCCGGTTGGGTCGATACCGTTGTCTCGGGCGGTTCTTTAATTTGTGGTTCGGCCCGTAATTTCTCATCGTCCTCATCCCACTGATCATAAATAGTCCTCTGGGGCTCTTGCGGCTTGGAACCTGTTCCAGAAGTTAACATACTTATCAGGAAAATCGCGCCCACAACTAAAATAGCGAACCCTGCTAATTTCAGCCAAAACGTATTCACAATTATCCTCACCCCTTTACGGTATTGGTTATTGATTATTGACTATTGACTATTGACAAATTATAATCCATTTTAGTGTTTAGTTTGATTTTTTCAATATTAAATAACCAATAATAAATATTCAATTTCAGATGTTCACAGGGCTGATAGAAGCAATTCGCACAGTAAAGTCGGTTCGCCGAAGAGCCGACTCAATGCAGTTGAATATCGATTTAGGAGATCTGTCCGGCCAGAGCAGAATCGGTGATAGTATAGCCATAAACGGGACTTGTCTGACCATTGCTAAGATTGAAGGCAGCCTTGCAAGCTTTGATATCAGTGCTGAAACACTCGCAAAGTCGGCTCTGGACAAACTAAAGCCCTCATCGCAAGTCAATGTTGAGCGGGCTATGAAGGCTACAGACCGATTCGGCGGTCACTTCGTCCTCGGGCATATAGACGGCACAGCAACGATAGAAGCCATCGACAGAGCTGGTGAATTTGCAGATATAAAATTTGCAGCCGGGGCAGAACTGCTCGATACTATGGTAGTTAAAGGCTCCGTTGCCGTGGACGGAATTTCTTTGACGATAGCAAGTATGGACCAGAGGAGCTTTAGTATTGCTGTAATACCCGAGACGCTGAAGAAAACCACTTTAGCCACCGCAAAAATAGGTGATTGCGTTAACATAGAAACTGATATAATTGTAAAGACGATAAAAAAACAGCTTGAGAATATTTTGCCAAAGAAACAACCACTGACAGCCGAAAAACTAAGAGAATTAGGTTTTTAAGTTGCGTTTTGAAACTGATTCCCTAAAAAAAACGCTATCATGAAAAATAACAGCAACAATTCGATAAGCCAGCAGCCTGTTATCGGCTTGACGATGGGTGATGCCGCAGGCATCGGCCCGGAGATTATCATCAAAGCGCTTGCCGACCCGAATATACGAAAGGCTGCTAAATTTATTATTTTCGGCATGAACGAGCAGCTTTGTTACGCTGCCGACATCGCTGAAATAGAGCCTTTCTGGGGTCGCCATCAGCACGAGAAAATCAGCAGGGAATATCCGTACAAAGTTGTTGTAGCCGATTATGATGAGTATTCCGTACCTGCCTGGATTAAAGGACCCAGCAAGTTTGCCGGCGAAGCATCCATAAGGTTTTGTCTCGACGCCATAGACGCCGCTCGATATGGCATTATCGATGCGGTAGTAACAGCACCGATTAGCAAAGAAAGCTGGAAGCTGGCCGGTGTTGAATGGCCGGGGCACACCGAAATGTTGGCTGAGCGCTGCAAATCCAATCGAAAGGTGATGATGTTTATCGCCGGGCCGTTAAAACTGGCGCTGGCAACAATTCACGAAGCGCTGTTTGACGTCAGGAACAAGTTTACAATTGGTTGTGTCTTCGAGCCGATAGATTTGCTGAACGACGCCTTAAAGCAGTACTTTGACATTGAGAAACCGAAGATCGGCGTTGCCGCATTGAATCCTCATGCCGGCGAGAATGGCCAGTTCGGTGATGAGGAGCAGCGTATAATAACGCCCGCCCTTCTATTGGCACAGAACCAGGGAATAAACTGTGAAGGTCCCTACAGCGCCGACACCCTCTTTTTACAGGCCGCTCAAGGCAAATTCGACGGCGTAGTCGCAATGTATCACGACCAGGGGATGATACCTGTAAAACTGCTCGACTTCGAGCACGCGGTCAATGTAACAATTGGCATACCCATCATCAGGACATCACCTGCCCACGGTACTGCTTTCGACATTGCAGGCAAAAATCTCGCCAATCCGTCCAGTTTGAAATCCGCCATCATTACCGCAATACAAATGGCCAAAACGAAAAAGGCTCACGAACTGACCAACGCCAATGCAGCAAGCACCTGAAATAGATGCAGACTAAGCGACAAATCCAGCAGTTGCTTTTATCGGCCGGCATTTCTCCAAACAAACGGCACGGCCAGCATTTTCTCATCGACCTGAATCTGATGCGTCTGCTTGTCGAATCTGCGAATATTCAAAAGAACGACGTCGTGCTCGAGGTCGGTTGCGGGACAGGCTCTTTGACCGAGGCTTTAGCCCAAAAGGCCGGCACGATAATAGCTGTCGAGCTTGATAAGAACCTCGCCGAGATTGCACAACAACAGCTTGCAAAGATCGAAAACATCGAGCTAATAAACGCTGACATACTCGAGAGCAAAAACACTATCAGCCGAACCGTTAAAAACGCATTAGCCCTTGCCTGCAAAGAATGCACCGGCCGAACCCTGTTAGTAGCAAACCTGCCCTACAATGTCGCTTCACCCTTGATGATGAATCTTGTAACAGGCCCGATAACAGCAGACGGCATGTATGTTACTGTTCAAAAAGAGGTAGCTGACCGAATGACAGCCGTCCCGGCTTCCAGCGACTACGGAATATTGAGCATCTTCCTGGGCGCAACGGGTGAGGTTAAAACAGAAAGGATTTTGAAGCCGACGGTCTTTTGGCCACATCCGCAGGTTGACTCGGCAATGGTCAGCTTTGTCCGCAACCGGGCAAAGTCTGACCGGATTGCAAATATGACACTATTCAGCCAGACTGTACACCTTTTTATGGGCCATCGACGCAAAACTCTTCGGGCTTGCAGCAGACTGGCCCGCGGCAAACTTGCAGAAATTGCCAATTGGCCCGAAATCTTCGAGAAATGTTGCATCAATCCGACACAACGCCCCGAACAACTCTGCGCCGAAGACTATATTGCCATAGCAAATTATGCTCCATGTTCCTGATTTTTTTTGAAAGAAAATCGGACTTAGTGTATAATGTGTTCAACTGTAAAATAGGGTCAGGATAACACAAAAATGTTTATTTTTGGAACAGAAGGTCGATCCGGCGCATCCCATAATAGCTGTCTAAACACCAAGAAAAAAGCTGAAAAGAGAAATTATGTACAAACATCAAAGAGGTTTTACGTTAATTGAACTTCTGGTAGTAATTGCTATTATCGCATTATTGATGTCTATTTTGATGCCGGCACTACAGCGGGTTAAGGAACAGGCAAGGTCAGCAGCCTGCCTGGCGAACCTCAGGCAGTGGAACTTTGTCGCTGCAATGTATACTGAAGATAACAACGGCAACTTCTGGTCCGGTTTAAACAATAAGGGACATTGGTGGACGTGGCAATTGCCCGCTCGACTATTAGATTGGAAGATGAATAAGACCTGGCTCTGTCCGACGGCAAAAAAACCGGTAATTGACGAAAACGGCAACAAAATACCATCGTTCAATATCTTTAACTCCTGGGGAATCTTCAATGGTGAGAAGGAAGGACGTCCCTGTAACAGTCAAAACGGCTCTGCAGGAAGCTATACCATCAATGGCTACGTTCTGAGCATACCTATGAAGGGCACGTTTGAAAGCGGCGTCCCTGTATCGGATGGCTGGAGGACGCCCAGTGTAGCCGGCGCAAGTTACGCGCCGCTGTTCTTAGACGCGCTTCGCTTCGACCTGTGGCCCACGGAAATGAATCGGCCTGCGGAGTTTCAGTATGCGGCCTGGACCAGCGGCTCCGAGAACAACATGGCCCGCTGCTGTATCAACCGACACGCGGGCTTTGTGGGCTGTTCTTTCATGGACTATTCTGCCAGGAAGGTCGGTCTTAAGGAGTTGTGGACAATAAAGTGGCACAGGAAATTCAACATTGCGGGTCCTTATACAGCAGCAGGAGGTGTCCGGTCGGAAGATTGGCCTGAGTGGATTCGCCCTTTCAAAGATTACTAACAACTGATTGTGGCAAAAATATGCCGGATATTGAAATCGCCGGGACTATTGTCGGTAAGAACAAAGGTATAATTGTGCGTAGAACAAAAGGTTTTACTCTTATTGAGCTTTTGGTAGTAATTGCTATTATAGCAATTCTGATGGCAATATTGATGCCTGCCTTAAGCAGAGCAAAGGAGCAGGGCAAACGGGCCGTTTGTCTCGGCAACCTTAAACAATTGACCCTTGCCTGGATTATGTACGCCGATGAGAACGACGACAAGCTCGTCAATGGCGATACGGAAGAGTACACTTCTATGTACAACCCGGGTCGCAAGTTCAACGATTCTCATTATAATGAGCCTGCCTGGGTACTCAAAGATTGGCGCATCGATGATATGAAGGTCAAGAGAAGAGCTATCGAACAGGGGGCCTTATTTGCCTATACCAAGAGTTTGAACCTCTATAGCTGCCCAACGGGAAGAAAGACGATGAACGAACTGCGGCTATATAGTGTGGTTGATGCTATGAATTGTAAGGGCTGGACCAGCCGCTCCGATATGCCCGGCTCGGTTATGCTCAAAAGAAGATTGGAGATCCCCGAGCCCGCTTACAGGTTTGTTTTTGTCGAGGATGGCGGTGCAGGTGACGCGCATCTTGGCGGTTGGACAACTTATGTCAATGAAGATAAATGGTGGGACCCGCCGCCTATCAGACATGGCAATGGAACGACATTCTCCTTTGCCGATGGACACAGCGAATACCGTAAATGGAAAGACCCGCGAACAACTGATATTGGCCGACGGGGGTTGCAATTGGGTAGTGCTATAAGGGAGGAACAGCCGGATAATGAGGATATTCGCTGGACTCAGACAGGTTCCTGGGGCTCTGCGGCTAAAAGATAGAATTTGTCCAACAAAAAAATCAGAGTTACAGTATAATGTTTGAGCATAACAGGAAAATCCAATATGCGTAAACTAAAAGGCTTCACATTAATAGAGCTTTTGGT
>Ga0307380_10002583_pt1 | contig 25592 bp, 15 predicted proteins | sample UN3MG_FD_202239 | JGI IMG/M metagenome (GOLD analysis project Ga0307380, IMG submission 202239) | Soil microbial communities from Risofladan, Vaasa, Finland - UN-3 | ecosystem: Environmental > Terrestrial > Soil > Coastal area > Acid sulfate soil | place: Finland: Risofladan, Vaasa | collected... | reverse complement strand
CCCGGGGGGGTACGATGTCTGGGGCGCTTCCCACCCGCCGCGGGCAAAACGCTTGAATCTGCCGCCAATCGGCCTATAGTGGGCCACTTCCGGGCCAGGACGAAGGACTCTCGGGCATGGTGAACAACGACATCGACCGTCTGCCGGCGTCGGCCAGAAAGGAAGCCGCGCGGCAACTGGACCTGCTCAAGCGCGGGGCCGTCGACATCTACACCGAGGACGAACTCCTCGCCAAACTCGCCCGGGCCGTCCACGAGAAGCGGCCCCTGCGGGTCAAACTCGGCATGGACCCCACCGCGCCCGACATTCACCTCGGCCACACGGTCGTCATGGGCAAGATGCGACAGTTCCAGGACCTGGGGCACAAAGCCGTCCTCATCATCGGCGATTACACGGCCCGCGTGGGCGACCCCAGCGGCCAGAACCACACGCGACCGGTCCTTTCGGACGACGACATCAAGGCCAACGCCCGAACCTACTTCGACCAGGCCGGCAAGGTACTCGACCTGGCGGCCGACAAGGTCGAGATGCGGTACAACAGCGAGTGGCTGGCACGCCTGACCTTTGCCGACGTCCTGCGTCTCGCGGCCCAGATGACCGTGGCCCGCATGATGGAACGCGACACCTTCGAGATCCGCTACAAGGCCGGCGACCCCATCGGCGTCCACGAGTTCCTGTATCCGCTGATGCAGGGACACGATTCGGTGGCCATCGAGGCCGACGTCGAACTCGGCGGCACCGACCAGACGTTCAACTGCCTGGTCGGCCGCGAACTGATGCGCCACGCCGGCCTCTCGCCGCAGGTCGTCCTGACGATGCCGCTGTTGGTGGGCCTCGACGGCACCGAGAAGATGTCGAAGTCCAAGGGCAATTACGTGGCCGTGACCGACCCGCCCCGGGAGATGTTCGGCAAACTCATGAGCCTGCCCGACGCCCTGATGGAGAACTACTTCACGCTGCTCACCCCCACACCCCTGGCCGAGGTCCGCAAGATGCTGCGGACGCTGCACCCGCGCCAGGCCAAGGAACAACTGGCCCGGACGATCGTCGGGCAATACTACGGTCAGCCGGCGGCGGATGAGCAGGCCGAGGAGTTCCGCCGCGTCTTCGCCCAGAAAGAGCAGCCGAGCGACATCGCCGAGATACGCGTGGCGGCCGCGGAACTGGCCGACGGCCGGATGGGCCTCGCCCGGCTGGTCGTGGCGGCCGGCTTTGCCAGGAGCAACAGCGAGGCCATGCGGCTCGTCGAGCAAGGGGCCGTCCGCATCGACGACGAGGTCCAGGCCGATCCCCGGGGCCAAGTGGCCGTGACGAGCGGCGCCATCCTGCACGTCGGCAAGCGGCGGTGGGGACGCATCACAATCGGCTGAGAACGTGGCTTCAACACCGGCGGGGCCGCGCGGCCAAGGTAAGGAACTCGCATGTTGACGTCGGCGGTCATCGGATGCGGCGGCATCGGCCCGCACCACGCCAAGAGTTACCAGTCCACCCAGGAGATCCGGCTGGGCGCTGCCGTGGACATCGTGGCCGAGCGGGCCGAGAAGGTCGGCCGGCAGTACGGCGTGCCGTGGTACACGCGCGTTGACGACGTCCTCTCGCGCGACGACATCGACGTCATCGACGTGTGCGTGCCCAGCGGCCTGCACGGCGACATCGCCATCGCCGCCGCCCGCGCCGGCAAACACTGCATCTGCGAGAAGCCGCTCGACCTCACGCCGCAACGATGCGACGAAATCCTGGCCGCCTTCGAGGAGTCCGGCACGACGCTGGGCGGTATCTTCGGTCACCGCTTTGCCGACGGCAGCCTGCGGACCAAGGCCGCCATCGACGCCGGACGCCTCGGCCGCATCACGCTGGCCACCTGCTCCACGCCGTGGTGGCGGACTCAAGAATACTACGACTCGGGCGACTGGCGCGGCACGTGGGGGCTGGACGGCGGCGGGTGCCTGATGAACCAGGGCATCCACGCCATCGACCAACTCCTGTGGTTCTGCGGGCCCGTCCGGTCGGTGGCCGCGCGGACCGCCCGGCTGGCCCACGAGCGGATCGAGGTCGAAGACGTGGCCGTCGCCACGCTCGAGTTCGCCAGCGGCGCCCTGGGCGCCGTCTTAGGCAACACGGCGGCGTTTTCCGGCCACGCGGTCCGCCACGAGATCATGGGGACCGACGGCATGATTTACCTCGACGACGATAAGCCGGTCCTCTGGAAACTCCGCGACGAGATCGAGGCCGACGCGGCCGCCGCCGCGCCCGCCCCGGCCGACCAGGGCACCGGCGCCTCGAGCGACCCGCTGATGATCTCGGCCGACATCTTCGTCCGGAACATCGACGACATCGCCCGCGCCGCCCGCCTGGGGACCGAGCCGCTGGTCTCGGGCCGCGAGCACCGGCAGGCGGTCGAGATGGTCTGCGCCATCTACGAATCGGCCCGGACCGGCCGGGCGGTCGACCTGCCGCTCAGGCGGTTCGATCCGCCGGTCTGACCGGCCGCGCGGCCGGTGCCGGCCGACCGAGGTTTTGCGTGGTGGGTCCGGGGACCCACCACGCCAGGACTTGGCACACAGCGCACGATGCGTTGGACGTACTGAGAATCGTTGTAGAGAAACGCCATGCCACTGCCCAAAGTAGCCATCATCGGACGGCCGAACGTCGGCAAGTCGAGCCTCCTCAATACGCTCGCCCGGCGTCGGATCGCCATCGTCGACCCGACGGCCGGCGTCACGCGCGACCGCGTCTCGGCGATCATCGAGGCCGACGACCGCTGGTTCGAACTCGTCGACACCGGCGGCATGGACTTTCGCACCTCGGCCGAGTTCGCGGCCGACGTGTCGAACCAGATCGAGTTCGCCATCCGCGAGGCGTCGGTCATCGTCTTCGTCGTCGACGTCCAGGACGGCCGCCAACCGCTCGACGACCAGATTGCGGGGCGCCTCCGGTCGGTGGGAGTGCCGGTCATGGTAGCGGCCAACAAGGCCGACAGCGACCAGCTGGCCCAGGGGGCGGCCGACTTCCACGCCTTCGGCTACGAGCCCGTCCTGGCCGTCAGCGCCAAGCACGGCCGCGGCCGCCGGGAACTGCTGGCGGCCATCCGCGAGCGTCTGCCCGCCGACGCGGCCGCGCGGCCCGAAGCGGTCGCCATGAAACTCGCCATCGTCGGCAAACGCAACGCCGGAAAGAGCACCCTCATCAACGCCCTGGCGGGGTCCGAGCGCGTCATCGTGAGCGAGGTGCCCGGCACGACCCGCGACGCCGTCGACATCCGGTTCGAGAAGGACGGACTGACGTACGTCGCCATCGACACGGCCGGCGTCCGCAAACGCAAGAGCGTCCAGGACGACATCGAGTTCTACAGCCTGACGCGGGCCATGGAATCCATCCGCCGGGCCGACGTCGTCCTGCTGCTCATCGACGCCACCACGCCCGTCAGCCAGGTCGACAAGCACCTCGGCGCCACCGTCGAAAAGGACATGAAGCCCGTCATCCTGGTGGTCAACAAGTGGGACCTGGCCAAGGGCCACGCCACCACCGGCGACTTTGCCGACTACCTCGCCAGGCAGATGCCGGGCCTGGCCCACGCGCCGCTGGCCTTCACCACGGCCAAGGACGCCCGGAACGTGTCGGCCACCATCGACCTGGCGCGGAACCTCTTTAAGCAGGCCCAGTCGCGCGTGACCACGGCCGAGTTGAACCGCGTCATCGACCGGGCGATCCGGGCCAAGCATCCGCCCTCGCCGCAGGCCACGCTGCCCAAGATCTACTTTGCCACGCAGGTGGCGGTGTGCCCGCCGACGGTCGTCCTGTTCGTCAACAACCCCGACCTGTTCGAGGAACCGTACCGCCGGTTCATCGAGAACCGGCTGCGCGACGAACTGCCGTTCCCCGAGGTGCCCATCCGCCTCGTCCTGCGGGCGCACGCCGAGCCCCGGGGCAGCGCGGGGAAGAAGCATGCCGCCTCCCCGAAGCCCAAGGGCCGCCCCCGGGCACGCCGCGGAAAGAAACGCTGACCGGCCGCCGGGCGCCCGTGCGTCGCGACGCGGCCGAACCCCCACGGCCCGGGGGCCTACCTGTACTTCGACGTCGACGATTCGTTCTACTTCGACACGGGCGGCAGCGTAGAGGTGGTGGTGGAGTACCTCGACGAGGGCACCCAGCCGCTGGGCCTGCACTACGATTCGAGCGACCCCTCGGCCACGCTCGCCGGGGCCTACAAGGCCGCCGCCGACGTCCCCCGCACCGGCACCGGCGCATGGAAGACCGCGACGTTCGTCCTGAAAGACGCCCGGCTGGTGAACCGGCAGAACCTGGGGAGCGACCTCCGCCTGTTCACGCCGAGCGACCCGCTGAAGGTCCGCCGCATCGCCGTCCGCCGCACGGGCAACTAGCGCGTCTTGAGATTAGATCGGCCGTTGACCGCCCTTGACAGCCGCGATCCATCGTGCTATTGAGGTGATCATTTGCCGGGATTGGTGATGCAACGGCGCCCAAGAGAGGAGCGGCGTCTTGGATATTGCGGCAGCCATACAGGAAGCGCTTGAGCACCGGGACGCTCCTCCGCCGAACGAGTCCAACACGTGCGAATGGGTGATTCTGCCCCTCCTGTACGCCATTGGATACGGCAAGCGCGAAGTGGTCTCGCGCGATGCCGACAGCGCGGGCAAGTTTCCCGACTACACGCTGCTGCCCGCTGCACCACAGCACGCCTTCTTCCTCGAGGCCAAGGCGTGGAAGATCGACCTCCAAGACCAACACGCCAACCAAGCCTTGAACTATGCGAACCAGAACGGCAAGCGATGGGTTGTGCTGACGAACGGCCGCCGATGGCGGCTCTATGACAACGATATCCGCGGCCGCGCCTCGGACAAGATGGTCGCCGAGATGAACATCGAAGACAGCGGGCAAGCCGCCCAGTTCCTCGAGGCCATCGGCAAGGCGTCCGTCTGTGCGGGGCGGCTGCCCCGTTTCGCCGAAGAAGAAAGGGCAAGACGAGAGCGAGCCCAAGAGGAGGAACAACGGAGGCAGCAAGTGGAGGCCCGCATGCATCGTCTTTCCGCACTCCTGCGAGAGGAGTTGGGCGATCAGTCAAGTCCGCTGCTAGCCACCATGCTCGCCAACCTGCGAGCCCGTGAGGGCCTGGGCGACCTAACGGTCCATGATCTGGTTGCCCATTTCGGCGGGACCCCGCTTGTGACGCAGACTCCGGCTGTGCCACCCGCTAAGATCGACACGGCCCCTTCCGACAAGGTCTTGGTCATCCCTGCCCGCTTCGCCTGGGATCAGTATCACACATTCTCCGCGTACGTGTGTCAGGCCAAGCGCTCTTTCCGGCCGACAACGCACCTGGCGTTCTACGTGCGCGGCATCATTGAGACGGCTGTTCCGCTAATACTCGACGTGGTGGAGTCCGTTGAATTGTCGGACAAAGGAATCGCGGCCTGCCGGGGCATTTCCGAGACGGCGTCAGAGCGCCTGCGGGACCTGCTCCGCACGATGCGGCGAATCGGGGGCTCCGGTCATTTGGGCGAAACACGGAAGGTCCTGTTCCTGACGGCTCCGGATTCGCCCAACACCATTCGACTGGCGCATCCCATTAAGAACGATAAGGTGACCAAGACGGGCCGCCCGTGGGCCTTTGTGGTGTATCAGAGCTATGTGAGCATGGCACGGCTTCTGGCCGGTCCAAAGACGACCTCAGAACTCACCAAGCGTTAGCCTACGCGGCGGCCGCACGGGAAACTAAGCGGCCCGACGCAAGTTCTGGGCGGTCGGTCCCCCCCGACCGCGCAAGATCACAACGGCACGCGGCGGGTACGGGGACCCGCCGCGCAAACACGCAACATCAGACCGCTCAGACCCATCCGCCGCCCGCCACCACCTACGCCGTCTTGAGCGTCCCCATCGGCCGGATGTTCGCCAGGTCCTTGCCCCAGACGCGTTTGGCCTCGGTCACGTAATGGACGTAGTTCGACAGGGGCACGTCGACCGGCACGCGGTGATCGCAGTGCGGAATGAAGGCCCCCTCCTCCACCAGCGGCGCCAGGCGCCGAACCTCGGCCGTGACGGCCTCCGGGCCGCGCGCCAGGACGTGCTTGTCGAACCCGCCGCGCATCAGGAGGCCCTTGCCGAACCGCTTACGCAACGCGTACGGGTCGCACCAGTCGCCGATCTCGAGGGGGAACATGACGTTGACGCCCGCGTCGAGCCAGATCGGGGTGAGGTCGTCGATGCGGCCGTCGCAATCGAGCATGAGGAACTCGCACCCGTAGGATCGCAAGAGGTCCGCGATCTGCCGGTACCACGGCCCGCAGATCTCGCGGAACATCGTCGGCGAGATGAGCGGGCCTCGATTGAAACAGATATCTTCCCACATGCCGCCCAGGTCGAACGTCACCCCCTGGGCCTTCGCCAGGGGCAACGCCCGGCCGAGCGGCTCCAGGACGCACCGCGCCAGGTGCTCGACCATCTCCTCCACCAGCGCCCGGTCGTCGTAGAGCAGGAGGCTGAGACCCTCCACCCCGATCCAGTTCCGCAGCACGCCGTACAGGCTGCCGGCCCCGATGCTGAGGGGGTACGTGCGGTCCGCGTCGCGGTGCCGGGCCACCTGCGCGGCAAAGTCCTCGGGCACGCGGCGCGGGTCGGACGGGTCGAGCCGCTTCTTGTACTCGGGCCAGGTCGCGCGGCCGGTCAGGAGGAACTCGGTGGGTTCCGGGATGGTGACCGAGTGCTTGTGGACCATCTGGACGACGCCGTCGCCGCGGCGTTCCCAGCGGTAGGTCTCGGTCTCGCGGACGACCTCGTACTCGAACTCCGGCAGAAGGGCCATGTGCACGCCGCAGCCGATGTCGAAATCGTCCATGCCGAAGAACCGCGCGGCCTTGGCGTTATCGTCGACCTCCTCGGGCAGGCCCTCGGCGTGCCAGCGGACAAGCGTTTCGTCCCAGAAGCCGAAGTCCCACATCGGGCAGCGGTCGCGCGGCTGGTACCGCATGGTGGCCAGGAACCGCTCGCGGTCGTTCATCGCGTCCCCTTTGCGTGGTGGATGGGGGGAGTCTAATCAGGGCCGCCGACGGAGTCAACGGTTTTCGCCGCGCGTCGGTGGCTTGACAGCCCTCGCAGGAAAGGTAGAATATGGGTCATGGCCAGACGGAGAGGTGGCTGAGTGGCCGAAAGCGACGGTTTGCTAAACCGTTGAGCGGGCTTAAACCTGCTCCCCGGGTTCGAATCCCGGCCTCTCCGCCAGATGATCTACTCGCTCGCGTTCGCGGCTATGGGTGCCTGCCCTGGCTCGGGCCCGCGGGCATGCCTTCCGGTCTCACGCCGATGCGGCCATGGCGGCCTTCTCGAGGTCGGCCAGGCGAACGCGCTCGCCGTCGCGCCGGGCTGAGCGGTGGACGGCAGCCTCCAGCAGCAGTTCGTTCCACGCGTCGTTGCCGTCGGCGGGCAGCGGGTCGCCCGCCTCCAGGGCCTTGACGACGGCGTCGGCCATCCGGCCGAACGATTCCTGGTACTCCTGGACGCCCGGTTCGACCTGCCAAGAGTCCTCGACGACCTCGGGCCAGGCATCGGCCTTCGACCGCCGGTACCACCCGTCGAGGCCGCGGGCCTCGGCGCAGGCCTTGTCGCCGACCAGCATGAGCCGCAGCGGATGGTCGTCGTATCCCCATAGGTTCGACCCGCCGAGTTCGCCCACGGCGCCGCCCGGCCATCCCATGTGGATGAGGCGCTGCCAGCCGCCCGGCTCGTCGGGGTCGCCCAGCGCGCTGACCCATTCGGGCGGCCCCATGGTCCAGAGGATCTGGTCGATCAGGTGCGACCAGCAGTTGAAGTGGGCGCGGGCACGCACCATCCGGACGGTGCCGAGGCGGCCCTCGACGGCGTCGTCGTGCAGCCGGCGGAAGTGGCGGAAGAGGCGGTAATTGTAGTTGATGCCCAGGGCCCGGCCCGACTCGCGCCACTGGCGGATGGCCGGCGCCGCCACGGCCGCGTCGGACTCGGCCACGCGATACTGGCCGTCCTGGCCACACAGCGGCTTCTCGGTGAAGACGTGCCGGCCCGCGGCCAGAATCTGCCCGAGCGGCGCGATGCGACGCGTCTCGTTGACGATCAGGAGGACGAGTTCGGCGTCCGAGTGGGCGAGCAGGTCGTCCAGGCCGGCGTACCCCGGCACGCCGAACTCGGCCTCGGCCTTGGCGAGCAGTTCCGGGTCCCCATCGCAGACGGCGACGACCTGGGCGCCGGGCAACCCGTGGAAGTTCTTGCCGTGCATCAGGCCCATGCCCTTGCCACTCACGAGGGCGCATCGAATCACGGTTCGTCTCCTTTTATAACACCGGATGACCGGCCGGGACTCTACCACGGCCTCGGCGGGGTGTCGAGAGGAACGTTGCCCGGGTGCGGCCCGGCCGTCTTGGGGGCCGCGAGATTCCTTTTGACAGGCGCCGCGCCAACGATTACACCAACGGTGTGCCGCCTATCGGTTCGGCACGTGTGACCCAATCCCGTACCCTGAGATCGGAGGCAGCCGCCATGGCATCTCTCCCCACCTGTCGCCCGTCGCGGTGTCCGCTGACGCTGAACCGCCGTCGCTTCCTCATGGGCGCCGGCGCCTCGGTGCTGGCGGCCAAGATAGGCCTGTTTGAGTTCGCCTCGTCGCTGGTGGGCGCCGAGCCCAAGCCGGCCGGCCGGCCGCGCATCCTGGGCGCGTTCGCGCGACCCAACGTCGACAAGTACTGGCTGGGCTGGCCCGGCACGGCGTACGACATCAAGCGGCACCAGGCCCAGTACACCGACGTTCTGACGGCCGCCGCCAAGCGGCTCGACGTCGACCTCGACCTCTCGCAGGATCCGCTGTACGACGACAAGGCCCTGGCGGCCTTTCTCGAGAAGGTCAAGCAGACCGCGCCCGACGGCGTCATCCTGACCACCATGTCGCTCAACCAGGGCTGGAACCCCATCAACAAGTTCCTCGACACCCGCGGCGACGTGCCGACCGTGGTCTTCAGCCCCATGGGCACGTCGTTCACCGGGCACCTCCAGCACGGCCGCAAGGCCAAGAACGCCTTCGTCGGCGCCACGCAGGACGTCGAGTGGCTGGGCACGGCCCTCCAGATGCTGAAGACCGTGTGGCAGATGAAACACGCGCGGCTGTGCATCGTCCAGGGCAACAAGACCGAGGACCAGCCGCTGGAGACCATCGGCACGACGCTGTACTACGTGCCGCACCAGCGGTTCTACGACGAGATCGAGAAGGTCGAGGCCGGCGACGAGGCCCGGGCCATCGCCGACTACTACGCCAAGGCGGCCAAGCGCATCGTCGAGCCCACCAAGGACGACCTGCTGACGGCGGCCAAGAACTACCTGGTCTGCCGCCGCGTCATGGAGGCCGAGAAGTGCCAGGGCTGGTCGCTCGAGTGCCTGGGCCCGGTGGGCGGCCGCCGCATCAAGCCGCCCTGTCTGGCCAACGCCCGGCTGCTCGACGAGGGGAGCGTGGGCGCCTGCGAGGCCGACTGGGGCGCCGCCATCTCGCTCCGCCTCACGGCCTGGCTGTGCGACCGGCCGGGATTCATGCAGGACCCCGCCCCCAACACGGTCACCAACACGCTCATGGCGGCGCACTGCACGTGCCCGACCAAACTCGACGGGTTCGACAAGCCGCCTGAGCCGTTCGTCCTGCGGAGTCACTCGGAATCGGACCTGGGCGTCTCGGTGCAGGTGCTGTGGCGCCCGGGCCAGAAGATTACGCTCATGAAGTTCGAGGGCCCCAAACGGATCATCCTGGGCACGGGGCGCGTGGTCCGCAACATCGACACGCCGCCTTCGGGCGGGTGCCGGACGTCGCTCGAGTGCGAGGTCGACGGCGTGGCCGACTCGCGCGACGTCAAGGGCTTCCACCAACTGCTCATCTACGGTGACCACGAGAACGCATTCAAGGCCTACTGCCAACTGGCAGGCATCCAGGTCGTCCACATCTGATCCGGACGACCCTCGAACCCAAAGGGGCTCGTCTTGATTAACCGCGTCGCATGGTCTGTCCTGCTGGCGTGCCTGACCGCCGGCGTGGTCGTTCCTGCCGCGGCCGACGACTGGCCGACGTATCGGCACGATGCGGCCCGGTCGGGCATCTCGGCCGACGCGCTCTCGACGCCGATGTCGGAGGCGTGGGTCTTTACGCCCACGCACCCGCCGTCGCCGGCGTGGACCGACCCGCAGCCCAAGCCGGTCGAGGAGGTCCTGGAACTGCCGCGCCTGCGGTTCGACGACGCCTTCCACGTGGCGGCCGCCGGCGGCATGATCTTCTTCGGCTCGTCGGCCGATAACACCGTCTACGCCCTCGATGCCGCCACGGGCCAGGTGCGCTGGACGTTCACCACCGACGGCCCGGTGCGCATGGCCCCCACGGTGGTCGGCGGCCGGCTGTACGTCGGTTCCGACGACGGCAACGTCTACTGCCTGGGCGCCACGCATGGCCAGATTGTCTGGAGGTTCGCCGCCGCCCCCGCCGCCCGCAAGGTCCTCGGCAACGGCCGGATGATCTCGCTGTGGCCGGTCCGGACGGGCGTGGTGGTCGACCGCGGCGTGGCGTACTTCGGTGCGGGGGTCTTCCCGTCCGAGGGGCTGTTCCTGTACGCCGTCCGCGCCGACGACGGCCAACTGCTGTGGAAGAACGACTCGTACGGCCAGGGGGGCCTGGCGGGCATCTCGCCGCAGGGGTACATGCTGGCGTCGAAGGGCAAACTGTTCGTCCCCTCGGGCCGGTCGATGCCGGCCGCCTTCGATCGCACCGACGGCCGGTTCCTCTTCCACCGCAACTTCAACTGGCGCGGGACGGGCCTCTTCGGCGGCACGTACAGCGTGCTGGCGGGCCGGCTCCTCTTCAACGGCACCGAGCAGATTGCCGCCGTCTACGAGGGCAGCGGACGACTGGCCCTCAACGAGGGCATCAAGGCCGAGACCCCCACCGAGGGCACCCGCCGGCTCGTCGTCGATGCCGACACCATCTACATGCTCACGGGCCGGGAAGCCGCCGCCGTCGACCGCAAGAAGTGGACCGCCTTCAACGAGAAGAGGACCCAACTGACGCTCCGCGTCATCAACCTGTCGCGCCAGCGCGACCAGCTGCGCAAGCGGGCCAAGGGAAAGGACAAGAAACTCCTCGACCAGGCCGCCGCCGTCCAGAAGCAGATTGACCAGGCCCGCGCCGACAAGAAGGCCCTGGTCGAGTCGCCCGACGACTGGACGACATGGCGCACCGCGTGCCCGCACAACGACGCGCTGGCCCTGGCGCAGGGGCTCCTGCTCGTCGGCGGGCCCGACACGGTCGTGGGCCTCGACAGCAAGACCGGCCGGAAGGTCTGGTCCGGGAAGGTCGACGGCCGGGCCCGGAGCCTGGCCATCGCCGACGGCCGGCTCATCGTCGGCACCGACGAGGGCCGCATCCACTGCTTCGTCGCCGGACGGGCCAAACACCGCCAGGTCGCGCCGAAGGTCACGTCCCAGCCGTTCCCCGACGACGAGACCGCGAAGACGTGTGCTGCGCTGGCCAAGGACTTCGTCAAGAGGGCCGGCCTGACGGGGGGCTACGCCCTGCTCCTGGGCGACGACGGGCGCCTGGCCCTGGAACTGGCCCGGCGGACCGACCTCGCCATCTACGTGGTCGACGCCGACGCCCGCCGGGTCTCCGCTGCCCGCTTCGCCCTGAAGGCGGCCGGCGTGTACGGCCCGCGCGTGGTCGTGACCCAGACGCCGGCCGACGGCATTCCGTTCGCCGATTACTTTGCCGACCTCGTCGTCGTGCGGCCGGGTTTCTTTGACGGTCCGAAGCCGACGCCGGCCGGCGAGGTGCTGCGTATGCTCAAGCCGTGCGGCGGCGTGGCCTTCATCGGCCGCGCGCCGGAGGCGGACGCCGCGAAGTGGACCGACGCGTTCGTCGCGGGCCTGCGGGCCGTCGGCGAAGCCGCGGCCGAGGATGCCGGCGACTGGCAGATGGTCCGCCGCGGTGCCCTGCGCGGCGCCGGCTCGTGGACCCACGAGTACGCCGAGCCGGGCAACACGGCGTGCGGCGACGACCAACTGGTCCGCGGCGAGCTGGGTGTCCTGTGGTTCGGCGAGCCCGGCCCCGGCCGCATGCCCAGCCGCCACAGCAGCAGCGTCGCGCCCCTGGTCGTCGGGGGGCGGGCGTTCGTCCAGGGCGAAGAGGTCGTCCTGGCCTACGACGTCTACAACGGCCGGCCCTTGTGGCAGCGAGACATGCGCGGGGCCGAACGCCTCGGCCTCAAGGGCGGCGTCTCGAACCTCGCCGCCGACGCCGACAGCCTCTTCGTTGTCATCGGCGACAGGTGCCACCGCCTCGACCAGGCCACCGGCCAGACGCTCAAGACCTACCGCGCCCCCGCCGCCCGGGACGACAAGGACCCCACGTGGCGGTACGTGGCCCGCGTGGGCGACCTGCTGTACGGGAGCACCCGCGCCGGGCGCCTGTTCGCCATCGACGTCGCCGGCGGCAGGACCCGCTGGACGCACGACCCCGGTCGCCTCATGGAGACCACCATCTGCATCGGCAGCGGCAAGGTCTTCTTTGTCGACCGCGCGGTCACCGAGGCCCAGCGGACCGAGGGTCTGGCGGGCATCGAGGCCGAGATGCGCATCGACCGCCTCGGCAAAGCGATTCCGCCCGACGTGCGGCTGGCGGTGGCCCTGGACGCCCAGACCGGCGAGGTCGCGTGGCAGCGGCCGCAGTACGTGGCCGACTGCGTCAAGGTGGGCAGCCCCGGCGGCGAACTCATCGCGATGGTCTCGCGCGACGTGCTCCTTCTGTGCGGCCAGCCGTGGAACGGGCACTTCTGGGAGGAGTTCCTGGCGGGCGAGTTCTCGCGGCGGAGCCTCATCGCCCTCTCGGCCAAGGACGGCGGCCCGCTCTGGTCCGGACGCAAGGGATACCGCAGCCGGCCCCTCATCGTCGGTGACCAGGTCGTCGCCGAACCGTGGGCCCACAACCTGTACACCGGCGCCGAGGTCCCCCGCCAGAACCCCTTCACGGGCGCCGACGGCCGCTGGCAGATGGCCCGGCCGGGGCACCACTGTGGCAACATCGCGGCCTGCCCGAACATGCTGTTCTGCCGGTCCTGGTCGACGGCGTACTACGACCTGGCGGCCGACGTCGGCGTGGTCCACTTCGGCGCTCAGCGGCCCGGGTGTTGGATCAACTGCATCCCCGCGGCCGGGCTCGTGACGATGCCCGAGGCCAGTTCCGGATGCGTCTGCGCCTTTGCCCTCCAATGCACGGTCACCTTCCAGCCGCGACCGACGAACCGCACCTGGGGCACCTACAGTGCCGACGGGCCGGCCACGCCGGTCCAGCACCTAGCCGTCAACTTCGGGGCACCCGGCGACCGCAAGGATTCCGGGGGCACGCTCTGGTTGGCGCATCCGCGCCCCTTCACCGGGCGGCTGGTCGCGGACCCGAGACTCGCCATCCGGCCCAGGAAGACCGGCAAGGACGGCGTCGCGTACGTCGGCGACAACGCCGACTGGTTCCAGGTGGCCGGGAGCGACGAGGCGTGGATTTATGCGGCCGCCCTGTCGGGCCCCGCTGAATCGACCATCGCCATTCCGCTGGGCAAGAAGCAGGCCGCCCCGCGCCCGTACACCGTGCGGCTCCACTTTGCGGCGCCCGCGACCGACCAGGCCGGGCAACGGGTCTTCAACGTCGGCCTCCAGGACAAGACGGTCCTGGCAGACTTCGACGTCGCGGCCCAGGCCGGCGGCGCGGGTCGCGCCCTCGTCAAGGAATTCAAGGGCATCGAGGCCGGCGAGACGCTGACGCTCCGCCTCTCGGCCAAGGCCAAGGAACTGACGCCGGCCACGCGGCCGCTCATCAACGCCGTCGAGATCCTGGCCGAGTAACGCCACAAGGCCACTTGCCTTGCGGCTGGGCCCCGGATGGGGTGCCGTCCCGATAATGCAAGGAGGACCGCCATGTCGCATCACGTCGCCACGCGCCGCTCCGGGTGGGGCCGGCCGGTCGGTTACGTCGCCCTGATGGCCATCGTGTTCGTCGCCGCCGGCGGAGGCATCGCGGCCGAGGCGCCCGACGCCGCCGCCTTGGTCAAGCAAATCGGCTGCCCGCGCGGCATAGCCGCCCTGCTGGGCGACAAGGGATGCCGCCTGGCGCTGGATGTGGCCAAGGCGAGCGACCTCACGGTCTATGTCCAACTCGCCGGGGCCGACGACGTCGAGGCCGCCCGCCGCGCGGCCGACGCCGCCGGACTCTACGGCTCGCGCATCTACGTGGCCCAGGGCGGCCCGGAGCGCGTCGGCCTGGCCGACAACGTGGCCGACGCCGTCGTGGCCACCGGCGACTTCGCCGCCGCGAAGGCCGAAGCCCTGCGGGTCCTCCGGCCCCTGGGGAAGGCCTACCTGGGCGGCACCGCGGTCACCAAGCCGTTCCCCGAGGGCGTCGACGACTGGTCTCACCATTACCACGGACCCGACAACAACCCGCAGACCCAGGACCGCCTGGCCCGGGCCCCGTACCTGACCCAGTTCGTTGCCGAGCCGCGCTACGCCCCTGCCCCGCAGGCGGCCGTGGCGGCCGGCGGCCGCGTCTTCATGGCCTTCGGCAACGTGGCTTGGCACGAGCGCGAAGAGCCGTACATGAACACCCTGCTGGCCGTCAACGGTTTCAACGGCACGATGCTCTGGAAGCGCCCCTTGCGACAGGTTCACATGGTTGACCGATGCACGATGATCGCCACGCCCGAGACGCTGTACCTGGGCGGCGCAAAGTCGTGCGAAATCCTCGACGCCGCCACCGGCAACGTGACCGGCAAGATCACCGTCCCGGCAGACCTGACCGACGGACCGTTCTGGAAGTGGATGGCCCTGGAGGGCGGCGTCCTGTACGCACTGGTCGGCGCCGACGAGAAGACCGACCCCGACGCCAAGTGGCGCCGCCGGGCCCACGGCTGGCCCTGGGACGGCATCTCGAAGGGCTACAACGCCAACGAGTATGCGTGGGGGTTCGCGCCGACGCTCTTCGCCATCGACCCGAAGACGAAGAAGGTGCTGTGGCACCACCGCGAGGATCGGCCTATCGACAGCCGCGGCACGTGCATGAAGAACGGCCGCATCTTCATCGGCCGGTTCGGCGAGTACCTGGCGTGCCTCGACGCCAAGACGGGCAAGCCCCTCTGGCGACGGACGCCCGACCGCGACGCCTCCCTCTTCGAGGCCATCGGCCCCTATCGCCCCGGCCATGGGTACGTCGGCGGCTGGAAGAGCACGGTGTACCTCAAGTGCACCGACCGGGCGGTGTACTTCCTGGGTCCGCAGGTCAACTGGCTGACGGCCGTCTCGGCCGACGACGGCAAGTTCCTCTGGAAGCACGACGCCAAGGACCTCCACATCGTCATCCGCGACGACGGCGTCTACACCATCGGTCCCCAGGGCAGCAAGGACATGAGCCGGAAACTCAACCCGCTGACGGGCAGCGTCCTGGCCAGTTACGACCTGCAGCGGCGGGCCTGCACGCGGTCGGTCGGCGCGCCCGACGGCATCATCTTCCGGACCGAGGGCGGCACCCAGCGGCTTGACCTGGCCTCCGGCAAACCGCAGTACACGTCGACGATGCGCCCGTCGTGCCAGATCGGTGTGATCATCGCCGGCGGGCACCTGTACTGGGTGCCGTGGGGCTGCGACTGCAACCTCCAGATGTTCGGCGTCATCGCGTGCGGACCGGCGGGCGACTTCGCGTTCGACGCCCAGGCCACCGAGGCCGAGCGCCTCGTGGCCGCGCCCGACAGCGCGAAAGTGGCCGCCTTCGACTCTTCGCCTGCCGACTGGCCCACGTACCGCGCGACGAGCGCCCTGGCGGCCGCCAGCCAGGCCGAGGTGCCCGAGAAGGTCGGCAAGCTCTGGGCGTTCTCGCCCCCGGCCCCGTACCGGCCGACGGCGCCCGTGGCGGCAGGGGGTCTGGTGTTCATCGGCGGGTCGGACGGCATCGTCCGGGCCTTCGACGCCGCCACCGGCAAGCCCGCCTGGAAGGCGTACACCGGCGGTGCCATCGGGTATCCGCCGACGATCGCCGGCGGGCGGGCCCTGGTGGGGTCGGCCGACGGATGCGTCTACGCCTTCGAGGCCGGCACGGGACGCTCGCTGTGGCGGTTCCGCGCCGCCCCGGCCGAGCGGCGGATCCAGGTGTACGGGGCGCTGCTCTCGACGTGGCCGGTCTCCAGCGCCGTGGTCGTGGAAGACGGTGTGGCGTACCTGGCGGCGGGGATCAACAACTTCGACGGCACGCACCTCTACGCCCTGGACGCCGCCACGGGCAAGATCCGGTGGCAGAACAACTCGTCGGGCCATCTCGATGCGTTCTCTCACCGCGGCGTCGCCGCCCAGGGCGACCTGCTGCTCCACCGGGGCCGGCTGCACCTGGCGGGGGGCAACGCGGTCTCACCGGGCCTCTTCGACGCCGCCGACGGCAAGTGCCTCAATCCGCCGCCGGCCGGCTGGCACTCGGGCGCCCCGCGCGGACGCGAACTCATCCTCCAGGGCAACCAGGTGAAGGTGTGCGGCCAGCCGCTCTACACCAACTCCGCCAACCCCGTGTTCGACAACTCGGTCAAGTGGGACGTGCCGGTGGTCGCGGCCAGGAACGCCCGCCTCTCATGCCGCGAACACGCCGCCGACAACCGGACCTCCTGGACGCTCGAGGCCGCGCGGGCCGACGGCGGCGGCCTCTGGACCCAGCCGCTGCCCGCCGAGGCCGTCCGGTGGGGCCTGGCCGTCGACCGCCACGGCCGCACGGTCGTGGCCCTCGAGGACGGCCGCATCCTCTGCTACGGCGCCGAGAAGTAACGTCGGGCGGCGGTTACTTGGCCTTGACGTCGAAGCAGTAGAGGTTCGTGTCGTACCGCAGGTACAGCCTTCCGCCGATGACGACGGGGTGGGCCCAGCTGGGTCCGCTGCCCGCGACGCGGAACTCGCCCTTCATCTGCATGCCCTCGGGCGAGCAGGTGGCCAAGCCGGCCCGGCCGCCGCCCTCGCCGAAGAGGTACAGCATGCCGTCGGCCCAACAGAGCGACCCCTTGCCGACGCCCCGCTCGCCCCACATCTTCTTGCCGGTCTTGAGGTCGAGGCACGCATAGCCGTCGCCATTGTTGCCGTAGATGTGCCCCTCGTGGATGACGTAGCCGCCGTGGTGGCAGACCATGTCGGAAGTCCTCCAGGCCTCGGTCACCGAGAGGCGGCGGCCGGCAGCCGCCAACTTCAGGCAGACGCCTCCCTTGCCGTAGCCGTTGGCCCAGAAGACGTGGCCGTCGGCGTAGGCGGGCGTGGGGCAGTTGGCCGTGTTGCCGGCGCTGAACTCGTTCGAGAAGACCACGCCGCCGTTCATCGCGCTGACGCACACAATGCCTTTGCCCGTGCCGGCGACGATGAGCGGCGCTTTGGCAAACGTGAAGGCCAGGCACGACCCGTACTCCGCGCCGCCCGTGAACCCCTTGCTGGCCCAGGCGGGGGCGCCGGTGGTCTTCGCGAGCGCGACGATACACTTGCCGCCGCCCGGCTTGACGACCGCCAGGTTGCCCAGGATGAGCACCGATTCGGCGTACCCCCACCCGGGAACGCTGCCGCCGAACTCGCGCATGTTCTTGCTCCAGACGGGCCGGCCCGTCCTAGAGTCGAGGCACGCGACGACGCCGTTGCCCGAGACCAGGTACACCTTGCCGCCGTCAATCATCGGGGTGGCCCGGGCGCCGGGATGGTCGCCGGTCCAGGCGGCATCGACGACGGCCTTCCACTTGGGCTTGCCGTCGAGGTCGAAGGCAAAGAGGACGAGTTTGCCGTCGGCGTCGCCCGTAATGTAGACCGTGCCGCCGCTGACGGCCACGCCGGAGTACCCGTGGCCGATGTCGGTGACCTTCCACAGCAGGGGCGGTCCGTCGGCGGGCCATTCCTTGAGGAGTCCGGTATCGGGCGACTTGCCGTCGCGGTTGGGCCCGCGCCATCCGGGCCACTCGGCCGTGGGGGCTACCGCCGCCCACGCCGCCGACACCGCTCCCCACGTCACGACGACGGCCAGGACCAGACGGATGGACTTGGCGTGCACGCGATTCTCCTTACGCCACCGCCCCCCTGAGGTCATCGATTATGCCGCACGGGTTCCTGCCAAGCCAGTGTCGGATCATGGTCTCACCCTTCGGGATGACCATGCCACCCGACGCGTTGCCGCGCGGACAGCCCTGTACAAGCGGCACCGGTTCCCGTAAGATGCGTCGCGCGGACCCTTGGAAGGAGGCCAAAGCATGGCTGCTCGCACCGGTCGGCGGATTGTCTTGCACCACGCGTACGTCGCCTGCCTGGCCCTCGTGCTGGCGGCGAGCCTCGTGCCGGGCTGTGCCCGGGAGGAACCTGCCCCCCTGCACTGTTACGTGGGCGGCACCATGCGGCCGGCCATGGAACGCCTCATCAGTATCTACGAGCAGGACACCGGTCGGCGCATCCATCTCGATTACGGCGACTCCGGCTCGAACCTCATCAAGGCCGAGACCACGCGCCAGGGCGACCTCTACGTCGCCCACGACCCGTTCCACGGGGCCATGCAGAAGAAGGGCCTGACCGCCGAGGGCTGGGCCGTGGCCGCCGTCACGCCGATGATCGCCGTCGCCCGGGGCAACCCCCTGAAGATCCAGGGCCTGAAGGACCTGGCCCGGCCGGGGGTCCGGGTGGTCCTGACCGACGCCCTGTACAGCACCATGGGGCACGTCAACACCGCCATGTTCCGTCGGGCGGGCATCGCCGACGCCGTCGAGAAGAACGTCGTGACGCGGATGAAGATGGGCGGCGAGGCGGCCAACGCCGTCGTCCTGGGCCACGCCGACGCCGCCATCGTCTGGGGCCCGGTCATCCACCTGCGGCGAGAGAAACTCCAGGCCGTCAACATCGAGGCCGCGCTACGGCCCGACCCGAAGGTCGACGCCGTCACGAGCGCCACCTTCGGTCCCATCGACATGAGCCGCATCGCCGTCACGGTCGACATCCTGAAGTCGAGTGCCCAGCCGGAGGCGGCCCGGGCGTTTGTCGCGTTCCTGGCGTCGCCCCGCGCCCGGGAGGTCTGGCGGGAGTTCGGCTTCACCGATCCGCCCGACGACAGGCGATTCCGGCCGGCCGGCGGCGGCGGCGCCAAGACCGGCGGCAAGGTGCTCATCTATTGCGGCGCGGGCCTGCGCCCGGCCATGGAGGACGTGGCCGACACCTTCGCGGCCGCCACCGGCACGACGGTCGAGCGCGACTACGGCGGCGGCGGCATGATTATCTCGCGTCTGCGGCTGGCACGCCGCGGCGACCTCTTCATGCCCGGCGACGTCTGGTACGTCGACCTGGCCGAGAAGGACGGCCTCGTCGAGTCGAAGGCCATGGTCTGTTACTTCGTGCCCGTCATCCTCGTACAGAAGGGCAACCCCAAGGGCGTCAAGGGGCTGGCGGACCTGGCGCGGCCGGGCCTGCGAATCGGCCTGGGCAACCCCAAGGCGTGCCAGGTAGGACGCCTGACCGAGACGATCATCGCCAAGAACCGCCTCGACGCCGACGCCATCGAGAAGAACCTGGCCTTCTCGTCGGTCACCGTCAACGAACTCGGCGTCCAGGTCAAGGCGGGCGCGCTGGACGCGGTCATCGTCTGGGACGCCGTGGCCGCCCAGTACCCCGACAGCGCCGACGTCGTGGCCATACCGCCCGAGCAGAACGAGATTTCGCGCGTGGCCATCGCCCTGCTCAAGACGGCCACGAACCCCGAGGGGGCCAAGGCCCTGGTCGATTTTCTCCTCAGCACCGAGGGCCAGGCCATCTTCCGGAAACACCACTACCGGACCGAGCCGCCCGAGTAGCGGCCGCCCGAGAGGACACACGAGCATGCCCACCGTCGCCGGCCCGCGCGCCCACGCCGTCAGCGTGCTGACGATCGCCTTCCTGGTGGCGTTCGTGGCGGCGGTGGTGGCGCTGATTGCGGCCGACGTTTTCTACACGCATCCCGCGGCGATGCTCGAGGTGCTTGGGTCGCGCGAGGTCCGCTTCGCCATCTTCCTGAGCCTGGTGACGTCGGCGGCCAGCCTGGTCCTGGTGATCGGGTTCTCGATTCCCGTGGGGTACGCCCTGAGCCGATACCGGTTTCCGGGCAGCGCGGTGCTGGACGCGGTGGTGGACCTGCCGATCGTGCTGCCGCCGGTGGTCATCGGGGTGTCGCTGCTGGTGTTTTTCCGAACGTGGCTGGGCCAGTTCATCGAGAGCGTGCCGGGACTCCAGTTCGTTTACACGCCGCAGGGCATCGTGCTGTGCCAGTTCATGGTGTCGGCGTCGTACGGCATTCGGGGGGCGAAGTCGGCGTTCGACGGCGTGGACCGGCGTCTGGAGCACCTGGCGCTGACGCTGGGATGCACGCACGGCCGGGCCTTCCGGATGGTGGCGCTGCCGATGGCCCGGAACGGCCTGGCGGCCGCGGCCGTCATGGCGTGGGCCCGGGCGGTGGGGGTCTTCGGTCCGCTGATGATCTTCGCGGGGACCGTCCGCATGAAGACCGAGGTCATGCCCACCACCATCTTCCTGGAACTCTCGATCGGCCGCATCGAACCGGCCCTGGCGGTGGCCATGCTGATGCTCGTCATCGCCATGGTGGCGCTGACGCTCATCCACTGGCTCGGCTCGCGGAACAGGTGGTGGGGCCCATGATCCGCCTGCAAGACCTCTCGCTACGGGCCGGCGACTTCCGGGTCCGCGACGTGTCGCTCCACGTCGCCTCGGGCCAGTACGTCGCGCTGCTCGGCCCGAACGGCTCCGGCAAGACCCTCCTCATCAACTGCCTGTGCGGCCTGATTCGGGCCGAGGCCGGGACCATCCACATCGACAGCCGCGACGTCACCCACGCCGAGCCGCGCCTGCGGCGCATCGGCTACGTGCCGCAGGACTACGGCCTCTTTCCCCACCTGAGCGTCGCGCGGAACGTCACGTTCGCCCTGCGTGCCCGGGGCGCCAAGCACGCCCGCGCCATGGCCCAGGTGGGCCCCATCATCGAGACGCTGCACCTTGGGCGGCTGCTGGGCCGCTCGACAGTGACCCTCAGCGGCGGCGAGCGCCAGAAGGTCGTCCTGGCCCGGGCCCTGGCCGGCTGGCCCAAACTCCTGCTGCTCGACGAACCCGTCAGCGCGCTCGATGCCCCGACGCGCGACGAGGTGCTTGTGGAACTTCGGCGGGTCCAACGCGAGTTTGCCGTCACCACCATCCACGTCTGCCACAGCATCGGCGAGGCCAAGGCCGTGGCCGACCGCGCCGCCGTCATGATCGACGGCCGCCTGGTCCAGACCGGGCCGCTGGCCGAACTCATCGAGCACCCGGCCGGCCCAGCCGTAGCACGCCTCCTGCGCGCGGGGGCCTGACAACCCACGAGCCGGTTCGAATGGCCATCCCCAGAGCCCGCGCGGTGGCCTTCCTAGACCACCGCGCCCTGGCACAGGACAGCCCGCGCGGCGGCCTGGGAAGGCCGCCGCGCAAGGGGAAGGGCAGATGACAGCATACATGCCGGGTGGCATGGTCATCCCGAAGGGTGACCATGCTTTCCACCGGCGATCATTCGGCCACGACCTCGATGCCGCAGATGAGCGTCTTGCCGCGCGCGGCCGCGAACTCCACCTTCAGGTCGTCGCCCACGCGGACGTGGCGGAACTCCTTGACGACGGCCCGCCGCGGCCCGCCGGCGGTCTTGACGACGTCGAAGTCCTTCAGGACCGTCTCGCCCTGGAGCGCGACGCCGAAGACCCGCTCGCCCTCGGCCACGTCGCGCGGCTCGGCAAAGTGCATCCGCACCGTGTACGGCCGCGTACGCGTGGTGCCGCGGGCCAGGCCGATGGACAGCGACTCAACGCCCTCGACGCCCGACGCCGCCACCCACCCCAGGTTGCCCTCGCGGATAAACGAGACGTGGTGCCGGAACGGCTTGGGCTTGGCGGGCTCGGCCTTGACCCGGACGCGCGGCGTGGGGCCGCCGACGGTGGGCCACTCGAGCCAGAGGGTTCCCGAGGGGGCCAGGCGGTCGCCGGGAGCGCCGACGTTCAGGCCCAGCCGCTGGATGGGCTCGTCGCTCGAGGCCACGGCCGTGAAGGTCCACGTCTCGACCGCCGGGTCGTGCATCATGGCCACCGAGCACTGATTCTGATACGAACACGTGCACGTCCGCGTGTAGTCCGGGGCGCTCAGGATGCCGCAGGCCGGTATCAGGTTCGACGTGCACCCCGACTTGAACCCGCCCAGGTTGCCCGTGCCGCCGTCGTGCTCCCAATCGTAGTACCCGGCGGCCGCCGAGCGGAACAGGATGAGGTGCCGCCCGGCGATGCTCGTGTTGCACCCGTAATTGCGGTGGTACCCCCAGTCGACCACCTCGCCGGTCAGCGGGTGTTGGCGCTGCCGGAGTTTGCCGGTCAGCAGGCTGAAGGCGTTCTCCTGGGCGACGATAGCGTCGCCGAGGATCATGCACGGGCCGTCGTAGTCGGCCGTGCTGGTCCAGAGCAACTTGCCGTCGCGGCCGCGATAGGCGGCCAGGCCGACGTCGGCCTCGTCGAGGGCGCGGTCGCGGCCGTAGCCGGCGTGCTCGACCAGGATGTCGTGCTTCTCGGAGTACGCCAGGCGCGTCCCGAACACGCCCCGCTCGACCTTCCATCGGACGCGTCCGGTCTGGGCGTCGAGGGCGTAGAGGATGGGCGCGGCGTCGGGCTCGATGCCGCGGAACCGCAGCGCCCGCAGGCGGTCCTCCGTCAGGCCGTCGACGCAGAAGATCGTGTCGCGGCCGGCGACGATCGTGTTGTGGCGGAAGTTGGCCTCGGCCTCGCGCTTCCAGAGGAGGCGCGGCTTGTCGTCCTCGCGGCCCTCGTCGCCGCTGCGGCGGTCCATGGCGAAGAGCCACTTGCTGCCGGTGCCGTGCGGGGCGTTCCAGTGGATGGCGACGTCCTCGATCTCCTTGCGGCGCCTCTTCCAGAACGAATCGATCTCCAGGCGCGTCCGGTCGTCGGTGCCGTCTGCCTCGCGCGGCTGCCGGGGACGGACCTCGGGGCGTTCCTTCTCGGTCTCCATGAACTCGACCCCAACCGGCAGGGCCGTGCCGATGAGCAGGTCCTTGTAGACGCCCACGTACCCCCAGCGGGCGCCCCTGGGCAGTTCGTCCTCGAGCGGCCCGGTGCCGTCGGCCGCGTCGGCCGCGGTGCGTTTCGGCTTCGGGAACCGAAAGACGTACTGCGTGCCGCCCGTCGCGGGGTCCAGCCGCAGGCACTCGCGCCCGTACGCCACGTAGATGCCGTCGGGCATGGTCACGTAGTTGCTGCCGATCTCGTTGGCCCCCGGCTGGTGCGCCGTGTTGTCGTAGTAGGCGCCGATGTCCGACATCCGGCGCTGCCAGATGAGCCGGCCCGTGTACGCGTCGACGGCCCGGATCATGTCGCGGCCCTCGATGACGACCCGCCCGTCGACGACCTGCGGCGAGGGACCGTGCCCGTGCCGGGGCAGGACCGAGTCGTGGGCCGGGCCGCCGAACCACAGCAACCCCAGCGGCGCCTTGACCAGGTCGTCCTGGGAGACGGTCGTGTTGGCCACGTCGGCGTCCTGGTGAGTCCAGTTGGCCGACCGGGGCGGCGCGCCGGCGCGCGTCAGCAGAACCAGACCCTTGGCGGAGTCGACCGTGGCGCCAGGCAGTTTGGCGGCGCTCGCCCACCCCTTTACCTCGCCGTACTTGGCGTCGGACGTCGCCAGGCACAGCGTCCCCCCGTACGGCCGCAGCACGCGGTACACCGCCTGGACGAACGCCGCCCCGCGGCCCGCGCCGGCCGCCTTCAGGTCCTCCGACAGCACCAGGCTCGCCAGGTACGGCGGGAACGGGAACGTCGCCGGGTCGCCCACGTAGGCGGCGACGCGGCGGCCGTACACGCCGGCGGCGTCCATCTGCCAGCGGACGGCGGCCACCTTGCCGGCGTCGGGGTCGACGGCGATGACCCGCAAGTCGGTCCGGCGGACAAGTTCCTCAAGTAGCCGGCCCGTCCCGATGCCCAGCACCAGGCAGTAGCCCCGCGTGACGAGCGTCTCCTCGAGAATCCGATCGACGCGGTCGGGCCACGCGTCGGCCTTGACGGGCAGCGGCACCCGCACGTAGCGGTGCGTGCGGACGGTCTTCTTCGCGGCGCCGAAGCAGTACAGCCCCCCCTGCCGGGTGACCACGAACAGGCGTCCGTCGGCCGCGAGCATGTTCCAGACGTCCCCCTCGACGCGTCCCTGCCACGAGACCCGGGCCCGGCGTCCCTCCGGGGGCAGGTCGACGGCGGCCACGAGGCCGTCGCGTCCCTCGGCGTAGACGCGGTCGCCGGCCCGGATGAAGAGGCGCTCCAGGGGCACGTCGGGCTCGGCCTCCCAGAGCCGCGCGAGAACGGTGCGCTGGTGTTCCTTGCCGCGCGTATCCAGATACGTCTCCTCGACGGGCTCGTAGGTGCAGCCGACCAGTTCGCCCTTCTCCAGGCCGATGGCGCCGTCGCTGGTCGTCAGCGCGACGCCCGTCCAGACGACGGGCTTGCCCTTGTCGATGTCGTAGGCCGCGCCGCCGTTAAAGAACCACTCGTCACCCACGGTCACGGCGTAGCCGCCGGCGTCCTTGCCGAACTTCCGTTCGCCGACGTGGAAGTACAGGAACGTGCCGTCGGTCCGGTCGTACGCGGCCGGCACGGTCCGCCCGCCCGAGACCAGGAGCACGTCGCCCGCCACGGCCAGGTACCCCTGCGGGGCGACGCCCGCGAACGCGTAACTATCGTGCTGCTGCTTGAGGTAGTCCGAACCGCTGCCGCTGTTGGTCCAGACGGGCCGGCCCGTCTCGGCGTCGACGGCATGGATAAAGGTGCCCATGAAGGGCCAGATGCCGGCCGCGAAGTAAATGACCCCGCCGCACAGAACGGGCGCCCCGCGGGCCGGCCACATCGAGATAAGCCGGTCGTTGCCAAGAATGCGTCGGTCGGCCGGGCCGCCGCGGAACGTCCAGAGGAGTTTCCCGCCGGCGGCGTCCAGGCAGTACAGGTGCCCGTCGTCGGAGGCGAACGCCACCTTGCCGCCCCACGCCACCGGGGCGAAACGCACCGGCCCGTCGGTGTAGAACCGCCACGCCTCCCCGCCCGTCTCGGTGTCGTAGGCCGTCACGCCGTCGCTGGCCATCGACGACACGAACAGCCGCTTGCCCACCACGACGGGCTCGTACGAGGCGTCGAACTGGAGTTTCGTCTGGCTCTTGGGCCAGGCCGGCGCCGGCGGCGCCAACTGGCGGACCCACTGAAGGTTCAGCCTCTCGGGCAGCCGCGCGGGCGAGACGGCCGTGCGGCCGGCATCGTATCGCCACATCGGCCAGTCGGCCGCCAGCGCCGACGCCGCCGCCAACGCCGCCACCATCGTTGCGAGAATCGCGACGGACTTCCTCAAGGTCTCGGCTCCTCTCGGCACATACTATTTCAGGATCTTTGAGGGTGGCGGATCTCCTGACCCGCCACCTGCACGTCTGCCTCGCCTGCCGTGCCGGGTCAGGAGACCCG
>Ga0307380_10002582_pt1 | contig 25597 bp, 14 predicted proteins | sample UN3MG_FD_202239 | JGI IMG/M metagenome (GOLD analysis project Ga0307380, IMG submission 202239) | Soil microbial communities from Risofladan, Vaasa, Finland - UN-3 | ecosystem: Environmental > Terrestrial > Soil > Coastal area > Acid sulfate soil | place: Finland: Risofladan, Vaasa | collected... | reverse complement strand
CATCTGAACAGCCCTTCGACTTCACGATGCAGTATACTGGACATCGTGAATCTGACTATGTCACGGTGAATGTCACTCGCTTTTCACTTCGTTCATTGAATCCGATTTTGTTGGTAAGAATGGCGTTTTTCAGCTAAAAAGCGGCCTCTGTGCGGCCAAAATTGGGGCAAAATCAAGACGTGTGGAGACATTTTGGAGACACGACTTGTCAAGGAAATCTGACCTGCTGTAGGTCGGAAAAATGGGGCCGTTTGGAGCTTCTAATGAGCTACTGGGGACAGTCTATTGCTGATCCCACACTGGTAGCACATTGGACATTGGACGAGACAGAAGGCAGCATAGCTAGTTCCTGTTGTGGAAGCTCGGTTTTTTGACGACACGATGTCACTCATATTGTCAGCCTCGAAACACTGTGTGGTTTTCCGATGAAGGCGGCGCGATACGCATCCTTCTTCAGCTTCTGCAGACGCACCACTGGTGTCACCCCTGTTATCACCATCATATGTGTGTTCACTTTACCTCATAACCGTGTCAACAAAAGCAAGTTGTGACAGAGAACCGCAAGACCCACACTGGCCGCATAATGCTTAAATCCCTTGGAAAGACAGCGTGACGCCGATGGCGATAACAGAATGTGGCCAAGTCATGTGAGGCGTATCCCCCATCGCCCCAAAACACGAATTTTCGCTCAGGAAACCAGTGAATCAGCACGGCCATCAATTGACGAGCCAAATGAGGAGCCGTTTTATGCCGACGGGCTTCAGCGCGGTTCAGGGGCTCGGGGCGGTACAAAGCGGCCAGGACAGGCAGGGCCCAACGCCACGACGTAAAAGGGAATTTTACCGAGATCGCCAATACGACCCAACGATGACCCCACCGAAAGACCACATGGTTATGGGCCGAGCGAACGGCATCATGACGGCAGCCCTTGCCGTAGACACGCTTTCCGCGATGTTGGGACGTGGTGTCGTCCATAGGGACCAGAACCGGTTCGTCGAGTAGGATCGTATGCAGGATAGCTCCGGCCACAACTTTGCCCACGGGCCACAGTGACCAAACCGCGCGCGAGAGAACTCGGTGGTACGTACTGGGATGCCCAGCGACCAAGCCTCGCATTGTCCAGAGTATAGCCGTGACAGTTCGACGTCCCATTGCGAGAATGGCCCCAATAGCCAAGGGAACAACCCGCTCAAGAGTCGGTTGTGTAAATCCAACAGAAAAACTCATGAAAAGCGACTGTGCCGCCGATGGAATAGTAAGCATAACGGACTCCTTTCCGACAACATTACTTGTGTCAGTAATCAGAGTTGGCAGGAGTCTATAGATTGCGTTAGTGTTTCTTCTATCCATCCTTCAACTGAAAACGGCAAAAGTCGAGCTTAGCTTGAATATTCTATCCACATCCTCGACTGTGGCGTGCGGAGGCAGATTGACGGTCTTGGAAACGGCGTTGTCAACATGTGCCTGAAATGTTCCTGCCTTCACCTTTCTCTCGTCGCCCAGCTTGGGGTGAGGTCATCGGGTCCGCTGCCACTCCAGACGATAGGTACCGGCTGCGAGTTCGATACCCAATGCGTACCTGGGAGAACGCTGGCCGTCGATGCGGATCGCGTCGACGGAATCAGGGAAACGAACCTCGGCACGGCAATTGGGTGGAATGGTGACGGTCCAGCTTACCTTGGCATCGCTCTGCTTCCAGGCACTTTCGATTCGCCCGTATGCCGTGGTGACCGTGGCCCGCACCCATTCAAGATCGCGAGGGACATAGGGTGACAGCAGGATGTGCTGGAATCCGGGTGTTCGGGGATGCGCTTGAATGCCGGCCAGGTGGGTCAGCAACCAGGCGCTGGCATGGTTCATGGCGTGATGGTCCAGGGAGCGGTCCTGACGTTCTACCGGATCGAGGCTAAACTTCTCCCAGACCGTGGTGGCGTCGAAGTTCTTGATGCTCCAGGCCAGCCCCGGATAGTCGGGATTCCGCAGCATAGCCAGGGCCAGATCCACCTCACCGTGCTCTGCCAACTGGGGGTAGATTTGGTATGACATGAAGCCACCATCGAATTGCTTACCGTTGTCTTGATAGACGCGAGCCAGAGACCGGGCTACAGCGTCACGCTGATCCGGATCCGGCAATCTGAAGGCCAGGGCTAGGCTGTCCTGGGTGCCGTTGCCAAAGGTCTTGGCTTGTGCATCGTAGTACTTGCTCAGGACCGAGGTCCGAATCCGCCCCGCCAGGTGACGACTCCATGCGGCATCGGCCGGTTTCCCCAGTGCCTCGGCCAGATCGGCAAAGCGGGTCGCGGCGGCAAAGAAGTTCAGGGCCGCGATCAGGTGTTTGTCCTGTTCGACACGTTTGATGTCCGGTGGAAAGGCGTGATCGCCGTGGGCCGCCTGGGTGGGGATCAGATTCGGAGCGTTCTTCTCGAAATAGCGGAGGAAATGCAACATGTTATCGTAGTGCTCTTGAGCCGGTTGCAGATCCCCGTCCATCTGGTAGAGACGCCAGGTGAGAAAGAGCGGGGACACGGCCCAACTGAAGTCACTGAAATAGGTGCTGAGCCGCTTGCCGACACCCACATTCCCCGGTACGCCGCTCTTGGAAAAGGGAGGGCTGTAGTACAGACGGATAACCTGCCGGTAAAAGGTGGCCGCATTCAGGGCGTAGAAGCCCGTGGCCCAGGAGGCATGGAGATCCCCCCCCCACATACATTTCTCGCGGTGCGGGCAGTCTTCCAGAATCGAGTGCAGATTGTTCAGATGTGTCTGAATCCCCATCTGAAACATGCGATCGAGCAAGGGATCGGATGAAGCGAAGGTCGCACTGACCGGCGTATCGGTATGAACCACAATACCGCGTATCTGCCCCGGTTGTGGGGCATGGCTCAACCCGTGGATCTCGGCATAGCGGAATCCGTGGTAGCTGAAACGCGGTTGCCATGAGTGCGGTTTTCCGTCGCAGATCAACTCATGGTGCTGGGGAGCACCGTGACACCACCAGAAGGAGTGCGGCACGCTGGCCAAGTGACGACCGTCCGGCTGCAACATCTCCGTGCAGCGGATGCGGATCACGGTACCGGCCGGTTCGTTGACATCCAGGGCGATCCAGCCGCTGATGTTCTGGCCCAGATCGACGATCCAGGTCTTGGCGCCGATCGGCCAGGTCTTGACCGGGCTGATGGTGCGGATTTGACGCATGGGGGGGAAATCCTGGGCGATGAGCTTCGGGCTCAGCGGCGAAACCTCCTGCACCGGCTGCCAGCCGGACGGCGTTCCCGGCCGCTGCCATTCGTCGTGTCCCTGTCGGAAATCGACATGATCGCCGAGGTACACATTCGACATTTGAATCTCAGAAGCCTTCCAGTGCCAGGCGTCACTGGAAACGATCCGCGTTGTCGACCCATCCCGATACCGGATGCTTAAAAACGCGCGCAACCCTGGTTTGCCATAACCGAGATTTAGGGCATTGAAACCGCGGTCCTGGTTATACCAACCGTCACCCAGCAGGATGGCCAACGCATTGTCACCTGGCTTGATTTGCACGCCGACGTCAAAGGCCTGGTAAAGGGCAAAGGTTTCGTAATCCGTCTGACCGGGATCGAGGACGTGGTCCCTCACCTTCTGGCCGTTGATAAAGGGTTCGTTATAGCCGAGTCCGCAGACATAGAGCCGGGCCTGCGCCACGGGCTTATCCACGGTGAAGTCTCGTTTGTACCAGGCCGCGGCCAGCGGGGCCTGGGCATAAATCTCTGCCTGTCCCAAGGGGGCTTGGCCGTAATCGCAAACGGTTTGGACACCCTGTTGTTCCTTACCGATCTGGACCTGCCACTGCTCCGAGGAACGCACGATCCGTTCCGTGCCGTCGGCCAGTACGATACGCATACCAAAGGTGACCGGGCAGGACTCACGGGCACCCTCAACAACCAGTTCGATAAGGTTTTCGCCGGATTTCATCAGGAAACCGAAATCCGTGAATTTGCAGGCCTCTTGCCGTTTGACGGTCCTGGCGGCCTCGCCATTGACCTGACACCAGACATTAGCCTCTCCGCCGGCGGCCCACCAGGTGCCGGCATAGACCACCGGCGTGTTCGGCAGGGTCACCGTAAGATCATAACGCAGCCCGGCGGGCCGCTGCGCAGGTGCGACATGAGACGGGGCGATCCAAGGCCCCATCACCTCCGCCGGTGCAACCTGAGGCACGATGTCACGCGTACAGGAGATCCAGCGAGCATCGCGCCAGTCGCTGTCCGTCCAGAGACCGGTCTCGAACCAGGAGGGCGCGGACCAGGGGCAGACCGCCCCCTTCTCGTCCTTGATCTGGACGCGCCAGTACACCCGTTGCGTCGATGTCAGCGCTTTACCGGCATAGGGAATCCCGGTCGACCGGCTGCTGGTCACCCAGCCACTGTCCCATAGCCCGGCCTGATCGAGGGACTCGGGAGACAGGGCCGCCTGTATCCGGTAGGCGCTTTGGGCCGCATCGCGCTGATCCGCCTCCATGCGCCAGGACAAAACCGGATCGGCCCGGTCCACTCCCAAGGGCGCGACACGGTAGTCACAACGCAAGTCCATCACCTGGGCGTTTACAGCGAAAAGCGAACTTGTTAGACAAATAACAATGAGCATAGATGTCGAATAGGCTTTCATAAGCGGTCCTTTATCTTCTGTATCTGCGTGGTCTTGATCGTTACCGGCCCCAGCAGACCGGAAGGGATTAACGCATCGTTTCTATCATAAAACCGCTGGATGGTAAAGGTTTGTCTGTCGGACGCACGGGGGACCCTGCCATCAAGCCAGTCCGGCAAGGCGGTCAGGTAGCGCTGGTACTGCACATCCGCGGGCAACTGCTCGTCGCCGATCATGCGGTTGGTCCAGGTGTTGGTCGCCTCGACCTCGATCCTGTTGGTACCGGCCGTCACCCGATCGGTGATCTCGGTACGGAAGGGCGCCTTCCAGAGATCGGGACAGGGCTTTCCGTTGATGCGCACGCGCGCCAGCTTTTGGACGTCCCCCAGGTCGATATATACCTTGTGTCCCTCGGCCAGTCTGTCCGCCGGGAGGTCAAATTCCTGGCGATAAGTAGCCGTGCCTGAGAAATAACGGATGTCGGGATCGTCCGATGTGTTCCAGGCAAACAACTCGGAGCGGAGCGTTTTCGCCTCGCGCCCTTTTGCCAGGGGAAAACACATGTCCCACGGCCCGTCCAAGCGGATATCGGCGGGACAGATCGCTTTCACATCCTGACAGGTTCCGTCCGAGGCGGCCAACCGATAGGTACCGGTCGCGGAAAACTCGGCTGCAATGCTGTTATCCGTTTGGTAGGTGAGACGCGGCAGGGGTCCGCCTGTTACATCGGTCACGGATAGCCTGGATTCGCCGGGTGTGAACACCACGAATACCGATCCAGCCGGATCGAGGTGGAGCGGCACCTCTACGCAGCGATCCTTTGGTTGGAAACAGGCCGTGGCAACGACTTGGCCGGTGTCCGGGCAGTACAGTTGCGGCACCTTGTTGCCCACCCGGAAGCGGGCACGAATCGTCTCGTCCCGCAGCAGGGCATTGGCCACGAAGTAGATATCCGTCTCGCCCAGGCGCCGATGGATGTACTGAATCTGAGGATCTACGCTGCGGGCTTCGTAATCGAAGTCCGGCGACAGATCAAGATCCGCGGAGATCTCGGCAAACGACTTGCCCCAGATCACCCGGCCTTTTCCATAGCGGTTTTCCTTGACAGTCTGGCCGTCGCAATCGCCCCAAACTTGCGCGGCGATCTGCCGGACTTGCGCATCCTGTCGCGGGTAGTCACGCAGTCCCGGCGCGACTTGGGGAGGCGGCCCTACCACGGTAGCCCCCTGGTCGACCAATTCCTGGATGCGGCGAATCAGCGCCAGTGACATCGTGGGTTCATCGGGCAGCATCAGGAGCCGGTAGGTCATGCCGGATTTCAGAACGATGCGACCCTGCTCCACCCGCGCCTGCTCCAGCAGGATCTCCGCATTGCAGCCGTCGTAATCGTAACCGGCTGGCAGCGGGATGGAGAGCTCATCGCGAAAGCCGAGGTAATTGGGGACATCGTCACCAGTAAAGTAGAGCACGTCCGCCACAAAGAGTCCCTGACGGAGCAGATACTGGCACCGGGTTAAATACGTCGGCCAGGCATGGCTGGCGGTATGGACGATGTTGTTGCGATGGAAATGGCTGCCCGCCCCGCCCAGACTGAACCCGGGTTTGAGGTGGGTGTAGGGCTGGTGGGCCGAGGTGTGCAACACGATCCAGTTGATCCCCATGGTAAAGGCCTGGTCCCCCAGCATCTTGTTGTCATAGGGGCCGAATTCCCAGGTGAGGGTACCACCCGTGAAGGATTCCGAGGCGGCTAGTTGTCCCCCGTAGAGGTGAGCCACGGAGGCCGCGACCTTGCAGTCGATACGGGGACGCATCAGTAAGGGCGAGGCGGCCGTGAGGTTGGCCCCGCCGTCACGACCGACCCAGAACTCGCCCTTGGGAACCGGCGCCGCGCTCTGGTAGTTGATGGGGTCATAGAGGTACTGCTGGCGTCCCGAACCCTCGGCAAAGGCCGTTAGTCCATCCTGCGCTGCCAGCGCGGCCATGTGCCGGAAACAGCCGTTGCGAATCAGGTGGGCGACCGTCTTGCGAAAGTCCCAGAGAAAGCGCTCGGAGATCTCATAGCTTTCCACCACGTAGCCCCCTGCCAGGACCGGCAGATAGGGTGTCATGTCGTAGCCATTCAGTTCATGGAAAACCTCCCCCATCCGGCCAGTCCAGTTCTGTATGCCGGCTTCCCAGCTATCGATCTCCGTATAGGCCAGGGAGTCGGTCTCTTGGTTGACCTTTCGGTCAACAAGTTTCTTCATGAAATGATTGTAGTGGTTGTCCAGGGCGGCCGGATCCAGCTTATCCGCCTCCAGTCCCCGCCCTTCCACGGTGCTGGGACCGTTGGTTTTGCCGCTGGTCGTATACCCGATCCGGAGGATGCGCCAGTGTCCCGCGTCGGACGACCAGTGCAACCGGTTATCCTTCCCGAGTTGAGCAGTCAGATCGACGATGGACCGCTGGGGAATCGTATCCGAAGCATCGTCCTGTCGATACCGGCTTGGGTCCGGGACATAGGTCTCGGGGGATCCCCCATGTTCGGTATACTGCATGTGACCGGCCTTGATTTCCCACAGGTCGATGCGTTCAGAGGCATAGAGGGTGACATCGGCCAGGTCGAAATCCCCACAGGTCAAAAAGGCGACCCGGAAGTGACGTGTGCGCTGTCGGGGGAAGCTGAAGGTCAGCGTACTGCCGTCGCCCTGGGTCTTCCATCCCAAATGCCCCCGGGACTGCGAATGGAAGGTCTTGATCGAGCGATACGTCACACCGTCGTCCGAGACCTCGAAGGAGAGCGTAAAGCCGCTGACCCGTCCGCCCATCGTGGTAAACATGACCGACGCAATCGCCTGGGGATCATCGAATTGGAAATCGAGATAAACCGGTTGACTCGCCTTGACGTTGCGCAGGGCAAGGGTCGCCCGTGTATCGCTGTCCAGCAATCCCTCCGGTTTGAATCCCGGCCGATTGGATGTCAAGCGGTCACAGGCAATCATGGGGGAGCGATCCTGCACGGGCAGGGCCAGGATCGCGATATCACGATAGTAGTCCAGGAGGGTCTCGGGTTGCTCTAATACGATGTCCCGGTCACCGGCCTGCACAAAGCGTTCCGTCCACACCAGCTTCTTCATGGACTGCTCCGGGGTCATCCAGGGTCCGCCGCTGTGCGACCACCCGTCACAGTTGTGAAACCCCAGCTGCAATCCCAGCCGGTCCGCCTCGCGTATCGCGTGGTCGACCATGCCCCACCAATCGTCTGTACCGAACGGCACCTTACGCGGGAGATCGTCCGGAAGCATACCGACATTGAAGACAATGGCCCCGCCCAAGCCGAAGTCCTTCATCCATTCGAGGTCCTTGGTGATCCCCTCCCTGGTGATATTGCCATTGATCCAGTGCCACCAGGTAAAGGGCCGCGACGACATCGGCGGATCTATGAATTCTGATGTCAAGGTGCTCACGGCGGCGGATGACCGGGCAGCGCAGACCGCCATGCACAGCATCAGAGTAAAGGTCAAGCCGATCCTGTAGCCTTGTACCAGTCGTTTGAGACGAATACTCATTGCACACTTCCTTTCTTCCGTTTCTTGGCCTTGGGTTCGGCTGCGGGAATGGCCGGTTTCTTGGCGGCGGCCTGCTTGCGAAGCGTCTCAAGGTCGGACTCGCTGAGTTGTTGTCCCTCGGCCCGCGCCTTGGCGAGCAGCAGCGCAAAAACCGGATCCGGTACCTTCTCATTTCCAGGCGCACCGATTTTTCCTTGCGCATTGTAGATGGGGGCATAGGCTGGCTCGACCTCACCGGAGTTCAGACGCAGTCGCACATCCGGCTGTTCGAAGAACGCCTTCTGCAGGGCCAGCATCTGCTGTAGTTTCTCCGGATGGGTCTGGGCCAGATCGCGGGTCTCGGTGCGGTCGTGGGTCAGGTCGTAGAGTTGCCACGGTTCACTGTAGGCTGTCACAAGACGCCAACCGTTGTCCACGATCGCCATGTTGTTGAAGAGCGAAAAGTGGAGGGTTCGCGGGGGCAAGACTGCATTGCTTCTGAGAATCCGACCGAATGACCGGCCCGGAAGGGGCGGATGGTCTTTGCCAGCGAAGTGCGCCGGGTAGCTTCCGCCGGCAAGGTCGATGAGTGTCGGGAGGATGTCCGTCACGTGACAGGGCTGGTCTTCAAACGCCTGGCGTGGCTTGATGACCGCCGGCCAACAGGCGATGCACGGGGTGGTAACGCCGCCGCTGTGCTGGGTCCGCTTGTAGAATTTTAACGGCGTATTGGATACAAACGCCCACGCCACGCCGGTATTCCAGTTTGAGCCCGGGCTCCCAAACGCCTTGCGGCGCGCCCGGTCGTTGGGGCTCGCACCATTGTCGTTCAGAAACAGAACCAGCGTGTTGTCGCGGATGCCCAACTCGTCCAGTGTGCGCATGACGGTGCCAACGCCCTGGTCCACGCAATCGACCATGGCGGCATACGTCGCCATGCGCAGGTCTTCGAAGTCTTTTTCCTTGTCGCTCAATGCTTCCCACGCGGGAATGCCCTCGGGACGCTCCGGCAGATGCCAGCCGGGCCCGGCCAGTCCGAGTGCTTTCTGCTTTTCGAACCGTTCCTTCCGGATCACGTCCCAACCCTTGAGGTACTTGCCGCGATACTTGGCGACTTCATCCGCGGGAGCCTGAATCGGCGCATGCGGTGCGTTGTAGGCGAGGTAGAGAAAGAACGGCTGCCGCGGATGTGCTTGCGTCTCCTCGCGGATAAAACGCACGGCGTACTCGGTCAGCGCGGTGGTGACGTAGAAATTCTCCTGCGGCACCTTCCACGGTTTGCCGTCGAGGGTAAAGGAGCTGTCGCCGAGGAAAAAGTCCGTGGCCCCCCCCATAAATCCAAAGTGGCGATCGAAGCCTCGCTCAAAGGGAATACCCGCACAGTGCCACTTGCCGACCATCATGGTGCGATAGCCAGCGAGCCGGATCACCTCGCCGGCATTCGGGCTGTCCTTCCGGACGGCCACGTTCGGGTTGTAGGTCCACCACTGATGTCCGGTCATAAGCGCGGCCCGGCTCGGCTCGCACTTGCCGCAGTTGTAGAATTGCGAGAACTTCAGTCCGTTCTCGGCCAGCTTGTCGATGTTCGGCGTGTGGATCTCGCCGCCATAACAGCCGATGTCCGAGAGGCCCATGTCGTCGGTCATGATGACAACGATGTTGGGTTTATCCAATCGTTGGGAGTCCGCGGCATACAGAGTTCCGACTACTGGAAACAGGCAAAGCGTAAGGGTAAGAACACTTTTCATGGGGGACTACTCCTGGGATTTGAGTGGTGGTTGAACGGAAACATCATTGGTATCTTGGATCCATTGCCGTAACGCGGTATAGAGCCGATCACGGTGAGGTCGGGCAGCAACGTCGGCGGCAAGGTTGTGCAGTTCGTCGGGATCGGTTTGCCGGTCGTAGAGTTCCAGCGCCGGAACCTGGCCCCCGAGGCTTTGCGGGTCCAGTTCGGTCAGGATGCGGTACGCGTCAGGGAACCGGTCTTTCACGCGCACCGTCTCATCATAGGTGCGATTACCCCACTTCCGCCAATCCTTGCTGTCGGCCTGCACCGTGCGCCACGCAGGCGTGAGCTTTTCCCGGTAGAGCAAATGCCAACGACCGTCGTACACACTGCGCTCCTGCATACCGTTGTTGGGCAAGGGGCCGTGATCGGAGATTTCGGCGAAAATGTATTCATGCCCTTTGGCATCCGGGGCGCCCGCGAGGATGGGTTTGAGCGAAAGCCCATGACTTTTCGGCATGGGTGCCAAGCCGATTAGATCGAGCAAGGTCGGCGTTAAATCCAGTTCGCTGACCAGGACATCCGTCCGAACGCCACCCCGAAACCCCGGCGCACGGATGATCAGCGGGACGCGTAGACCCAGATCGTAAAGCGTCATCTTCCCGTGTGGAAATGCGGGTCCGTGATCGCCCATGAATACCACGATGGTGTTGCCCTCCTGACCCGAGCTGCGCAGGGCCTCCAGCGTCATACCCACGAACACATCCGCCTCTTCGATGGCCGCCAGGTATTCCGCCCAATCCTGGCGCACCACGGGCGTATCCGCGAGACAGGCAGGCAACTTCACCTTGTTCGGATCGACGCGAATCGTTTCCTCGTCACTTTTGGGAAACGGGCGGTGCGAGTTGCTGATGGTGCAGAACAGATGCCAGGGTTTGCCGGCCTGGGCCGCGCGTTCGATGAAACCGGCCACCACGGAGCGATCGTTTCTCCGAATGAATTCGTCAAAGGGGAACTTCTCGTTGGGCGCCACGTGGAGTTTGCCGGTTACGCCCTGGTGGTATCCGGCCTCATGTAAGCGTTCGATCAAGGTCGGAATCCCCGAGTGGATATGGTTCTTTCGGTAGAGGGGATTGTTCGCTTCCTTGGAGGTCATTTGGCTTGCCGGCTTGAAGACATTCGGCGTGTTGTTTAGTATCCCGTTGGCATGGTTGTGCAACCCTGTGTAAATCGCGGCCTTTGAAGCCGAGCACACCGGGTAGGCCACGAAGGCGTTGTTGAAATACACCCCGGATAGGGCCAGCGCATCCATGTGAGGCGTCCGCAGACCGGGCGTTCCTACAACCCCCATGTGGGCCCCTTGATCCTCGGTCAGAATGAACAGAACGTTCAGCCGACGGGTTTCGCCCCCCGCATTGAATGCGGCGAGCAGCAGCACGCCCAGGGTCGTGAAATATGTGAATTTCATGGTTGATCCTTGCCTTTCCTGAGTTGCATGGGATGTGTCCTGCTACTATAGCGATAGTTGAATCGCCCCTCCGGCGCGACGTCCCCATCCAGATAGGTGTCCATGATATCGCCGGGCTTCTGCGCGTTGTCCCACCACTTGAAGCCAAACGCTACCCCATCTGCGCCCAACAGCCCCAGCACCTCGCGCGGGACAGCCAGCATCAACTCGTTCCCCTCAACCATGAGCGGCACTTTCGCAACCCGCTCCCACTTCCAGCCACCAACATTTTTCTCCAGCCAGGTTTCTTGGCCATCAATCGTGCGATTCAGGATGAAGTCATAACCCTCCCAGCCTGTCTTCGCGTTGCGATCCATATCCACCAACAACCACATCCAGCTCGGATCGGTGTGTGGCGTCAACGGTTGACGGGTCTGGGCATAGAAATAGATGTTCGTGGCGTCGCGGGCCACCTTAAGCACCGTGAGATCGTTGCGTCCGCTGGTGTTGGTGTAATGCACCTCGCCCTTGCCAAAGTCGCGATGGTCGTTGTCGAAGGCATGATCCGTGAACTCCGGGCCGACATCCTTCCACTGATCGAAAGTTTTGTTCAAGTTGATGGTCTTGGCGGCGGATGCCATCGGCAGCGGCGGCGCGCCCTTGTAGCGGCGGATGTTGGCAACCATCTGATAGTAGTAGTTGTCGCCGTGCAGCCCTTTAACCGGCTCGATGTCACGACTGAATTCCTGGTCAAACTGATCCACGAACACCACCGGCAGGCCGGGCCGGCTGGACTTACCCGCCGTCCATTCGTTCCAGCCGGTGACCATCACGAACGGCGGGTCCAGTTCGAAGGCACGCTGCCACTGTTCCGCGAAGTTGTAGCCTTGGTTCACCGAACGGGGGCCGATGTTTTGTTCGCCGTCATGAAAGCTGCGCCCCCGTGCGTTTTTTTGGCTCATGTTGACCGGTTTGCCGGTGCTCATGTGAAGATTTTGCGCCACAGAGACATTGACCTGTTCCGGCTTGGCCGGGTCGGTGTCGTAGCTGTAAGGCTGGGGATAGGTGGCTTCCCAATACCAGGCATTGTGCGTGTTAACCATGGTAAATGGCCAATGCGCCTTGCGCAGCGTGAAGAACGCTTTCACCTCGGCGCTTGCCTCATTGGGATCGCAGATCAACAGCGGCTTGCCCTGCCAGCGAAACCACAGCTCGGGATACAGTCCGGGCTTGTAGAGGTCGTTGAAGATTTCTTGAGCCGCCTCTCCCGCCTTGGTGTTGACCATGAAACAGATTTGCGGCGTGCGCCCGCCTTCTTGGCGAATCTGCGACCATACTTCGCAAATTTTCGAGTAGACGTTGCGATATGTGATCCGGTTGGTCGTATCGAAAATGACGGTATCGATTCCCGCGTCGGCCAATAGGGTGGCGTGGCGGCGCAGAACCCAGGGATCCATGGAGTTGTAATAGCCGTAGAGGGGTTGACCCCAGTAATACGGCCCGCGCGGGCCCCAGAGCGGTGAATCGGGTTTAGTCAGAATATCCGGGTCTTGCGGCAGGATTTTGGAAATGTCATTGGGCAGTTCGGAAATGTCGCGGCCCTGAGTGAGGAAGTAGAAGATGCCCACGAAGCGGTTCGCCCGCATCAGGGGCACTTCCGACGCCGGTGGCAAGGACCGCCCGAGTGCGTCCGTCGCCGGCCACGGCGTACCGGGGTTGATGGCCGCGGCTGCGGAAATGGCTCCATTCGTATGCAAGCTGACCAACATGGTGAGCAACAACACCACCAGCGTGGGAAATGGACACGTAATCATGCGTCTCATGTCTAACCTCCTAATCCTGAGCACAAAGCAATTCGTTGACGGCGTGGAGGCCACCCACCGTCTGGCTGTTAGTGAGGGTGGCAGCGAAGGAGTAACGGCCCGATCCGACGTTGTAACTGGCTGACCCGCCGGCCGTTCCGGCATAGACGACCCCGGGCGACGACACGGCGGGCAGGCCGCTTTCCGTGATGCTGGTGGTGTTGGTGGTCGGCAGCACAATGGTCGCGGTGGCGTTGACGGGCACCTCAACCTCGAGGTTGAATTGATTGTTGTTCAACGTCCAACGGCTGGCGATCCGGCCCTGTGGGGATTGGAATGTCATCTCTGCCTGCCGCAACGTTCCGCCCGGCCGCGGCCGGATATAGAAATGTTTGAAAGCGGGGCTGGCGACATCGGGGACGAGGCCGCCAATAGCCTGGAACATCCAGTCGCCTACGGAACCCAGTGCTGAGTGGCCAAGCGAGGTTCTCTTGTTGCCGAATGTCCCGTCTGGACTCAAGGTTGCCCAGCTTTCCCAGAGGGTTGTCTGGTTCATACTCGCCATGTAAAGCCACGAGGGATAGGTCGTTTGCTGCAGCAGTTGGTAGGCGACATCAGCGCGGCCGTTGTCAGCCAGTACACGCAACAGCCATTGAGAGCCCAAGTAGCCGGTGGAGAGATGGGTATCGCGGGCTGTGATGCTGGCCACCAGCTTTTGCACGGCGGCCGAGCGTAAATTCTCGGGCAGCAACTCCAGATAAAGGGCAAACACATAGGCCGTTTGCGTGCCGTTGGATACCTTGCCATCGGCCGCCACCCATTTGTCAATGAAAGCCGAACGGATGTTTTCAAAAAGGGCCCGGTAGTGTACGGCATCGGCGTTCTTGCCGATGGCAGCGGCCATCTCCGCCATTTGCGCGACGTCGAGGGCATAGTAGAAGCTGGCAATCAGGTTACGGGCCGTGTCGTCGTCGACATTCTGCCAGTCGCCGGCCGTGGAAACCTTGGAGGAAACCAGGTAGTGGGAGCTTTTGTTTCCCAGGTAGGTCAGCCATTTCTTCATCCCGGCATAGCTGTCGACAATGATGTTGGTGTCGCCGTAGCGTTGCCACACGATATAGGGAAGGTTCACCCCTACATCGCCCCAGCCGCCACCCTTGCCGCCCGCCTGCCGCCACTTCGGGCTGACATTGGGCATGAGCCCTTCGTCGTCCCCACCGTCGTTCAAAGCCTGCGAATCCAAAATGTCGGCTTGCCATTTGGCATAGAACCGTGCCATGTCGAAGATGAACGCGGCGGTAGCCGCCATGACATTCGCATCCCCCGTCCACCCCAAGCGCTCGGAGCGTTGTGACGAATCCATGGGGATGGAAAGATACGAGTTGCGGGCAGTCCACTTGATATTCGAAAGTAACTGATTCAGGGCGCCATCGGAGGTCTGCAAGGCGCCCGTGTCCGGCACGCGGCTGCCTACAACCACGCCGGTCACGTCGGTGAGGGCGGGTGCCGCCGCCAGACCCTGCACGGAAAAGTAGCGGAAGCCGTGGAACGTGAATTGCGGCTGGAATGTCTCCAGGCCCTTTCCCTTCATGATGCAGGTATCTGTTGCCTGCGCCGATTTCAGATTCGAACGGTCCAGTGTGCCATCGCTATTAATCCGCTCGGCGTGCTGGAGGGTGATGGTGGTGCCGTTGGTGCCCTGCGCTTTGATCCGAACCACACCGGTGATGTTCTGGCCGAGATCATAAACGTAAAGTCCGGGGGATGGCTGGGTCACGCTCGCGGGTGTGATTTCCTGAATCACACCAACCGACGGATCCATTTGCGCCACCAGGCGCCGGTCGTTTTTTTTCACCGCGACGGCCTGCCACTTGGAATCGTTGTAGCCCGGCTGATCCCACCCGGCGTTTTCCAAGCGTGCGTCATATTGATCGCCATCTTGTATGTCGGAGGCCGTGAGCGGTCCGCTACCCACTTTCCAATTGGAGTCCGAGGAGACAACCTGCGTGGAACCATCGGTGAATTCCACATGGAGTTCCGCCGCAAACAAGGGATAGGACCCGTATTGATTGGCTTTAAACCAGGCAATTTTTCCCGCATACCAGCCGGGGGCCAGAACGGCTCCGATGGCATTGGCACCCGTTTTCACCAAGCCGGTCACGTCATACCGCTGATACTGGACCCGCGCCCGGTAATCCGTCCAACCGGGGGCAAACAGGTCATCACCCACTTTCTGCCCGTTGAGGCGAAGCTCATACAAACCCAGCGCCGACGCGTAGACCCAGGCGCGCTTCACTGGCTTGGACAAGGTGAACTCCTTGCGCACGACCTGCGTCCGGTCTGTGCTTCCGATCCAGTTTGGTTGCCAACCGTTGGACGTCAGAAAGCCCATCGTCCAGGAACTCGGCTGGCTCCAAGGCGACGCCGCGCCATCCCGATCCCAGATCCGCACCTTCCAAAAGCATGCCTGGTGAGATTGCAAAGGCGTGCCGGTGTAAGCCACGTGGATGGACCGATCGCTCATGACCTTGCCGGAATCCCATAGGTTGCCGACGTTGGTGCTGAGGGCGGATTCGGAGCCCGCGACGATAATCTGATAGGCGGTTTGAATCTGTCCACGCTCCGTCGGGTCGGAGCTGATGGAGACCCAGCTCAGCTCGGGATTGGTCGCATCAGTTCCCTCCGGATTCACCATGCCCTGGCAGCGGAGATTGACCGGAGTCAGGCTTGGACTGCCGGCTGCTTTTGCGGCGAAGGTAAGTGAGTTGAACAGCATCACGATCAGGGCGATGGTGAAGCCATCCCGGATTTGTCTTATGTTGGTTTTCATAGAATTGTTCATTAACAACACCACCAGCGTGGGAAATGGACACGTAACCATGCGTCTCATGTTTAAACTCCTAATCCTGAGCACAAAGTAATTCTCCTATCACGCAACTTCACTTTCTCGGCGCCGTAGCAACACAAATCACCATAGCCCACGTCATCGCCGCAAATGAAGATAACATTCAGCTTGGAGTCGTCCTGAGCCGTCCCCCTCCTATCCCCGCCAGGAGCAAACAAATCACAATTGGGGTTAAACGCTTCTCCAAGATCATTGCTCCTCGTAAGTTTACCTCGATTTGTTTCCAGGCACCGGTCTGGCAAAGCTCGCACACATAGCTTCTGTCATATCCCCCTCTCTGCCCTCGAACCGATCTTTCTGCTCAATAAGAGAACACAGAAGACCGGTCATGCTGTTGCCGTAACTGTCCCCACCTGATTCACGCTCAGGCAGGAAGGGGAAGGTCTCAGGAAAATCTTGGTATGTCATCGGCAGAATGATCGCCTTATCCGTCCGAATCCAGTCCGTTGAACCGAGAATCTCCGCACTGATGGCACGTACCAGCAAACGCGTGGCTTCATACACATTCCCCTGGTCGAAGTCGTGGTGGCAGGTGATCTGGAAGAAGAAGGGTTTGTTCCTGACACGCTCATCGGTGGTCATCCAGCGTAGCAACTCGTGCCGGCCGGCATCGTTCGTCATCCACTTTTCCGTGGAGCCCTCATTCAGTCCCGCATCGATCGCCGGATGCGCAATCAGCTCCCTGGCGTTGTAAGAACGTGCATTGTAGATTAGCTTTACGTCGGTATAGTCGTTGTTGTCCAGCCAGTTACGAAACAATTGAACCTCATCGGCTTTCCACGTGGCAATGTATTTCTTTCCATTTGAGTTTGTATACCCTTTGTCATACAACATGAAGTATTTGAGTGTATACCCCCACTCGCAGGCACGCTTCATCGTACCGGTGACATAGTCACTGCCGCGCTCGTTCGTAAAAGGGCCATCCGGATGGGCATAGGGTTGGTATACATTCTGTCGCGCCGTGGTATAGCACGCGATGATCTGCTTCCATTCCGATTCGCTGGGTTTATACGACTTGGGATCGTATCCGGTGGGCGCAAAGTTAGCGTTGAATCCCCCAAGGTTCGCCGCCACGACATCCCATTGGTCCTTGTGGTCCAAAACAATGTTCGGTGTCTTACAGGTACTGGTCCATACCTGGTAGGCAGAGGTGTTTGTGGCAATACAGAACATCGCCCCGAGTAGAACCATCTTACGTAACAGGACTTTTCTCATCATTCCACGGACTCCTTCTGTAACCGGCCAAGTAAATCCACCGGTCGATACGCATAGTTCTTGTTCCACGATGCAAGACCGGCGTTCTTAGCCGCCCTCTCGAAGTCGTCCCAGGTGTATTCCCGGTCGCCATAGCGTTGCATCCAGGCTTGGATCTGGGCTTCCAGTTTGGACTGGATTGAGGTATAGTCTGGGTGACCGAAAAGGTTGTTCAACTGGCCGGGATCGTTCTTGTGGTTATAGAGGACATTGATCACCACCCCCAAACGCTCGGTGTCGCCGCCCACGCCACGGGCATAGGTCCAATCCTTGGTATAAATCCCGCGCCAGGCACCACGCCCGGGATACATGAAGATCGGCACGCTTTCGACCGCCGCATCGTCCCCCCCCCATGATCGCCTTGGAAAGGTCCGCACCCTGCACCGATGCCGGAATGGGCAGATCCATCAAGCCGAGGATCGTGGGCATCATGTCCATGGCTCCGACCAGCAGTTCGCTGGTCCTGCCCGCCGGCAAGCGTCCGGGCCAGTGCATGATCAGCGGGATGCGCAGCGAGTAATCCTGCGGATACTGCTTGGGCTTTTGTGCCCCGTGCGATCCGAGCATGTCACCGTGATCGGAGGTAAATACGATCAGGGTATTGTCGTACACTCCCTGTTTTTTCAGTTGATCGATTAGTCGTCCCACGCCGGAGTCACATGCGGTAACCATTGCCATATAATGGCGATACTGGTTTTCGCGGCAAGCCGTCATCGGTTCATCAACTGGACTGCCCGGACGCAAACGGATGTCCCGTCCTTCATAGGGCTTGAGCAGTTTGGGATCCAGTGCGTTGACATCGTAGTTGAATTGCCGACCGGGTATGTCCGGGCATCCGTCACTACCGTAGTCATGAGGGGGGTGCCAGGACACAAACAGGGCGAAGGGCTTATTGCGGTCGCGCCGGCCGAACCAAGCCTCGGCTTGCCGGGTCTGAGCCTCCAACTCCCAGGGCTTGTCCGGATAGACATCCTTGAAAAAATGCTTGTTGTTGTCGTCATCCCAGTAGTAGCAGGCGTCCGGACGGTAGTCCACGTGGCAGTTGTTGGTCAGAAAGGTTTCGTCAAAGCCCTGGCGGTTCGGTCCCTTGGGAATACCGGTATTGCGGGTGCCACCACCATAGAGGTGCCACTTGCCGACGTAGGCCGTTTCATACCCGGCCCGGCCCAGAACGTGGGCGAACCGATCGCTCGTATTGGGCAACAGCGGTACGTCGTTGGTAACGCAGCCATTGTAGAGCGGATGCTGACCGGAATAAAGCATACCCCGAAACGGCGTACAGACCGGCTGGTTGGAAACCGCATGATCGAAACGTACCCCTTGCTTCGCCAAGGCATCCAGTACCGGCGTTTGCACCTGGGCACTGACCGAGCCGATCATATCGAAGGACTGCTGATCCGTCATGACGAACAGCAGGTTCGGCTGCTTCTTCCGAGATGTACCCAAGACCGTGGTTGCCGGCAAGGCTACCGCCACTGCGCCGGAAGCCACCATGAATTCTCTTCGTGTCATGCCACTCATGTCACTGTCCGCCCTTCCTCGCCTTTGGCGTCTTCTTCGGTGCCTTGTTTCTATTTGCCTGCTTGCCTTCGTCCTCAGGGTGATACTGTGCCGGATCGAAGTTGGGATTCTGGAGGGGGACAACGGCCTGGGTATCGGCCAGGAATCGCTCGATCCGTGCATCCATTTGCTTTACGCGCTCCGGCTCCTGGCCGGCGAGATCATGCTGCTCGCCCAGGTCGTCGCGCAGGTTGAAGAGCTTCCAACGGTGATCCCCGCTCTGGCCACCATAAAAGATGCGGATGAGTTTCCAATCGCCGCAATGGACGACCGCTGCCGGCGGCAGCCAATCGGGGACTTTCGGGGCATGGGGGAAATAGGTGAAGATAGCCTCACGCTGGAGGGGCTGGCCCTTCAGGGCGGGGACAATGCTGATGCCGTCAAAGCACTGATCCGGCTTCGGCTGGAGTGCCAGCATCTCCAGAATCGTCGGATAGAAGTCGCTGCTCTGTACGACCGCGTCGCTTCGCGTCTTCGGTCGCGTCACGCCGGGCCAGCTCACCACCATCGGCACGTGGATTCCGCCTTCGTAGACCGTGGCTTTCCCGCCGCGCAAGGGCCTGTTGCTCGTAGGAACATCGCCCTCCACGTCATCATACATGTTGCCGCCGTTATCCGAGAAAAAGATAATGATGGTGCGTTCGGCAAGTCCCAGCCGGTCAATGGTGTCCAGAAGCGTCCCGACCGCATCATCCATGCTCTCGACCATGGCAGCATAGGTGGGACAGCGTTGTGCATCGTCCCGCTTGACACGGGTCTTGTATTTTTCGATCAGTGCCTGCTTGGCATCGAAGGGCGCATGGACGCTGAACATCCAGTAGTTCAGGAAGAACGGCTCGGTCCTATGTTTCTCCATGAACGCCACGGCCTCTTCGGCCATGCGGTCCTCAATGTGCTGGTTGGGCGTGTCGGGATCGAAGTCCGGAAATTTCCACGGCGCAACGTAACTGCCCGCCGGTCCGGGACCGGGCCAATGCGGCACGTCCACATCGAAACCGTGTTGCAGCGGCGAATACGGCTCGGCCCCGAGGTGCCACTTCCCGAAATGCCCGGTCGCGTAACCCGCCACCTTGAAGGCGTCAGCGAGAGTGTAGTAGGTGGTATCAAGCCGGGTCGCACTATCGCAGATCAACGCTTTGCTGCTCGCCCCAGCTTTTTCGCGGACCGACGCCTTCAGTTTCACCTCTGGCATATGGCAAACCGGGGCCGTAATCCCGACCCGCGCGGGACTTTGCCCGGTCAAAATGCTGGCACGCGTCGGCGAACAAAGCGGACTGGCCGAGTAGGCGCAGTTAAAGACCATGCCGCGCTGTGCGAGCCGCTCCAGGTTCGGCGTCTTGTAGAACGTAGTATGCCCGTAGAGCGTGGTGTCGGCCCAGCCAAGATCATCGGCGAGGATAAAGACGACGTTAGGCTGGGTGGCCGCGGTGGTTGTCGTGGTGAGCACAAACGCGCCGACGAGTGAGAGAAGCATCTGTTTGTATTTCATAATTTGGAAATTCCTAAAAGTTACGGCTTGTTGCTGGACGAATTGCTATCGATGAACAGGGCTTGATATTCCTTGGAAAAGTTGGTGAGCGGATGGATTTCCATTCTGCGGTATTCCCACTCCGCGCCTTCGGATTCAATTTCGATGCGCCCGGACACGAGCGGCGCGATCTGGCCATCCAGTATATATTCAGCATCCTGTAAGACATTCACCACTCGACCGTTCACAATGTGAATGGAGCGGTCGCCGACCGCCATGATTTCAACGGTGTTCCTTTCCCGCTGTTACGCGGCCGATTGAGCCGTGGCGCATGCTTCGCCGTTCCCCAGCAAAACTGCACCCGAAAATGAAGGCTCTCGGGCGTTTCATAGGTGATACTCCTTCCCATCAGTACTTGTTCCAAACATCTGACCGGTATCCTCAATCGGTTCTCAATGTAAAAGCGACTACCTGTTCGACTCCGTCCCGCCTTACATAGCTCCTATCGGCTATGTAAGGCGAGGACAGATCGTTCCACACACGCTACTGGCTAGCGGCGTTGGATATTGTCGATATAAACCGTTCCTACGCCACCCGGGGATATATTGCCGGGGGTACCGATCGTCAGACTCATTTCCTTGACTTTGCCGACGTCGATTGTCAAGGTGCTTAGTTCGATGACGATCTCCTTCCAAACTGAACTGCGTAGCATGTCGGACGTGGTCAGAGTGACGGACTCGGTCTTGCTCCCATCGCTGACCGACAGACTGAGCGTATCCGTTTCCTGTACAGTATTTGCGGACAGGCCACGGACATAGATCACCAAGGCCGTGGCTCCCTGGGCGCCCAGATCCAGAGCGGGACTGAACGCACGCGTGACCACGGAGGTTCCACCTGCCTGGTTGTCGTATCCAAAGGGCAGCGATTGGCCACCGGCCACGGTATTGACCCGTTCCATGAACGGCGGATCGAGGTAGCCGGCCGTGGAACCGTTGGTCATGTCGTCATAACCGTCCCGCCAGGTGTCCCAGACATTGGGATCGGCTTCCTCAAAATAGGAACGGTAACCGCCAAAATCGTCAATCATAAGCGGATTCGGTGTTTCCGGCGGGACTGTACCGGCGGCCATGATCGTTTCTAGTTCCAGGTCGCTTAGGGCCTTGGTGTAGAGACGCACATCGTCAATAGCGCCAATGAACTGACGGTTGGCATTCAGTAGATCTGCACCGATAGCCAGCACACTGGCAAAGGGCAAGGGATCGTGCGTGATGTCCTGATCGTTGATGCGGGTGACGGTATTCATAGTCAGTCGGGCCTGGGTCGGTTCGACCACCAACGCGACAAAGGACCACTCCAGGTTGGGTAGGATGAGATTCGAGGCAAAATCTGTCTTGCTACCACCCCATGCATAGCGCAGCTCGTTACCGGGAGCCACGGACAAGCCGCCGTTGACCGCGGTGGCGCCACCACCTCGCGAGTAGAGGATGCCGGCCCAGTTCTTGGGACTGTCCGGCATGATCCAGGCCGTGATGCTCAGAGTATTGGTGTTCACGGTCGGAATGGGAGTCGTGGCATAGGTCTCGCCGTCCAAGAGCCAGGCCATGTCGGCCACACCTGGGATCCACTGGGGATTCCCGGTGATCGCGCCATGCAGCTCATGGCCCGATTCGTCCAGGATCGCTCCGGCAGCCACCTGATCGAAGGTCCAGTGACCCAACAGGCTTTCGTCGGTAACGGTGGTCTCCTGCAGTGTGGTGAAACTCCAGACGTCACCCTTGATCGTGCCTGCATTGCTGAAGTGGTCGACACGCCAGTAGTAGGTGGTGTTGTAAGCCAGGGGTTCGGTGAAGGTGTACGTGGTTCCCGGCTGGAACTGTGCGCCGGTTGCGTTGGCGACCTGGTCGCGATCCGTGCCGACGTATACGGCACTCAACAGGCTATCGAGACCGCCTGTCCAGCTCAAGGTCGGATTGAGCAGCACATAGGCAGTGCCGTCGGCAGGCTTGGGATCGTAGGCACTCAGGGGTTGAATGCGGAAGCTCCAGATGCTGCCGACCCAAGGACTGTTGGGATCGCTATCGTTGACCGCATCCACGCGCCAGTAGTGGACCGGGCCACGCTCCAGGGGATTGGCCAGGACCAGGCTGGTGTCGCTGGTGTTGATCAGGAATTCCGGGGAATCCGGGGTGGCCGCGGCCACGGCGGTCGCGTCCGTTCCCAGGTACACATGGCTGGATGTGGCCAAGTCCCCGGCTTGCCAACTCAGGGTCACCGCGGATTCCTGGATCAGACTGTTGTTTCGCGGATCCGGTTGCCGGGTATAGGGATGGACCACGGTGCTATCACTACGGGCAACCTGAATCGCATTGAGGTAATAACGCACATTAGGAGACTGGTACACACCAGCTTTAATTTCCACGCGAACATTCGGGCTCGTCAGACCGCTGAACGCCAGAACATTGCCCTCCGGCGTCAAAACAAGATCGTTCACCGTACTGAGAGGCGCTTGTATATAAGTACCGTCGAATCCTTGTGATGTCATCCGAACATAATACGGTCCGGCGATGATCGAATCATCCGAAGGGTTCACGAGGGTTACTTCTTGGACGCGAACGTATGTCCCTGTACCCGTTGATGCGTAAATCACCAGATCATAGGTTGTGTAGGGGATATTGCTGAACTGCGCTGTTGCGGGGGTGGCGTTCCTCCCATCAAGATAACCGGTAAACAAGCGACCATCCGGAGTATCCGGAGTGGTTTGCCCCCAGGCGCCGTCAGCATGGTAGGTCAGCGAGCACGCTGTCGTCGCGCCGTTCGAATCCAGTAAGTTTGATACGGTGCTATCAACTGGTGATACATTTCCAATAGAAGACCATTCCGTATTCCAGTTCGTCTGCTGGTACACATCAAACCCGGCGACTTCAGTTGGACCGATTAATCCTCCCGGCGTTTTGTTGTCGCGGCCACCAAGGCTAAACCCAATGCTTTCCGCGGCCTGGGCGGATGCTGCAAACAGTCCCAGCATCAAGACACCTGAAAACACTCTCAAGATCCATTTTTGATTTACTTTTTTCATGACCATACACCTCCAGAAAAAAATATTTACAGCGATTCAGAAACAGACAGGATCGCTATGCCGGTATGCACTCTCTCAGAGATGACTGTTTTGTTTGTGTTTATCGACAATTGTTTCTTGCCAAATTCAATCCACTTCATTTGACCGCCAAATCCAATATAGGTTCTGCAAACCGGGATTGCCCATTTAACTTCATGATCGCTGCTCCTGCACGCCACACTGTCAATAATACCACAATAGGGGGCTCGATTTCAACACGTCTGATCATCAACCCGGCCAATACACGTGCCAGAACGGCCCCAAGACATGCCAGTTCGCCGAGAATCCAACATTTTGGCACTTTTTCGACACACCTCGACCAGCGATTTCTTATTACCTGTCCAGATTTTCGCTCCATTGCCGGTCATCCTGCCCCCGCAAATTCTGGGCTGGCTCAAGTCCAGAATCTGATCGTCCTTGCAGAGTATTTGTTCGAGGAACTCTTGCCACTGGGACTGGTGGTATAGTTGGGGGCCGGACAATGCCCTTCAGCGCAATTTCGGTCTGAAAATAACCAGGGCCCATACTGAGCTAATCAGTACAGGCCCCGAAGTCATAGGCATTCTGCCTGCCTTCTCCCGCAAGCGGGAGACACACACATCATATCAACGCCATGTCAAAACGGCTTGTCAAAGGCCTTAGTCCGGCCGGCAAGCGAGGCAACTTCCTCTTGGGTCAACACACAGTCGTAAATGCGGACTTCATCAATCAGACCGGTAAAGAACCGGTCGCCGGCTGGGCCGCCCATGCCGATTGCGACATCTACGCCGGCTGTGAGATCAAACGCCGCCGTCGTGGTGCTCGCAGGAGTCACATCGGCGCCATCAACGTACAGCCGAACGTCCATCATCGTGCCGCCCTGCGGAACCGTCCCCGCCACGTAGTGCCACTGGCCATCGAGCAGACTCGGACCGTTCGTCCCGCGAATGTTCCCGTTGCCGTGCTCCATGCGAAGCACTGTATCCACGCGGAGGTTCATCCTCTGGCCGGCCACGTTGGCACCCCACGCGATGATGTCGCCATTAACTGCCGTCTTGATCCAGGCCGAGACTGTAAACGCCTGCTGGACCCCGACGGCATCCGCCAGAATACCCTTGTAGCCGTCAACGTTCAGATAGTCATCGACGCCATCCAGGCTAATGGCCTGGCCGATCTTGCCGGCGGCAGAAAGCGGACCGCCTTGAAGCGTGCCGTTGCGGCCTTTGCCGGAACTGTCGTTGGCGTTGCCTTCAAATTGATACTGGGCCTGCAAACCGGTTGTGCCGGGATCAGCTGGCGTGATCAACTGACGGTCGTAAGAATACAACCGGATCGCATCGAGCAAGACCATGCCCTGGCCAGCAGCCGTCCCAATACGTTCAAAGCCGATGGTTAGCGTAGTGACATTGCTCAAATTCACACCGAGCGAGGCCAGGTTAATATACCACATCTGCCACGCGGACTGCCTGAGGTTCTGGGCATCACCATCGTATAGGACCTTGGCGCCGTTGACCTTCACATACATCTGCTGTGGGACATTATTGGGATCGCCATAGAACCGTAGCGTCAAGCCCTTAACGCTATACTTGGACCAGTCCTGGCCCGCCTGCAGATTAGCCACACTCGCTGTAATCTCTGAAATGCTGGCTATGGTGTTATTGTAGAAGAATGGTACGGACTGTTTGCCGTCATAGACAGTCGAGGTCTCCATAGAAGGCTGAAAGGCCTCGGTATAGCCGATGGTCGAGCCGTTTGTCGTGGTCCCAAAGCCATCCACCCACGTTACATAGACCAGGTTGCTGCCCTCTTGTCCGGCCTCAACGTCGTTGTAGGACTCGAAATCGTCCACCACGAGATATTCCTGCGTCGAGAGACTCCAGACATCGCCCTGCCAGGTTGATGGGGTCTCGGCATCGTTGACCTCATCGACGCGCCAGTAGTACGTGCCGGCCAAATCCAGAGAGAAAGCCTGGCTGGGCGAGCTCACGGTTACAGCAGGGGCCGTCCCGTCTTTCATGGCCTGCTCGTCGGCGCTCAAATACACACTGTGCTTGGCCGCCTCTCGTCCCTCTCGCCAGCTCAAGGTCGCATCCACGCTCACGTCCGTGGCGCCGGAAGCCGGATTAGGCTCTCGTGCCAAGACGGGGATGTAGAGGAAGCGCACCTCGCTCAGGCCAAACTGCGGCAC